>Ga0075019_10000175_pt1 | contig 36189 bp, 30 predicted proteins | sample ColStrG_CSR_2013_FD_71473 | JGI IMG/M metagenome (GOLD analysis project Ga0075019, IMG submission 71473) | Freshwater sediment microbial communities in response to fracking from Pennsylvania, USA - Cold Stream Run_MetaG_CSR_2013 | ecosystem: Environmental > Aquatic > Freshwater > Creek >...
GCGCTTTGCAGGATCACCACAATGCCCTGCGTGGGCTCGGTTTTGGCGTCCTGCACATCAAAGACGTTCCACAACTCGACCAGTGGCAGATATTCCCCACGCACTTCCAGCACGCGCTCGCCACCTGCCAGCGGTTTCAGCTCTTCGGCGCGCGGTTGCAGCGACTCCATCACGGCATTCAGCGGCAGAATAAAGACTTCATCAGCGACGCGAACGGACATGCCATCAAGGATGGCGAGCGTCAGCGGCAGCAGGATACGAATGGTGGTGCCTTTGCCCTGCTTCGAGGCAATTTCGACGTGACCGCCCATCTCCTGAATGTTCCGTTTCACCACGTCCATACCGACGCCGCGTCCTGAAACATCTGTCACCTGCTCCGCCGTGGAGAAGCCCGGTGCAAAGATCAGCATGCCGACCTCTTCGTCGCTCATGTTCTCGTGAACCGGCAGGCCAGATGACAGGGCTTTAGCCAGAATACGTTCGCGGTTGAGACCGGCACCATCATCAGAGACTTCGATACAGATGTTACCGCCCTGATGTTCCGCTGAAAGCGTCAGGTTACCGGTTGCCACTTTACCGGCCACCAGACGTTTCTCTGGCGTTTCGATACCGTGGTCAAGACTGTTACGCACCAGGTGCGTTAAGGGGTCAATGATGCGTTCAATCAGGCTCTTATCGAGTTCAGTTGAGCTACCCAGCAGTGTCAGTTCTACCTCTTTACCAAGTTTGCTGGCCAGGTCACGCACCAGACGCGGGAAGCGGCTGAACACATATTCCATTGGCATCATACGAATCGACATCACCGATTCCTGCAGATCGCGGGCGTTACGCTCCAGCTGACCCATGCTGTTCAGCAGGTCGCCGTGCGCCACCGGATCGAGTTCGCCGGAACGCTGGGCGAGCATTGACTGGGTAATCACCAGTTCACCCACCAGGTTGATCAGCTGATCAACTTTCTCCACCGCAACGCGGATGCTGGTGGATTCGCTCGACTTGGCAGGGGCTGCGACGCGCTTACTCTCACGTTTCACCGCGGCCACCGGCAGTTCGGTGACGGTGGCCGTCTGCACGTCTTCCACCACCGGTGCGGCCTCGGCGACGACAGCAACCGGTGCGGCAACGGCTTCGTCAGCGTCCGGGAAGCGGATCTGCGCTTCGTCGATCACGAAGCAAAGCACCGCCACGATGTCATCTTTACCCACGCCATCGATGCAGACATCCAGCGTAGTACTGCCCTTCTGCACATTGGTCAGGGTGCCGAGATTACTCATCTCTTCCAGCATCAGATCGACCTCTTTCTCTTTGAGATCGATGAGCTGTACCCGCAGGCCGCGGGTGCTGGCAGGTTCTGCGCTGGCAGTGACAATCGTGGCCGGCGAATCAACCGGCAGACCTTTGGCCTCTAACGCCAACTGGCGCAGTGCTTCACAGATATATTTGAAGCTCTCCGCGTTAGGCTCCTGCGCGGTTTTATAAGCATCGAGCTGTTCCTGCATAATATCTTTGGTTTCCAAAAACAGGTTGATGATGTCGGTGCTGAGCTGCATCTCGCCGCGACGAGCACCATCCAGAATATTTTCCAGGATATGGGTCGTTTCCTGTAATACCGTAAAACCAAAGGTTCCGGCCCCACCCTTGATGGAGTGAGCGGCACGGAAGATGGCGTTAAGCTGTTCCGAATCTGGCTCCTGCGGGTCAAGGCCCAACAGGTGTTGTTCCATATCCGCTAATAGCTCATCGGCTTCATCAAAAAACGTCTGGTAAAAATCGCTGATGTCCATACTCACGGGAATCACCTCGGTTGTGAGGGGGCTGCTGTATTCACCGCGCTGCCTGGTGGTGCAGGTGCGGTAATCTGTTCAATGGCCGCCGGATCGCTGATCTGGACGGCATCACTTTCTGCGTTCTCTTTTTCGATTGCCGCTTCGGTGTCGTGGTTCAACACCAGCAGGCTGATGCGGCGGTTAACTGCGTCATTACCGCCACGATTTTTCAGGCGCATGGTGTCGGCCATACCTAACACCCGCAAAACTTTGCCGCTGTCTAAGCCACCCATCACCAGTTCACGGCGTGAGGCGTTAGCACGGTCGGTCGACAATTCCCAGTTGCTGTAGCCTTTGTCACCGCTGGCATACTGAAAATCATCGGTATGCCCGGCCAGGCTAATGCGGTTCGGAATGTCGTTAAGGATTGGTGCTATTGCACGCAAAATATCGCGCATATAAGGCTCTACTTCGGCCCGACCGGTCTTAAACATCGGGCGATTCTGGCTGTCGATAATCTGAATACGCAGCCCCTCTTCGACCATGTTAATGATCAGATGCGGGCGCAGCGCTTTCAGTCGCGGATCCGCTTCAATCAGCTGGTCGAGCTTTTCACGCAGCCGGTTAAGGCGAATCTCATCCAGCTTGCGTTTCTGGGCGTCCATATCGACGACCTTGTTCACTTCACCAATTTTTTTCGTCGGGTCATCACCGCCGCCGGGGATCGGGCTTTCACTGTCACTGCTGCGCGCTCCACCGGTGATCGCCACCTTCAGTGGCGTTTTAAAGTAATCTGCGATCTGCACCAGCTCTTGCGGGTTGGCGATCGACAGCAGCCACATCACCATAAAAAAGGCCATCATCGCCGTCATAAAGTCGGCGTAGGCAATCTTCCACGATCCGTGGCTGCCTTCATGGCCTTTATGTTTGCGCTTTTTGATCAGCACAATTGGGCGATTGCCGTGTTTCATGAAGTCTCATCCGAAGTCTGTTTAGCCGGGTTCTTGGCGTTACGCACATGCTCTTCCAGTTCGCTGAACGATGGGCGCTCGGCGGAATAGAGCGTCTTACGACCAAACTCCACCGCAATTTGCGGCGCGTAACCATTCAGGCTCGACAGCAACGTCACTTTAATGCACTGCATCATCTTGGTGGTTTCCGCACACTTCTGCCGCAGTACTGAGGCCAGCGGAGAGACAAACCCGTAAGCCAGCAAAATGCCCAGGAAAGTTCCCACCATCGCATGTGCCACCAGCGCACCAAGTTCAGCAGCCGGACGATCAGCCGAGGCCAGCGCATGAACAACACCCATGACCGCGGCCACGATACCGAATGCCGGAAGACCATCGCCCACCGCAGCAATACTTTGCGCTGGTACGTCACACTCGTGTTCGTAGGTCTCAATCTCTTCATCCATCAACGCTTCGATTTCAAAGGCGTTCATGTTGCCGCTGACCATCAGGCGCAAATAGTCCGTAATAAAATCGACTAACTGTTTATCGGCAAGAATGCGGGGATAATTAGCAAAAATTTCACTCTGGCTGGGATCTTCAATATCGCGTTCCAGCGATAACATTCCCTGCTGACGCGACTTCGCCATCAAGCGATACAGCAGCGACATCAGATCCATGTAAACCGCTTTGTTATATTTGGAACCACGAAATAACAAAGGCAGCGCTTTAAGCGTTTTTTTAATCGACTTGCCGTTATTACCGACTAAAAAAGCACCCGCCCCGGCACCGCCGATCATTAATAATTCGGCCGGCTGATAAAGCGCGCCCAGATGGCCACCTACCAGCGCATATCCGCCCAACACGGAGCCTAAAACAATCAGGTAACCTATAATTATCAGCACAAAAAAATCCTTACGTCCGTAACGTGTTGGTGGAAGTTAAGCCAGAGAGCCGCAGGTGTTATTCCTGAACCGCAAGCAAAAAAAAAGCAGCGGTATTAACCGCTGCTGGATGGCTTCCACAGTGCGAACAAACTTAAACGGCGTGTTTAACCTGTTCATCCAGCAGTTGTGGAAACATATCGGCAGATTCTGCAGAAAGTTTACGTCTTTTTACGGCACGTGATGGTGGCTGGCACAGGCTGCAGGTAAAGCTGCCAACCGGCTGATGTGCATGATTAATAAAGCTGCCATTGCAGCATTTGCAATCCGCCAGTTCCAGCATGCCACTTTCAACGAACCGGACCAGGGTCCAGGCGCGGGTCAGCGCCAACAGCGGGCCTTCGTCCGCCTGCGGACACTGCTCCAGATATAACCGGTAGGCTTTAATCACGGCATCGACGCCACTGCATAATCCGGTTTTCAGCAAAAATTTCCAGGCGTTACAGAACATAGAAGCATGAATATTCTGTTCCCAGGTCATAAACCAGTCTGTAGAAAACGGCAGCATGCCTTTGGGTGGCGGACTGCCACGCAATTCTTTATAGAGCTTAATCAAACGACCACGGCTCAGCTGAGTTTCACTCTCTAGCATCTGTAAGCGCGCGCCTAATGTGATCAACTCCATGGCGAGCTGAATATCACGAGCTTCCTGAACAATACTTTTCTCACTCATGACATTGCTCTCTTTTTAGCAGGTGCATCATCTTTAGACGCATTACGCAGTAAACGGCTGGATAATAAAATGCCGGTGTGAATTTGTTGTAAATCGTCCACACGTGATTCCTGCGTCAGACGATTAATGGTGCTGCTGTCGGTAAAACGGAACTGGCAAACCAGTTGATTGGTTTCTGCCATTTTTACCATTTCAGGCAATGTTAATTCAGATAATACATTCGCCATTTTTTCGTCAATTCCGAGGCGAAACATTGCAGAAGCTTTATCCTGGTTAATTAAACGCTGTGCAAGCAGTAAATAAGACAAGTTGAGATCGTAAATATGTTTCAATACTTCAGATGTGCCCATTATTTTTCCATCCTGAGAGATGCGACGTAACTGTATCGCAGAATAATATCTGCGGTTCGAGCTGCTGTTTTTAAAATCAAAAGATGGCAAAAAAAACTTCACATAATCTTAATGTCACTGTTTTTCGCCTTCTATTTTTTGTGGGTTTCAGACCCACAGAAGGTCGAAAATCCAGGCCATTCTATTTTCGAGTTTTGGACATCTTCCATGACACTTTCTGACTTTTTTAGGACTATTCCGAAAACAACGCAAATCTATATCGTCTGATTTCGACATACAACGACAGCGAGGCGAAATTTTAGATAAAGTGTGACGCAGATCACACTTTTAACGCAAATTTCTTCAGCAGCCCTTTACGATCACTTAACCGATGGTCAATTTTTGAGCAAAAAAGCGTGATTTTAAGTCCAATTCGTCCTTAGAAAGGTTTAATAGGGGGTAAAACTCCCCTTAATCGGCGCTTTGAGCATTCCGAAATGGATATTGAGTGTTAATCGTTTTAACGCCCTATTTAGAACCACACAAAGAAAGGTTTCCAGTATATTATGCTGCTACCCCGTGCAGTTATTTGCTGTTAAATTAGTTACTTAAGGGGAGTATCGCAGAGGGTGAGTAATGAAATCGTTAAGGTTTATACGGCAGCATGGGCGGTTTCTGACCACCGGGCGTTAATAGTGATAGCGGGGTGTTCAGGCTCCGATACCCAATGTAACAAGGGGTTACATAAGAAACGCGAATGAATTGACATCGGTTTATAGGTTGGCACTATTCTTATCGGCAGGCTGAGAAAAAACTTGAGTAAAGAAGGTAAAGAAAGCGGCAGGGGCTGATATACGGGTTTTCGGCTATACCGGGGTTTACCGGGCTACACAAGCCAGCGACTCTCATAGTCTGCGCGAAATGACAGCAGAGGGTCGTTAACAGAGAGCAGGCGAGTTTTCTGTGAGATGGGCCAAAAAAAAGCAGCGATACCCTAAGGTATCGCTGCTTTCATCACCCCGCTTAGGCGAGTTTAGGGAAAGTCGCGACCTTGTTGACCGTGTTGTGGTCAACACTGCGCGGATCAATGCGCTCCAGGTCCTTCAGGAAGCTTTCACGCCAGGCGGTAATATCATTTTTACGCAATACCGCCATCATGTCGTTGTAGCGTGAAATCCTTTCGGTACGCGGCATGGTAATCGCCTTATCCAGCGCGGCGGCCACTTCATCGCGGTCGTAGGGATTTACAATCAGCGCCGAGGTGAGCTCGTTGGCTGCACCGGCAAAGCGCGACAGCACCAGCACACCCGGGTCGTCCGGGTCCTGCGCAGCGACATACTCTTTAGCCACCAGGTTCATGCCGTCACGCAGCGGCGTCACCAGACCCACATCGGTCAGGCGGAAGATTTTCATCAACAGACGACGATCGAAATGCTGGTTAAGGTAGTAGAGCGGGGTCCAGCCCAGCGTACCGTACTTACCGTTGATGCGCCCTGCTTCGGTCTCAAGCTGATGACGGATGTCCTGATACGCCTGCACATCGCCGCGCGAGGTTGGCGCGATCTGCGAGTAGCGGATTTTGCCACGATGCTGCGGGAAGTTCTCGAGCAGCGCTTCATAAGCAAGAAAACGCTCAGGCAGCCCTTTAGAGTAGTCGAGACGTTCGCAGGCAATAATATTGCGTGCATCGCCCAGTTCTTTCTTCATAGCAGCCATTTTCGGCGGCAGCGGCCCTTCAGCCATCTCTTTAATACTGTCAGGCTCAATCCCGATCGGATAAACCTCGGTCATAAAGGTGTTACCAAAGGCGCGATGTTTTTTATCGCCTTTATTCTGCAACTGCGTGAGCTGGCTGACGCTGTCCAGGAAGGCCACCCGATCTGAATCGGTCTGGAAACCCAGCAAATCATATTCACACAGCATTTCCAGCAACTCTTTGTGCGGAGGCAGTGCATTAAATATTTCGGGTGTCGGGAAAGGAATATGCAGGAAGAAGCCGATGCGGTTATTAATGCCCGCCCGACGCAGCGCGGCGGCAAACGGTAAAAAGTGATAATCGTGGATCCAGACGATATCGTCAGGCTTGATTAGCGGTTTTAAACGCTGCGCCACCGCATCATTAACGTCGCAATACCCTTCCCAGGCTTCACGCTGGAACTGCACCAGGTCGAGACGATAATGGAATGCAGGCCAGATAACCGTGTTAGAGAACTGGCAATAATAGAGATCGTAATCGTTCTGGCTTAGCGGGAACGAGGCATACTCGATACCTTCATGTTCCTGAACGTTGAGCTCGTCCTCTTCTTCGCCAGAGAACTCGCTGATTTCACCATTCCAGCCAAACCACAATCCACCGGTGCTTTTCAGGGCATCGAGGATCCCGACGGCCAGGCCGCCTGCGCTGGTTTTAGACCCATCTGGCATGGCGACACGGTTAGATACAACCACTAAACGACTCATAACCTAAACTCCTTACCGACGTTGTCTTGCTCTAATCGTAATAATGTTCTTTCCAGCCAGCCGTAAACCGTATCGACATCATCAAGCCGATAATGGGCCTGGCTGGAACCTTCGCCGACTTTAATCGAGACGCCCTGCCGTGCGTTGACGGCCAGAAAGCCCTTCTCATCGGTCAGATCGTCGCCAATAAAGACCGGCGTACGTCCGGCAAACGGGGGCTGCTGCATAAAATCGTTAATGGCGGCACCTTTATCAATACCCGCCGGTTTAATCTCTACGACACATTTTCCCGGCTGAAGCGCCAGGCCAGGGAAACGCGTCACTGCCTGTTCCGCCAGTCGCATCACATCCTGCTCATACTGCATTGCCTGGCGGTAGTGAAGCGCAAATGCCATGCCTTTTACCTCAAGTTGGGTGCCAGGCCAGCATGCAATCGCATCCTGCAATTCCGTCCTGAGCGCTTGCTCGACCTCGATGGGTAAGCTTATGCGCGCAACACGTCCCTCAGCATCGCGGCGCTCAGCACCATGCACACCCGCAGCCGGGCCATGCCAGGGAGCGGCCAGCGTATCAAGTTGTTCAAGGGGTCTGCCAGAAACCAGCGCAAGTGCGCCCTGCGAGAGTGTAGAGAGCTGCTGGAGATGCGCGATAACCTGCTCAGGAATAAATACCGCTTCGGGACGGGACTGTATCGCTGCCAGCGTACCGTCAACATCAAAAAAGAAGGCGTACTGCCCGCGATTTAATGTCGGGTATCTGGCATGGGTATCTGCCGCTTGGGTCACGTTACTTCTCCTGAAAATCGAATTTTAATAAAACATTGAGTTAGAACAAGAATGTCCTGACGGAGTCAGGTCAGCAAGCGGGAAATTCTGATAAAGCGGTGATTGAGGGATAAAACGCGGTGATTGGATAGGTCACTCTCCTCAAACTGGCAAACGCATTGCTGACAATACTGGCTAACTGAGAACATCTTCCTGTTAAGTGTAGTCATCCACAGGGGTTATGCCAAAAAGATGCAGGATCCATGCCAGCCGCTGCGGTTAAATCGGTCGAAAAGCGCCATTTAATCACTGCTGTGCAGCCCCGTTACAGACGCTAACCGCCAAAGCTTAAGCTTCTTAAGGTATTCCTAATATTGAAAGCGCACTCTCATGACACTTTCATTACTCTGGTACCTGCTTACATGGCGTTTAACCTTAAGAGGCCGCTGATTAGCCGCCTTACATTGCTGATTGTGGCTGCGGTTTATATCGCAGTGTTTCTTAATATTGTCTATTACCGTCAGGTGCTGGCGGCGATGCCCCTGAACAACCTGCATACCACGCTGGTGTTTTTATCGATGCCATTGGTCGCCTTTAGCGTGATCAATATCGTGATTACGCTGGCCTCGTTTATCTGGCTGGATCGGCTGCTGGCCGCGCTGTTTATTCTGCTCTCCGCGTCGGCGCAGTTCTTTATCCAGACCTATAACATCGTGATCGATCGCGCGATGATCACCAACATGATGGATACCACCGCATCGGAATCCTTTGCGCTGATCACGCCGCAACTGCTCTTTACCCTACTCACCTCGGGCGTGCTGATGGCGTTGCTGCTGTTCTGGCCCCGGATAAAACGGCAGCAGTGGCGCGGCGTGCTGGCGCGGCTGCTCAGCGTGTTGCTGTCAGCGGCGCTGATCGTGCTGGTCGCCCTGCTCTTCTATAAAGATTACGCCTCGCTGTTCCGCAATAATCACGAGCTGGTTAAAGCGCTTAGCCCGTCAAACAGCATCGCGGCGACGCTCTCCTGGTATAAGCATGAGCAGTTGCAGAACGTGCCGCTGGTACGAATCGGTGAGGATGCTCATCTGCAGCCCAGCCGCAGCGGTGGCAAACCTAATCTGACCATTCTGGTGCTGGGAGAGACATCGCGTGCGCAAAATTTTTCGCTGGGCGGTTACGATCGTCTGACTAATCCCTTACTGGCGAAAGATAATGTCATCTACTTCCCGCACACCACCTCGTGCGGCACAGCGACAGCGGTTTCCGTACCTTGTATGTTCTCTAACATGCCGCGCGCCCATTATGATGATGTGCTGGCCGCACATCAGGAGGGACTGCTGGATATTATTCAGCGCGCCGGTATCAGCGTGTTGTGGAATGAGAACGATGGGGGCTGTAAAGGCGCCTGCGATCGGGTTCCGCATCAGGACATGACCAGCCTCAACCTGCCGGGCATGTGTATTAATGGTGAGTGTTATGACGACGTGCTGTTCCACGGGCTGGATGAGTACATCAGCCAGTTGAAAGGCAATGCGGTGATTGTGCTACACACCATTGGCAGTCATGGCCCGACGTACAGTCATCGTTATCCACCACAGTTTCGTCAGTTTGAACCGACCTGTGACACCAATCAGATTCAGGACTGTTCGCAACAACAGCTGATCAACACCTATGACAACACGCTATTAAATGTGGATCACATTGTCGATAAGGCGATTGGCGTACTGCGTGCGCATCAGGATCGCTTTACCACCAGCCTGGTCTATCTTTCTGATCACGGCGAATCACTGGGCGAAAATGGTGCTTACCTGCATGGCCTGCCCTATGCTATCGCTCCGGATACGCAGAAACATGTGCCACTGCTCATCTGGCTCTCAGAGGATTATCAGCAACGTTATGCGGTTAACCGCACCTGCCTGAATAAACTGGCGGCGACAGACCATTTTTCACAGGATAATCTGTTTTCAACCATGCTGGGATTAACCGGCACCGCGACCCACGAATATGTGCCTGCGGATGATATTTTGACGTCGTGTCGGAACCAACCCTAATGAAGATACTGATAGTTGAAGACGATGCCCTGCTGCTGCAGGGCCTGATGCTGGCACTGGAAGGCGAAGGCTATGTCTGCGATGGTGTGACGCGAGTGCGGGATGCTGAAGCGCATTTCGCCAGCGGCCTCTATAGTCTGGTGGTGCTGGATCTTGGCCTGCCAGACGAAGATGGACTGCATTTCCTGATACGACTGCGGCGGCAAAAAAAGATGACGCCGGTGCTGATCCTGACCGCGCGTGACACCATCAGCGAGCGCATTGCCGGACTGGACGCAGGCGCTGATGACTATCTGATTAAACCGTTCTCGCTGGATGAGTTACTGGCCCGGATCCGCGCGCTGATTCGCCGTCACGTCAATCAGGGTGACAGTCAGGTGAGCGTCGGTGCGCTGGCGCTGGATATGACCCATCGCCAGATCACGCTCAGCAACGTGCTGCTGGATCTGACGCCAAAAGAGTTTGCGATTTTGTCACGGCTGATGCTTAAGGCCGGAAATCCGGTTCACCGTGAAATTCTCTACCAGGATATCTATAACTGGGAGACCGAGCCTTCTACTAATACTCTGGAAGTGCATATCCATAATCTGCGCGACAAAATTGGCAAAAGCGCTATCCGCACCGTGCGCGGTTTTGGTTATGCGCTGGTGACGCAGGATGGCATTCGCGAGGCAACATGATAAAACGTTTCAATCACCGCAGTATGCGCTTTCGTCTCATCCTGACCATTGGTCTGATCTTGTTGGTATTTCAGGTGATTAGCGTGATCTGGCTTTGGCATGAGAGTAAAGAGCAGATTCAGTTTTTGGTGGAAGCGCAGCTGCAGAAGCGCAACATGGATGGCCACGTAGCGCGTGAAGTTCATGAAGCGGTCGCCAGCCTGGCGGTGCCGAGTCTGGTGATGATTACCCTGACGCTGCTGCTCTGCTATCAGGCGGTGAAATGGATCACCCGGCCGCTTTATCAGCTACAGCGTGAACTGGAGAGTCGTAGCGAGGAGAATCTGGATCCCGTTGCCTGCCACAGTCAGGTACATGAGATCGATGCGGTGACGCAGGCGATAAACCAGCTGGTCGCGCGTCTGAACAGCAGTCTGGAGCGTGAACGCTTATTCACTGCCGACGTGGCGCATGAGTTGCGCACACCGCTGGCGGGATTACGGCTGCATCTGGAGTTAATAGAACGTAATAGCGATGTCAAAGTTCAGCCGCTGGTGCAACGCCTGGATCAGATGACGCACAGCGTTTCACAGCTGCTGAATCTGGCGCGCGCCGGACAGTCGTTTACCTCTGGCACCTATCAGAACGTCGGGCTGATTGAAGATGTGATCCTGCCGATGGAGGCGGAGTTGAGTATCATGCTGGAGGCGCATCAGCAGACGCTGTTGCTCGATCTGCCACAGGAGCAGTTTGTACGCGGTGATGCCACGCTGCTGAAGATGTTGCTGCGTAACCTGGTGGAGAACGCCCATCGCTACAGCCCGGATAACACCACCATCACTGTGCAGCTGTTATCTGCTCCACAGCGCATGATGGTGGTGGAAGATCAGGGGGCGGGAATTGATGAGAGTAAAAGTGGCGAGCTGAGTAAAGCGTTTATCCGTATGGACAGCCGCTACGGCGGTATTGGACTCGGGCTGAGCATCGTCAGCCGCATCGTCCAGTTACACCGGTTTCAGTTTTTCTTAGAGAACCGTCGCGACCAAAGCGGTTGCCGGGCCGTGATTAAGTTCTAAGCGCTGAACCAGGCAGAGAGGAACATAACGACCGTGACGGCAGCAATCAGCAGTGCAGCATATTCACTCAACGGACGCGGGGCACTCACAGACAGGGCAACAGGAGCCGTTTTCATAGCATCATCCTCGGTTAAAGCAGGCAGTATCGCGATTGCACATTAAGGAAACCTTAAGCTCGCAGCACTGCCGGTAAAAATATCTGCCCTTTCCGACGCCGTTATCAACCTCGCATTTCTGCCCGCTGACATACCTGCTGCATCCGCCCGGTGCTCTACACTTAATGGCTATGTTCCGTTAATGGAGTTTCGCCATGAGCCAACGCATGCACAAATATGCTTTTCCGGTCAGCAAAGCCCGCAAATATCTTGAACCTGGACCGGTGCTGCTGCTGAGTTCGCAGTACAAAAATCAACATGACATCATGACGCTCGGCTGGCACACGGTGCTTGAGTTCTCTCCGTCACTGGTCGGCTGCATGATTGCCGGAATGAATCACAGCCACGAGTTGATCCGCAACAGCGGTCAGTGCGTGTTGAATATCCCCTCCGCCTCGCTGATTGATGAAGTTGTGGCGATCGGCAACAGCCACGGTGACAGCCTTGATAAGTTTGAGGCGTTTGGCCTGACGCCGGAACCGGCGCAGGTGGTTGGCGCGCCGATGATTGCCGAATGTTTTGCCAGCTTTGAGTGCCAGCTTTATGACGATTCGATGGTCGCGAACTACAACCTGTTTATTTTTGAGATTGTTAAAGCGCATGTCGCCGAGCAGCCGGAATATCCCGCGACCCTGCACTACACGGGCGAAGGACGATTTAGCGTAATGAGCGATAAAATGCTGGATAAGAGCAGAGATTTTAAACCGGAGATGCTGATCTAGTTGAAAGCCGTCTGCAGCGCCCCCATTCACCTCTTTCGACCTGACAGGAGTAAATTATTATGGCAATCGAATACGCAGTTATCGCTGGCGGCTGTTTCTGGTGTACCGAAGCGGTATTTAAGGATGTGATCGGCGTAGAGTCGGTAGAAAGCGGTTATACCGGCGGTAAACGCCCTAATCCGACTTATGAGCAGGTCTGTAGCGGTGCGACCGGTCATGCGGAAGCCATCCGCATTGGCTTCGACCCGGAGAAAGTGAGCTACGGCGATCTGCTGGATATCAGCTTTGTGACGCATGATCCGACCCAGCTTAACCGTCAGGGTAATGATATTGGCACCCAGTATCGTTCCGCCATTTTCCCGGCCAATGCAGAGCAGGAAGCGGAAGCCCGTGCCGCCATTGCCCGCGCTCAGGCTGACCATGATGTGCCGGTGGTGACCACCATTGAGCCGCTGAAAGAGTGGTATCCCGCTGAAGCTTATCATCAGGACTACTGGGAAGGTGCGGGCCAGCGCAACGGCTATTGCATGGCTGTCATTCCACCGAAATTGCAGAAGCTGCGTAAAAGCTTCGCTAATCGGGTTAAGAGCTGATTTAGCTTCTGACGCGGCGGCGTCTGGCCAGAAAGGAGGGGCAGGATGTCGCCCCCGTATTGTTTGCAGTTGTGAAAATGAACCAAACTGGTCCTAAGAAGACGGCGGGCTATGGCGCGTAAATGGCCGGTTTTAGGCCGCAGTAAATCGATTCGTTCAGAGCTTAAGCGAATAGATCAAAAGAAAAAAATAGTGCTTGACCGTTTTCAGCCGACTCCCTATAGTACCGCCCCGTTGACCCAGCGCGGTCAGAGAAATAAATGTGGTGAGGTGTCCGAGTGGCTGAAGGAGCACGCCTGGAAAGTGTGTATACGGCAACGTATCGGGGGTTCGAATCCCCCTCTCACCGCCACATTCTGAAAAAGAGCCTGAACGAAAGTTCAGGCTTTTTTTTGTATATTGCACGCTGAGAGGGGGTGAGAACCCCCGCCGGGGGTCGACAACGGGCCCAGCCCGTTGGACAGCGAAGCCTGCGACGCTGCCCGCAGGGTGAGCGAAGCGAATCAATCCCCCTCTCACCGCCACATTCTGAAGAAGAGCCTGAACGAAAGTTCAGGCTTTTTTTTGTATATTGCACGCTGAGAGGGGGTGAGAACCCCCGCCGGGGGTCGACAACGGGCCCAGCCCGTTGGACACAGCGGAGCCTGCGACGCTGCCCCATCATAAGAAAACCCGGCCGGAGCCGGGTTTGGGCGCTACACTTCTACTCAATCAAACGCTAGCTATACGCGTGCAAGGTGCGCTGGCACAGCGCAGAACGCACACAATCCTCTTTGCCAAAGCGCACAATGCCAACCATCTCGTCCTCTTCAAAACGCGCCAGCGCGTCCGCGAGACCGGAAGGCACCCCAGCGGGCAAGTCGCACTGGGTAATATCGCCATTAACAATGACTGTGACGTTTTCGCCCAGTCGGGTCAGGAACATTTTCATCTGCGCGGCGGTAACGTTCTGCGCCTCGTCCAGAATTACCACAGCATTTTCAAAAGTGCGTCCTCGCATATAGGCGAAGGGCGCAATCTCTACCTTGGCAATTTCCGGACGCAGACAATATTGCATAAACGATGCGCCAAGACGTTTAACCAGAATGTCATAAACCGGGCGGAAGTAAGGGGCGAATTTCTCAGAAATATCACCGGGAAGAAATCCCAAATCCTCATCTGCCTGAAGTACCGGGCGCGTAACAATAATCCTGTCGATATCCTTATTAATCAGGGCCTCAGCCGCTTTCGCGGCACTGATCCAGGTTTTACCACACCCGGCTTCACCGGTTGCGAAGATCAGTTGTTTCGTTCCTATGGCATTAAGATAGTGCGCCTGAGCTTCATTGCGCGCTTCAATCGGTAAACGGTCACGCGTATCGCGCGCCATGCCAATTGCATCCAGTCCACTCATATGCACCAGCGAAGTGACCGACTCTTCTTCACGCTGACGATGACTCCGTGAGTCACTACGAAGCACTCTTCTTGCTTCACGGCGCGCTTTGATCACTGCTTTCTGTCTTCCCATAGTGGCACCTTTCAGTTGGTTTCATTTCCCGCGCCAGGCCGTTGGCCCATTGCGATTACGTGAACGCTTTAGAGGTTTCAGTTGGCTTCCTTTTGAGCCATGACAGGACAGGATAGTGGGTATACAGCAGCGCGATGGCGTAGCTGAACACCGGATAAAACAGGATGCGATAAGACAAAAGAAATGGTTGAAGGGAGGACGTAATAACGAGGCAGAATTGCCCTCGCGGTCAGGCGCAATCTATTTACTGACAATGACTTTCCATAAAAGAATCGACCCATGCGCGAACTCCAGTGTGATACATCAACACATCCGATTACGCCTGTTTAATAAAGTGCACCATTTTGTTGGACCTTTGCAACAGTAATTTTATGTGCTGGCAAAGGAATTGATAACAACGCCTATGCATTTCTTTTACGGCAAAATGTAAAATTTATAAATTACAGCGAGTTAGCTTATTTTAAATAGCGGGTGAAACCGCTAAATCTCAGCTTAAACTCAATGAGTAAACCGCAGGAGCAGTAAAAGCGTGCGGCCTGAGACCTGCCGCACGCAGTGGCTGAAATTTAATCAGGACTCCAGCAAAGGCTGCGCTAAATAATGGTTCGCGTCCGTGACACCGGGCAAAACAAAAAAGTAACCGCCGCCAAAGGGGCGGATATATTCTTCCAGCGCTTCGCCGTTCAGGCGCTGCTGCACCGTGAGAAAGCCGCGTTCCAGATCGTGCTGATAGCAGACGAACAGCAACCCCATCTCCAGCTGCCCGGAAGCCGAGATACCTGCAGAGTAACTGTAGCCGCGTCGCAGCATCAGGCTGCTGTCTGTCTCTGGGGTGCGGGGGTTAGCAAGACGGATGTGTGCATCCAGTGCGATCACCTCGCCGTCCGGGTCACGGGCATAATCCGGAACATCACGTTCATGCCGCATGCCCAGCGGCGCACCGCTTAACTTATCGCGACCAAAGATGGTCTGCTGCTCACCCAGCGGGGTACGATCCCACATTTCAACGTGAAAGCGGATTAACCGCACCGCCTGGTAGCTGCCATTACGCGTCCAGGCCGGTTCATCCTGATCGGCGGTCACCCACAGCAACTGATTCATCAGAGCAGGATTGCGAGTATCTGGATTGGCGGTGCCATCTTTGAAACCCAGCAGATTAATCGGCGTTTCCTGCCCCTGACTGCGCGCCGCATGATCGGAGATAAAGCCTTCGCGCCGCCAGCGTACGCCAAGCAGGTCGGGCGTATGCTTGATAATATCCCGCAGCGCATGAATCACCGTATCCTGCGTGTTGGCACAGAGCTGTAACAGGAGATCGCCATGACACTGACTGGCATCAAGCGAATCATTAGGAAAGCGCGTCATCGGCTGCAATTTTTTCGGCTTATGGGGCGCTAAACCAAAACGTTCGTCAAACAGGGAATAGCCAACCGACACCGTAATCGTCAGATTATCAGGCGCGATAGTCGCCCCAAGAATGCCGGAATCCATTGGCGGTAGCTGCGGATTGGTAACTACGGGTGCAGGACCGCCTGTGGTGAGAAAGGCGATACGCTGGGTCAGCAGCTGAAACAGACGCTTCAGTTCGGCTTTATCGCTGCTGAGCAGATCAAACGCCACCAGCATCATTGATGCCTGCTGGGGTGTCGTGATTCCCGCCTGATGCTGACCATAAAACGGCTGCGTCTGCTGTCGCGCCTGCGGCGTCACTGTACCCGGCGAAAAGCTGTTAGCGGCAGCGGCTTGAAACGGACAGCCGCCGCCAAGCGCCGCCGCGCCGCCCAGCAGACCCAGCCCTTTCAATAAACGACGACGCGCGGGCTGCGCGTCATCTTCCTTGCGACTCATGATTAATCCAGACCCAGGGTGCCACGAAGTAATGAAAGATCCTCCGCCAGCGCGGTGATCGGCCCTTTTAGTGCGTTACGGTCGGCGCTGGTCAGTTTCTCATAGGATTCAAAACCGGTATGGGTACGGTACTTACTCAGGATCGCATCCACTTTTTTGAAGTTGGTGTCAACCTTGACCAGCAACTGCGGGTTCGCTTTGCTCACCATTGGTCGCAACAGTTCGACAATTTTCTGCGCACCATCAATATTGGCCTGGAAGTCCCACAGGTCGGTACGGCTGTAGCGATCTTCTTCACCGGAAATTTTGCTCGAGGCCACCTCTTCAATCAAACCGGCTGCGCCGCCGACCACTTTGGCTGGTGGGAAGGCCAGTTCGCTGATACGCACCTGCAAATCTTTCACATCTTTATTCAGTTGCTCAGCGTAATCCGCCATGCCTTTGGTGCTGTTATCCGCAAACAGCGCTTTCTCCAGCCGGTGGAAACCGGTGAACTTAGGATCGGCTGCTTTCTGCTCATAATCATCTTCACGCGCATCAATGCTACCGTCGAGATCGGAGAAGAGTTCAGCAATCGGCTCAATACGCTCATAGTACTGACGGGTCGGGGCAAACAGTGCTTTGGCTTTTTCCACATCGCCCGCTTTAACGGCGTCAGTAAAGGCCTGCGTATTGCTCACCAGCTGGTTCACCTGTTCCGTAACAAAGGCTTTATATTCGGTAATCGGGCCTTCCAGCTGCAGGCGTGCGGAGGTGCCACTTTTCGCCGCGCCCTCACCTGCCTGCACGATCAGCTTGCCTTTTGGATTGCTCAGCAGGCCGCAGGTCATCTCATATTCGCCCGCCTCCAGATTAGCGGTCAGTTTCTGACTGAAGCCCGGCGCGATGTTTTCACGCTCTTCAACCACCAGCACGCCTTTAAGGATCTCCCACTCCAGTGCTTTCTGGCTGTTGTTTTTAATCAGAAACTGAGTCTTACCGGCTTTAACTGTTAAGTTCATCGGTTCGCACTGCTTGTCGCTGACGCTTACGGTAACCTGAGGAACCGCTGCGGCCGCCGAAGCGGAGATCGCCAGCAGAGGAAGCAGCAGTGCCTTGCGGCGGAAACGCATTGTCATTTCTCTTTCCCTATCACGTTGCGGGCACAAGATTCGCCCGTTAAAGTCTTATTACACAGTGGCCGACGCAGCAGGACGCGCAGGCATAAAGAACAGAATTAGCGCCGGAATCAGGTAGCCAAAGTAAAGAGTGACTTCACTGACACTTGGGGTCTCCTGATAACCCAGCACCCCTTCCAGCAGGGTGCCAAACAGCGAATGGGTCGATAAGGTGTTGCTGAGATCGAAGGCAACCTCCTGAAAGTGATTCCATAAACCCGCTTCGTGGAAGGCACGGATCGCGCCCGCGGCCAGGCCCGCCGCAACAAACAGGATGAAAACACTGGTCCAGCGGAAGAAATGGGCCATATTGAGGCGGATACCGCCCCAGTAAAGCAACATGCCCAGCACCACCGCTGTGGCCAGCCCCAGCACAGCGCCAACCGGCGGCGCATAACCGACATCCTGGGTAAAGGCCGCCAGCAGGAAGAACACCGACTCCAGTCCTTCGCGCGCCACGGCGAGAAACACCATCAGCACCAGCGCCAGACCGCCACGGCCTGAGCGTTGTAGCGCCTGATCGACCGCCTGCTCAAGCTCAACCTTGATATTGCGCGCCACTCTGCGCATCCAGAACACCATCGAGGTCAGGATCACCACAGCAATCATCGCCACAATACCTTCAAACAACTCCTGCTCTTTTTGCGGAAACTCACCGGTGGTGGCATTGATGAAAAGACCCAGGCCCAGACAGAGTGCACTGGCAATAAACACGCCCGCCCACATTGCCGGAAACCATTGGGTACGCTGGGTGCGCTTGAGGTAACTGGCTATCAGGCTGACAATCAGCGCGGCTTCAAGTCCTTCGCGCAGCATGATGAGAAAAGGAACAAACATCGCCAACCTCTTGAATGTTAAGCAGCGTAAATTAACCGTAAATTCAGGTAAAGTGTAAACGATACCGATTATCATTATCGCTGAGAAAAAAACAAGTTGCCGGCGGAGATAATTTCACCTCAGGGTGATTTATCTTTGTAACAAAAAAGCCCGCCCCTTTCGGGGCGGGCCTGAACAAATAACGCCTCGCTTATTTGGTCTGGAACTCCGCCTCGGCGGCGGCAAAGCGCTGCTGCGCTTCTGCTGAAGGTTCACGCCCCATCAGGCTAAATACCACAATAGCGATGCTGGCGAAAATGAAGCCTGGGATGATTTCATACAGTCCCAGCCAGCCATACTGTTTCCACACCAGCACGGTCAGTGCGCCGATAATCATACCCGCCAGCGCACCGTTGCGGTTCATCCGCTTCCAGCAGACACCAAACAATACCACCGGACCAAAAGCCGCACCAAATCCCGCCCAGGCGTAGCTCACCAGGCCCAGTACGCGGTTTTCCGGGTTTGAAGCCAGTGCAATGGCAATCAGCGCCACCAGCAGCACCATCAGACGTCCGATCCACACCAGCTCCTTCTGACTGGCATTTTTGCGCAGCAACCCTTTATAGAGGTCTTCGGTCAGGGCGCTGGAGCAGACCAGCAGCTGACAGCTCAGTGTTGACATCACGGCCGCCAGAATCGCTGAGAGCAGAATGCCGGCAATCCAGGGGTTGAACAGGATACGCGCCAGCTCGATAAAGACCCGTTCGGCGTTATCATTGACGCCCGTTGCCAGCGTCGGGTTGTTCTGGAAATAAGCGATACCAAAGAAGCCTACTGCAACCGCACCCGCCAGACAGAACACCATCCACGCCATGCCGATTCGACGAGCCGTACGAATGGAGCGATGCGAATCTGCCGCCATAAAGCGCGCCAGAATGTGGGGCTGCCCGAAGTAGCCCAATCCCCAGCCGAGCAGCGAGATCACCGCGACGACGTTCAGCCCCTTGAGCATGTCGAGATTTTCCAGGCTTTTCGCTTCAATGACCGCCAGAGAATCAGACCAGCCGCCGACCGCGATAATCACAAATACCGGCGTCAGGATCAGCGCAAAAATCATCAGGCTCGCCTGTACGGTATCGGTCCAGCTTACCGCCAGGAACCCGCCCACCAGCGTATAGAGAATGGTCGCCGCTGCACCCGCCCACAGAGCGGTCTGGTAACTCATACCGAAGGTGCTTTCAAACAGACGCGCACCGGCCACCACACCTGACGCGCAATAGATGGTGAAGAACACCAGGATCACCATGGCTGAGATAATGCGCAGGATTTTACTGTGGTCTTCAAAGCGGCTGGTGAAGAAGTCCGGCAGAGTCAGGGCGTTGTTGTGATGTTCGGTCTGCACCCGCAGACGGCCGGCCACGATTTTCCAGTTCAGCCAGGCACCGATGGTCAGGCCAATTGCAATCCAGCTTTCAGAGATTCCGGAGATAAAGATCGCACCCGGCAATCCCATCAGCAGCCAGCCGCTCATGTCTGATGCACCCGCAGAGAGGGCCGTGACCACGCTTCCCAGACTCCGGCCACCGAGGATGTAATCATCAAAGTTTTTGGTAGAGCGATACGCCGCAAAACCGATTAACACCATCCCGAGAATATAAACCAAAAAGGTCACCAACATTGGTGTACTTACACTCATCTCTCTCTCCACTTATTATTTGATATTCCAGAGAAATCGCCAGCTACCCGCCTGCCGGAACGGGGCAAAGCAGGTCGATTTTCTTCGTCAGGGCGTCAGTCATTTCCCAGCGGCGCGGTATCCTGCCGGAAAGGCGTGGCGCGCACAATGGATTTAACACAGGCGTTACACCGATTTCACTAAACGGTTGAGAAAAAGTACTCAGAGGTTGCACTTGCTCACAGTTATCCGGTTGCAACTCCGTATAACCTCCCTTAAACCCGCCACTTAGCGAACTCTTCAACCTGGCGAGGATCTTGCAGCAATATCCGTGCCGCATTGCGAGATTTAACAATCGGCGACATTAAAAGGGTGTTAACTGGCTCACATTTAACACGGTTGCACAAAGTTGCAACTTAAGTGATAGTGCAGCCAACGCTGTATCGAACCATTATTAAGGAGCTCTGGAGTCATGGGTACAACCACCATGGGTGTAAAACTGGATGACGCGACGCGTGAGCGCATCAAACTGGCTGCACAGCGCATTGATCGCACGCCACACTGGTTGATTAAACAGGCGATTTTTAACTACCTGGGTCAGCTGGAAACCGGCCATACCGTGCCGGAGATCCCTCTTTCTGGCCAGGCGGCCACTGAGTCTGAGGACAGCCAGCTAGAGGAGACGCACCAGCCGTTCCTTGATTTCGCAGAGCAGATTTTACCTCAGTCAGTGACCCGTTCAGCGGTGACCGCCGCCTGGCGACGTCCGGAGACCGATGCGGTGCCAATGATGCTGGAGCAGGCGCGCTTGCCGGCGGCACTGGCAGAGAAAACTCATCAACTGGCTTATCAGCTCGCCGATAAGCTGCGGCACCAGAAAGGGGCAACCGGACGCGCAGGCATGGTGCAAAGCCTGCTGCAGGAGTTCTCTCTTTCTTCCCATGAAGGTGTGGCGCTGATGTGTCTGGCCGAAGCGTTGCTGCGTATTCCCGACAAACCGACGCGCGATGCGCTGATCCGCGACAAGATCAGCAACGGCAACTGGCAGTCACATCTGGGACGCAGTCCGTCACTGTTTGTCAACGCGGCGACCTGGGGCCTGCTGTTTACCGGCCGTCTGGTCTCAACCCACAACGAAGCCAACCTCTCACGTTCCCTTAATCGCATCATCGGTAAGAGCGGTGAGCCACTGATCCGCAAAGGCGTGGATATGGCGATGCGTCTGATGGGTGAGCAGTTCGTCACCGGTGAAACCATTGCCGAAGCGCTGGCTAACGCACGCAAGCTGGAAGAGAAAGGCTTCCGCTATTCCTACGACATGTTGGGCGAAGCGGCACTGACCGCTGGCGATGCCAAAGCCTATCTGCTCTCATACCAACAGGCGATCCACGCCATTGGTAAAGCGTCAAATGGTCGTGGCATTTATGAAGGCCCGGGCATCTCCATCAAGCTGTCGGCGCTGCATCCCCGCTACAGTCGCGCGCAGTGTGAGCGTGTGATGGAAGAGCTCTACCCGATTCTGAAATCGCTGACGCTGCTGGCGCGCTCCTATGACATCGGCATCAACATCGACGCAGAAGAGGCGGATCGGCTGGAACTGTCGCTGGATATGCTGGAGAAACTCTGCTTCGAGCCAGAGCTGGAAGGCTGGAACGGCATCGGCTTTGTGATTCAGGCTTACATGAAACGCTGTCCGTTTGTGATTGATGAGCTCATCGATCTGGCGCAGCGCAGCCGCCGTCGCCTGATGATCCGTCTGGTGAAAGGTGCGTACTGGGACAGCGAAATCAAGCGTGCCCAGATGGAAGGACTGGAAGGCTATCCGGTTTATACCCGCAAGGTCTACACCGATATCTCTTACCTGGCGTGCGCCCGTAAACTGCTCTCGGTACCAAGCCTGATCTATCCACAGTTCGCCACCCACAACGCTCACACCCTGGCAGCAATTTATCATCTGGCAGGTAACAACTACTATCCGGGTCAGTATGAGTTCCAGTGCCTGCACGGCATGGGCGAACCGCTCTATGAGCAGGTGGTCGGCAAAGTGGCAGACGGCAAACTTAATCGTCCCTGCCGTATTTATGCACCGGTTGGCACCCATGAAACTCTGCTGGCCTATCTGGTACGCCGCCTGCTGGAGAACGGGGCTAACACCTCCTTCGTAAACCGCATTGCGGATACCTCGCTGCCGATTGATGAACTGGTGGCCGACCCGGTGACGGCGGTGGAGAAACTGGGTGCCAGCGAAGGCGCAATGGGTCTGCCGCATCCGAAGATCCCCTTGCCACGCGCGCTGTATGGCGATAAACGCGTCAACTCTGCGGGTCTGGATATGGCGAATGAACACCGTCTTGCTTCGCTTTCCAGCGCCCTGCTGAGCAGCGCCGCACAGCCCTGCCTGGCCGAGCCGATGATCGACGGTGAAGCGGGTGCCGGCGAGTTGCACGACATTCTGAACCCGGCAGCGCCTGGTGATCGGGTCGGTCAGGTCCGTGAAGCAACCGAACAGGACGTCTCACTGGCGCTCGATGCCGCGGTGAACAGCGGGCCAATCTGGTTTGCAACCCCACCGCAGGAGCGTGCCGCCATTCTGGAACGCGCCGCACAGATCATGGAAGGCCAGATGCAGCAGTTGATTGGCATCCTGGTGCGTGAAGCGGGCAAGACCTATAACAACGCTATCGCGGAAGTGCGAGAAGCCGTTGATTTCCTCTATTACTACGCCGGTATGGTGCGCGACGATTTCGACAACGAAACGCATCGTCCGCTTGGCCCGGTAGTCTGCATCAGTCCATGGAACTTCCCGCTGGCGATCTTTACTGGTCAGATTGCAGCAGCACTGGCAGCGGGCAACAGCGTGCTGGCAAAACCGGCTGAGCAGACACCGCTGATTGCCGCGCTGGGGGTTCAGATCCTGCTGGATGCCGGTGTGCCACCAGGCGTGCTGCAACTGCTGCCAGGCCAGGGTGAAACCGTTGGTGCGCAGTTGACCGGTGATGACCGGGTTCGTGGCGTAATGTTTACCGGTTCCACTGCGGTAGCTACTCTGCTGCAGCGTAACCTGGCTGGTCGCCTTGACCCTCAGGGTCGTCCGACACCGCTGATTGCTGAGACCGGCGGGATGAATGCGATGATCGTCGACTCTTCCGCGCTGACGGAGCAGGTGGTCATTGATATCGTCGCCTCAGCGTTTGACAGTGCCGGGCAGCGCTGCTCTGCCCTGCGTCTGCTCTGCATTCAGGAAGATGTCGCCGACCATACGCTGAAAATGTTGCGCGGTGCGATGGCGGAGTGCCGCATGGGCAATCCGGAACGCTTATCAACCGATATCGGCCCGGTGATTGATGCCGAAGCGAAAACCAATATCGATCGCCACATTCAGGCGATGCGTAATAAGGGCTTCACGGTTTATCAGGCGGTGCAGGATAACCCGCAGGACAGCAAAGAGTGGAATAGCGGCACCTTTGTCAAACCGACGCTGATTGAGCTGGATCAGGCCAGCGATCTTGATAAAGAGATTTTTGGGCCGGTACTGCACGTGGTGCGCTTCACGCGCAATAACCTGCCGCAGTTGGTTGAGCAGATTAATGCCTCCGGCTATGGGCTGACGCTGGGCGTACACACCCGCATCGACGAAACCATTGCGCAGGTCACGGCGAAAGCCAGAGTCGGCAATCTTTACGTCAACCGCAATATGGTCGGCGCGGTAGTTGGCGTCCAGCCATTTGGCGGCGAGGGTTTATCCGGTACGGGTCCGAAAGCGGGCGGCCCGCTCTATCTTTACCGTCTGCTGGCGCATCGCCCGGAGGGTGCGCTGCGTCTGACCTTTGATCGTCAGGATGCCGAGCGCCCGGCTGACAGCACGCTGCGTCAGTCTCTGCTGGCACCGCATCAGGCACTCAGCAACTGGGCCAAAGATAAGCCTGCACTGGCTGACCTCTGCCAGCACTATGGCGAGTTGGCCCAGGCGGGCGTCGTCCGTCTGCTGCCTGGCCCGACCGGCGAGCGCAATACCTTCTCGCTATTGCCGCGTGATCAGGTGCTTTGTCTGGCTGACAACGAGCAGGATACGTTAATCCAGCTGGCCGCGGTGACCAGCGTCGGCAGTAAAGCACTGTGGCAGGATGATGAACTGCATCGCGCCTTGCGGGCCTCACTGCCGGACGCAGTGAAAGCGCGTATCACGCTGGCGCGTGACCCGTTAGCCTCAGAATTTGATGCGGTGATCTATCATGGTGATGCCGATCAGCTTCGCACCCTGTGTGAGCAGATCGCTGCGCGTGACGGCGCGATTGTTTCGGTGCAGGGCTTCGCCCGCGGAGAAACCAATCTGCTGCTGGAGCGTCTGCTGATTGAGCGTTCACTGAGTGTGAATACCGCGGCAGCCGGGGGTAATGCCAGTCTGATGACCATCGGGTAAGAGGACACCCACTACAGGTATTCGCTGCGCGAACGGACCCCATGGAGAGTGCGTTCGCGCGGCGGGTTAGGTATTTCAGCTTTGATACAGTATGGAAAATAATAATGAAATAATTGCCAGGCTATCAGGGTAATCCTTTACAGTTGGGGCATCCAATCGGGTGATGCTGCCAGAGCGTTAATCAAAATGCTTTTTAAAGGGAAAACCTGTTTTAGCGCACCACGTCTGACGGATGAATCAGCAATGGACAATTTGCAATGCTGGCTAAAAGCCAGCAGCTCTCTGGATATTCAGTAAATGATCAACACGAAAGTTTCATCCAGTCAGCTATCGGGAAAATTAATGATGCGAATCTGAAGGGTTTCCAGAGCAGAATCTTATGCCCGATGCCCTGGAACCTGAGCGATGACAATTGAAAAATTCACACCATTCCAGGGCTGTTTATTGTTACTTTTGACCGTAGTAAGCACCAGGCCCATGCTTGCGCATGAAATGCTTGTGCTTCAGATACTCATCAATACCCTGAAGATGCGGGTTTATACCGCAGGAAATCCACGCCATTCGCGCTACCTCTTCCATGACTACCGCGTTATGAACGGCGTCGTGCGCAGCTTTACCCCATGCAAACGGGCCATGTTGATTAACTATCATTCCTGGCGTATTCAGCGGTTCTGTCTCAGCCAGCGTTTCGATAATCACCTTGCCGGTATTGAGCTCGTACTCACCTTCTACTTCTGCCTGCGTTAATGCGCGCGTGCAGGGAATGTCGCCAAAGAAGTAATCCGCATGTGTCGTTCCCAGTGCCGGAATGGCTAAACCTGCCTGCGCCCAGGCCGTGGCATGCGTCGAGTGCGTATGCACCACACCGCCAAGGGATGGGTAACGGCAGTAAAGTGCCAGATGGGTTGCTGTATCTGAAGAAGGCCGCCATTTACCCTCAACAACATTTCCTTCAAGGTCCACTATCACCATATCTTCAGCTTTCATAGTGTCATAAGCTACACCGCTTGGCTTAATGGCGATCAGTCCCTGCCCGCGATCAATAGCGCTAACATTGCCCCATGTGAAAGTCACCAGGCCGTAACGTGGCAGATCCATGTTGGCCTCAAAGGCCTCTTGTTTAAGATTACGCATGTTCAGCCTCCTGTAATCCCGCCCGCGCCATGCGCTCACGCACCCAGTCACGCGCTTTCATCACTTCCGCAGCCGGGTTGTCCGACGTTTCACTCCACATCTCAATCAGGTAAGGCCCACAGTAACCTCTCTTTTTGAGCGTCCTGAAACAGCGTTCAAATTCCACTACCCCGGTACCGAACGGAACATTTTTGAATACGCCGGGACGGCTATCTTTAACATGTATGGCCACGATATGCCCGATACCCGCCTGCAATTCCATCTGCACGTCATTATCCCATGCTGACAGGTTGCCGATATCCGGGTAGATCTGGAACCATGGGTTATTCAGGTAGTGCGCGTAGCCCAACGCCTTACTGATAGAGTTCATTAAGGGGTAATCCATGATCTCCATCGCCAGCATCACCTGTGCGCGGCTGGCCATGTCGACGCTCTCTTTCAGGCCGTCACGGAAACGACGACGCGTCTCATCGCTGGCTTCCTGATAATAGACATCATACCCGGCAAGCTGGATCACGCGGATACCGACATCCTGCGCTAAGCGAATCGCTTTACGCATGATCTGCAGCCCCTGCGCACGCACGGCATCGTCCTCACTCCCAAGAGGAAAACGACGATGGGCGCTCAGGCACATGGAAGGCACACGTACACCCGTTTCAGCGATGGCTCGCACCAGCGCCAGGCGCTGCTCACAACTCCAGTCCAGACGAGAGAGGCGCTCGTCCGTTTCATCCACAGACATTTCGACAAAATCGAACCCCAGCTGTTTAGCCAGCTGCAACCGTTCCAGCCAGCACTCCCCCGCCGGGAGTGCCTTTTCATAGATGCCCAGCGGGACCTGTTTTGACAACATACCCGCTCCTTAGCCCCAAAGCTGGGCGATTGAACGTTTGAACTGACGCGCCGCTTCCACCGGGGACGCCGCATCACGAATACTGCGACCGGCAATAAAAACATGAACGGGAATACCCTGGAACAGCGGTAGATCTTCCAGCGCCAGTCCACCGGTAACGGTGACTTTGAAGCCCATATCTGCCAGACGCTTAATAGCACTGATATCCGCTTCGCCCCACGCCACGCCTGCGGCCTGTGCATCACGGCTGCGATGATAAACGACCTGCCGGATACCCGCATCGTGCCACTTCTGCGCCTGCTCCCAGGTCCAAAACCCGGTCAGCTCAATCTGCACGTCACCGCCAAATTCTTTTGCTACGTCCAGAGCACCTTTCGCGGTGTTGATATCTGCGCAGCAAATCACCGTGACCCAATCAGCACTGGCTTCAAAACACATGCGGGAAAGAATTTTGCCAGCGTCGGCAATCTTGGCATCTGCCAGCACGATTTTATGCGGATACAGAGCTTTTAAGTCTCGCACCGCGCGAACACCTTCGCCTACACAGAGGATGGTGCCAACTTCGATGATATCCACTTCTTCCGCAATCAGGCGGGTGGTTTCATATGCGTGAGAGAGTGTCTGGTTATCCAGCGCGATTTGTAACATGGGTAAAGACATATTCTTTTCCTCTTAGACAGCCGCCGCAGTGGCGTGATCAATCAAATCCAGCACGTCCTGCTCAGTTCGACAGGCGCGTAAGCGGTCAAAGTTGGCTTCGTCGTCAAAAAGGTTGACGATTTGCATGATGCCCACTTCCTGATGGGTATTTGCATCAATTGCGGCCATGGTGATCAGAATATCGACCGGATCGTTATCAGCATGGTTAAACACAATCGGCGTCTTCAGCGTTACCAGCGCAAAACCGGTTTTCTTCACGCCCTCTTCCGGGCGGCCGTGCGGCATTGCCAGACCAGGAGCAATAACAAAATATGGGCCATGCTGTGCAACACCATCGAGAATGGCCTGATAATAACGCGGCTCGACAACGTCAGCCTTAACCAGCAGATCCACACTTAGCTTTACCGCTTCCTGCCAGGTGCTGGCTTCAGCCTGTAAAAGGATGGAATTATTGTCTGCCAGCGAATCACGTAGTTTCATGTGGCTTCCTTATTTCACATCGTTTGGAAAGTGCTCTTTGATCACTTCCAGCAGTTTTGGACCAAAATCCGCAGGCGACAGCATATTGCGTACGCCCACGACATATTTGTTGCCCGTTACGGTGATTTCACCGGCGATATGGGTAGAGACGATGATGATATCCGCGCCATTCACTTCACTTTTATATTCACCTACCGCGCAGCTGTTCACCGTATGGTCAATATTTGACTGGGTTAAAAACTGGTCCACTTTCATCTTCATAATCATGGAGCTACCTTGCCCATTGCCACAAACAGCCAGGATACGTACGGTCATAATTGATACTCCTTAATGAGCAGACACTTCTGCTATTTGTTTTTCAGCCTCTTCTTCAGCACGCAGTGAGCGGCCCGCGAAGAACATATAAGCCAGAGCAATAAGGATGATGACGGCCATAAAGCCCAAGCCAACAGACGCGAAGCCCTGCATCATCGGTGGTGCCAGAATTGACCAGTCAGCCATACCCATCCAGGCGCTCATGCCGGTGAGCCTGACCGCCCACACACAACCAAAGATTTCCAGCATCCCCATCACCAGGCAGATTTTGAGTGCCGCGCGCCAGCCGCCAAAGTGATTAGCAAATACGCCAATGGTGGCGTTGGAGAAAAACATGGGGATAAAGCCGGGAATGATAAGAATGGATGAGCCGCAACCGACCAGAATGCCCACCGCAATCAGCTGGCCGATGGTACCCCACATAAAGCCCCATACCACCGCATTGGGCGCAAAGCTATAGATAGCCGCACAGTCAATCGCCAGTACCGCGCCAGGGATCAGGCGTTGAGAGATACCGTTGAAAGCCTCTGACAGCTCAGCGACGAACATGCGTACGCCCTGGGTGATGACGAAAATCGCCACGGCGAAAGAGAAACCGGTTTGCAGGATATATATTGACCAGTGGGTTTTACCCGCCATTGCCTGGACTACGTCAATGCTGAATGAGAGCAGAATGACCCCGAAGAAGAGGGTCATCACAATTGCCGTTGAGACAATGTTGTCATGGAAGATATTCAGCCAGCCCGGTAGCTTGAGATCTTCAACACTCTCCTCTTTCTTGCCCAGGTACGGCGCAACTTTATACGCAATCCAGGACGCAAACTGCTGCTGGTGACCGATAGAGAAGCCGCAGCCGTCGGTCACGTCCTGCGTTGGCTTGTACATCATGTTGGAGGTGATACCCCAGTAGAGCGAGACCAGCACCGCAGTGCAGATGATCGTGGTCCACATTGGGTAGCCGAAAATATAGAAAGTAACCGCAATCAGCCCGGCCTGCTGAAACATGATATGGCCGGTCAGCATGATGGTGCGAATACCGGTTATTCGGCGTAACAGCACGTAGATGATGTTCAGCGCCAGCGCCAGCAGAACCGCGTAACCTACCCAGCTGTAGGCATCACCCATGCGGTCAATAGTTGCCATCATTGATGCGTAAGTGTCAGAGATTGAACCGTTGATGCCATACACTTCGGACATTTTGGCGACAACAGGCTTAAAAGTGCTGGTCAGAATGCCTGAACCTGCCTGCAACAACATGAAACCAATAATTGTTTTGATGGTGCCTTTAATCACCACGCTGATGCTTTTGCGCAGCAGAATGTAGCCCAGACACGTCACGATACCCAGCAACAGTGGGGCGTTAGTCATCACTTGATTAAAGAACACGGTAAAGACGTTGTAGAGGATCTCAATAACTCTCTCCAGATATAAGGACACAAGGGGCAGTTCCTGTGGGGCGGGTGGCATCACTGTATTAATCAAAAATAATCACAACAAGACCTAAAATGATTATTTGTGATGTGACACGCAAATTATTTCCCAACTCTACGTGACGCTCCTTATCACTCAACAAGAAAAATCATTAAAAACTTAAAGTTAATTAAAAAAGGCGTGTAATATTTTGATGTTACTTGCACCATTAAAGAATAAAAACCGTCACGCCCAGTGGAATACCCCCTGTTAATTTCGTTGCAATACTCATTATCCGGTGCCATCATAAATCATATTAAATCATGAAATGATATTTTTTGATTAAAATGGAGGTAAAACGATGAGTAAAGTGAACACCATCACTCGTGAATCATGGATTCTGAGCACGTTTCCGGAATGGGGAAGTTGGTTAAATGAAGAAATTGAGCAGGAAAAGGTCGCGCCAGGCACCTTTGCAATGTGGTGGCTGGGTTGTACCGGGATCTGGCTGAAATCTGAAGGTGGCGCGAATATTTGCGTAGACTTCTGGTGCGGAACCGGCAAACAAAGCCACGGCAATTTCCTGATGAAAAAAGGCCACCAGATGCAGCGCATGGCGGGGGTTGAAAAGCTGCAGCCAAATCTGCGCACCACCCCATTTGTGCTTGATCCCTTTGCCATTCGGCAAATCGACGCCGTACTCTCTACTCACGATCACAACGATCACATTGATGTCAATGTGGCTGCAGCGGTTTTGAAAAACTGCGCCAATGATGTGCCGTTTATTGGCCCGCAAACCTGCGTAGATTTGTGGATCGGCTGGGGGGTGCCAAAAGAGCGCTGTATTGTCATGAAACCAGGCGATGTCGTGAAAATCAAAGATACTGAAATCCGTGCGCTGGATGCGTTTGATCGTACCGCGCTCATTACTCTGCCAGCTGATCAAAAAGCCACAGGCGTGTTGACAGACGGGATGGATGAGCGAGCGATAAACTACCTCTTTAAAACGCCTGGTGGCTCCTTGTACCACAGCGGTGACTCCCACTATTCCAATTATTATGCGAAACATGGTAATGAGCATCAGATCGACGTGGCGTTAGGCTCTTACGGAGAGAACCCGCGCGGTATTACTGATAAAATGACCAGTGCCGATATACTGCGCATGGCTGAAGCGCTGAATACTAACGTGGTGATCCCCTTCCACCACGATATCTGGTCAAACTTTCAGGCTGACCCGCAAGAGATCCGCGTACTCTGGGAGATGAAAAAAGATCGCCTGAAGTATGGATTCAAGCCCTTTATCTGGCAGGTAGGGGGTAAGTTCATCTGGCCGCAGGATAAAGATAATCTTGAATATCACTATCCACGTGGCTTTGATGATTGCTTTACTATTGAACCCGATCTGCCTTTTAAGGCTTTTCTTTAGCACTCAGGGGCTGGATAATTCCGGCCCCTGCCGCCTTAAGGCGTAATAAATGTGAACAGGTGCCAGAATGACTGAAACACAGCGACATCATCTTCTACTTGACCTGCTGCGTGAACATGCTGTTCTCAGTGTCAGTCAGATAACGGAGCTGCTGGGTAGCTCTCCGGCTACCACACGGCGTGACATTGCTCGCCTTGATAAAGAGGGTAAAGTCCGTAAAGTTCGCAACGGCGCAGAAGCGATTATACCGACACGTGAACCCTGGACCCCGCTCAATCCTCATCGTGCACATAATCACGACGAAAAAATTCGTATTGCCCGGGCGGCATCTACATTCATTCAGCCGGAAGAAAGTGTTGTCATTAACTGTGGTTCAACCGCTTTTCTGCTGGGACAGGAAATCTGCAACAAGCCAGTACAAATCATCACCAACTATCTTCCTCTCGCGAACTATCTGATTGAGCACGATCACGAGAACGTGGTTATCATCGGGGGGCAGTACAATAAAACCCAGTCGATCATCATGCCATCTCAGGAGAGCACAACCAGCCTCTACGCAGGACACTGGATGTTCACGAGTGGCAAGGGACTGACCGCAGAGGGTCTGTACAAAACGGAAATGCTGACTGCGATTTCCGAGCAGAGGATGTTAGGTATGGTCGGGAAGCTGGCGGTTCTGGTCGACAGCAGCAAGCTGGGTCAGCGTGCTGGCATGCTGTTCAGCAAGGCTGAAAATATCGATCTGGTCATTACCGGACAGCAGGCTGATGCGGAAATAGTGGCAGCGCTTGAAGCAAAAGGTGTCGAAGTTTTACTGGTGTAGCGTACCGCTGTTTAGCACTCCAGGGTTTAAAAGCAGGCGCAAAATACGGTTCGACTAGCGGCCTTCATCATTGTTCGTCAGCGTGGCAGCCTCATACTGTCTCAAACCTGGCTGAATAAGGTATTCTCGGCGCTGTACTCAGATATTTCATCTGGTGACTGCAAAATTTGTATCCCCTGATGACATTCCGGCTCCAGAGCAGACAAGTCACTGTCAATACGGGTGTTGACATGTCCTGGAATCATTATTTTCACTCACCAAACGTTGACCGGGTGGAGACAGTCACATCTGCATAGGTCAGCATCAGCCATAAGAACGTCCTGCACTGCAGAAAGAGGCACAGAAAGATTGGGTCAGGAAATTCCTGAATTCTGGAAAATGGCTTTCTTCGTCTGCACTGAAAAGCTGTACCGTCGTCACACTGCACAGCCTATTATCCACCTGTTCGTTCCCTCTTCATCAACGTCGGAAACACAAACAGCGACTGCCCGACACCACGATTGGTCAGCGACCAGATTGCCACTGAACAGAGCGAGCAGAGACCCACGATGGCTACCGGATAGAAACAGGCCCAAAGGAACGAAAACCACGCCTGCTCAAACAGATGATGCCGCTGCGCGAACAGAATGGCAGACATACCAAAAAACTCGATAAAAATACGGTGGATGACATAAATCTGCAGCGTATTCCGGCCTATCCAGTTGAAATAGCACATGTTGAAATGCAGATTCAGCCATCGGCAGGCGGCGATACTGAATAGCACCACCAGCACACAGAGAAACAAACTTTTATCCAGACCGAATATCACATGAAACCCGGCAATGGCGGCCAGAAGCGCCCAGGGCATCAGGTTCTCCCGTCGCCATTCACTCAGGCGCAGCATAGTCTGGCTCCAGAATGCCCCTAACAGGAAGAACAGGAAATACTGGGCCAGGCTCTGAGGTCCCCAGAACGGGATCACTTTTTCTACCGCCAGATAGTTCAGCAGGATCGCCACCGCCACCAGGGCCAGCTTATATTGACGGAAAACTTTGGCACAGAGGAAATAGAGCCCCAGTCCATACAGATACCACGAGGTGCTCATGGCCATAAAAGTCAGCTTGAGAAACTCGAATAGCGAACCGGCATAGGCGGCGTTCAGATTCTGCGAAATACGCTGGCCGGTAATTTCAGTGGAGATGCCGATAATTGACCACCACTGAATAAATCCCCACAGAATATAGAGATAGAAGAGATTGGTGATGCGACTGGTAAAGACCTGTTTCCATGGCCGGTTCAGAATGCCATTGGTTGCCAGTAATCCCGATACAAAGAAAAAGGCAGGCATACGCAGCGGCGACAGTACCGTATTAAACTGTATCCATATTTCGGCGGGGAGCCACCCGGCAGAGAGATATCTCATCGTTCCTTCAAAACCGGGTAAAACGGTATGGTACAGGACCACCAGCAATATGCAGACCCCCTTCAGAGTATCTACCCACACTATCTGGTCTGACTTAGTCTGGTTCATTCAATGACTCCTGCTGTGTAGGTCAGAATACCGGGAAGTAAAAGCGAGGAAATCAGTTTTGCTTTTATGATTATCCAGTAATTATTCGCCATTAAAACGGGAATGAATGTAGCGAAACTCTTAAAAGCCGCTGACTGGCCCTGATACCACTGTTATTTACTCGGCAGAACGTTTCCTTACACTTACTAGTCAGGTCAGCATGAAGTTAATGAGCAACGCCGCAGCCCGATTAAAGGAAAACATTATTCGATAATGAGTAAAATATAAATAAGACAAAGTGGCAGCAAATAAAACCATTGAATATCCGATGAAAAGAAAAGATTTGTCAGAGGTGGCAAAAGGTTTAACGGCGGAATAATTATTATGATATTGCACCTGTAACTATAGAAACAGATACCGGATTTACCTAAAAAAACTGAGGTAATTAAACAGGTTAAAGCTGCCTTCCAGAGAAGGCAGTGAGATTACTGATTAAGAAATTTATCGAGGAACTGACGGGTACGCGGCTGCTGAGGATTGCTAAACAACGCTTTCGCGTCGCCCTGCTCCACAATGCGTCCCTGATCCATAAAGATGGCGCGATCGGCGACGTCGCGCGCAAAGCTCATCTCATGCGTAACAATGACCAGGGTACGCTTCTCTTCAGCCAGTGCGCGAATGGTGCTAAGCACCTCGCCGACCAGTTCCGGGTCAAGCGCCGAGGTCGGTTCATCAAACAGAATCACTTCCGGCCGCATCGCCAGCGCACGTGCTATCGCCACACGCTGTTGCTGTCCCCCCGACAGACGGCGCGGATAGCTCTCTTCCTTGCCATGCAGCCCGACCTTCTCCAGCAGCGTGCGGGCGCGGGCTATCGCATCCGCTTTCGCTTCGCCTTTGACGATAACAGGCCCCTCAATAATGTTCTCCATCACCGAACGGTGCGGAAACAGATTGAAGTTCTGGAAGACAAACCCGACCTGCTGACGCAGACGACGCACCTGTTCTTTCTGCTTACTCTGAGCCAGCGCCGCATTAACGGTAATCTCTCCGACCCGGATGCTGCCGCTATCCGGCACTTCCAGCAGGTTGATGCTGCGCAGAAGTGTGGTTTTACCCGAGCCGCTGGGACCGATAATCGCCACCACTTCACCGGCGGCCACATCGAGGTCGATGTCGTGTAGCACCGTCTGGCCATTAAACGATTTCACCAGCTTTTTGACTTCGATGGCGCTCATTTCAGCTCCGAATCCTGACGATTAACATGCTGTTCCAGCCGGTTCTGCAATGCAGACAATACCGTTGCCATCACCCAGTAGATCAATGAGGCTGCCAGATACAGGGTAAAGACTTCCAGCGTCCGCGAGGTGATCAACTGCGCCTGACGAAACAGCTCCGGCACCTGAATGGTCGCCGCCAGCGAGGTATCTTTCACCAGGCTGATAAAGCTGTTACCCAGCGGGGGCAGCGCGGTGCGTGCCGCCTGCGGCAGGATCACCCGGCGCAGGGTCTGCCAGCGCGTCATGCCGATACTTGCCGCCGCTTCCCATTGACCGCGCTCAATCGATGAAATCGCGCCGCGCAGTGACTCTGAGGCATAAGCGGCGGTATTCAGGGAAAGACCAATCATCGCAGAGGGGATCGGATCCAGCTCAATGCCAAACTGCGGCAGGCCGTAGTAGATCATAAACAGCTGGGCGATCAGCGGGGTACCCCGAAAGATAGAGACATAGATCCGCGCCAGCCAGCGAACCGGCCAGAAGCGCGACAAACGCATTAGCGCCAAGATAAAGCCCAGCAGCAGCCCAAAGAACATCCCGCCGATACTGAGCTGGAGTGTAAACAGCGCACCTTTTAATAAAAAAGGTGCTGAATCCAGCACCAGTTGAAGACTTTCCTGCATTATTTCGTCACGTCCGCGCCAAACCATTTCTGAGACAGCTTGCTCAGCGAGCCATCTTTCTGCATGTCAGCAATGGCCTGGTCGATAGCGTTCAGCAAATCGTCGTTGTTTTTACGAACCGCTACGCCCGATTCCTGACGGGAGAACGCCTCACCCGCGACCGCCATGGTATCGCCGGTTTTCTTCACCAGATCCAGTGCGGCCAGACGGTCCACCAGAATGGCATTGAGACGGCCAGAACGCAGATCCTGGTATTTCGTCGGGTCATCATCATAGGTACGAATATCCACGCCCTTCACATTCTCACGCAGCCACTGCTCGTAGTTGGTGCCCAGACCAACGCCCACTTTTTTGCCCGCCAGGTCCGCAGGTTTGGTGATGGTGTTCGCGTTGGCTTTCAGGGTCAGCGCCTGAATACCGGAAATGGTGTATGGCGTCGAAAAGTCATACTTCTTCTTACGTTCATCAGAGAGGGTGACCTGGTTGATCACCACATCGATACGCTTCGCGTCGAGTGAGGCCAGCATGCCATCCCATTTGGTCGGCTTCAGGCTCGCCTTGACGCCCATGTGCTGCGCGAGCTGTTCCGCAAATTCCACTTCAAAGCCGGTCAGCTTACCTTTTTCATCCTGGAAGCTGAACGGCGGATAGGTGCCTTCAAGTCCCACCAGCAGCGTGCCGCGTTCTTTAATTTTGTTCAGCAAATTTTCCGCTGCGAACGTTTTAACGTTGACGCCAGCGATCAGCGCCACAGCCATGACGCCCATCACCATCTGACGGCCTGCACGAGAAAAGGACATATTCACCCCATTATTGACAGTATTGTGTGTGTGTTTTTATAAGGGCAGCACCGCGTGTCGCTGCCAGTCCAGAATGATAACGCACGGAGTATAAACTGTTTTTTTTGCTTGTCTCAGACCGAAGGATGATAAGCAAATAACGCCGGTGCGCCGCCCGTATGAATAAACAGCAACGGGCCTTCACGGCGGAAACGATCCTGGCTGATACCCTCCAGCAACCCGGCCATCGCCTTGCCGGTGTAAACCGGGTCAAGTAAGATTCCTTCCAGCCGCGCCAGCAGTTTCACCGCAGCCATACCTTCATCATTAGGCTGGCCGTAGCGCGGTGCGAAAT
>Ga0075019_10000176_pt1 | contig 36094 bp, 37 predicted proteins | sample ColStrG_CSR_2013_FD_71473 | JGI IMG/M metagenome (GOLD analysis project Ga0075019, IMG submission 71473) | Freshwater sediment microbial communities in response to fracking from Pennsylvania, USA - Cold Stream Run_MetaG_CSR_2013 | ecosystem: Environmental > Aquatic > Freshwater > Creek >...
AAGCATGGGCTATACCGCCGCCTGGGCCGGCCGCGTCATGGCGCTGCAGGGCGTCTTCGCCGTGATCATGTCGCCGGTCGCCGCGCGTCTGACCACGGTGTTCGATCCACGCTATTTGCTGATGACCGGCATCCTGATCATGGCCGCGGCGACGCTCTGGCGCGCCGGAGCGACCACCGACGCCAACTACTGGAGTCTGGCCATGCCCCAGCTGCTGCTGGGTCTGGGCGTCCCGTTCTTCTTCGTCCCCGCGATGACGCTGGCCCTGGGCTCGGTAGAGCCCCGGGAAGTGGCCTCCGCGGCGGGCATCCTCAACTTCACGCGCACCACCGCCGGCGCGTTCGGCGCCTCGATGATCATCACCGCCTGGACCAACGACACGACCTCGCGCCACGCCGAACTGGCGGGGGTGCTCAACACGCCGCAAGCCTCGATCGACGGCATGAAAGCCATGGGCATGACCGGTGCGCAGTCGCTCGGCGCCTTCGATCGTCTGGTGCAAGGTCAGGCCGTGATGCTCTCCACCGACGGCCTCTTCATCGCCTGCGCGCTCGTCTTCGTCTGCGCGGCCTGCGTGGTGTGGCTGGCGCCCAGACCTGGTGCGGTCGCCGTCCCGACGGACGCCCACTGATCCGCATTGCCAGCGGCGCCCCGCGCCCGATAAGGACCATGACGAATTCGCGACCTAGGGAGCCGGCCAATGGACGATGCGGCCTTGCAGAGTGACAGCTGGACGGTGGCGGGCCGCACGTTCCATTCGCGCCTGATCGTCGGCACCGGCAAATACAAGGATTATGCCCAGAACGCAGAGGCGGCCCGCGCCGCCGGCGCGGAGATCGTCACCGTCGCCTTGCGTCGCGTTAACCTCACCGACCGCTCGCAGCCGATGCTGGTCGATCATGTCAAACCCACCGAATTCACCTTCCTCCCCAACACCGCCGGCTGTTTTACCGGCGAGGACGCCGTGCGCACCCTGCGCCTGGCCCGGGAGGCCGGCGGCTGGGATCTGGTGAAGCTGGAAGTGCTTAGCGACGCCAAGACGCTCTATCCCGACATGGAAGAGACCCTGCGGGCCCTTAAACTGCTGGTCGCCGACGGTTTCCAGGTGATGGTCTATTGCAGCGACGATCCGGTCTATGCTCGCAAGCTGGAAGAGGCCGGCGCGGTGGCGATCATGCCGCTGGGCGCCCTGATCGGTTCGGGTCTGGGCATCCAGAACAAGCTCAACATCCACCTGATCGTCGATCAGGCCAAGGTGCCCGTCCTGGTCGACGCCGGGGTCGGCACGGCATCGGACGCCACAGTGGCTATGGAGCTCGGTTGCGACGGGGTGTTGATGAACACCGCCATCGCCGAGGCCCGAGACCCGATCCGCATGGCCCGGGCGATGAAACATGCGGTGATCGCCGGGCGGGAGGCCTATCTGGCGGGCAGGATGCCCAGGCGGCTTTATGCGGATCCGTCTTCGCCCATGGCGGGGTTGATCTAGCGCGTTCCGAGACGCGGAGACCGAACCTCGGAACGCAACCTCTCCCAAGACGAAAGCCCGACGCAGTGGGCGTGGGGCGAGAAGGTCCGATCGCCAGGCCCGGCTCATGCGTTTTTGAATACCGGACCAATGCGCACATCGAATGGTGAATAGCCCAGAACTACGCCAGGATGACCGCCAGGATCACCCCCCAAGGTCAGCATCGGATTTCAGCCATGTACGCACCAGCCCATATTTCCGGCTACCTCGCCGCAGACCGCCCCAGCCCCGCCGCGCCCCCGAGCGCGAGGGCCGTCGTTACCGGCGCGCCCAAGACGATCCTGCGTCTCGAAGGCGCCGTCGTGCTGACCGCCGCTGCAATGGCCTACGCGCAGCTCGGCGCCGGCTGGATGACGTTTGCGCTGCTGTTCCTGACACCCGACGTTTCGATGCTTGGCTACCTGATGGGGCCCCGGATCGGCGCGGTGGCATACAATTCGGGGCACAGCTACATTCTGCCCGCGGCGCTCGGCGCCCTCGGCGTTTGGCTCCATGCGCACCTCCCGGTAACGCTCTCCCTGATCTGGGTCGCGCATATCGGCTTTGATCGGATGCTGGGCTATGGCCTGAAATATGCGACCGCTTTCGGCCACACCCACCTTGGTGTGGTCGGGAAACAGAAGGGCGTGGCCGGGCCGGCGGCGCTTTGAAGCGCGCGACCCGCGCCCGGGGCTCGGTTCGCCGCGAAGACCTGAACAGAGCCCCAAGGGTGGCCGGCAAAGGTCGAAAATTCACTTGTGGCGCAATTTCCCCGTTCGACTTGAACGAGATAGGGTGCTCTCTCGCCGTTCCGAGAGCGAGCCCGATCAAGAGCCAGCGATGCCGCGACACACCGCCAAGGCCGAACCTGACGATCCCCGGCGACGCCTGCCCGCCGTCGGCGTCCTGTGCTCTGACCCTAGGGCCCAGGCCATCAGCGCGGCTTTCGGCGCCGCCGCGCTGGCCGAGAGCTTGCGTGTCGTGCTCGCTGACGCGCGGGGCCGCATGATGGCCGAGGGTTCGGCCGCGCCGGACGCCGCGGCCCTGCTGGACACGGCCGAGCGCCGCCTCGGGCTCAAGGCGCGGGAAACCCTCCATTCGGTCATCAACGCCACCGGCGTGGTCATTCATACGAATCTCGGCCGCGCGCCCCTGGCGCCGGAGGCGCGGACGGCCATGGATGTTGTGGCCAGCTACGCCAACCTCGAGTTCGATCTCGACAGCGGTCGCCGCGCGTCGCGCCACGATCACCTGGACGGGCTGATCGGCGATGTCACGGGGGCCGAGGGCGCCTTGGTGGTGAACAACGGCGCCGGGGCTGTGCTGCTCGCCCTGGCCACGCTGGCGGCGGGATCGCCGGTGATCGTCTCGCGCGGCGAACTGATCGAGATCGGCGGCGGGTTCCGCGTGCCAGACATCGTCGCCCAGAGCGGGGCGCGTCTCGTCGAGATCGGCGCAACCAACCGCACGCACCTGAAGGATTATGAGGCCGCGGCGCGCGCGCACCCCGAAGCGCGGGTGATCCTGCGCACCCATCCGAGCAACTTCCGCATCACCGGCTTCACCAGCGCGCCGTCGGTCAGGGATCTGGCCACATTCGCCCACGCGCGCGGCATGCTGCTGGTGGAGGACCTTGGCGGCGGGGCTCTGGTGGATCTGACCCCTTACGGAATCGCCGACGAACCGATGGTGCAGGACAGCCTGCGCGCAGGTGTCGACCTGGTGATCTTCAGCGGCGACAAGTTGTTGGGGGGCCCCCAAGCGGGCGTGATCGCCGGACGGCGCGACCTGATCGACGCTTTGAGCGGCCATCCCCTGGCCCGCGCGCTCCGCCTGGACAAACTTTCGCTCGCCGCATTGGCGGCGACGCTGCGCCTCTATCGCCCGCCCGCCAACCCGATCGAGCGTGTCCCCGTGCTGCGGATCCTGACCCAAAGCGTCGAGGTGATCGCGCGACGCGCGGCGGCGCTGCGAACGCTGCTCGCCACCCTGGAGGGCGTCGAAGCGGAGATCGTCGAGACGAACAGCTACGCCGGCGGCGGGGCCATGCCGATGCACGCCTTGCCGAGCCGCGCCCTGGCGCTGAACTCGCGCGGCCTGAGCGCCGAAAGCCTCGCCCAGCGGCTAAGAACGGGCGAAACCGCCGTAGTCGGACGCATCGAGCGTAACGCCGTGCTTCTGGACATGCGCACGGTCGACGACGCCGAACTGCCGGCGGTGGCGGCGGCGATCAGACGGTCAACGCACTGACCACCGCATCCACGGCGCTACGGGCTTTTTCGCGCATCTCTTCGTCAGTGGCGTCCTGGATCGGGTGGTCGACAAGCACATAGCGCGCATCGACCATGCCCAGGGCCTTGCGTTGCACCTCGGCAGCCTCCGCGAATTCGCTGGAGGCGATGGATACCGCGGGAAGCCCCTGAATTTCGAACCATACGGTGTCGTGCAGACTGCACGTCGTGCATGATCCTCAATCGGCCAGGGCTTCGACCAGAAAGTCGCATTCGGAGGCGATCTTCAGGCGAAGATCGGCGGGACAAGGCTTGGTGAAGGTCGGCTTTTCGTAGCGCTTGACCTTGGCCGCCGGAAACCGCGTCGCCAGCAGCAATTCCATCTCGTCAAGCAGCACATTGCCTCGCGGCTTGCGGATGTCGAGCAAGCCGATCACCCCGGAGACCTTCCCGGTCCGCGGGGTGGTCTGTCGTTCCACCGGAACCCGTTCATCAGTGGGATCCAAAATCGTCGTCATCGACGTCCTCCCTTCGTGTGGTGGAAAGCTATCAGCATTCGATCTTCCTGGAAACGGAGGCCGAGCCCATCGCCCCGGTCGCCCAGCCGTGGAAGGCGGCCGAGAATTTCCCGGCCTCCGAGCCGGCGACAACGATGTGGATGTTGTCGTGACTGGCGAACTTCGGAACCTCCGCGTCGAGCTGATCGGCGGTCATCCTGGCGGCCAGGGCCAGCGGCAGACCGGCGCCGGAGACTTCGTTTGCGACCATATCGCGTAGCGGGCGGCGGGTGACGGCCTGGATCCGGTCGCGCAGACGCGTCTTGGAATAGGGTCCGGCGCTGGTCAGCGACCTGGCGTGTTCCGGACAGACCACCAGCAGCGCGTCGATCGCGGCGCGGCGGATTTTGGGCAGGAACAGTCCCTCCAACCCGAGCCCGAGCGAGCCGGCCACCTGATCGGGTTCGCGGGACTCCTGATCGACGATCTGCACCGGTCCGCTGGTCATGGCGAACGCAGTCACCACCGAATCCTCCGCCTTGAATCCCCGCTCGACGTGCAGCGGGTCCCATGGCGAGCCCTCCTCCCATTCGGCGAAGCACATGCTGAATTTCATCGGATTGCTGAGCGTCGAGCGTTCCACCCCGCCGGGCTTGGCGCCGCCGACATTGCGCACCACCAGCCTCACGGCGCGTCCGATCGTCGCGTTGGCGCGGTTGTCGGGCCCGAGCGCCGCCAGTTTCATGTTCATGCCCAGGCGCGCGCGGATAGGCCCGTTGACGATCAGGACCGGCGAGGCGCCCATGGTGGTGGCCGCGACGCCGTGCATATTGAATTCGTCGGTGCAGACCGCCTCCAGCGCGGCGATCACCACCGGCAGGTATTCCGGCTTGCACCCGGCCATGACCGCATTGATCGCGACCTTTTCCACGGTGGCCGGAGCCAGGTTTGGGGGAACCACGGCGACGATTTCCTGTGGCGCCCGGGCGGTTCCGCGCAGCATGCGCAGGACCCGCTCCGCGGTCGGCGGCACCAGCGGCAGGCCGTCGCTGAAACCCTGGTCGAACATGAATTCGGCGATATCGTCGGCGCTGGCGATCTCGATGCGCCGCGCGCGGATCGGGCTGTCATCGGCTTCGGCCTGCAGCCGATCGTTGATATCGGGGTCCAGGTGTTTGGAGCCGCAGCCTGGCTGCCACTTGGGCAGGGCCGCCCAGTCCACCGGCGCGGGCGGCGCGCTCAGATCCTCGGCGATCTGGCGCGCCAGATCCTCCCACTCCTGACGCACGAAGCCTTCGGTGCGCGCTTTCACCACGCCCTCGGCGTCAGCCCAGAACACCGCCGGGACGATCTCGAAATTCCAGGCGAAGGAGGTCTTGCAGGCGCTCTCATCAAGGAAAGGCAGGGTGAGGCCGTGGCGATCCTTCAGGATCACATTGCCGTCCGCGGTCTGGCCGAGGACCCAGATGTCGGCGTGCGCGCCCCAGGCCTGGTGAAACGCTTCGAGCACCGGCGCCGCCAGGTTGCACGTGTGGCAATCTTCCTTGACGAAGCAGATCAACGCCGGCCGACCGGTCGGGAAGGACCGGGTTGCGCCGGCCATATCCTTGAGCGCGAATTGGGTCTGCGGTGCGCTCATCGGTGTTTCCTCAACTGTGGGCGGATAATCCGCGTCCGGTTCGCCCTGTCCGGATGGCGGAGGTGGATGGGAATCGAACCCACCACACGCCGTTTGGACGTGTCACTGGTTTTGAAGACCAGGGAAGCCACCAGACTCCAGTCACCTCCATCCTCAGCCGACACTAGAGCGCCCCGGCAGAAAATTGGTACTGGTTTTTCGCACCGACCCTGTAACGGGCAAGGGTCATGCGCCAGACACCAACCTGTGTGATGGACATCGGACCCCTGGACCACCTGAGCCGAGCGACCGGAGGCTCCCTATTTGCCGTCCACCGAATAGGCCAGCAGCACATTGAGGCCATTGCCGCCCGTATTCCCGGCGCCATTGAAGCCCGACATGGTGAACACCATGCCATCGGCGATCGTCGGGCCCATGCCGTCGATGCCGCCACCGGGCTGGCCTTTCACGCCATTGACGGTGTCGTAGGTGGTCGCCGTCGTGCTGTCGCCCCAAAGAATCCTGCCCGTCGCCGCGCTATAGGCGCGGAACCACCCATCCACCGTGCCGGAGAACACCACCCCGGGCATGACGCCAGGGGCCGCCGACTGCGCCCGCATGCAAACCCCGGGCGCCCAGTCGCGCGATCGGTCGCCGCGATATTGGCACGGCGCCTTTGGAGCGGGGGTATGCCAGAGCACCTTGCCCGACGCCGGGTCCAGCGCCGTCAGACCGGGCTTGGCCGGCGCCGGCTCCTTGAAGCCGACAATGGTCTTGCCCTGGGGCCGCAACGCCTCGTCGATCAGGTCGAAGAGGTCGGAGTTGGGCGCATAGACCCGCCGGCCGTCGGTGGCGATGCCCCATTCGACCCCGCCGACAATGGAACCCGCGCCCACCCGCGCGCTCCAGCGCCGCTGGCCGGTGGCCGGATCCAGGCCGTGCACGAGACCGGACTTCTGTCCCGCAACGAGAATCTGCCCGCCGCCCTTCAGGTCGATGAGCAAGGGCGAAGCTCCGAAGTCGTAGTCGGGACCATAGTCCTTCGGACAATTGGCGGCCTTTACCGCTTCGAGGCAATTCAGGATGAAGTTATCCGCCTTGGTGAACTGTTGGCGCCAGCGGACCTTGCCGCTGGCGATGTCGATGGCGGCCACCGCATCGGTCCCTTGCGTGGGCGCGTCGGTGTAGCTGTCGCCGGTGCCGACAAAGATCAGCCCTCGCTTCATATCGACCGTCGGCGCCGACCAGATCGCCCCGCCGGCTGGACCGCGCAGCGGCGTCCCGTTGGCATTGACGCCGATCTGCCGCCAGGGCTCGTCGATCACCTCGGTTCGCCAGATGAGCTTGCCGTTTTTCAGGTCCAGGGCCGCCAGGGCGCCGCGAAAAGTGCAGCACGCATAGCTGGGCATGGTCGCGGCGACTTCCTCGCCGGAGCTCACGGGCAAGATCAGTTTGTCGCCGGCGATGACCGGCGTGCCCGTCAGGACCGCGAAGGGATTGGGTTCCACCTCGGCGCTTGCCCACAGCTGCGCGCCGGTCTGGGCGTCGTAGGCGCGAACGATGCGGCCGTCGGCGCCGATGAAGGTGGCCCATCCGCTGGGCGAGATGGGCGAACGCACCACCATCGGTGTCGTGCGCGAGCCGACGCCTGAAACCACCCATCTGACGCAGCCGGTGTGGGCGTCCAGAGCATAGAACTTGCCGCTCTTGTTGGTCATGAACAGCCAGTCGCCGACCACCGTCGGCTGTCCCCCGCCGCTCATGGCGAAGGCCCACTTCACCTTCAGGCGCGGCACATCGGCGACCGAGAGCCCCGGGCGCGGTTGATAGCGGCTGGAGCGGGCGTCGACGCCCATGCTTGGCCAGTCCGTTCCTCCCGCCGTCAGCGCGTCATGTGTCGCGCACATAGGATCTGTTCCCCCGGCGGGCCCGGCGCCGTTCCGCACGGCCGATCCCTCCAACGGCGTCAGGAATCCGGCCACGGCCTCCACCTCGGTGGGGCTGAGGCCAGCCGCCATCGGCGCCATCACGCCCACTTTCAAGGCGCGGAGAATATCGGCGCGCGGCCGCCACTCCAGCGCGCTTCGGCTGGGGGCCCTGGCGATCGGCGGTTCATGGCAGGATTGGCAATGCTGTTGGAATATCTGCTTGCCGTCGGGCGCGGACGACGCCTGCGCCGAGGCGTTTGACGCCAGACTCCAGATCGCGAAGGTTAATCCGAAGGCGATCGCCCCGGTCCAGCTTGCCATGCGCATGCCATGTCTCCCTCGCCGCCAGCCGCGCTCGTGTCGGCGCTTGAGGCGATCCCCTCTGTGGAACTCAGCGTCCGCGATCCCGTCGGCCCCGTCAACTGTGAGGATCGTCGCGCGACTGAAGGCGCTAACTCAAACGTCGTTCATTCCAGCGCCGCTTTGCGGCGCCAGACCGTGGGTAAGGCCAACTTGATTTGACAAGTCACACACCAGGGCGTGGCCTTGCGAAATCAACCCCTCCAACCGAGGAAACTCCCGTCATGGCATTAAGCGCCCATCAAATGGAGAGGCTGGCGCTACATAGCGCCTTTGGACTGCACCTGATCGCCAAGTGGATGGCGACGCGGACGGATGTTGATCCAGAGATACGCGAGCGCCTGGCGACTCATCTTGAGGCGATCGACGGCGTTCTGGTCCACAACGGCCACGACTGGATCGCGGCCGAGATCGAAGCTACCGAGGCCGCCCTTCACGTCTGACGAACGGCGGCCGCGCAGGCCATCGAACAGTGCTCATCCCTGCGGACTGATCCCTAGGCGGATGGCTGTAATGGATCAGTCAGAACGGCCCAAAAAAAAGCCGGTCGCGATCAGGTCTTGTCGCCCTTCACCGCCTCGCTGGCGACGGCCATGGCGAGCGCCGGGTTCATTGCGTCGACCATGGCGGTCGGCATCAGAATCGTCGCGCCGCGCTCCTTGGTGGTCTCGTAGATGATGTTCATGGCCCGCAACTGCAGCGCGGCGGGATGATTTGCGTAGGCGATCGCCGCCTGCACGAACTGTTCGGCCACGGCGACCTCGGCCGAGCCCAGAATCACCCGGGCCTGCTTTTCGCGCTCGGCCTGGGCCTCGCGAGACATCGCGTCCTGCAACGCTTCGGGGATGGCGACATCGCGGATCTCCACCGACATGATGGTCACGCCCCAGACGCCCGTCTTGCCGGCGATGGTCTCGCACAGGCGCGCGTCGATGGCGTGGCGGTCGCTGAGCAGAGAGGCCAGCATCGAGGCGCCGATCATTTCCTGCAACGAGGTCTGGGCGACTCGCCCGATGGCGGTGCGATAGTCGGTAATCTCCAGCGCCGCCTGGCGCGCGTCGTGGACGCGCCAGAAGATGATGGCGTCGACGTTCACCGGCACGGTGTCCTTGGTCAGCACACGCTCGGCGTTGAAGCCGGTGGTCTGCACCCGCTCGTCGATGACCGCGACGATACTGTCGAGCACGGGCACGATCCAGAACAGGCCTGGCCCCTTGACCCCCTGCAGCTTGCCGGCGCGCAGCACCACGAACTTCTGCCAGGTGTTGGCCATCTTCAGCGACAGCAGCACGATCACGGCCGCCAGGATGAACGGCGCGCCCACGACGACGTTGACGAACTGAACCAGCGCCATGCCGATCGCGCCCAGCGCGACGGCGGCGAAAAGAGCTATGGGATTCATGACGCGTTTCCTCTGGAATGCGGGTCCATCATGGACCCCCACGCCATCCCGCGCCAGCATTGGTTAGGGAGGGCCTCCGGAACGGCGCCCTCCCAGCATAGCCAGATACTAGGAATAGATCTCGAACAGGCCGGCGCCGCCCTGGCCGCCGCCGATGCACATGGTCACCACGCCCCACTTCGCCTTGCGGCGGGCGCCTTCCTGCAGGATGTGGCCGGTGCAGCGGGCGCCGGTCATGCCGAAGGGGTGGCCGATGGCGATGGAGCCGCCGTTGACATTGTATTTCGCCGGATCGATGCCGAGCTTGTCGCGCGAATAGAGGCACTGGCTGGCGAACGCTTCGTTCAGCTCCCACAAGTCGATGTCGTCGACCGTCAGGCCGAAACGCTTGAGCAACCGGGGCACCGCGAATACCGGGCCGATGCCCATCTCGTCAGGCTCGCAACCCGCGGCGGCCCAGCCGACGAAGCGGCCCATCGGCTTGACGTTGCGGCGTTCGGCTTCCTTGGCTTCCATGAGCACGACCGCGGCGGCGCCGTCGGACAGCTGGCTGGCGTTGCCGGCCGTGATGTATTTGTCGGGGCCCTTGACCGGCGGCAGCTTCTGCAGGCCTTCAAGCGTCGTGTCGGGACGATTGCACTCGTCCTTGGTCACCACATAGTCGACGATGCTCTCTTCCTTGGTGTCCTTGTTGACCACTTTCATCTTGGTCTTCATCGGCACGATTTCGTCGCGGAACTTGTCGGCCTGCTGAGCCGCGGCCATGCGGCGCTGCGACTCAAGCGAATATTCATCCTGGTACTCGCGGGAGACCTTGTAGCGCTCGGCCACGATGTCGGCGGTGTCGATCATCGCCATGAAGATCGCCGGCGCGACGCTGGTCAGTTCCGGATCGACCGCTTCGCGGGGCATGCCGCCGCCGGCGATCGAAATGCTCTCGACCCCACCGGCCACGATGCAATCGGCGTTGTCGCCGCGGATGCTGTTGGCGGCCATGGCGATCGACTGCAGGCCCGACGAACAGAAGCGGTTGATCGAGACCCCGGCGGTCGTCACCGGCAGGCCCGCGAGCAGCGCGGCCTGGCGGCCGATGTTGGCGGCGCCGTGGGCGTTGTTGCCCAGATAGCAGTCCTCGACAAAATCCTTTTCCACGCCGGCCCGCTCGACGGCGTGCTTGATCGCATGGGCGGCCATGGTCATCGGCGGGGTGACATTGAACCCGCCGCGTCCGGCCTTGGCGAGCCCCGTGCGGGCGTATGAGACTATGACGGCTTCGCGCATGATCAGTTCCTTTGACGGCGTTTCCTGACCGACTCCGATGACATGTCGGACCCCGCCCTGACAATCGTCTTTTTGCGGTCGCGGCGCCGACAAAGGCCCTGATTCAGCGAAGATCGCGAGGTTCCTGGTCCCGCGGCTCCCAGTCGCCATCGAATTTCGGCATCAGCGCGATGATGGCGATCACCCCGCCGACGATGATCACCAGCGTGGCCAGTTGCCCGACGGTCGGGCCGTCGTCCCGCTGGGCGAGCCGTTCGCCAGCCGGTTGCCGCCAGCCGACCGGCATCGCCCCGGCGACGCCGCAGCGGGTCGTGGTTCCATTCGCGGTCCGGCATGTCGGCGCGGCCGCGGCGGCCGTGGCGAGCGCCATCGCGAGCAGGGCGATCGGACGGGCGATCCATGTACGCATGCCGCGACTCCGGTTCGACAACACCCTCCGATGTTAGCACCCGGGGCGGCGCGTGCGATTCACAATCCAGTTGACCGGCGCGACGGCCGGTCCCGCGTCGTCGTTGCGCTGGCGCGGCCGACGTGTACGTTGGGCGCAAACAAGAAAGTCTAGGAGGAGACCGCCATGAATCTCGTGGAACTGTTATCGCTGATCGCCGGCTTGATGACGATGGCCGCGCCGGCCATGCAGGCGATCAAGACGATCCGCACGCGAAACGTCGAGGGCCTGGCGGTTTCGACCTACATCATGCTGATGGCGCTTGGCTGTTTCGCGGTGCTCATCGGCGTTCAGTACCGCGTCGTCACCATGACCAGCCTCAACGCCCTGGGCATGTTGTTCAATGTCGCCATCCTGTTTCTGCTGTCGCGACGCGCCCTGTTCAGCTTCTTTGGCGGGCTTGCCGTCCTCGTCGCGATCACGGGGCTCGTCGCGCCCTGGTTCCTGACCGGACTGATCACGACCCGCTGGGCCGAACCGGTCGGCTTTGTCTATGGCCTGGTGGCCGCAAGCACCTTCGTCCCCCAGGTGTTGATGACCTGGAAGACGCGCGAGGTGTCGGCCCTTTCACTGCCCAACCTGGCCCTGATGTCGGCGGGCATGGTGATCTGGATCGGCGTCGCCACGGTGCTCGGCAACTGGTCGCTGATTTTCTGGAACAGCATTCTCTTCCTGTGCGTCGCCGAGCTGCTGCGCATGAAGCTGGTGGTCGAGCGTTCAGGCGCCCGGACCGCTGGCGTGGCCGCGCCGCTCGAACCGCTCGTCTGAACGTCGCTTCTCGCGACCCTGGCAAGGCGATTAGGATTCCTGTCGGCTCGGCGGTTGGCGACCATGGTATCGTGGCGGCATGACCCTTTCGAGTGACCCGCGCCATGACCAAGGCCCTGCCTGACACCCTCCCCTCTCGCAACGCCGCGATCGCCGTCGTCGGCGCCGGCGACTATATCGGCGGGGCGATCTGCGAAGCTTTCGCGGCGGAGGGCTACCGGGTGTTCGGCGGCCGTCGTGGCGGTGAGAAGCTCGCGCCATTGCGGGCGAAAATCGAAGCGGCGGGCGGGCGCTTCGAAGGGCGGTCGCTGGACGCCCGACTGGAGGATCAGGTCGCCGAGTTCATGGCCTGGGCGGATGAAGAGCAACCGCTCGAGGCGGTGATCTTCAATGTCGGGGGCAATGTGAATTTTCCGCTTCTGGACACCACCGAGCGGGTCTTCCGCAAGGTCTGGGAAATGGCCTGCGAAGCCGGATTCTTCACCGGTCGCGAGGCGGCGCGCAGGTTGCTGGCGCGCGGCGGCGGCTCGATTTTCTTTACCGGCGCCACAGCCTCGATGCGCGGCGGGTCAGGCTACGCCGCCTTCGCCAGCGCCAAGGCGGGGCTGCGCGCCCTCGCTCAATCCATGGCGCGTGAACTGGGCCCCAGGAATATCCATGTCGCTCATCTGATCATCGACGCCGGAGTCGACACCGCTTTCGTGCGCGACCGAATCGCCAAGGCGCGGGGCGCGACGGCGCTCGACAACCTGGCGCCCGACACATTGATGGACCCCGCCTCTATCGCCCGCGCCTATCTGCATCTGCATCGCCAGAGTCGCGACGCCTGGACCTTTGAGCTCGACCTAAGACCATTCGCGGAGACCTGGTGATGACCGACCCTGAGTTCCTTTTCGATTTTGGCAGCCCCAACGCCTATCTGGCGCACAAGGTGATCCCGGAAATCGAGGCGCGCACGGGCGCAAGCTTTATCTATGTGCCGGTATTGCTGGGCGGTGTCTTCAAGGCCACTGGCAATCGCTCGCCCATGGAGGCGTTCGCGGGCATTCCGGCCAAGCTCGCCTATGAAGGCAAGGAGCGCGACCGTTTCGTGCGCAGACACGGCCTCAGCCGGTTCGCGCCCAACCCGCATTTCCCTGTCAACACCCTGGCGATCATGCGCGGCGCTGAAGCGGCCCGCACCCTTGGGGTGTTCGAGGCTTATATCGAAGCCGTGTTCGCGGCCATGTGGGAACAAGGCGCGAAGATGGATGATCCGGCGGTGATCGCGGCCGTGCTCACCAAGGCCGACCTGCCCGCGGAAAAGCTGATGGCCCTGACGCAGGATCCTGTGGTCAAGGAACGTCTGCTGACCAGCACGACGCGGGCGGTGGAGCGCGGTGTGTTCGGAAGTCCGAGCTTCTTCGTCGGCGACGACCTTTTCTTCGGCAAGGACAAGCTGGGTGAGGTCGAGACGGCGATCGCCGCCGCGGCCTAGGCCTCTGGCGCGGGTCGCGATGAGGCTTTATCGCCACGCTCTCTGACGCGAAGCCTTGAGAAACACCCATGCCCCACGCTGAAGCCGCCGAGGTCGAACAGATCCGCGAGGCCGTCCGCGCCCTGTGCGCCCGCTTTCCTGGAGAGTACTGGCGCAAGGCCGACCGCGAGCGGGCCTACCCGACGGAATTCGTCCAGGCCATGACCACGGCAGGGTACCTCGGGGTCCTGATCCCCGAGGCTTACGGCGGCAGCGGCCTGGGGTTGTCGACGGCCTCGGCTATTCTTGAGGAGGTTCACGCCAGCGGGTGCAACGCCGCCGCCCTGCACGCCCAGATGTACACGATGGGCACGGTGTTGCGGCATGGATCCGACGCGCAAAAGCGGCAATGGCTGCCCAAGATCGCCACCGGCGAGGCGCGCCTGCAAGCCTTTGGGGTGACGGAGCCCACTGCCGGCACCGACACGACGTCGATCTCGACAACGGCGACCCGGCAGGGCGACAGCTACGTGATCAATGGCCAGAAGGTATGGACCTCTCGCGCCGCCCATTCCGACCTGATGGTGTTGCTGGCGCGCACGACGCCCAAGGACCAGGTCGCGCGAAAGGCCGATGGGCTGAGTGTCTTCCTGCTCGACATGCGCGTTGCGCAGACCAAGGGGATGACGATCAAGCCCATCCGCACCATGATCAACCATTCCACGACCGAGGTGTTTTTCGACAACCTGGAGATCCCCGCCGACAGCCTGATCGGCGAGGAGGGCAAGGGCTTTCGCTACATCCTGGATGGCATGAACGCCGAGCGGATCCTGATCGCGGCCGAGTGTATCGGCGACACACGCTGGTTCGTCGACAAGGCCGCCGCCTACGCCAAGGAACGGATCGTGTTCGGTCGGCCGATCGGCCAGAATCAGGGCGTCGCCTTCCCGATCGCCCGGGCGCACGCCCAGGGGCGGGCGGCCAAGCTAATGACCTATCATGCCGCAGATCTCTATGAACGTGGTCAGCCTTGCGCCGAGGAAGCCAACTCCGCAAAGCTCCTGGCCTCGGAAGCCTCCTGGGCGGCGGCGGACACCTGTCTGCAGACCCATGGCGGGTTCGGCTTTGCCGAGGACTATGACATCGAGCGCAAGTTCCGCGAGACTCGCCTCTATCAGATCGCCCCGATCTCGACGAATCTGATCCTCAGCTTCCTCAGCGAACACGTGCTGGGACTCCCCAGGTCCTATTGACGGCGATCACTGCTTCTTGAGGTGGTAGACATAGTCGTTGAGCCCGACCTGGGCATGTGTCGCGTCGACGAAATGGAAGTCGAACTCGCAGCCCGTTTCCAGAGTTCGGGTCTGGCTGTTGTGAAATCCCAGGCCCGCCGCGACCTTGACCGGGTCGACCGACGCAGTCTTCGCGTGCATCTCCCCAAACGCGCCCTGGAACAGCATGTCGGCCGCATAGTCGGTCAGCCGGTAGTGAGCCGCGGGGCAGGGAAACGGCGGGGGACCGTTTATCCCTCGCGGCCGGATGGCGATGACATGGCCTCGCAGGCGGGCCGGTTCAGCGTCATCGAGTGGATGGGCCGGATCCGCCCACGGGGCCCGGGTCGCACCCGCCACCCTCCAGTCGCCGAGGTAGAACGGCGTGGCCGCATACGATGTTCCGGCGAAGGCGGCGAAAATGGCCGCCAGCCACACATAGGCGCGCTTGCAATCGCGATCAGGCAAGATCATCGGCCTCCATCATGGCCTGACGGCGCCGCAGACTTTCGGCCGGCCAGTACCGTTCGCGATCATAGTAGACTTCAACCGCCGCGGCTCCGTCAGGGAGGCGCACCCAAGGCTGCTTCGAGCGCGTGAAGATATGGATATCGGGGGGTAGCTGGTCGGGTTTGTCCAGGGTGCCAACTCGCACAAAAGCCACGCGAGGCCCGGCTCCGGCGTAGTGGCTCCAGACCGCCACATGACAGACCGGACACCGGACGATCTGTTGGCCCCTGCCGCTGTCGGACGGCGTGGTGACGGTAACCGGAGCGCCCCTGACGAGAGACAGCCGGTCGGATTCGATCAAGGCGTTCAGCGCGAACGATGTCCCCGTCTCCCGCTGGCAGGATCGGCAATGGCAACAATGGACATAAAGAGGGCGGCTGGCCATGCGATATCGTATCGCGCCGCAGGCGCATTCGCCTTCGAAGGTGTCTTCAGTCACGGTGCACGCCAAAGGCCCGGCTTTTTGAGCGAGCCTAGGGTAACGCTGCCTGGCCAAAACGCCAACCGGATCGCCTCGCCGCTGGCCGCGTCTCAAGGTATGGCCGTCGTAAGGCCGCGCACGGCCCGCGCGGCAATCATGTGCTCCCGCCAGGTAATGTATAACGTCGAGGCGACGACGATGGCCGCCCCGAGCAGAGTGCTGGTGTCGGGAACCTCGCTAAACAGGAAATAGCCAACCGCGGCGGCGAAGACCAGGCGGGTATAGTCGATCGGCGCCATCACGGCCGCATCCGCGGCCTGCATGCCTTTTATGTAGGTGACCTGATTCACGGTCGCGATGACGCCCATCAGGCATAACAGCATCAGGTCGGTTGGGTGCGGCCAGCGCCAGTCCATGACGGCCGTCGGCAGGGTGAACAGGAAGCCCAGCGACGCGCTCCAGTACAGAAGCGTCGATGGAGCGTGATCGCGCGTCAGCGTCTTAAGGCCGGTCACGGTAAACGCGAACAGCAGGGAGGAAGCCAGCATCGCCAGCTGCGGCGCGCCGATCGCCATCCCGCGAGCGCCATGACCCATCATCACCAGAACGCCGGCGAAGCCGACGACCGCGGCGCCGACCCGCCGAGGGCCAACGGCCTCTTTCAGCAGCACGGCCGCCAGCGGCACAAGCCATAGAGCCCGAGTGAACGAAAGGGCGTTGGCCTCGGCCAGAGGTAACATCTGAAAAGCGTAGAACTGCAAAATCAGCGCCAGCGATCCCGCGCTGGATCGGAAGATCAGCAGCCCCGGCCGCGTCGTCGCGAACGCGCCTTTCGGGTCACGAAGGATCCAAGGGGCAAGGATGAACAGTCCAGCGGCCTGCCGATAGAATGCCTGCAGGGTCGGCGGGTAGTCCTGACCGAGAAACTTCACCAACGTCGTCATGGCGGTGAAGGTCACCGCCGAGAGAAGCATCCACAGGGCGCCGCGCAAGGTTGGTGTGAGCCTCGAGCTTGGCCCTCGTGCCGGGAAGGAGTCGCTGGAAAGGTTCATCCTTGGCGCGCGTTAAGGCTCCTGGACGGGTCCGTCGAGGTCAATCTGTTGCGCGGAAACCACACACTGGCGCAATCCGATAGCCTTCCAGGACGCAATTCGTCGGTCCTGGACCGACCGCTCGTAGACGGCGGGGGTTCGTTCTCAGGCCGGAGGCGTTCGTGGGACCGCCTCGCCGGAAAGATGTGGTCGTCCCTGCCCCTGCGTAATTTGACGCTCACGACCGAGAAAACGTCCTGAAGGTTGGCGGATGAGCGCCAAGTGTTCCGGGATGATCACAAGAGAACACCGCCCATTCCAGAGTAGGGTTTTAACGTTAAATTTACGCCGTATTCACCATGACCGTGTAATATTCACTCGTTCTGTTCTTTGTGTTAAACGCCGCCATCGGCGTTTCATGCGTAATTTGTCTCTTGGGGGTGACGTTGAACGCCCTGATTGGTGGGACAATAAAGACATAGGGCCGAAATCCCGGCAGGATCGATCGGTTTGAAGTCCCAATGGACACGGACCCTCCGTCGCCGAGCCTTGAATGAGTCTTGCATGGCCAAAATTTTACGTGTAAATACCTAACCTCCACGTTCCGAGGGGTACGATGCGTGCGGTTTCAATAATTGCCGGTTTGGCGTTGGTGATGGCGGGTTATTTCAACCTGCCCACGAACTATGCGACTGAGATACCCGGGTTCTTCCATGGCGTGTTCCAGGGCGTGGTGTCTCCGCTCACGCTCGTGTTCGGGTGGATTTGGAATGTCCGCATCTACACCTCGCCCAATGCCGGTTGGCTGTACGATCTCGGCTGGATGACCGGCCTGCTGGCATTCTTTGGCGCCGCCAGTTTCGCCGTCAAACAATAGGGCCCTCAGGGCAAAATCCTAAGCGGGGCGATATGAGCCTGGCCGTGGCCTAGGACCTCGTCCCTGGCTTAACCGATACCTGTGACCGAACGTGGCGGCAGGCCGCCGACCGGTGTATCTCATCACGCAGTGTCCGTCTGAATCCATCATGTGTGGCGGTGGATCTGACGAAGACGACTCGCCAAATCCGGTCGGCGCCCCCACATTGAGGGTCGACGGAACACAACCCCTTGCGCGCAGGAGCCCAGGCATGACCGACACCCCCGAATACACCCCGCCCAAGGTATGGGTCTGGAACAAGGAGAACGGCGGTCGGTTCGCCAATATCAACCGCCCGATCGCCGGCCCGACCAGCGAGAAAGCCCTGCCCGTCGGCCGTCATCCTCTGCAGCTCTATTCCCTGGCGACGCCGAACGGCATCAAGGTGACTGTGATGCTGGAGGAGTTGCTCGCCGCCGGCCATTCCGGAGCGGAGTACGACGCCTGGCTGATCCGCATCAATGAAGGGGACCAGTTCACCAGCGGTTTCGTCGACGCCAACCCGAACTCCAAGATTCCCGCACTGGTGGACCACAGCGGCCCGGCCCCGATCCGGGTGTTCGAGTCCGCGGCGATCCTCATGCATCTGGCGGAGAAATTCGGCGCCTTTCTGCCCACGGACGTCAAGACGCGCGCCGAGTGCCTGTCGTGGCTGTTCTGGCAGATGGGCAGCGCGCCCTATCTCGGGGGCGGGTTCGGCCACTTCTACGCCTATGCGCCGTTCAAGATCGAATACGCGATCGACCGCTTCGCCATGGAGGTGAAACGTCAGCTCGACGTGCTCGACCGCCGTCTCGGCGAAAGCGCCTACCTGGCCGGGGACGCCTATACGATCGCCGACATGGCCGTATGGCCTTGGTACGGGGCGCTGGCCAAGGGCATGCTCTATGGCGCGGGTGAATTCCTGCAGGTCCAGGACTACAAGAACGTGCAGCGCTGGACGGACGAGATCGCCGCTCGTCCGGCGGTGAAGAGAGGCCGCATGGTCAACTGCGCCTGGGGCGACCCAGCCGGTCAGCTTCATGAGCGGCATGATGCGAGCGATTTCGACACCAAGACCCAGGACAAGGTGGCCGCCGCGGCCGAGTGACCGCGGCGCGCCCGGCGCCAACTACCTGGCCGCGTTCAGGATAAGCTCCCGTTCCAACGCCCAGGCCCGGCTTCCGGGCGAGATCAATTCGACATGCCCCTCGCCGCTGACAACGCGGCGTTCGGGCTCCGGACCCTTTCGGGCCATCCGCTTGGCGTACGCCTGCGCGAACTCGGGCGGGGCGATTGGGTCTTCGGTGGCGTTGACCAGAACGACGCGGGCGGAGGGGGACGGCAGTCTCGCTGGAGAGGTGTCCGCGTAGACATCCGGGCGCTCGGCGGTCGACGCGCCGACCAATCCGCGCACCGAACTCGCATCGCAGGTGTCCCCCGGCGGCGTCGACGCCGCTTCCAGATCCGGGAGACCGCCAAGGCTGACGGCCTCGTGGATCGGTAGCGGGCGCGCGCGGTACAGCGGGTCGCCGGGCTTTATCTGGGCCCGGGCGGCCAGCCACAAGGCAAGATGGCCGCCGGCGGAATGGCCTACCACCACCACCCTGTCGAGCCGCAGGCGGTAGACGCTCGCCTGCGCGCGCACGGCGTCGGCGGCGCCGGCCACATCCTCGAAGGTCCCAGGATAGCCACCCCCGGGCCAATCGATCCCCCGGTACTCAATGTTCCACACGGCGGCGCCGCCCCGGCGAAGGTCGTCGGCGATCCAGTTCATGATGCTCGCCTTGGCGACATGGCTGCGCCAGCACCCGCCATGGATGAGGATCACGAGGGGGTAAGGGCCAGGGCCGGCCGGAAGCCACAAATCCGCGCTCTGCAACGGATCGCCCCCCAAGGCGATATGGCGATTTGGCTCCGGCATGGGCCGGCGCATCAGATCAGGCCAGTCCATGAGCGCCGAGGCGGGCGCCGCGAAAAGCAGCGCCGCGATTGCAAGCGCGCCGACAAATCCCGCCGCGCGCCGGGGAAGACGACGTTGCTCGCTAGCCATGCCGCCATTCTAGTGGACCGGTTCGAGAAGGGCGAGACAGCCCGCGCCGACACGTCAAAGGCCTCCCGCCGACGTCGGAAGGAGGTCAGCCGTCGGAAGACCATCAAGCCTCTGTGTTTCCGCCAAATCAGTCCTGCTCGGGTGATTCCACCCGCCTGGCGAATGCGCTAGAACCGCCCTGGCCCTGAGGGCCCGCTGGAGTGTGTCGCCGTGATCAGACCTGTTCTTTCCTGTTGCGCGATACTGGCCGCGGCGTCTTTCGCGAATGTCGCCGGCGCCGCGAATTCAGGTTCGATAAGCGTCACCCACGCCTGGATCCGCACCCCGCCGTCAGGCGCCGCGACAGCCGCGGGTTACGTCACCGTGGTCAATCGCGGGACGATCGCCGACGCTCTGCTGGGTGGCGCGACGCCGGCCGCGGGAGCGGTGGAACCGCACACCATGTCGATGGCCGGAGGCGTCATGCGGATGCGTCTGGCCAGCGGCGGCTTCCCCATCGCGCCGGGCGCGACGCTGACCCTCTCTCCCGGCGGCGATCACCTGATGCTGACTGGCCTCAAGCGACCCCTCAAGTCCGGTGAGCATATCGCGGCCACCCTGCGCTTTGCCCGCGCGGGTTCGGTCAAGGTCGATTTCCAGGTCCAGTCCGGCCCAGGGGTCGCGCCCGGGTCGATGGCCGGGATGAAGATGAACTAAGCTTAACCTCCGCCCCCTGGACGCCGGACGTCGGCGCGACCACATAGGCGGTCACCAACCGTGAGACCCCCTCCATGACACCTGACGAACGCAATCTGCTGCAAGGTTTCCTGCGGGACCTCGTGCAAACCCGAGGCGTCAACAAGGACGCGGAGGCCGAGGCGATGATCTTCGACGCGTTAAGGACCTCGCCTGACGCGGCATACGTCCTTGTCCAGCACGCGGTGATGTCCGATCAGGCGCTGCATCACGCCCAGGATCAGATTGCCCAGCTCCAGGCGCGAGTTGCGTCAATGCCCGTCTCGAACGCACCGGCGGGCTTCGGCGCCGCGCAGCAAGGGCCCTGGGGTCAGCCGCAGCCTGCGGCCCCGCAAGGACAATGGCAAACACCACCTCAGCCTATGCCCGCACAGGGCCAATGGCAGACGCCGCCCCAGCCCATGCCGCCTCAGGGTCAGCCAATGATGCAGCCGTCCGCGCCGTTTGTCGGCTCCGGCCCGTTCTCCAGCGGCGGCGGTCTGGGCAACTTCCTGCGCACCGCGGGGACGATGGCCGCGGGCGTCGCCGGGGGCGAGCTCTTGTTCAGCGGCGTTTCAAGTCTGTTTGGGGGTGGTCACCAGGGTTTTGGCGGCGGCTTTGGCGGCCAGCCCACTGAGGTCATCAACAACTACTACGATGACGACAATTCTGGCGGTGGAGACGATTCCAGCTACGGCGGGGACGATTCCAGCGACAGCTAAAGGCCCAGCCCCTCAATCGCTTCAAGCAGCGCCTCGAAACCAACAGTCTGATGCGCTCTAAGGCCCAAGGCCTGGGCCGCGCGGACGTTCGTCGCCGAATCATCGAAGAAAACAATGTCGCCCGGCGCTCTTCCGAGGCTCGCGATCACGTGCTCGAAGATCTCCGGGTCGGGCTTCACCGCCCCGACGATGTGCGAGGAGAAGGCGTGATCGGCGCACGCCCGCACCGCCGCGAGGCGCTCCCAGTCCACGACATTGCAGTTGCTGAGGATCGCCACCGCATGGCGCACGTGCAGGCGTTCGAGCAGCTCAAGCGCGCCAACATAGGGCCCGCGCACCCAGGTTCGGAAGGATGCGAGGAACGACTCGGGCTCAAGCGGCAGGCCCCATTGCTCGACAAAGTCCTTCGCGAACGCATCGGCGTCGATGTGACCGCGTTCGAAACGCCGCACGGCCTCTGTTCGCAGCCAGCGATCGCGCAACGACTCAGCGTCCGGAGCTTCGGGCCACAGCCGCGCCAGCTCATCGAAGATCGCATTCTCGACCAGGACACCGCCCAGATCGAAGAGGAGCACCGGGCGGCCAGACCGCGCCGCCCGGCTGGCCGCCGCGACGCCCAAGACCTAGAGTCCGCCGAGCAGGTCGCGCTTGCCGACCGCGACGCCGTTGTGCCGCAAAATATCGTAGGCGGTGCTGATGTGAAAATAGAAGTTCGGCATCGCCAGATTGAGCAGCATGGCCTGCCCCGTGAAGGGGTAGTCCTGGCCCTGCATCTTGATCGTGATCGACTTGACCGCCGCGCCTTCCATCTGTTCGGGCTTAATCGTTGCGATAAAGGCGATCGTCGAGGCGATCCGCGCCTGAAGCTCTTCGAAGGTGGTCTCGGTGTCGGGATGAGAGGGGATTTCGACACCGGCAAGCCGCGCGACGGCGCCCTTGGCGGCGTCGCAGGCGATCTGCACCTGGCGGCTCAGGGGAAACATGTCGGGGGCCAGGCGGGCGCTGGTCAACACCATGGGATCGATACCGCGAGTCTGAGCCGACTCGGCGCCCTTGCGCAGGATCGCCGAGAGGTTGTTCAACATCCGGATGAACACGGGCGAGGACGAGTCATAGATCGTGAAGGACATGAACGTGCCTGTTTTGAGGGTTTGCAACCGGTGGCGCGAAGGCGCGTCGGCAGGGCCGACGCCTACACGATGAGGCGTCGCTTGGCGATGGCCAGCTGATGGCGCTCAAGGCCGAACCGCGCGTCGGCGCGGCCGAGGACCGTCGCCACGGTGTTCAACGCATGCGCCGTCTGGCCACTGGCCTTCTCATCTTCATGACCGCCATCTTCCTGGCGGCCCGCGCCGCGCCGCATCACTGGATCTGGGCAGGCTATGTGAAGGCGTTCGCCGAAGCGGCCATGGTCGGCGCCTGCGCCGATTGGTTCGCGGTCACCGCCCTGTTCCGGCGGCCATTTGGCCTGCCGATCCCGCATACGGCCATCATCCCACGCAACAAGGACCGGATCGGCGAGGCGCTTGGCGACTTCATCGCCGGGAACTTCCTTACACCCGCGGTGCTGGACGAGCGGCTGCGGCGCCTGGAACCGTCGCGGCGGCTTACCGAGTGGCTCGGCGAGGCGCGGAACATCGAGCGCACCGCCGATCGTATCGCCGAGGTGCTGTCGCACCTGGTCCAGCCAGGCGAGGAGTGGCGCGAACTCATCGGCGACACGCTCCGACGCGCCGCCGAAAACCGCCCCCTCGCGCCAACCGTCTCGCGACTTCTGGACTGGCTTTGGCGAGAGCCCGGGGTGCAACGTGGCCTCAATCGCTCGATCGAAATGCTGGCGCGCTATCTCGCGGAGCATGGCGATTTCATCCAGACGCGGATGACGAATGTCACCTGGCGTTGGACGCCGAAGTGGGTCGACAAAATACTGGCCGAACGCCTGACCCGGGGCCTGCTGTCGTCGATGGAAGGGCTGGACGCTCCCGATCACCCCTGGCGTGCCGACCTCAATCGCAGCGTCGAGGAGGCGATCGTACGGCTGGCCAGCGACCCGGACCTGATCGAGCGCGGCGAGGTTTTGAAGGCCCGCTGGCTCAACAATCCGCAAATGCCCGAACAGATGGCGTCTATCTGGTCGCCAGCCTCCGAGACGCCACGGGCCGGTCCCGATCCGCTGCTCGCCGGCGTCGCCAGGCGCGGGGTTGACGGGCTGGCGCGATGGCTATCTCACGACGCCGCGGCCCAGGCCTCGCTCGACCGCTGGATTCGCGTAGCCGCGCGCCGCGTGCTCTCCAGCCGGCGCAATCTGATCGGCTCGGGCATCGCCCAGGTCGTCGCCGGCTGGGACGCCAAGGATGTGGCCGACCGACTCGAGCTGCAGGTCGGCCGCGACCTGCAATACATTCGGATCAATGGTACGCTGGTCGGCGGCGCCGTAGGGTTGGTGCTTCACGCGCTCGACATAGGGCTGCGCTAAACTCAAATTGGTGATGCGAGGGTTTGACATGAAGTACAATCAGCTTGGCCGCACGGGCCTATATGTCTCGGAAATTTGCCTTGGCGCCATGACGTTTGGCGGCAATGCCGACGCGGGCATGTGGAAGGCGATTGGCGCCCTCGAGCAGCCGGTCGTGGATGACATCGTCGACCGCTCCTTGAAATCCGGCGTGAATTTCTTCGACACCGCCGACGTCTATTCCTTTGGCGAATCCGAGCGGCGTCTGGGCCAGGCGTTCAAGAACCTCGGCGTTAAACGCGCCGACGTCGTCGTCGCCACCAAGGTGTTCGGCCAGATGGGCCCAGGACCCAACGAACGCGGCGCCTCGCGTGGCCACATCATGGATAGCGTTCGCGGCAGCCTCGAGCGCCTGCAGACCGATCACATCGATCTCTATCAGATCCACGGCAACGACACCGTCACCCCGATCGAGGAAACCCTCCGCGCGCTGGACGACCTGACCCGCGAGGGCAGCGTGCGCTACGTCGGCGTATCCAACTGGGCCGCCTGGCGGATCGCCAAGGCGCTAGGGATCAGCGAACGGCTGGGCTACGCCCGGTTCGAAACGCTTCAGGCCTACTACACCATCGCCGGTCGCGACCTCGAGCGGGAACTGATCCCGATGCTCACCGAGGAAAAGCTCGGCCTGATGGTCTGGTCGCCCCTGGCCGGCGGCCTGCTTTCGGGCAAATTCGGGCCCGGAACCGCATCGCCTAACGACGCGCGTCGCACGGCGTTCGATTTTCCGCCGGTCAACAAGGATCGCGTCTGGGACTGCGTTGCGGTGATGCGCGAGATCGCCGGCGCGCATGAGGTTTCAGTCGCTCAGGTGGCCCTGGCCTGGCTGTTGGCCAAGCCGGCTGTGATGAGCGTCATCATCGGCGCCAAGACCGTCGAGCAACTGGAGGATAATCTCGCCGCCACCGAGCTGACCTTGACGGCCGAGGACATGACCAAGCTCGACCAGGTGAGCGAATTGCCCACGGAGTACCCAGGCTGGATGTTCGCCCGCCAGGGCGGCAGCCGTGCGCCGGCGCCTTTCAAACGACCGGCCTAGCCAACCCTCCCTGATGACGTCGCGCCCCGGGCGTCCTATCGTGGCGATATGACCGAGACGCCGCCCACCGCCGCGAAGACCCGCCTCTACCTCGTCGATGGCTCGGGGTTCATCTTTCGCGCCTTCCACGCCCTGCCGCCGCTCACACGCAAGAGCGACGGCCTGCCCGTCGGCGCGGTCCAGGGCTTCTGCAACATGCTCTGGAAGCTGTTGGTCGATATGAAGGCCGCGGCCGACGCGCCGACGCACCTGGCCGTGATCTTCGACCATTCGGAAAAGACGTTCCGCAACACGCTTTACCCGGAATACAAGGCCCATCGCCCACCGGCGCCGCCGGATCTCATCCCGCAGTTTCCCCTGGTGCGCGAGGCGACCCGGGCCTTCGGCGTGCCGAGCATCGAGTCGCCGGGCTACGAGGCCGACGACGTCATCGCCGGCTACGCCCGCGCCGTGCGCGAAATCGGCGGCGAGGTCGTGATCATCTCCTCCGACAAGGACCTCATGCAGCTGGTGGGTCCGGGCATTTCGATGCTCGACACCATGAAGAATATCCACATCGGTCCGGACCAGGTAGTCGAGAAGTTCGGCGTCGGGCCCGACAAGGTAATCGACGTCCAGGCCCTGTGCGGCGATCCTGTCGACAATGTCCCCGGCGCGCCGGGGATCGGCGTCAAGACCGCTTCGGCTCTGATCCTGGAATACGGCGATCTCGACAGCCTGCTGGCCCGCGCCGGCGAGATCAAGCAGCCTAAGCGCCGCGAGACCCTGATCGATTTCGCCGATCAGATCCGGCTGTCCCGCCAGCTGGTCACGCTGGATCAGAACACCCCTTTGCCCGAACCCGTAGAGGATCTCGCGGTGCGGGCTCCCGATCCGGACGTGCTTGCCGCATTTCTGGAAGCCATGGAATTCCGCACCCTGGCCCGCCGGGTCAGCGAAGCGGCCGGGCGGCCCGCGAGCGCCGCGCCTTCCGCCTCCGCCGGCGCCGCGCCATCTGCGCCGGCGGCCAGCGCATCGGAACCGCCGCCACGGACACCGATCGACACCAAGGCCTATGTCTGTGTGCGCGACCTCGCGACCCTGGACGCCTGGATCGCCCGCGCACGCGAGGTCGGCGTCATCGCCTTCGACACCGAGACGGACGCGCTGTCATCCGCCAACGCCAACCTTGTGGGGATCTCATTGGCCGCGGCGCCGGGCGAGGCCTGCTACATTCCGGTCGGTCACGAAGAAGCCGACGGCTTGGCCCTGGACGCGCGCCCCGACCTCGGCCAACTGCCTCTGGACACGGTCATCGCGCGCCTCAAACCGATGCTTGAGGATTCGACGGTCCTCAAGGTCGGTCAGAACGCCAAATACGACCTGGCCGTTCTGTCCCGCTACGGCGTCCAGGTCGGACCGATCGACGACACCATGTTGATTTCCTATGTGCTCGAGGCCGGCATGCACGGCCACGGCATGGACGAGCTCTCGGCCCTATGGCTCGGCCATGAGCCAATCAGCTTCAAGACCGTCGCGGGAACCGGCAAGGCGCAGAAAAGCTTCAAACATGTCGATCTGGAGCCGGCCACGCAGTATGCCGCCGAGGACGCGGATGTCACGCTGAGGCTCTACAATGTGCTGCGCCCGCGCCTGCCGCGCGAACATCTGCTGACCGTCTATGAGACCCTGGAGCGGCCGATGGCGGCGGTGCTGGCTCAGATGGAATGCGAGGGGATTCGGGTGGACCCCGATCGCCTGCGGCATCTGTCGCACGACTTTTCCATGCGCATGTCCGAGTTGGAAGCCCAGGCGCAAACGCTCGCTGGCCGGCCGTTCAACCTTGGCAGTCCCAAGCAGATCGGCGACGTGCTGTTCGGCGAGATGGGCCTGGCCGGCGGCAAGAAGACAGGCACCGGCGCCTGGAGCACCGACGTCAGCGTGCTTGAGGATCTGGCCGCCCAAGGCGCCGAACTGCCCCGCGTGCTCCTGGATTGGCGCCAGCTACAGAAGCTGAAGGGCACCTACACCGACAACCTGATCGCCGCGATCGCGCCACGCACCGGCCGGGTCCACACCTCGTTCTCCCTCGCCTCCACCACCACGGGGCGGCTGTCGTCGTCCGATCCCAATCTCCAGAACATTCCGATCCGCACTGAAGAGGGACGCAAAATCCGCGCCGCCTTCATCGCCGAGCCGGGCAACCTGCTGATCAGCGCCGACTACAGCCAGATCGAGCTGCGCCTGTTGGCCCACATCGGCGACATCGCCCAGCTGAAACGGGCGTTCCGCGAAGGCGCGGACATCCACGCCATGACGGCGTCGGAAATCTTCGGCGTGCCGATCGAGGGCATGCCCAGCGAGACCCGCCGCCGGGCCAAGGCGATCAACTTCGGCATCGTCTACGGCATCTCGGCCTTCGGCCTCGCCAACCAGCTGTCGATCCCGCAGGACGAGGCCGGCGCCTATATCAAGACCTACTTCGAGCGTTTCCCCGGCATCCGCGCCTATATGGACGGCGCCCGCGCCCTGGTGCGCGAGCAGGGCTATGTCACCACTCTCTTCGGCCGCAAGGTCAATATCCCGATCATTCGCTCCAAATCCGCCGCTGAGCGGCAGTTCGCGGAACGCGCCGCCATCAACGCCCCGATCCAGGGCGCCGCCGCCGACATCATGCGCCGGGCCATGATCCGCATGCCCGGCGCTCTGCGCGACGCCGGCCTCAAGGCTCGCATGCTGCTGCAGGTCCACGACGAGCTGGTTTTCGAAGCGCCGGAAGCCGAGGCCGAGGGCGTGTGCGCCGTGGCCCGCAGGGTGATGGAAAACGCCGCCTTGCCGGCGGTTGAAATTTCCGTCCCCCTGACCGTCGAAGCCCGCGCCGCGCCGAACTGGGAAGCGGCGCACTGAGCGCCGGCGATCGGCGGTTCAGATCGCCGGATGCAGTTTCGAAAAGCCTGTCGCCTGCTCATAGGCGGCGCCGGCCGACAGTAAGGCGGCTTCGCCAAGCTCCGGCCCGATGAGCTGGAACCCCAGCGGCGCCCCGGATGGGCCGTGGCCCATCGGCAGGCTCAGGGTGGGGACGCCGGCCAGGTTGAACGGGATCGTGTAGGCCAGCAAAGGCGCCGCGCTTAGCGGTGGGGCCGACACGGTCGCCGCCATGTCCGCCACCGATGGCGGTTCGACGGGGATCGCCGGGGCGATGAGCATGTCGACCGATTGGAAAAGCCGGCGCAGGCCTCCAAGAAATTCACGGCGCCAGATTGCGACGGCCGCATAGTCCATGGCTGAGGTCGCAATGCCGGTATCCAGCAGCATGGCGTAGGTGTCGCTATAGCTGGATCGCGCCGACGGATAGGCGTGGGCATGCGAGAGCGCCGCCTCGACCATGGCCGAGGCGATCGCTCGCTCCAGGTGCGGGCGCACGTCCGGCACGCGCACCTCGACCAGAATCGCCCCGGCCGACCGAAGATGGTCGAGGACGCTGTTCAGTGCGGTGGCGGTGGGCGCATCGACGCCGCCCAGGGCGTAGTCGGCGTCGAGGCCGATCCGCACCCCGTGCAAGGCGCCGTTGCGCGCGCGCTCGGTCACATCGGCGACCGGATCGTTGAGACTGGTTGGGTCGAACGGGTCCGGGCCGGCGATCGCCTGGAACATCAGCGCGGCGTCGACGACCGTGCGCGTCATTGGTCCGATGTGATCGAAGGTGTCGGAGAGTGGAAAGACGCCGTGGCGGCTCACCCGGCCCCAGGTCGGCTTGAGCCCCACCAGATGATTGGCCGCGGAGGGGAACCGAATCGATCCGGCCGTGTCGGTGCCGATGGCCCCATAGGCCAGACCCGCCGCCACGCTCACCCCCGAACCGCTGGAGGAAGACCCGGACCAGCGCTCGGCGGCCCAAGGGTTCACCGGCGCGGGAATGTCTGGGTGGTGCGCGCCCCACGCGCCCTCGGTCAGCTGGGCCTTGCCGACGATGATTGCGCCCGCGGCTACAAGGCGGGTCACCACGGTCGCTGTATCGGCGGCTTGGAAACGGGTGTCGAAAAAGCCGCCCGCTCGCGTGGGCGTACCCGCCATGGCGCACAGGTCCTTCACCGCCACGGGCACGCCATGGAGCGGGCCCAGCGTCTCGCCCCGCGCCCGGCGGGCGTCGGCGGTGCGCGCCTCCGCGAGGGCCGGCTCGGCGCGGACATGAGCGAAGGCGTGCAGGCGCGGCTCCAGGGCCTCGATGCGATCCAGCGCATGGCGCGTGACCTCGAAGGCGGAGAGCGCGCCGGTGTGGATGTCATGCGCGGTCTCGGCGAGGCCGCGATAGTGAAGCGCCGTTGCGCCGGTCATGGTCTTTTCCCCCCTTAGTGGCGCCGGGAAATCCGCACCGGCAATTCGCTGTATTCTCGCACCAGGCAGGACTTGGCCCGCACCGGCTCGCCGACAACCTCGATCACTGGGAAGCGCTTCAGGATTTCCTCCCAGACGACCCGCAACTGCATCTCGGCCAGACGGTTGCCGACGCAACGGTGGATGCCGAAGCCGAAGGACAGATGCTGCCGCGGCCGCTCGCGATCGATGATGAAGGCGTTCGGATTGTCGATCACCCGCTCGTCGCGATTGCCCGAAACGTACCACATCACCACTTTCTCCCCGGCCCGGATGGTGTGGCCGTGGAAGTCGATGTCGGTGACCGCATTGCGCCGCATGTGCGCGACTGGGCTCTGCCAACGGATCACCTCGGGCACCATGGAGGCCAGCAACGAGGGATCGGCGCGCAGCTTGTCGTACTCGGTGGGATGCTGGTGCAAGGCCAGCACGCTGCCCGACATCGAGTTGCGCGTCGTGTCGTTGCCCCCGACGATCAGCAGGATCAGGTTGCCCATGAATTCCTCGCGCGGCATGTCGCGGGTCGACTCCCCGTGCGCCAGCATGGAGATGAGGTCATGGGCGGGCGGCGCGGCGGCCCGTTCGTCCCACAGCCGTTGGAAATAGTCGGTGCACTCCCGCATCTCCTGGCGCGAGGCTTCGTCGCGCAGGCCGGTCAGAGCAACGTTCGACCAGTGGGTGAGCTTGCGTCGCTCCTCGAAGGGGAAATCGAACAGGGTGGCCAGCATCTGGGTGGTCAACTCGACCGAAACCCGGTCAACCCAGTCAAAGGTTTCGCCGATCGGCAGAGCGTCGAGAATCCTTCCCGCCCGCTCGCGAATGATCGGCTCCAGATTCATCAGATTGGCGGGCGCGACGATCGGGCTGACCACCTTGCGCTGGGCGTCGTGTTTGGGTGGATCCGAAGCGATGAACATCGGCAGGGGAAAGGCGCTGTCGATATCGCCGATGCCGACCCCGCGAGCGGAGGAGAACGCGCCGGCGTTCGTGTCGACCTCCATGATGTCCTGGAAGCGCGTGACCGACCAGAACGGTCCGAACCGGCTTGCGGCGGTGTAGTGCACGGGCGCCTCGTCACGCAGACGCTCGAACACCGCCCAGTGGGTGTCGTCCCGAAACCGCTCGGCGACGCTCGGGTCCAGCCTCTCCAGCGGTATCGATCTGATCTCCTCGCGCGCCGCCGCGAGCGCGACGTTGTTCCCATCGGCCATCAGGCGTCTCCCGTCTTGGGCCGGGATCAGACACCGCCGCGTGGCGGATCGCAAGAGCGCATCGGAGCCCTTCACGAGGCGCGCGTCGAGGGCTAGCGTCTAGACCCAGGTCGGACCGACGGGACATGCGGATAGAGAACGAATGCTGAGCGGATCCTGCGCCTGCGGCGCTGTCGCCTATGAAGTCGACGGCGAGATGAGCCCGATCGTGCACTGCCACTGCCAGACGTGCCGCAAGACACATGCAGCGGCGTTCTCAAGCATCGCCGCGGTCTCGCGCCGCAAGTTTCGCTGGACGGCGGGTGAGGAGCTCCTGTCCACTTTCGAATCCTCTCCGGGAAAGCATCGGCGGTTCTGTTCCCGCTGCGGATCGCACTTGACGGCCGAGCGGGAAGGTCACCGTAGCGTCATGCTGCGACTGGGCTGTTTGGACACCCCTGTCGCCGGCCATCACATCGGCCACATCTGGCGCTCGGACGGCGCGTCCTGGTTCGATCCAGGGGTGCTTCTGGAAGCGTTTCCGGAAGGTTATCCGGGGGACGCAAAATGAACCCGCGGCGCAAGGCGCCGGCGAGTTGACGGACGAGATCAGCCGACTGGAAATCCAGTTTCGGACGTCCTTTCTCCTCGACGATGCGGGTCGCCTTGTTGAAACGAACGCGCCCGACCGGACGTCGCCGCCAAAGTTTGCGATATTCGGCTGTGACAAAGCGAATCGCGCCGGGGTCGGGGCCGACGTCCCCCCGGACCTCGCCGACCGCCTGATCGAGCTAGCCGGAAACGAACCTCCACTAGCAAAGGCAGGCCAGGCGCCTCGGCAATTGGCTGCCTACCTCGATACATTCGCGCGCCGTGGCTCTACCCCGCTGCCGCGTTTCGGCGTTACCCATGTCCTGCCCCATCGCCTTGAACATCAGCACGCCAAGCGATTGATCCAATCAGATACACCCGAAGGCCGAGGGCTGGTCGCGAGACTCGATCGCGAAGGGATGCCGTCCGGCCTGCGGGACATGGGTTTCGTCGACGCGAGCGAGTTCTGGGCGCCCTGGTGCGCGGCAATGCACGGCGATGAGGTGGCGGCGATCGCCTTCGCGGCGCGTCTGTCGCCAACGGGCGCTTCGCTGGGCCTCGCCACGGCCCCGCACCTTAGAAATCAAGGTTACGGATCCGCCGCCACGGCGGGGTGGACGCAAAATCGCCGACTCGGGGCGCGTCTGTTGTTCTACAGCACAGACCTAGGCAATTTGGCCTCCCAAGCGTTGATCGCACGCCTTGAACTTCCCCGGTTCGGCGCGGACTTCACGCTGATCTAGCGACCGGCGATGGCGGCACGGACGGGCGCCCATGTCATGCGATGGATCGCGCAGGGGCCAAGGCTTGCCAGCGCCCGAGCGTGTTCCGGGACGCCGTAGCCCTTGTGGGCCGCGAAGCCGTAGCCAGGGTGAACACGGTCCATGTCGATCATCACGGCGTCGCGCGCGGTCTTGGCCAGGATCGAGGCCGCGGCGATCGACGCGCTCAAGGCGTCACCCTTGACCACCGTCTTTACGGGACACGGCAGGGCGAAGGCATGATTGCCGTCAACGAGCGCGAAGACCGGCGCCATGGCCATGGACCCAATGGCGCGGCGCATGGCCAGGCCCGTGGCCTGAAGAATGTTAAGCTCGCAGATGTCTTCGGCGGACGCGAACCCGACGCCCCAGGCCAGGGCGCGCGCCTTGATCGTCGGAGCCAGCGCGTCGCGACGGGCGGCCGAGAGTTTCTTCGAATCGTCCAGACCGTCGATGGGATTGGCGGGGTCCAGGATCACCGCGCCGGCGCATACCGGTCCGGCCCATGGCCCGCGGCCCGCCTCGTCGACCCCGCACACCGGCCAGGGGCAGCCGGCCTCCAGACGCAGGTCAGGCACGACCTTTGCCCAGCCCGACAATCTCGGCATGGCGAAAACAGCTGGTCGTGTGATCGTTGACCATACCGACGGCCTGCATGAAGGCGTAGACGACAACCGGGCCGCAGAAGTTGAAGCCCTTGGCTTTCAGAGCCTTGGCCATTTCGACGGAGGCGGGTGTCTGGGCGGGCACCAGACCGATCCCCGACCAGGTGTTCTGGATCGGCGCCCCGCCGACGAAATCCCACAGGAAGGCGGAGAAATCCTCGCCGCGCTCGCGCATGTCGAGCCAGATGCGCGCGCCCTTGATCGCCGCGTCGATCTTGGCCCCCGACCTCACGATGCCGGCGTCGGCCATCAGACGCGCCCGATCGGCCTCGCCAAATCGCGCCACGATCTCGGGATCGAAATCCGCGAAGGCCGCCCGAAAGGCCTCGCGCTTTTTCAGGATCGTGATCCAGGCGAGCCCCGCCTGGAATCCGTCCAGGACCAGCTTCTCCCACAGAGCGCGCGGGTCGTACTCGGGCACGCCCCATTCCTCGTCGTGGTAGGCGACGTAGATCGCATCGCGCGGATCCGCCCAACCGCATCGCACACCGTCTTGAGCATAGACCTTGACGCCCATCGGCGGCCGCCTCCAGAGATTTGACCCTCACGCGAGCGGGCCATGCGAATCCTCAACGTCGCCGACTTCAACTGGATGACCGGGGTCGAACGCGACACCGCCAGAGTCTCCCTGTTCGATATCTGCCGCAAGTTCAGCCTCGCCGCCACGCGCGCCAATCATCTTGTGCTGGAGTTCTCCGATCGCGCCGTCGCGCGGCAGGGTGCGCCTCTGGGTCTCAAGGGGCTGGCGAGCGGCTGGGCCAACAGGCGCTTCCTGCAGGTCGTCGACGAATTCCGCCCCGATCTGATCCTGCTGCACTTCGCCGACATCATCTCAAACGCAAGCCTTCTTGAAGCCCGCCGCCTGGCCCCCGCCGTGACGATCGCCGACATCAACATCGATCCGATCTGGACGGCCAAGAACCACCAGCGCTTGGCGCTCCGCCAAGGCGTGGCCGACGCCTTGTTCGTCACGACGGCCGAGCCGGCGCTGGCGCGCTATGTCGCCGGCGTCGGTTTCGCCGCCTTTCTGCCCAACCCGGTTGATCCATCGATTGAGACCGGCCGTGTTTTCGAAAGCGAAACCGCCTTCGATCTGCTTCTGCCATGCAGCGACGACGAGCCCCGCGAAATCGGCCCCGACCTGGCGCCGCCCGTCGTCGCGATCGAGCGGCTGCGTTCGACCGTCCCTGGGTTGCGGCTCTCGACGCCGGGCCTGAATGGTCAGGCCGAGGCGCGCGGGATCGCCTATTTCGACGCCCTGGCTGGCGCGCGGATGGGCTGGGCGTTGTCGCGGCGATCGGTCTACCCCCTCTACGCCAGCGACCGGATGGCCCATTTCTTTGGTTGGGGCCTGACCGTATTCCTCGACCGCCGCGCGGGGTTCGATCGTTTCTATGACGGCGGCGAGGCCGTCTACTATTCGGCGCTTGATGATCTGGCCGTCAACCTGCGACGCCTCATCGCCGACGACGCCCAGGCTCGCGCCATTGCACGCCGGGGCTGGGAGAAAACCTGGCGGTTGTTCCATGGCGATCGCGTGCTCGCCTATGTGCTCGCCCAGCTGTTCGACGACGGCGGAGCCCAAGACTACGAATGGCCATGCGCGCGGTGGTCGGCCTAGCCTGAGCCCGGCCAATCGCGGGCGGCTTAGCTCCGCGGCGCCGCCTCACCCATCCATTCCGGCCAGGCGACGTGGGCCGGCCGGCCGTCGTCCAGAGTCATCGGGCCTTCGGCCAGCCGTTCGAGGCGAAGGACCGCCATGGCCCCACCCTCTCGGCCAGAGGCGATGGCGCCGGCGTCCAAACCTCCGCAGGCGACCCGCGCGCCCGGCGCCGGCGGCGGTCCGTGGAAAAGGATCGGCGCCATGCGGTTCTTGATGACGCCACGCCGCTTCATTCGGCTGGTCGTCTCCTGACCGACGAAACACCCCTTCTTGAAATCGATCCCACCCAGCAGATCAAAGTTGGCTTCGATCGGATAGGTTTTGTCGAAACCCCAATCCGCGGGACCTGGCGCGCCCACCGCGAATACATGAGCGTCATAAGTCGCCTCGTCGGCGGGTTCGGCGCCGTCTGGGATCGGTGCGCCATAACCGCGCAGGCCGAGGGCCGGGGCTCGCCCGTCAGCCGCCCATCCGGGGGTCTCTGGGTCCCCGCCCCAAAAAGCCATCACCGGCCGCTCATCCTCGGCCAGGCTCACCTTGGCCCGAAGGCGGTACATCTTCAGCTTCTGCATGAGCCCGGCCCGGTGCTCGGCGGCGCAATCGATCAGGCAGCCATCCTCGCAACCCACGACGAAGAGATCATACAGCAGCCGCCCCTGCGGCGTCAGAAGGGCCGCAAATCGAACCTCGCCAACGGTCAGGGTCTCGACATCCTGGGTCAGCAAACCCTGCAGAAACGATCGCCAATCCTCGCCGGAAACGGAGATCAAGGATCGGCTGGACAGCCTGGCGTACTTGGGATGGGTCGACATGATCCCCATGTGGTCCCCCTTCCCCTGGAGCGCCAGAGGTGTTCACGCCTATAATGCGGCGGATGGCGCCCAAAGGCTTCCCGATATTGTTCATTACCGCGAGCCGGATCGGCGACGCCGTGCTCTCCAGCGGATTGATTCGTGTGCTGGCCGAGCAGGCGCCGAAGGCGAAGTTCACGATCGTCGCCAGCGCCCTTACCGCGCCTCTGTTCGCCGAGGTTCCCGGCCTTTCACGCCTCATCGTGATGGAAAAACGACCCGCGGGGGGACACTGGCTGGCGCTTTGGAACCAGGTGAAGGGCGTCGATTGGGCCCTGATCGTCGACCTGCGTGGATCAGGGATATCGGGCTTCCTCCGCCGCCGGCGCCGCGCGGTGCACAGGCCCGCCAGCGACGCGCCGCACAAGGTGATCGAGGCCGCACGGCTGTTGACCTTGGAGAATGACCCTCCCGCGCCCTATCTGTTCACGAGCGCCGAGATCGAAGCGCGGGCCGAATCCCTGACGCGCGGCGCCGGGCCGATCCTGGCGGTGGCGCCGGCGGCGAACTGGGTCGGCAAGACCTGGCCGGCGGAGCGGTTTGGATCGGCCGCGCGGGCGCTGCTGGGGCCCGACGGACCCCTCTCGGGGGGGCGACTGATGATCCTGGGCGGATCTGACGACCGCGGAGCGGCGATCGCCCTGCGCACCTCCGTCCCCCGCGAGCGCATTATCGATCTCATGGGCAAGGAATCCTTGTTGACCTGCTACGCCGCTTTAAAGCGCGCTCGTCTGTTCATCGGTTGCGATTCAGGTCTCATGCACATGGCCGCCGCCGCCGGCGCGCCGACGCTCGGGCTGTTCGGTCCGTCGGACGAGCGACTGTACGCGCCATGGGGTCCCCTGGGCCGCACCGTCAGGGGCGCACGGACTTTCGAAGAGATACGGGCTCAGGATCCGCGCCTTGATCAGGCGATCTGTCATATGATGGAGTTGCGGGTGGACACCGTCGTCGCCGCGGCGTCGGACCTGGTCGCGGGAACCAAATCGGTCGAGGAGGCCGCATGAGCCAGACCTTTGATCTTATCGTGCGCGGCGGCGAGGTCGTGAACCACGCCGGGCGGGGCCCGGCCGATGTCGGGGTCGCAAATGGCCGGATCGCCGCCATTGGCGACCTGCGCGCGGCCAGCGCCGGGGAGATGTTCGACGCCTCGGGCCTCACCGTTCTTCCCGGGGTCATAGACACTCAGGTCCATTTTCGTGAGCCAGGCCTGGAATGGAAAGAGGACCTGGAGACGGGATCGAGAGGGGCGGTGCTCGGCGGCGTGGTCGCCGTCTTCGAGATGCCCAATACCGAGCCCACCACGACGGACGCCGACGCCCTGGCCGACAAGCTGGCCCGCGCCAAGGGCCG
>Ga0075019_10000177_pt1 | contig 36093 bp, 48 predicted proteins | sample ColStrG_CSR_2013_FD_71473 | JGI IMG/M metagenome (GOLD analysis project Ga0075019, IMG submission 71473) | Freshwater sediment microbial communities in response to fracking from Pennsylvania, USA - Cold Stream Run_MetaG_CSR_2013 | ecosystem: Environmental > Aquatic > Freshwater > Creek >...
AAAAAAACCTCTGAACATGATTTTCTTTCTAAAATTGCAATGACGTTCAAGAATACTTTGTTGGGCCTATAATCGCTCGATGATCGCGTGCTTGCTAAACTGCCGCATTTGCAGCCATTGCCCGCCGTTTCTTCTTCCACGGTGCATCCTTGTCCCAATCGCCGGCCATAATATTGCCAATCGGCTGAACCATGTCCACGACTTGCGCCAAACCGAAGTGATCGATCTGTGCTTGCACCGCAGCAGCGTTCTTGTAGGCGCCAGGAAGCTCGGAAATATCCGGATGGCCGGAAAAATACCGGACATCGAGCCCTGGAGCCTGGGATGCGATCATCTGTTCAACCGTCTGGCCGGCATTTTCCTTCAAATAAGCCGATCGGCTGAAATTACGCCCGGCACCATGCGGCGAGAACCCAAGTCCGTTGGCGGCGTTCAAACCCTTGGTGATCAGGATCGGCTCCGCCATATTCAGCGGGATCAGCGTAAGACCATTGGTGTCGCCGGAAAAACCGTCATAGGCAGGAGTTGCACCCTTGGCATGATAGAACAGGCCGTCGCTCTTGCGGAACACAAAATTGTGCTCGTTCCAGAACCGGTCCCTTAGCTTGGCGCCCACAGCCTCGATCACCAGATCATGAACAGTGCGATGGTTGTTCTTCGTCCACTCGCGGATGATCTGGAGCGCCGACCAATAATCCTCGCCATCCTGGGTATCCGCAGGGATCCAGGCATTATGTGTACCGGTTTCCGGTGACAGCTTGCGCCGATAGGATTCGGCCACAGCCATACCGGCCTTATACAGGCGTCCGCCGGGCGCACGCGAGCCATGATGGGTCACGAGAGTGACCTGACCGGTTGAGGCCAGTCGGCCGACATAGAAGAAATGGTTGCCGTCGCCTTGCGTTCCCGTATGACCGATAGCCAGACTCGTCAGGTCTTTCAGAAAGCGGTTCTGTGCGAAAGCGTCCAGAATGGAGGCCGGAGGCACAATCTGGCTGCCACGGGCACGCTCGCCGCCACCAAAATGGCTTAAGCGCATTCCTGCATTGAGCAAAGCCGTCGCATCAACATCTGAGTCCAGGATGGAACAAAACATCGAGCAGCAGATGTCTGCCGAATGCATGCCCGGATGGATCGCATCTTTGGTTGCAATGACACCGCCGACCGGAATGAAGCCAAGGGTTGACTCGGAAGGGCAGGCGTCCGGCATCACCGCTCCGGCAACGACGGTGGGCACACGCATAAGCTCATCCATATGACGAGTGACGGCCGCCACATTGGCGACCTCAAGATCGTTGTATGGATCGGGAATAATGTTCTTGAACCAGGGCTGGCCAGGTTCGCGCAACGGCAACGTCGGCGTGACGAACCCGTCGAGATATTGACGCACTTCATCCTCGCCGGCGAATACACGTCCGTTGCCTTCAGCAATCGCGCGGCCCCACCATTGAGATGGCTTGTAGCCGAGAGACTTGATCAGGTTGCCGTTGATGTTCATGTTGATCCAGATGCTTGCGCTCTCGCCAAAGACTTGCTGTCAGGCGACTTATGGCCCAACATTGACAGTTTATATATATTTTGTCAATTTTGTTTTCGCAAAAACGATAGTCAGGCTGAGGGGCCATCAGAATCGGCCGACGCAACATCACGGCTCCTGTACCGGACGATCTGAGCGGGCATGCCTTGTTCGACGCGTTGTTCCGGCGTCAGAGTTCGAGGCAGGTCCGGCGCGTTGATCCAGTAATCGGGGATCACGTCGAGATCATGATAACTGTCAGTTGCCCGATCATATTCCAGCCATGGCGTGCCGCCGTCCTTGCCATATAGCGGCGAATAGAGAGCTTCCTTGAATATCGCCCAGCCACTGCAGGTGACAAGAACGTGGATCTGAATTTGATCTGCGGGAATTCCATTCCCGATCCAGTCCGAATGTTCTGCCAAATGTGGCTTTGGCAATGGCCGCTTTCCTTTTAAAAAATTTCACGTCTGTTTTTCGCAAACAAAATGATAGGCTGAATTTATACGAAATTCAAATTTGTGAACCTTATGCCGCCGATCACCCAGATTTTCAAAACCGTCCACGGCTCGCGTCTTTACGGCACCGCGGTTCCAAGCTCCGATTATGATTTCAAGGGCGTGCACCTGCCCTCCGGGCGCGGCCTGCTGCTCTGCCGCCCGGAAGATCATTTTGCCAAAAACACCGGCGACGCCCACAAACCCAACGCGCCCGGCGACATCGACTTCGAAAGTTTCTCCCTGAACAAATTTCTAAGCCTGGTCAATACCGGCGACATGTCCGCCACCGAAATGCTGTTCGCGCCCACCCCTGAACTCTCAACCGATGAATGGGCCCATATCATCGGGAACCGTGACCGGCTCATCCACAAGAACGTGCGCGGCTTCGTCGGCTATTGCCGGCGCCAGGCGTCCCTTTACGGCGCGAGCGGTGACCGCATTAATGAGGCCAAAGCCGTTCAGACTTTTCTGAGCAGTCTGGAGAATGCGAAGAAGCTGGGCCATTATGAAACCCGGATCGCCGAATTTCTGAAATCGAACCCGTTCGAACACATCAAACTGGAGCCCGTTCTCCAGAAAGACCGCACGTCGATCAATCATCTTTCGGTTTGCGATCGCAAGCTGCCGTTCACGATCAGCATCCTGAATTGCAAAATCATCGTCGAGAGCATTGTCGCTGATTACGGGAACCGTGCTCGCGCCGCCGCGCAGAATGACGGTGTCGACTGGAAATCGATGATGCACGCGGTTCGTGTCGCCAATCAGGCGATCGAACTCCTGACCCATTCCCATATCACCTTTCCCCGGCCTGAAGCTGCGGAACTGATCGCCATCCGTAACGGCAACCGAAACATCGTCGACATCGGCCAAACCCTCGATGCTTCGCTGCTTGACATCGAAAATCTGATCAAGGCCTCGCCTTTACCTACGGGGATCGACCAAGCCTTCTTCGAAGACGTTCTCGTGGAGTTTCATTCCGCGCAGATTGACAGGGATATGAAACCCGAACCGGATCAGCAATTTTCTCCAGCCTGAGCAAAGGTGTATTATGACCAGCAAAACCAAAGACCAGCTTTCGTTTATCGCCACGATTTATGATCGCAACGCGGCCAACGAAGGGCAGCACCAACACAAATTCACGTTCGGCGCTGAACTTCTTGACGTCTGGAGTGCCGCTGAAAATCTGGAAGAAGTGATGAGCCTCTATACAGGCACCCACGTCGACTATAATGCGTTCAAAAGTGACAGTGCCTATAACAACGCCATTGACGATTACATCGCAGATATCGAAATCGAGTCGATCGAGATCGAGGGCCCGAAAAGCCGTTACGAAGTCATTACTCAGTATGACGGCAGTTCATGTTTTACCGGATTTGTATTCGCTACAGATGAGGATGAGGCTGAATTTCAGGCCCGTTGGATCAGCGCAAAAAGTCGAGGCTACGAAGCCAAGATTTTCAAGGTGAATGATTTTTCACTGGATATGCAAGAAATTGATATCGCCAGTCTGGACAAGGTGCCCTTCACCCTTGAAGAAGTCGCCGCACTTCTGCACACCTATATGGACGGCTTTGAGAACGGCAAAGAGGGCACGCCGGCCCATGAAGAAGCCCGCGCCGCACTCATAGCCTTCAAATCGGATTATCCGGTTGCAGCAGCTGTGAAGGCGAATGACGCGAATCCTTCGCCATAGGATTTCCCTTCGCCATAGGATTTCGGTGGCTTTTGCCGGCAGTCGCCGGCAAAAGTTCCTGTCTATGGCCCGTCAGCAAAACTGACGCTGGCCTCAACCCGGCTCTTGTATTCGATCACGATATCGGCACTCAGGTCTTTGGCACAAAAATCGATGTGACCGATAGCATTACGACTACGCCATTCGGGCTGGTTGTCGTCAAGATACATCAGTGCCAGATTGACCAGCGCTTTGGCGTCGATCGGGCCAAGATAGGCCTCCTGAATCTCGCCATTATTAACGAAACGACGCCGGTCAAGCGGACCTGATTTGTCCGGCAAATTCTTGCAAAAATCAATATGTTCAACTTTTGTAATTTGCTCGTGGGATCGAAATGCAATCCTGGCATAAGGGTAGCTGCGCTTAAGCATAGAAGAGCCTACGATGCCCGCAGCCTGTGACCTCGACATATCGGAGCGCACCTCGGCCGCGTCGATTTTTTTAATCTCATCAACCAGCATCGAAGCGCCGTTGCGCTCGATCTCATCGATCCTGGCTCGCATCTGCGCAAACGTTTTGCCCATGCCGAGTTCGACATTCATTGAACCAAAAAAGCTGGATCGAATATCAAAAAAATTGGGACCAAATCCGAACTGACGGCGCGACGAAATCTCGTCATCGTCACCCGGCATAAAGGTTGCCACATTCGCCATAAATTTGAGCATCAGAGCTTCGAATGATTGATGACCGAAGGTACGTGCATCACCATCTCCTCCCGAATAGGAAAGTTGAACATCTCCGGTCTTCCGGTTGTATCCAAAATCGGGACGGGTAAAGATATACAGCGGATGCGCTTTATATTGACCATCAAAAATGGCCACCAGACATTCGCCCTGGCCCCAATGTTCGGAATCATCCAATTTCTGTCCAGGATACCACTTCATTTCGTCAACGACCTTGTGAAACAAAGCCAGATCCCGCCTAGCCTGATCACCTTGCCAATTCTTGCGTTCCAGATTGGCAAGAAATTCGTAGCTTCCCATCAGTTTGTAATTGATATCGGAGCGCAGCATCGTAATTCCTTCAGCTCAGAAGTCGGCAGAGGGCGAATCGTCGGCTTCGGCCTCCAGCACGATGTCAGGCACCGGCTGGCTGCGTAGCTCATGTTCTACCAGAATTGCTTTATGGTAGGCATTGCACTTGGTAAGAGTTTTTTTGAGGTGGAGATCAAGAAATTGGACCTCTTTGGCTACGATTCCTCCCAACCAGTTCGAATTGATGGCTTTATCAATAAACGGCTGATAATCATCATACCTGTCTCTGGAAATATTATCCAACCCACTGTAATTACCTGGACGAATATATGGCTCAGGCAACACAAGCCCCTCTAGTTTCGCAACAAGTTTACGTCGAATTTTCTCCAACGTCTCGATACAACCAGATAAACTATTCTGTAAAGTGTGAATATTATGCCCCTTGAAACCAAATCTCTGTGAAACATAAAGCTCTTTGTTCAGATCATATCTTTCTGAAACTGAAAGATAACTTGTATCACTTGTTATTAAACTACTCGACGGACATGCTTGATTCAATCCTTGGCGCGCCTGTTCAACGGTCTCCAGCACCACGACTTCGTCGCCGTCAAAGCGGAACGCGAGCCGTTTATGACCGTCGGCACAGATTTCATCATCACGGATGGCAATAATGGCGATCCGTGAGGCGCCATAAATTTGCTCGCCGAATTCAAATCCATCTTGGTCTGCAAACGGCGGAAAATAGACCGGCGCAATCAATTCGTCGCCATGATCATGTCCAACAACTCTACCGGCAATCCGAGCGAAGGATTTACTTTTGCTTACCTGGATAAATTCAGTCTGATCCCGATCAATATCGACAATAAGAGTGCCACGACTGCCGTTTTCCGGAAAACGGTTTGGTTTCATCGACATGATTATATTCCTTGTTCGAGACCCGACAGGTCTTTCGCAGTTAAACTCTTGGCTCGCCTATCATAATGCTCATAATGCTGGAAACATTATAAGGATGAAACCCTTCGGTTCAGAAGCCGCTTTGAGGCGAAGTGTCGGTTTCAGGCTCCAATACGAGGTCAGGCACCGGCTGGTTGCGCAGAGCCTTTTCAACGATTATGGCGCTGTTATAAGCCCTACAGAGATCGATTGTCTTTTTCTGACATAGGTTAAGGAACTGCACCGTTTTCGCATCAACCTCGTTGAAGCAGACGTGGCTATGTTCCTTGTTGTGGGCTCGCAAGACTATCTTCCACGCCCAGTCCATGGATCTCATTCTGGCCGCGCTCGATCATGATTTCGGCAACGTGGTCTGGATCGGCGCCCTTGAGTTCGTCCGGCGTCCACAGGGCGAGCGCGTAGCCACGATCCTTTAGTTCCTGCACGGCCGCCAGCAAAGACGCGTCATCGTGACCAGAAAAATCCGGATTAACGGTTTGCGGTTCAACCCGGTTGATCACCGAAAGCTCACCATTTTCAAGAAGCTCAATGTCGACACTTTCACATTCGATATACGAACGCCAATCTTCCGGCCAAATATCAATTGAGCACTTAAAATCCGAAGGACTGTTCATGAAAAAGGATGCGGTTCCAGTATTATTGCGCTCGCGCCAACCAGGCTTAACCTGGTCAAGAAAATTCCTGACAAACACAGCACAATCTTCCGCTACGTCACGTCGACGCGAGCCGTAATTATAATTAAATTTCGCACCTTTAATATCGATTGAAATATTATTGTCGAATTTATAGCCCGACGTCGATTGAACCTCTCCGAACTCGGCGAACATTGTATCAAAGCCGCCATATTTTTGCATGCTTTTGATCATTTTATTCATGCTGGATTTCAAATAGTCTTTCATCGCAATCTCCAAAATTTAAGGTAAATAAATCCTACGATTTATTTTGCGAAAAGTCATACCATCAAGACTTTTCCGTCCACCTGTAATCCAGATAGGAAGGAGTCTTGCGCACTTGTTTAGGGGTTCGCTCGACCCGCACCAGCCAAACCCATTTACGTTCTGACCAACTGTCAGCAGTCGAGGCGTTGATCGGTAGCTAGACCAGCAAACGCCAGCAGCTAAATCATGGCGACGGCGAAGAATATCCATGAACAACGCCAAGGCTGGATTTTAAACCTTCAGCCCAAACAGCGCCCAACTTTTCGCCAAACTCCGGATTTTGCGCCGAAAACCAGACTGTCATCTCTTTCGTTACATCACTCATGGCATCGGCAATTGACGCAAAGATCTGCCCGATTTCATATTTCGAAAATCCGGCCCTGATCTGCCCGAACTGGCTGAGCTTTTTGGCATCAGGCCATCGTGTCGACCCACCCATGGTCAGCGCCATAGAATCGCCGGGCATATAAACAGAAGTTGTCACCAGATCATAAACCGGGGCCAATTCAACGCGCCCCTCTGGATCATCATAGAGAAGGCCGAAGTTTTTGAGATGGGCATCACCATTTCTGATGGCGCAATTAATCGCCATTAAAATGAAGGCATTTCTCTTCATCGCAGACGCGCCTTTGATATCCAACCCGGTAAACTCGTCAATCCTCTTAAAAATCCGGCTTTCATAGGATCCATTATATTTCAGATTGGTTCCGATTGAATTCAATACACAGAAATCTTCGAAACCCCGATAACCGCCATCTGCCGTTCTGCCATCGGCAGGTCTGAACAGGATCGACGGGTTATTGTCGCCGAACAGCGCCATTTTTTGGGTCTCGGCTGAACTGGCAATAGATTGAAAGCACTCAGGTTTGGTGTTCATCGGCAAATGCTTTCCCTACGCGCGAAAAAAATCAGAACTCAGGTGAAGTGACGTCAGGCAGCTTGAATTCCGGTGCCTCGACAGCATAGGTTTTAACCTGAACGCCCTCTACATAGTCTCGACCCTTGACGAGTGTCGATCGGACGAAAACAAGCTTTTGACCTTCATTTGTGGATATCCGGCGGATATGCCCACGTCGCAAATGACTAATTGGACTTGCATGAGTGCCGCCAGCGTCATTTGTATAGATATTCCCCGGTGCCAAAGTCAGTATCCGACAATCAAACATTGGAGTTTTGTTCTTGCTTTGCCTGATTTTATTGAGAACCTTAGAGGCTTTGATTTCCACAGAATTGATATTCAGGCAATTCATGACCGCACAAGCTTCGATAGCGCATGCGGTTTCACTCCTTGTGTCATAATCAACGGATGCCATAAACTTATCTACATCTGGAAGACGCATTTGCTTTTCACACAATTCGACATGAATTGGAAAACGCACAGCCACATGACCGGTGTTGGACTTTTTCTTGTCAGGGCGAACATTGGCGTTTTCCAGCGCCGCCGCAATAATTTGTCCGGTCTTCATCGTTTTCATAACTTTAGCGGGAACTATGTCTTGATCATAAGGGACAAATGAACCCATGACCGAGATCGCCCAAGTTCGATGAGGTTCCGAATGATAGACAGCGATGATATAAGCCCCGCCTGCCGGAAACTCCGACAAATTCCGAGCATGCACATCCGGGCCAACGAGCTCGGCAGCATATGAGCTGTCATGTTGAATGCAGAGCGCAATTCTTCGGGTGCTTCTGCTCATCTTTTCGCCGGCCATGATTCCGGCCTCATGTGTATCGGGCACATTCCACGGGATCTCGAACAATGTTTCCGGAAACGGCAAACGAAAAAGATCATACAGCTTCTGCATCGTATCCGCGCTGTCTTTTTCGATGAAATCACCTTCATTCGGCAGAATGAATTTTACAGACACCCGTAAAAGATTGATGATTTTATCGTACATAAGCGAAGTTTGCGGCTGTTTGGGTCGCATATGCGCACTTATCAGCCGAAGATCATCAATTGCGTGCGTGGTATAGTTGAGAGCAGTCACATCCGGGGACATCGGGTATCTCTGTTGAATGGGCAAATGAATTTTTATAGCTGAAATTTGAGAACATCATCAATGGCTTTTATTTTTAGCAAACCTGCGCGCCATCAAAACATCCGGGCTGGGGCCGTTTAAGAATGGCGGCCGTTTCGGGCGAGAGTTTTTCAGCGAGCTTCATTGTGAAATATGACTTCCCTTATTTCAGAAACCGGCCTCATTTTGAACATTAGGTTCCTTGATCGTAACATCGATCATGGTAGTGAAAAGCGACGCGGTATCGGCCCGCCAATGATTTGCTGAATCAATCGCTGTTTTTAGTCGATATTCAACGCCTGCCGTCACCATCGGCTCCTGCGGCTCGCGCATCGCCTTGATCGCGGCGCGGGCGACATAATCTGCGCAGATTTTGTGATAAAAGACGCTCGCCTCAACCCCCGAATTGGAGCGAAAAAGCTCTTTGCCCGCCACATGGTCCTTCACCACAAACGGCGGTGCCTCTCCGGGATATCCGGAATAATCATAGGAGCCGAAACGCTTCAATTCAGATTGCGCGACGAGAATAGCCTGGGCCACACGTTCAACCATGCTCATTCGTCTTGTCCTTCTGCCCAGCCTCGTATGCGCCGCCACCCGCAAACAGGGCGTCAGCATTGAACCGCTCGACTTCGTTGGTTTCCAGATTGATCCGGTCGAAACTCATCCCCAGCATGCAGCTGACAGCGACCGGAATCGGGCCGTCAAAGACACCGTTATGCTTCGGGATAAAATCCTTTTCACATTTTTCGCACCAAAGATGCTTTTCAAATTCAGACCATTGCGGCGCATCATTGCCGCACTCGCAGCCTGCCATGCAATATGCGGCCGGCTGCTGCACATAGACCCATTTTCGACGTCTCAAATCGCTCATTTCGTCTCCGTCGGTCTCAGTGATGGCATCTCGCCAAGTACGAGAACATTCATGGCAATCTTGCGAAACTCCATGAAGAATTTCTGGCAGATTTCATCATCAACATAGCCGTCCAGATCAAAGCCAATGACCTCATCCAGCCTGTTTGTCAGTTTTGCCGCGCTGATATCATGAAGGCGGGTGAAATCGTCCCACCCGTTCTTCGATCTCTGCAGATTATCAGGTTCCGAGCAACGCAGGACACCAACGTAGATCCGGGTGATTTCGCCGTGATGATGAGCCTTATGCGCTCCATTGCCGCGCGCCCTCGTGTTAGCCAGCAGATATTGCATGACGTGAACATGGGTGAGCAACCATAGCGCCGAGCGTAATTCGGATGTGTCGAGTTCGTAGACGGGTTGCGCTTTGCGCAATGTATGAAACATTTTTTGTCTCTACTCGCTGCCGTCAATGAAAATCGCTGTCGGAACATCATAGACCAGCGGTTCCTTTGCAAGATCGTCCAGCAAAATCCGGATGATGTTGTCATACCGGGCTTTTTGATCCTCGGCCCAGTCATCTCCATCAGGTTTGCCGGTGAAGTCGGCTTTGAGATCGGCCATATTGTAACCGGAGATCGACTCCGCATGTTCAATTTGCCTCATCGCGATGGCACGCGCCTGGTCCAAATCTTCAGCCATGACGATGATACTGCCACTGGCGTATTGCTGATTAACTTTCGTATATTTCCAGTGGAACAGTTTCACGGCGAAGCCTGACGCAGCTATTGGATAGAGATTATAATTGACAGAATAAAGATATTTTGTCAATCGCAGGCAAGTTGATTTTGGCAAGGCTCAAACAACCTGGGCCCGAGGAGATTTATGCTTGCAATCCGAATGCAAACAGGCATACTGGTCTCATCTTCAGCAGTGACGCCGAAGTGACAGGTTGCTCATTTGGTCTTTTGCCTGACGCGAAATGGGCAGCTTAGGTGTTAAGTTTTAAAACGCTTCAGGTTCCCGCCTGAGGCGTTTTGTTTTTGGGGCTTTGCTGGAGTGCGGCATTTTGATCGTGGATGGCGATATATGCTCGCCCGAAGAAGACCGCTTAATTGGTTGACCAGACCGGCAGGTGGCGCGGCGCCGAACCCACGATAACTTTGCGCAACTCTTCGTCATAGGTGAAATAGATCCGGATCGCGGTTACGCAATTCGAAGATTTGCCCCATTTGAGATGCCGGTCGAGAAGATATGTCGAACCCTCGTGAGACACCGAATAATCATGCTTGAAGGCAAGAAGCGACTTACGATCGGAGAAACTGGCGGCCCGGCTTAACGTCTGATATTCGTCCTGAAGATGCGCGCTGTCTTCATCCAGACATATTTACACAATGATTTGTTATCAGCAAACGCCCGTTTGCTCATGCACTCATTTCGATAAAAGGTCTCGATCCTGCATCCGGTCCCGTACTGATGACGCCACCGGATGAACCTTGGGTTCCGATCGCACGAAACCACCCTTGAGGCCGTTTGAGCCACCGCCACTTCACCGCTGCCACGGGTGCGCTACCGCTGCCAAATTGCTCAATAGCCGCGCCACCGCTGCGCCACGGCTGCATTTGACCGCATTTCCCGCCGATATTCCCCAAATTTCCGGACTTTTCCGCGACCGCGCGAGCGCGCACCACCTGCTCACCCGTTCGGGGGAGCAGGTGGAAATGGCTCTTCGAGACGGGTTTATGGCTCAGGATCGAGGCTCATGCGGCTGCGGACGAGGCCAAAATCAGGGTTCCGGAGCAGCCAAGAGCGGTTTTTGGCAAGGTCGGGAGCCGCTTCGGAACCACGTTTTTGAGACGGCTGTGAACCCGGCCTCAAATTCGGAACAGAACCATAAAATGCACCATAAACCGATACAGCCACGGTTTACAAAGAAAGCTGGTTGCTTTATTTATAGGCTATGACATATTGATATTGCTGACTTTTTTGAGGTTTTATGGAATTCGAAAACCATACAGGATCTGATGCGGAACACAAGCCATCTTCCGGACTGCCCGCAGCCGAATTTATGGGTGCCGCCCAGTGGGCAGACCTCTGCCTTAAAAACCGGTCATTGCCTCTGGCGGCCGAGCACGCAGGCACGCGTTGGCTCCAGGTGATGGGCAAAGCCATGAATTCGCCGCTTGCGGCCGGGATCGCGCCCCGGCTCGACCTCAATGACGCTTGCGCCTCGCTCTGGCAGGCCGGAAACCTCGTCATCGCCGAGCATCTGGCGCTCTATGATATGGGTGCCAACCGCCGCATGAGCGATCTGGCCATGTATAAGGCCCATAAAGCGCTGCAAATGCGCCGCTGGCTGGCGCGCCAATCCAAAAGCTGGAAACCGACACCGGAAAATATCTTCGCCGGATCGTCGGACGACGAAATCAAAACAGACAAAAAAGAACAGGGTTTATCAAAATCCTATATTGATGATTTGCTTGATTTTACAGATGGACTCAAAACCGATGATAATTTAGACGGTGATTATCAGCTTTTATCAAAAATTCTTGATAAAAAAGCACCAAAGGGCGCTGTTGATCCAGCCAGTAGCCAGCTTTTATCAAACTTCTACGATTCAGCCGATATCGAGGCCGCCCGCGTCAAGGCTCTATTCGAGATGTACGAGCTCGTACGCCAGGTGCCGAGCGTGGCCGCCGCCGCCATTCTTGGCTCCTACGGCCAATATATCAACGTCTTCGCGCGCCAGCCCTGGGCCATCCACTCCTTGAGCGCCCATTATATCAAGGCCGGGTTCGGCCTCGACATCATGCCCTCGATCGCCACAGGGTTTCATTCACTGCGCCGTGACCGGAAGAAATACAGCGCCACGCCCGCCGGGCAGGCGCTCGACTGGTGCGATGCCATCACCGAGGGCGCCGAGCAGGCGTTGGCGATTTGGCAAAGGCTGACACTGGCGCGCGCGCTCAACCAGTCGCGCCCCGGCACCAAAGCCTCGAAAGCCGGACCTCTATTCGACCTGTTTCTGGAGCACCCCTATTTGTCCAGCGAGGTCATTATGCGCCGGCTCTCCCTGACGAGGGCAGGGGCCATAGGCCTTGTCAAGCGCCTCCCCGCCGCCCCGCGCGAGGTTACAGAGCAAGGATCGTGGCGGATCTGGGCGATTTCATGAATGACGACAGCGTTGGAGCAGCATGGGGACAACATGAGGACAAAGGGGGACATTTAGAGGATTTTATGGGGACAATAGAGGACACATTTAAAACGTTTTGACATTTATTATTTTTCGCATAAAAACGATGCATGCATGTATCGGAACAAAATCCAGCATCAATGCCCTCAACCGCTCCGGCGCGCACGGCGCTATCGAGCCGGGCAACTGTGCCTGCACGAGTCGATATCAAAAGCGTCGAAAGTAGGCTTGCCGTCAAAGCAGTGTCAATCGCCGCACTCGTGCGAACTTATGAACACGAGATCATTGCCTGGCGACGTCAGGGGCATTTGATGAAGACAATCGCCGCTGAAATCAATGCGGTCTGCGGAATTTCCATCCTGACCGGGCGCAAGATGTCCAAAGCTCTTGATCAACTCAAACGCACCCGCAAAAATCGCAGACCAAAGTCTGTTGAAGTGATTGTCGAGCAAACTTCAAAGAACATTGGCGCGGCTAAAATTACGAATGAAAACATCCCGGCCTCAAAGCCAGATTCAGACGCCGATCCTCAACGCAAAGAAGAACTGCGCGAAATCATGAAAGTTCTCAGCAAAGCCAACAACAATGACATGCCCAGACGCGAAATCCCCGGTTCAGTGATCCGGCGCAATGGGAAAATTATCGGAGAAACCAGCATATGACCAAACTTCCCAAAATCTTTGCCATCGTCGTCGAAAACAAGGGCGGCGTCGGCAAAAGCCTGATCGCCCAGATCGTCGCCGAAACCTTGCGCGACCTTGACGACAATAAAATACCGCGCAACCGCGTGCTCATGATGGATAGCGACCTCATCACCAAGAGCACTTTGCGAACTGACACTTCAACAGTGCCTGTCGATTTCTCGCGCCCGGAATCGCTAGGCTTTATCGGTGAAGCCGCACTTGATCTGTTCAAGGGCGAATATGACGCCGTCGTCCTCGATACAGCCGCCGGCGAGGAGGCTCGCATCGAGGATATTCTCATTTATTTGAGCAAAATCTTCGCGCGCCAGCCTGATGCCGAGATCGTCGTCTTCCGTCCCATTACCCTGTCCAGTCTGGTACAGGAAAATGCAATCTCTTTCGCCCTCGACTCGATCCCGCGCGGCATCCGCACCATTTTTGTCCGAAATCTCGGCCAGGGCAGGCTGGACTCGGACTTCTCTGCCTGGCGGCAAAACCCGGAGCGCAAACGCGCCCTTGAAATGGGCGCAGGCGAATGCGCGCTCGACAATGCGGGCACCCAATATGCAGATGAAGCCAACAGCTATGGTCTGTCCATCGCTGCCGCGGCGCTGGGCCGTTTTGATCTCGCACTTGACGGCATGAGCGAACGGGCTAGCCGGGTTTTCAACACCCGCATCCAGATTTTCCTGTCCGAATGGATTGGCAATCAGGTCGAACGGTTTCGCAAAACGATCATCGAAGTCATTCAGCGGGTTTCGCCAAATTCGTGAGACTGACGAGCGCCATCATGCCGGACAATATTTTCCACAAACATGCGAGAGAACTGGCCGGCCATCCATTGGCCGCCGACCTTCCAGCGGCGGCTAAAGTGAGCCTGCGCCCCAATTGGCCATGGCGCCGGTGGGGCCGCTACGCTTTTCTTGGCCTGACGCCGTTTGCGCTCGTCATCGCTTATCTCGGCGCGGCCGCAAGCTGGCACCACATACCGGTCTCCTCTGTGCTCAACCGGCTGCACAACCTGACACAAGCCGAGGAGCAGGTAAACCCGGTTGCCGGCAAAGACGCGAACCGCGCCTCTGATGCCGGCCGTCAGAAGCTTCTCGAAGTGTTGGCCGGACCCTATTCCGAAGATGAACTGCGCATGCGCCTCGGGCTTGATCCCGAAGCCATCAAAGGCGCTGATTTCATCATGCGGAACACGCTGCTGCGCGACATCATCAATACGACAATTCAACTTGAAGAGTCGCAACAATTGCGCCTGATGGCCAATATCCAGAGCGGAAAGGCCTTTGCCGGCGACGAGGCCAAGGTGAGCGCCAACGGTCGCCAAAATGTGCTAGAGGCCGTCAGAAATAGTGATGCTTCACATTATGATCTCGTGCGCGCGTTGATGGATCCGAGCTGGCCCGGTCATGAGGCGGTTGTCGCCATCGTCCAGAAAATCATCGACCACGATATTGTGGTTTCGCGCGGAGCCGCGGGCCTTCTCAACAAGGACAAGGGACTGGTCGCTGCCATCGCCAAACTGGGCTCATCATGTTCACTCGAATCCTGGAAAAACTGCGTGACGCCTTCGCCATTGCTGCGGCCAAAACAAAAGCCGCACGCCGCTCCTGCTCCAAGCATTCCATTGGCATCGCCTTTGTCCTTGCAGCCGGCACCGGCGCCATCCTCGCCGGTTCACAAGCCTTAGTCGGTTCACAAGGCATAATCAGTTCGCAGGCGTGGGCGGACGATCTTTATCCGGATATTCTCGTCAACCGGTCGCTCAACGCGGAGCAACAGGGGCATCCGGAAAAAACCAACCCTCCGGACGAGGTTGCCCCATCCGAGCGCGGGACATCGCCTGCAATCGAATTTCTTTGTGTTCGGCGGTGTGACGGCGGATTCTTTCCGCTGCCCTCGCAATCTCCAGCGATGTCTCCGCGCGAGGCATTCAAAGCCTGCCACACCTATTGTCCGACCACACAGACCTATCTGTTCACGCGCGCGCCCTTTGCCGACCTCTCGACGGCTGTTGATGTCGGCAACCAGCTTTACACCAGGATGCCGCATGCGTTTGAATTCGAGCGTCTGTCGGTTCCTGGCTGCGGCTGTCACATGGAATATTGATCAGATGAGATTAATCAAACGAATTAAACATTATGCGAAAACATTATTTGGATTGCATATTTTTTGTTTTCGCATAAAATGATTTCACAAAACGGAGACCGATTTGATGAGATCAAAACCTGTGGAACCGGAAGCGCCGATTGCGGGATGGTGAGGCTGGCCATGTCTGATATGAAAACCTCTGGTCAGACAATTACCGTTTATGATGAAGAAACCTTTGAAGGAAATCGCACAATGACCGAAGCCACCGATCTTTTTATCGACCAGTTGAATACGCGCATCCGTGCGACCCATATGCTTTATTCGCTGAATTGTGAATACAAAAGGAAAAACGACCCGAAATATGTCGGAACTCGTGACTTTCCGGAAATGTATGCTGACGCCGATCACAAGCAAATGTTGAAGATCGAACTTGGAATGTTGCGCCGCCGAATTGCTGAGGAATCGGCCCGCGCCAAGATTGACACTCCCATTGAAGTTTTGCCCGCAACTCGTGAGGCCGCACAATGACGAAAATTAACAAACTAACCACAGAGCAAATCGCACAAATCCCTGGCATTCGAGACAGGTTTTTGAAGATTGGGCTATCTACCGAGCCAATGGATTTTGAAGGCGCAAAACTCGCAACTATCGACGCTTATAAAGTGGCCGGTCTAAAGCCGCCGAAAATTTTCATTAGCTTGCGCTCGCCCCAAGAAGGCGTTTGGGCTGCCACCCTATTGAAAAAATTGAAATTTATGGCTCAGGTTGGGGCTCAGGTCGGGGCTCAGGTCGGGACTCAGGTCAGCGCTCAGGTTGGGGCTCAGGTCTGGGCTCAGGTCAGCGCTCAGGTTGAGGCTCAGGTCGGGGCTCAGGTCTGGGCTCAGGTCAGCGATCAGGTCAGGGCTCAGGTCAGCGATCAGGTCAGGGCTCAGGTCAGGGCTCAGGTCTTGGATCAGGTCGGGGCACAGGTCGGGGCTCAGGTCAGGGCTCAGGTCGGGGCACAGGTCGGGGCTCAGGTCAGGGCTCAGGTCGGGGATCAGGTCTGGGATCAGGTCAGGGCTCAGGTCGGGGATCAGGTTGGGGCTCAGGTCAGGGCTCAGGTCTGGGCTCAGGTCTGGGCTCAGGTCGGGGATCAGGTCGGGACAGCATACTACGGCCAGCACGAAGCAAGCTGGCTTTCGGTCTATAGTTATTTTCTTGATGCCTGCGGGCTCAAGGACATGATTCTCCTTGAACCACTCATACGCCTTGCCTCGCTTTGTGGGTGGTGCTGGTTTTTTGAGGGCGCTGCAGTTATCACAGACCGCCCATCTTTATTGCGGCGCGACGATGAAAATCGACTGCACTGCGAAACAGGGCCTGCGCTTGAATATAGAGACGGATTTGCGATTTACGCATGGCACGGCACTGTCATTCCCCCTGAATGGTTGACTGACAAAGCTGGCTTGACTGCCAAATCGGCGATCACATGGAAAAATCTTGAGCAGCGCCGATGTGCAATCGAGATTGTCGGGTGGGCAAAAATACTTTCTGAACTTGATGCCAAAGTGATTGACACGGATGGAGACCCACTAATTGGAACGCTGCTCGAAGTTAAATTACCAGACCTCGCCGCGCCCGCACGCTTCTGTCGCGTTACGTGTGGGACAGGCCGCGAATTTGCCGTTGGGGTGCCCTCAACTGTCAAAACAGCGCTTGAGGCGCAAGCGTGGATGCAGGGGCGTGCACTACTAGAATTTAACCGTCCAGAAGTTCGGACATAAGGAGCAGTAAAATGAAAACGTTCATCAAATTTGCGGCACAAGGCGAAATCTCAATCAGCCGCGTTGAGATCATTCCATCTGGGCTAAAACCAGTTGAGGCCGAGAATGGCAAATTCATCGTCGGCCATTCAGAAACCGGACATCACCATGTCATGGAGCGCACAGGGGCACAGTTTTTCCAGCCAGAAAATCAGCCAGAGGGCATGACGGTGCTGTTCGCAATTCTGACCAGTGCAAACGAATTGCAACACCTGCGCGGGCATGACACGCATGAAACAATCGCATTTCAACCCGGCATGTATGAGTTCCGGTCTGGTCGTGAATTTGACCCCTATGCGGAACTGGCCCGCAAACAGGCGGATTAAAATTTAACCGAGGGACAAAAATGCCCCTCCATTAAATCTCAATACCAACGGAGCACCGCACAATGACTGCACCCGCACCGAACACGACAGAGCCGAAGCTGGAGCCGAAAAACTGCGAATGGTGGCATGTAGATCGCAGCGACGGGCCGGAATTGGCGCGCCGTATATACATTACCAACAACGGAAAAGTAATTGAGCGGTCTTGGGAGTTTACTGACAATTCCGAAGTCTGGGATTGCGAAGAAACGCCTTGCGCGCCCCTATCCCGCGTCCTCTCGCACGACGAAGCGACGGCCCTGCAAGACGCCCTCGTAGCCAAGGCCGCCGAGATTGCGCGGCTACGAGAGGTTGTATCGAAATGTGCGGAAGCAACGGGCGCATTTATAAGCACTGAGGCCAGCGTCGAATTTATGGAGCAGCTTCCTACCGAAATCAGCATGAACCGCACCCAAGCTGCGAAGGAGGCTGAGTGATGGTCGACGGTGTTCGCTATTCAATCCATATCTATCTTCACTCGCCAACCAACGACGCGACGATGAAGATGAGCCTCACGTCGAGGGTGCCGTGGCCGGAGGCAAAGCACGATGTTGACCTGCCCGATTTACTCAAGGCTTTAGGGCAGGAAAAGCAATTTGAAGAACTTACCAAACTTGCCGACGACTGGCAGTTAGCGAACAGCGTCCAAATTCAGGAATACGAGGCCGACCAATGACCCGCTCCCCTGACTATCTCGCTGGCGTAGAGGCCATGCGAAAGGCCGCGATAGGCATTGCGGATAAACACGCTGCAAAATATCGCCGCCAGCCTGAAACGGCATACGAAAATGGTTGCGTGGACACTGCTCTAAAATTCGGCTGTCCCTCACCACACTCCAACCAAAGGACAATGATGATGAGTGAAGAAATGACCAAGGCAGAATTCATCCGCCGTTTCATTTTTCGACTTTATGAAGTTTCGGCAAGCATCCGCTATGCAGAAACCAACGCGCAGTTTGCCGATATAGCAGGAACATATTGGGACGACCCGGAACAACGCGCAGAAGGGCCGGAAGAATGTTCTGATGCCGATTACAGCTATTGGGAGAACTAGTCCATGACTGACACGATCACACAACATCCAGAGTTTGTAAAATGGCGCGATGCGTTTTGGTCGGCTAGCAGCGTCAAAGATATAATGAAATTGATTGCAGAAATCTTCGCAGAAGGTCGCAAGGCGGGGCTGAAGGAGGCGCAGACGGCTTGCCAAGCTGAAAAAGCATACCCAGACAGGCACACACGGCAACACTTAACAATTGATCTGTGCTGCGACGCCATCAGCGCGCTTGGAAAGGGGAAGTGATGCCCGACATTTCGATGTGTCTGAACAGAAATTGTCCGTCGAGTTTGCGTCTTGGGTGCCGTCGAAGCCCAGATAGTGGCACTGTAGCGAGTGACCGTCAAAGTTGGGCATTTTTCCAGCCAAACGAACACCAGACAAGCACCGCAAACCTATCCCGCGTTATTAGCTGCCCCGCATATTGGCCAACACATGCACAACATACCCAAACAGGAACCCGCCCATGACTGAGCCAAGCAAATCACACCCCGAACTCGGCGCATTGCTCATCAAAGCCCGCGAAAAAGTGGATGCCATGTCGCCGGACGAAATCGAAGTCATGCTGAAAATCCAGCGTGAGGGCGTGGCGCGGGCTGCTGCGTGGGCTGCGGTGATAAAAATTCAAACAAAACGTTTCATCGAAATGTTCTGCACCCAAGCTGCGAAGGAGCCTGAGTGATGGCCGAGAACACCAAAATAGAATGGGCGACCCACACATTCAATCCGTGGGTTGGTTGCACCAAAATTAGCCCCGCCTGCGATCATTGCTATGCGGAAGGATGGGCGAAGCGCACCGGAAACACTGACCTTTGGCAAGGCGAGCGCCGCCGCACCTCCGTTGCAAATTGGCGCAAACCGCTCAAATGGCAGGCGGATGCTGCCAAACTGGCAGAACCACAATTCGTGTTCTGTGCCTCGTTGGCTGATATCTTTGATAACCAAGTGCCGGTTGAATGGCGGGGTGATCTTTGGGCTTTAATCAAAGCGACTCCGGATTTGATCTGGCTTCTGCTGACGAAACGGCCCCAGAACATCAAAAAAATGCTGCCCGCCGATTGGGGCCGTGGTTACCCGAATGTTTGGCTGGGAACGACCTGTGAAAATCAGACGACTGCTGACCGCAATATCCCTCATTTGCTTGTCATTCCAGCGGTGAGGCGATTTGTTAGTGCAGAGCCATTGTTGGGGCCAATTGATTTTAAAAATTGGATGGATGACCTTTGCCCGAATTGCCTCAATTCAGAGTGTCACCCTACAATTCGGGCGGACAGCGCCGACGTTTTCAGCAAATGCGGGCGCTTCGTGGTCGAAACTCCGGAACCGCTATTGCACTGGATCATCGTCGGCGGCGAAAGCGGCCCTCATGCCCGGCCCATGCATCCTGATTGGGCGCGCACGATCCGCGATCAATGCGCCGCCGCTGGCACCGAATTTCTATTTAAGCAATGGGGTGAGTGGGCTGCGCGCGATGTGCTTGCCCAAGATATTCCAAAGTTTTTGAAGCTGCGTGACGGTTCCGGCCCTGTCCATATCTTTGACGATAATGAAAGCATTGCGCGCGTCGGAAAGTCTTACGCTGGTCGATTGCTCGACGGCATCGAGCACAATGGACGGCCCACCCCATGACTGAGCCAAGCAAATCACACCCCGAACTCGGCGCATTGCTCATCAAAGCCCGCGAAACGGTGGACGCTATGTCGCCGGACGAAATCGAAGCCATGCTGAAAATCCAGCGTGAGAGCGTGGCGCGGGCAGAGGCCAGTTGGCCCAAAGCGAAATTTACCATGATCGATGGTGTAAAAACCTATGCCAGCTACGAGGATTATTGCAATGACTGAGCCAAGCAAAGCCGCGATTGAAGCGGCGTGTAAATCGGGATGGCCGAAATGGTCAACAATGCCAGAAAGCATTCTCGATGAGTTGCGGGCTGCGATGAAAGACATTCTTTCTGTAGCCTATGCCATCGACCACGGCTGGCGGAAGATCGAGGAACTGCCCGCCGATATGCCGGAATGGACACCTGAAACGCCATTTGACTTCATGGTTGGGCAAGCCATCGCGTATAACGACGAAACTAATGAGCCACTTTTTATGGTGTGGTTCACCGCGACAAGTCGAAGTTTCTCAAAAATCACCCACTGGCAACCGCTGCCTGACGCACCAAAGGGAGAGTGAGATGAGCGATTTCGACCATTTTGAAGAAGTCGATCTGCGGAAGCGGCTTGAATATGATAACTCAGAAATGCGCGCCATCATCACGCGCCTTGAGGCCGAGAACAAGCTGTTGAAGGCGGAATTAAAAAATATACACTTCGCAAATGTTACTTTACGCGCCGCCCTGTCGTCAATCGTCCATTTGCAGTCAAGGTGCACTCGTGCAGAGATTCGAGATTTTGCGGCCAATGTGTTGCGATATGACGGCGGAAAAATAACTGAATTAGGAGGCGACCAGACCCCCGCAGTCAAACTATTATCCGCTGCAAACACCCGAATTGCGGCGCTGGAAGCCGAAATCGAGCGCCTGCGTGCAAAATTCAGTGAGCATTTTTAAACTGCCGTATCAGGCGATTTTTTGGCGACATCAGTAGCATTCCGAGCCTCGCTCAATTTATAGCCGATGATAAACAGGCTCCAAAGAACACAGGCGGCGAAAATAAACGAAACTATGTTAGACATAGTCCGATTGATATTGTTCTCGTCTTGACGCTTGCGACGATCGGTTTGCCATTTTTTGTTGTTGGCCAAATAAAAGTTTCAGAAATATTTCTTTTGTCGGGATTTAAACTCTCGGCGATAGGCTTGGATGAAATGAGCCAAGAGATGAAACAAAAAGCGTCGCCCTACTCCGCCGCCTGATCGAAAGGTAAAGACAATTCCGAACTAGCTTGAGGCAATTTTTTAGGCCGACCACGTGTCGCGGCGGTTGTCGAATGACTTTGCATCATCGCCAGACTGTTTCCCTCCCAAAAAATTCAGCAAGGACGGTAGCCGAACCGCTGCACAAGCTCGCGCCCGGTGTAGACCGAATAAAAATGGTGGTCATTGTTGCGGATCGTGGCCAGAACCTCTCTGGCGAGCGCGCCCGGCACGCCGCGCAAAGTGCTGGCTGCCGCCTGCGGAGCCGGCCGGCCATCCGGATAATAGCCATTGTGAAACCAGAATTGCGCATTGGGCTTCAGATATACGCCGCGAATAGCGAGAACTGTCGTCGCCGCCGAGGCAAATGTGCCGGCCACGCAGGAACCGTAATGATATTGGGCATTCAATTGCGCGCGTACGACGTCTTCATAGCCGCCATAATTGCGCGGATAGGGTTCGGGCATGCCCGGAATCCGGTTCGAGGTCGTGGTGACAAAGGCGCAAGCAGCTATCGGGTTGAACAGGCTGGAAACGAGTCCGGCAAAAATGATTTTTTTTAAATGATTCACGTTCAAATCCTTTTCGTTTTCGCAGATAATTAACAGGGACGATAACCAAAACGCTGAATGAGTTCGGCGCCGCGATAGACGACGTGATGATACCGCCCGCCGTTGCCGAGCAGGGCCAGAACTTCGCCCTGAAGCCCGCGGGGAAGGCCGCGGATATAATAGCGGGTGAGGGGAGGGCTGATCTCGCTGCCTCCATGAGAGGCGTTGTGGAACCAATATTCGGAGCCCGGATCGAGATAAATGCCGCGCACGCCGAGCACCTGCACGGCCGCAGAAGAAAACAGCCCGCGCGCGCACGAGCCATAGTGAAACTCCGCATGGATTTGTGCCGCGACCTCATTGATATTGCCGCCCGGACGCATCGGGCCATAGGCTTGCTGTGGACGTGGATATTCACGCACCTCATAAGCGGATGCATATTCAATAGACATGCAAACAAAGGTGGTCGAGACAATACCGAGAAAGGCGCTCATCAGAGAGAATGGATATCTGCATCTGAACGGGCGGATTTTAAGCATGTTCATAACTGGCCTTTTAGTTTTCGCATAAAGTGAAAAGCGGAACGCAACACAAAAAACGCACAGACATTCAGCAAGGACGGTAATGAAAACGGGCTATGAGCTCAGCACCGGAATAGACCAGATGATAGGATGGATCATGTTGGCCCAGAATTGCGCGAATCTCGCCGGCGAGAGAACGGGGCGTGTGACGGGTCGAATAGACAAGCGCATCCGGACGCATTTGATGGGTAATCTGGTCAAAACCGTTGTGCATCCAGAACTGGGCTTCCGGACTGACATAGATCCCACGGATGCCGAGCACCTGATTGGCAGCCGAAATGAATGTTCCGCGGGCACAAGAGCCATAATGATAGGTTGAGAATATGTGGTTTTCGACAGCCAGAACGTCGCCACCCATGACGACAGGCTGCGGCGTTCCTGCAGGAATCGAGCTGCGGACAAAAATCTGATGAGCGCTCAAAGAATTTGGAACAATTGTTGCAAATAAAATACTTGCATAAATATAATGTATATTGCTTCTCAAATATATTTTCCGCATAAAAACACCAATTATTATTTAATACATGGTATTTTCCGGATATTCCAAGATCAAAATCCAATCAATAGCTTTAAGTCTCGTGTAATATTTATTCGCATAACATTTTTGATAAATTTGATGACTGTTGCATAAAAAGCATTATATTTTTCGCATAAATTCTAGCCAGACGGCAATTTTGCGATTATGCCTGTAGTGGTTGCCAATCCAGGCACCATCCAGGAGAAAAGAAAATGCATCGCTTGAACAAATTTTTGATGGGGTTTGCGGCGGTTGCGGCTGCAGGTCTCGTTATGCTTGGCTCAGCCGAGGCTTGCGAGCGCGGCTGGCACCGCGAAGGCGGTCTTTGCGTCAACTATTATTTTCAAAACCGCCATGTTGTACAGCATCACCGCATTCATCATTATCGTCATCATTACGAAAGCTATAATAGCGACCAGGGCTATAATGATCGCCAGGATTACAGCCGCCAGGATTACAGCCGTAACGATAATTATCAGCAGCAGTCCTATGAGCAGTCGCAATACCAGCCCCAGTATCAGCCGGTTCCCCAATACAACCCGGCTCAATATGGCTATGCTCCCCGGTACAACCGCCCAACCGGCATTTTTGCTGCATTTGGACGTCAGCCGGCCCAGCCTGCCTATCCGCAATATCAGCCGCAATACCAGGCTCCGTATCAGCCGGGCCCGGCCTATAACAATGGCGATTATGCTCAATATTGAGCGACAGGCTTCAGACACAAAAAACGCGGCCCGACAGGACCGCGTTTTTTGTTAAATAGATTGCTTTTACGATCAGACGATCCCGAGCGAACTGCAATAGAGTTCGAGAATGGCTTCCATCTCCTGGCGCTCGGCTCGGTCAGTCTTGCGGATCTTGAGGACCTGACGCACAACCTTCACGTCATAGCCGCGGCTCTTCATTTCGCCAAAAACTTCCTTGATATCGTCGGAAATCGCCTTCTTCTCTTCCTCAAGGCGATCCACCCGTTCGACAAATTGTTTAAGTTCTTCAGCGGCGATGCCGGTTTCAGCAATATCTTTCATTTAAAAACGACTCCTGTGTTGCCAAATCATCTTATATTTTTCGCATAAAAATTGCAAAGCATTGTTTGTAAAAAATAGTCAGATTTATTCGCCAGCCCGGCTGGGCTGAACCCTCTTCTCAATGGGACAGGTCACTTATTTTCACCAGCCGGGAGGCTGAACCCCTGATCGTCCTTGATTATTTTGTCACCAGCCAAGAGGCTGTTCAGATTGGCTCCGCGAATAACAACGGGTTGCCTCTTATCATCAGCCCAAAATACGGGCTGTTCTACATGAGACTAAAAACCCGTCAGCGCTGTTATAACTGCAATCAACATGAGAAACAAACGCGAGATTTTGTCACCAGCCAAAAATCGGCTGCACCAATATTCCCGCATATAGCGGTCAAGCTGCTTTTTGCCACCTTTGCCACCAGCCTTGCCGGCTGGGCTTGTTCTGGAAAACCGGTGTCCTCAACTTATCTTTTGTCACCAGGCCGAAATCGGACTGTTCCACCGCACACTCATCCACATCGGCAATCCATCTCCTTGTCACCAGCCCTTGAATTAAGGGCTACCCACCTTCTGCCTTCGACCGTCACGCGATCCATGTCTCGTTGTCACCAGCCCTCAAATAGAGGGCTGCCCCAGTGGACGCTTTGCCGAGTGGTGCAGCCTCGTGTTGTCACCAGCACCATTTCAGGGGCTGATCTACTATCAAGCGAACCTTTCGGCCGCATAAGGACATTGCCATCAGCCAGAAATCGGGCTGTTCCCGTTTTATTGCTTCTTGAATCGGGCCTCCATTTATCACCAGCCCCCAATTCAGGGGCTGCTCCACCCGGTTCTTCTTGGATAAATGGTTCCTCCTTGTCACCAGCCCTTAATTCAAGGGCTGCTCCGCCCTCTTTTGCGCCGCAGTGGACCTCTGGTATGTTTTCACCCGCCCTCAAGCCGAGGGCGGCTCCGCCGCTTTTGGCACCGATTGTCTGCCTATAGTTGCCATCAGCCCTCAAATTGAGGGCTGCTCCGCCGCAGCCAATGATTTTAACCTTACACCGCAAGTTGTCACCAGCCCGCAAAACAAGGCTACTCCACCTTTCGGGCACCGTCGGAGCCGGCAGGAATAGTTGTCACCAGCCCTCAATTTGAGGGCTGCTCCGCCCGCCCTTGACCCATTTTGTTGGCGCTGTTGAATTGTTGTCACCAGCCCCAATTTGAGGGCTGCTCCGCTCCCGCGATTAGCGACATTTTGAGCGATGTCTTGTCACCAGCCCTCGATTTGAGGGCTGCTCCACCCTTCGGCAAAATTGATGCAGTTTCACAAAGGTTGTCATCAGCCCTCAAATTGAGGGCTGCTCCACCTTCTCGCTTTCCGTCAGCTCGATTCTTTGTGTTGTCACCATCCCCAATTAAAGGCCTGCTCCGCCCCATCGACAAATCGGTCCAACCTGCCACATTGTTGTCACCAGCCCTCAATTTGAGGCCTGCTCCGCCAATCACGAATTACTGGTGAATGTAACGCACGTTGTCACCAGCCCTCAAATTGAGGGCTGCTCCGCCTGATCATTGCGTAACACCTTGAATTCATGCGGCTTCGGAGGTTTTTTCCGTTTCAAAAGCATCGCAAAACAGCGATGTCGGCACATAGATTTCGTGCTTTTCGCTGCTCCAGTAAGGCGAGATCGTCCGGCCGACACATTTCGAATAATGTCGACCAATCGCAGGTGGCAGATGATCGATCTTTGCAAGCGCCCGCCAGCAGGATTTCTGCACGGCCGTTGGATCCGGCTCGATCTCGATTTTGCAAACAGCGCCGGCACCGTTACGCCCAAGCTTACCGATGAACTTGATGTGGTCCAGCAGTTCGCGGATGCGCTCCGGATCGCCCACACACCAGCTTGTCGCCTTTTCAACCCATTGGGTCTGGTTGAGAACGAAATATGACTTGTAGCGTCCCGAACCCGGATTGACCGAATTCATATTGGCCTTATAAACCACGCCCTTGTCATGAGCCCAGGCATCGATACTGGTTTTGCGGATGATCGAGGCCGTCATGATCCCGGATTTCGGTGCAAAGACCAGCTGCGAAGCCATAAACGCCTGAGCGCGCTCGTCGAACTGGACGGGGAGATCATGCTGGATATCCCAATTGGTCATTGATTGGCCGCCGGCTTGTGCCTCGACCTTGGCCTCCTCGACACGCGCATAGGCCAGCAACGCGTCAAGATGGATGGGGTCGAGCGGAACCGACATGGGTCGGTCCAGCCAGAAGGTGACTTTGAGCGGGATAAAGTTGCCCATTACTTTTCGGCCTTTTTCGCGGGCGCCGCTTTGGAGGTCGCCATGCGCTCGATCAGGGCCGCGCTGACAAGGCTGCGCTTGTCGGCCCAGGCGTCCATGGCGGCGACAACCAGATCATTGTTGGGAAGCTGGAGATCGTCCTCAACTTGCGAGAACGCGGGAACGCCTTCCGGATGTTCATCCGAATGGATCAGCAGTTCGGAGAACCGGAAACGCCCGAAGCCGATCTGGCCCATGCCGCCGAGCTGCTGTTTCTTGACCAGCGCCTGGAGCGCGACCAGGAACAGGCCAAGCTGCGCCAGCGTCGATTGCTTGGTCTCGTCGCCCTTGATGTCGAAGCTGACACCAAAATGCACACCCGGAATGACAGACTCGACCGCTGTAAAGGCCTGGACCGAGCGCATGATCTTTTCTTCTTCAGGCTTTTCGGTCGGTTTGCCCGCGAGCTTGTCGGCCTTGGCCTTGGCGTCCTTAGCGGCCTTCGCCTTGGCAGCCTGCACGCGCTCGTCATTGTCGTCGTGATAGGCTTTGATCGACTGTTCATAATCGGCAATGATGCGCGCCTGCCCCTCGACATCGGCCAGCATCATCAAAGCGTCGAGACGGCGCTTGAAAGCAACATTGGTCATCGATCCGCTGTTGACGAAACGGCTGGCGTTTTTCGCACGAATATAGGGCAACGTTTTTTCGGTGATGGCGAAAAGCTCGTCAACACGCAAAGAGGAAGGCGACATGCGCGCGCCGCCACCCAGCAGGCCAAAATAAGGATCATTGGCCGCTTCCAGCGTTTCTTCAAAAGTGCGCGGGGTGCCGTCCGGATTGCCGGTGGCGGCGCCGCACTGGAGCACGTTGTAAGCGCCCGGCGTCAGCAGTTCACCGCGCTCGGCAAGGACTTCATAATAAATACGGGCCGCAGCTTCGCGAATGCGACCGCGCAGGGAATTGGCCGGGATCATGGGCACATAAAAATTGGCCACCGGCGATTTGCCATCCGAATTGCCATCTTCCTCCAGCAGGTCGGCGGCCGGAAACGCATTGCCGGCAAACATCTGGTGACGGGTGCGCGTGACCGGAAAGCCTTCGCCCTTGGCGCAATGGCGCCCGTCAATGGTGACATAATTTTCGCCGGGAGCGGCAATATTGAGGCCCGACATCGTGGTGAGAACGCCTGAAATTTTGAACATGAATGGTTTCCTTTTTGATTGGTGAAATCTGGTTAGAGTTTGACGTGAAGAAGTTCGGCTTTGGGAATTTCCGGTTTAGCTTTGGAGAGAATGGAAAGCGCCCAGAGCTCGCCCGGATTAAGCTGCAGCAAGCGCTCGATGAACGGGCGCGCCCGCCCGGAGGCGAGAATGTTCGAGCGGATCGCCCCGTGCTCCATATGGCCAAGCTTGCGATCGAGCCGGACGAAAGGATGTTTGGGCAAAACCTGATCGGCTTTTGGATTTTTCGGCTTCCTGGTGGAATCGGCCTTCGGGGCGCTTGCGGCCTCCATTTTTTCCTCGTGCGCCGCAATCACCGCATCGCGGGCCCATTCCATCGCCTGCATCAAGAGTTCACGGCGAATTTTGAGAACGCGCTGGCCAAGACGGACATATTGCAGATTATTGTCGATCGTAACCGGCGTGCGCCAGACAAGATGCTGGTTCATCGAATCCGAGATCACCGCGACATAGGGCGGCTTTGGCGGATCCAGCAACATCCAGGCACGGTGTTCGTCCTTGGACAGATTATAGACGCCGTCAGCCGTAATCAGCGCCATCTGGAACGCCTTCATGGCGGGCGCGCTCATCAGGGCCTGACAATCGGCGCAGACGACGCCGGTGCGCGCCGCCAGTGAATGGTCATCGGTAAAGCTGGCACCAAACGAGCTTTTCAGCGCGAGATCGCCGGGCTTGATCAAAGTGCCGCAGCATGAACAGGTTGTCGCCTCGTGCCACGGAATGCCTTCCGGTTTGAAGCCGATAGCCTGCATCGCCAAACGCGAGGGTGAAAGAGGGGATGGTGCAAGAGAGATTGGTGACATCATCATTGGCGGCGACCCTCGTGCTGGATGTGGCCGTGGCCGCGCGCACACAGGCGGCCGACATGCCATGGACCCTGGAGGTCGAGAGCGGTGCGGAAATGCAGACCGCGCACCGAAAACAAAAGGTTTTTGCCCTTTTCGTTATCGTTGAGCGGCAGCGCGAACGTGCCCTTCATATCAACCAGATCGATATCCTCCGGAGTGATGGTGACGCAATTGCCGGTGTCTTCGTCCACGTTGACGGTGGCGTCATTGGCGTGCAGATCGGCAAGCTGGTTCATAATGCTGGAGGCGATCACGCGGCGGATTTCCTGATTGAGCGCCGGATTTTTGAGATCTTCGGGCGTGCGCCGCAATTGAGGGCGAATTTCGTGTAGCCGTTTGCAATTGGTGGTGGACTCAAGCGCCAGGACCGGAATGCGATATTCATGCAGACGGCCGGAACGCGAAATCCGTGTGCGGCCGGAACGGCGCTCGGATCTGAGGATTTTGCCATAAACGGCTTCCAGCGCCTTGTGCAGAAAGCCGGAATGGCGATCGACCAGATCAGCACCAGCTTCGCCGATACCGAAAATGACAAAGCCCTGGCGGAAATGTCCGAAACGGACAGACGAGGTGCCATTTACCGGCTTGCCGTTGAATCCATAGTTGAAAAATTCGGGCGGAAGAGGATTACCGGCTTGCGCATTCGCCTTGGCAATAATTTTGCGAAAATCTTCAGCCTTCCAGAAATTGTAGCCCACAGGCTGATCATTGGCCGTCTGGCTGCGGATATTTTGGCTACGAATACCTGCCTGACGATAATTGGCGACGTCATCCTCGACGCCGTTTAAATTGGCGCCGGCCTCATGCGATCTGGCGATTGCGCCCTCCCGCTGCTCCTGCTGCTGCAAATAGAACCTGATTTCTGTCCACATGTTGCTGTCTCTCGGTTTATGCGAAAAATATATTTGAAGTTTTTTCAAAAGCAACTTGTTTTTGCGAAAATTTTAAACATAATCAGATTACGCCATATAAGAGGATTTTATGCAGCCCATTCTTTGCAACATCACGAGCCTGCCCGCCGGCATCGAAAACCGCTCGAAATTCGTCCGCGAAGCCGTCAAGGCCGCACTCGACAACGAGCTCGATCCCGATGATCTGCCCCTTGTTGGTTTGGACCGGGCTTCGATTTCGTTTGATCCGGTTACGGCCCAGCGATTAATGAATATGGCCAAAACCCGCGACATTTCGCCCGGCCGCCTGGCGGGCATGTTGCTCAGCGCTTCACTAAAATTCGATGCTGCCACCGGTTATACGGTGCCGCTCAAGCCTTCCTCAATGCTTTCACGCCAGGACTTTTCTTCGCTCAGACAGGATCAGCTTCGCCTGTTGCTCGCCGTTGAACCCCAGCTTGATAATGGCCAGATTTCGCTGGCGGAGGCGGGAACCGGGGTCGGCAAATCGCGGGTCATCGCCCGTATCGCCCACCGGCGCTTTACCAAAGGCGTGGTCATCATCGCGGCGCCGACCGTGCACACGCTCACCCACTTGCTGTCAGAATGGATCATTGACCAGAAATCACCCGAACTGGCCACAGATCCACGCGCCCGTGTCGGCCTCGCCCTCGGTCGCAGCCAGTTTGTCGATTTCGAAGCCGCGTTTCAGGTTTTGTCAGAACTTGAAGAGGACAACAAACATGCGGCGGAACAGGCCGGAGCAGAAATCCATCCTCAAGACAAGCTCAATCAGGTTCTTGTCTGGCTCGTCAATGGTTGCCCGACCGGCCATTGCGGTGACAGCCGTCTGATGGCGCAGATCGATCCCGGTTTGAGCCATCTGGCGGCCGATCTTCTCGCCATCTATGAGGATTTCCCGCTCGCCGACTGCACGCTTGACGCCTCCTCATCACCCCAGGCCCAGCAACCCTGGCTCCGGTTGAAAAGCGAAATGGTAAATGCCAACATCGTCTTTTGCACTCATGCGATGTTGGCCATCGACAATCTTTCGCGTACGCGCTCGCGCGAAACCTCGATTTTACCTGATCGCGCCCTCGTGCTGATCGACGAAGCCCATGATTTCGAGCGCATCCAGGCCGAAATCGCCTCCGACGGACTCTCGCTCAGCGCTTTGCGCATGCATCTGCGTCCTTTTGTTCCGGCCAAAACATTGGGCCTGATCAATGAATGTATGAGCGCGCTCCAGCGTCTGCCCGGCGATGTCGTCTTGCCCATGGATCTTGAAATCGATGCGCATGTTGCCGCCATTTGGCCGGACATCTGCCAAACATTCTCACGGCTCTATCTCGACCTCAAATCGAAAGAAGGCCGTCTTGCGAAAAAAGAAATGAGTGGCAAAGCCCGGTTCACCTATAATCTGGCCCTGCGGTTTCTCGCACGCATCACGGGCGCCTCATCCGCCGGCATCATCAAGGTCAGCTTCTCGCCCCAGCGCAAATGGCCGACTCTGCAAATCGGCCCGCGTTTTGTCATGAACGTGCTCAATACGATGTGGGATGGCACCGCTGCCGCAGCCCTGTTCTCGGCGACGCTCTATTTGCCCGGCGACAAGGGGGTTTCGGCCAGCCATATCCGCTATTTGCTGGCGATTCCGCCGGCGCGCTGCGGGCTCATCGAGCCGATCCAGCCCGAATGGTTGACGGCAACGCCTGTTCTTCATCTGGCTGACCGCGAAAATATCGGCATGTTCTGCCCGCCCAGCGGTAAAAAAGTGCAACCCGAACAGATTAGGGACTGGCTGGTTGGGCTTGTCTCCCTGATGAGCCATATCGTGACCACGGCCAAAGGCGGCACGCTGGTTCTGATGTCTTCCTATGACCGCGCGGCCACGCTCGGCACCATTCTGAATGAGGCATTCGAAGATCGTCTGATCGTGCAAAGCGCCAAAAATCCGTTGATGAGTTGCCGCTCGCAATTCATCGAGCGCAGCCAACAAGGCGAACGCCCGATCTGGATCGCCACGGGTTCCGCCTGGACCGGTCTCGACCTGCGCGATTCAAGGTTCGGCGACGATGAGGCTCATCTGGACAATCTGGTCACCGATCTCGTGATCCCGAACCTGCCATTCGGTCTCAACCGGTCAACGACGCACACGGCCCGTGTCGAGCGCGGCGGGCTACAATTGGAAGCGCTGGGCGCGGCGTTGTTGCTGCGCCAGGGGCTGGGACGGCTTATCCGACGCCAGGGGCTGCAAAACCGCCGAATGTGGGTGCTGGACGGGCGCGTGTTCATGCAACGCTACATCTACATCACCAAGCCCGCCGTTGCCGTGCTCGGCAGTTATGCGCAGCGTAAGGGTGTGCGGATGGAATTTTAACGGCTGACGTCAGCACTAACCTTGAGCATCAATGCGTTTGATGAAGCGCAGGACAGATCCAACGGAATCGAAAATGAAATGGGCCTCGGCATTACTGACGAGATCGTTGTCATGCGCCATCGAATTGTTGTTCCGTACGTGGTTGAATTTTTCAAAGACGCTGATCGATCCTTTAATGATCTGGCGGGACACATCCGTTAGAGGATGCTTGGTTTCGATAGTCCTAACGTATTTCCCAACGCGACCGTGCAGCGGCTCGCTTCGATCCCAAGCGACACCATGCCGGTCGAGCAGGTGCCCGAAACGCTTCATACAGTAGGTGTGCAGCCGGTCAAGCGCCGCTACCGGCTTCTGTGCGTCAATGTCTCGCCCAATGGCCGCAATAATCTCCTCGAGCGTTTCGTCCGGCGCGAATTGTTCGATCGCATCGGTTCGCGGCGCACCCGCGCCAGCTTCGATCTTGGCCAGAAGGTCAAAAAAACGCTGCCGGATATTGTCGATTCTGTCGACCTGCATTAAGCGGGGGATTGTCTCGCGATGTTGCCATAAACGTCGCAGCACGCGCGCCACAATATAATCTTCCTCGATCTGGATGAATGCGCGCATGTGTTTGGCTTTGGAACTGCCGTTAAGCTTGTATTTCTCCTGAAAAATCTCGATCCGGAACTCATCATCAAAGAATTCGCTCATCGTCCGGTCGGAAAAATCCAGAACGTAACCACCGTTCATATCGAGCGCATCGTCGATAACACGCATTTCGGAATGCTTTAATTCGGTCATGGCGACGCTTTTCTGATCCACACGGGCTGTGACGAGATGGTTATTTGGCGCCGCTATTTTTTGTAGCCTGCGAACAAGGCGGGCGCAACACAGGCTGACGCAGAAGAATTGGCGTTTGCGGCAGGATTCGAACCTGCGACCCCTCGCTTAGAAGGCGAGTGCTCTTGTCCGGTTGAGCTACGCAAACAAATGATTAAACCAAACTATTGCGGATCCAGCTTCTCGATCACAATCAGAAAGCCGTAAATTATGCCGGTGTTACTGGCAAAGGCTCCGCCATGATCGGCGACAACCGAAACAATTCGGTAGCCTTTTTCCGAAATTTCACCGACAGCCTTTTGCAGGGCTTTGAAACCGGGATCGCATTTGACGACCTCATATCTTGAAGCAGGTTTTGACATTTTTCCTTACGCTCCTTCAATGGGTGCAAAAGCCCGGCCGCTGATTTTTCCGGGTTCAAAGCAGCATGGATGCGCGCCGCCGCGTGGATAATGTGCGGGACCACCCTCCAAAAAGAGAACCTGCCCGTCGCTGGTCATGACGAAATCCGCCGTCCAGTTGTTCACAGGCTTGCCGTGGGCAATTTGGTCTTTGGGCATCACCAGCACCTTATTCTGATGGGCGATCAGGTGCGAGGTCATCGTCTCGGCCTCATCCATCAGGCGCACCATTTTCGCGTCGGCCTCGCTCGACGGGCATTGCGGATAATAATTGGAGATGCCGGCGATCTTGCCGTTCTCAACGAAGACACGGACCTCATAAGCATATGCATCATAGGTGCGCAGCGGAATATCGAGTCGCGGGCGTCCACTCTGATCGCGATAGCCATTTTCCTGTTCACGTTGTTCAACGGTTTCGGCTGGCGTCTGGCTGGGCGCCTTGCGCGGCTTCAAATCAATCCACGGCCGCATGTAAACGGCAAAGTCGGGCAGGGGATAATCCATCTGCAGCTCGTAGGAGCGATCGTCCTCCTTATAAAGCTGCGCGAGCTCCGGCACCCAGTCGCGCGTGCCGCTGTTGATATGCTGTTTGACCTCTCCATGGCTCGACCATGACCAACGCAACATATATTTGCCCTTGGACAGGTGCCGGGCAACAGATTCCGCCTGGCTGATGACGCCGAGATCATTGCTTTCCTCGTTCCAGACATCGGTTTTGCCAGAAGCAATCACCACAGATGGAATCATGGGCACACCCGCAGATCGCGCGAGACCGACCCATTGGCCCAGATCCATCGGGCAGAAGCCACCCATTTGAGCGCATTCGGCGCGCAAGAGCGTGCGCGCCTTGCGGGTGGCCACGATCTTGCGTTCCTGGTCGGCAAAAAATCGAGAAAAATCTACGCCGGAGACGTCGCTGAATTCCACGGGCATCGTTTTGACCTCGTTAGTTTTTGGCTTTTCGATATTCATCCGCCCGCGTCCTGGCGCGATCAAGCCAAGCGCGATGAGCCTTTGATTTGATATTCCATCCACCGCTGGCGTCATGGCGCGTCCACGGCAGTCGCCACGAAATGCTGAAATACCAGAAGCCGAAGCTCGACAGCGGACCATAATAATAGGATTGGTAATATCCCAGATATCTGTGCTCGTCGGGAAGCCAGTTCGACGCGTACGAAAACCAATATTCGTCGCCGCCAAGTCCCCATTCGATAGTGTGCCAATCAATTTTCATAAAAGTTTCCGAACATTTTTCGTTTAATTTGATTGTCTTGAAATAATTTTCAATTCTCGCTTGTCTTATCCCATATCTGCGGTATTTTGACAATGTATAAAATTATTATGCGAAATATTCTTTTTTTGGAGGTCGTTGATGAATATCATCCGGGTCGTGATTTACCGAAGCGCAAAGTCGGGCGGCTGGCTGGCACAGGGCTGTGAGCGCGATATCTGTGTGCAAGCGCCTACGCTGAAAGAACTTTACGAACGGTTTCGCGTGACAGTCGAGATGGAAACAGCGGCCGGCAATTTAACCCTGATCAGTCCGGCTCCTGCGGAATTCTCCAAAATGTGGGACGAATGCGCCGGTATCGCCGGGCCTGTCGACAAATTTGACAACAACCTGCTTTACCGGATGGCTGGATGACCACGGACCAGATTGTTTTGACCAAAATCAGTGAGGCGTATCTAACTCGTGTCGCCTATATTCTGGGCGAATCTTCGGCTGCCGCCAAGGCGCTGATGGATGCAGAGCGTCGCCGGACACTTGGGGAAGATGTGGCTTTCTATCATGACGAGGGCAGTCAGGTCATTTTTGTTGGCCCTCCCATTGTTGAAAATCCTGACGTCAGGATCATTGAAAATGCAGACTTTGTCGAAATCACCGCCCCGCCACCCCTCCAATCCAGATTGCCCGACGCTCGTGTACTCGCAGCGAAAAACCATCCGGGCAGAAATTATAGACGGGGTCCCCGTTCTTTTCATCGGCCCTGACCGATTTGATCTGTCATTCGAGGCGGCAGCAGCGCTTGGCCGGCAATTACAGGAAATGGCTGGATCCGCGCCCGGATCCGCATCCATTGCCAATCTTGATCCAGAAACAGCCAGATGTGTCGCACTTTTTTGGGCCCGCCTTGATAAGGATAACGCTGATTCAATGGACGATGCAGCCTGGGATGATTGGATCGACACATTAAGCAAGGACGAATTCTATGGCCTGATTGAAGTCGGGATCTAGGATGATAAATAGTTTGGACTCTTGACAAAATTTGCGAAAACTATTACATATAATTGCAAATTTAGATAAAGCATTGTTTTGATTGATTTTGATGCTTTGCTAAAACCAAACGGGGCTTTTATGATTTTTGCATCCAGATCTATGGCTCGAAAAACACTGATTGCATTAACGGCGACGTCCGTTGCCTGCCTATGTCTGGCTGGTGAGGTTCTAGCCAGGGCTCGACCTCCGGCTTCAGCCGCTCAATGAGCGCGCCCTACATTCCGCAAAGCTCGTCTGGTTTTGGATCTTCATCGAAAAGCATTTCGAGGCCATCGAGCTCGTTTGACTCGTCGGTTTCGCGCGGCCTTTCCAATGATGCATACAAGAGCGCCACACCGGCACCGACATTGTCATCGCCGCCACCCCGCACGCCGTCAAGCCTTGGTTCATCTGCAGCGCCATCGACCACCGGCAATTCCTATATTTCCGGTGGCTCTGTTTATCCGCGCCGGATCTATTCGACCGTTTACATCCATGACAATTACGGTTCGTTCAACGATTTCTATACGGGCATGCTCGTCGAGCGCCTGTTCAACTCGTCATCAAATTCGTCGGCCTATCAGGACGGACTCAACGATGGCGAAATCCGCCAAAAATTGCGGGATATTGCCAATAATCCGGCGACCTCGGCCGATGAATCCGTTCGCATTCGCAAAGCCATCAACGATGCCGATCTAGGTGCTGCTGCAGATCTGAACAAACCGATCGCAGCCAAGCCTGGCGAAAATCAGAAAGACGGTGGTTCGATGTTTCCATATG
>Ga0075019_10000179_pt1 | contig 36005 bp, 38 predicted proteins | sample ColStrG_CSR_2013_FD_71473 | JGI IMG/M metagenome (GOLD analysis project Ga0075019, IMG submission 71473) | Freshwater sediment microbial communities in response to fracking from Pennsylvania, USA - Cold Stream Run_MetaG_CSR_2013 | ecosystem: Environmental > Aquatic > Freshwater > Creek >...
CCCTTGAACAAAACAAACCTTCAAACTCAATTGAATAATTCTTTCAAGATTAACTTCCCAATCGAATCCCCCAAAAAAATCATTATCTAAAAGCATTAAATTTTTCCCTCCTTTTGGATTAATTAAGATTTCATCAATATTATTATAAACAAATGGTTTCCCTTCTTTTTTTGGTACACAACAAAATTTACAATTAAACCTGCATCCTTTCATAGAAAAACCGAGATGATAATTACAATCAGGATATAATAAATATGATGGAGTTGTATTTTCTATTTCAATAGGAAGTTTGTTATAAAAATCTATGCCAGTTCCGCCTATAATAGCATTTGGAGGTAAATTAGGAATAGGAGTAAAAGAAAATAATTTACTTACATAAATTTTATCGTATTGATCATAAAATAAAGATCCGCTATACCATTCAACATGATCTGCTTTTTTTTCATGATAACCAACGATTTTCATTAATGCTAAGTTTGGGTACTTCCCATCTAATTGCCAAATTCCTATTTTAGACATGATTTTTTTGTTTTTATAGTTTATTAATAATTTCCACCTGCACCCAGGTTTTTTGTTCAAAAGTTTTTACATTTAATTACAATTGTGAAACTTTTAAATAATTGTAGCTCGAAAGCATTTCATTAACCTCGGCTTGGATCCAGGCGTTTAAAAAAATATTGTTGGCCTCAATTCGGATTTGAAATTTTATTAATTGGTCATAATCCGCAACATCTTTCGCGGGTACCAATTTTTCCAGGATTTCGATATGGCTATTAATTTGTTTCCGGATATATTCCAATTTTGTTTCCATAATTTTCGATTACGATTTTTAAAGATTGTTTCCTTTTTATTTCGGCCTAGGCCCTAATACAGTCTTTCAGATAAAGACAATTGAAAGCGTTTTTATAATACCTTTCAAGATCCTCGATCTCGATTTCAAGGGCCTCATATTCGCTCATTTCTCAATATATTTTTGCGTAGGAATTGGTTTGCCTAAATAAACACAGTCGGACTATAAGAACTGGTTTCCTCCTGAATCTCTTCCTCTAATTGCTTTTCTTGAAGGATTAAAAGTTGATTTTCCAGGATCTTTTTAACGGTTGGGGAAATTTTGATTAAGCCCTCATCCGCCTTCTCTAATACTTCAATGGTATTGCGGAGCTTCGAATTAATAATTTCAGATCGAGTCATTTTCAAGAATGAGTTTAAATTGTTCAATTAATTTATGAGGTGGTATTGTAGGGGAATTAAAAACGGAACGAAGTAATTTTAATTTGACAAATTGATCCTCAGAGGGTAGGCAGGAAAGCCTATTAAGTAAAGAGGAAAGGGTTTCAAAAGCTCGTTCAAAATCCGCCTCCTCAAATCGCTCTATTCGGTTTTTTAAAAAAGCGTTTCGCTCTTCTAAAAATTCGTTTTTGCCTTGAAGATCCTTATTAATAACCTTTTGAAGTGTAATTTCCGAGGAAAAATTATTATTTATTTCTTTTAATTTGTTAGTCGAAAATTCAAGCTCTTTTGCTTTAAGGTTTTCAATTACCTCTTTATTTAAAAACGTGAGCTTGTTAATCTTTTTATTTGCCTCTTGCAATTCAAGATTTTGCATATAATTCATATTTGACAACTCCTTAAACTCATTTTTTAAGGCTTCGTAAATTGATTTTTTTACTAATCCAATCATTTTAAAGGGAGTTTAATTGAGTGAAAGCCGGAAAGTTTTTGACGAGAAAATCGTAACCGAAACAATGAAAGGCCGAATATTTGCCGATCTCAAAAATTTGCTCGTAGGAAATATGAATGGCTGGAAAGATCTTGGATCTTGCCTCCCAAATAGGAAGTATGTCAACGATAGATTTTATGACGTAATCCTCGTTTCCAGTCTGAGCGAAGGTTTTTTGAAAGGTGGTTACACCTTCTTTATAACCGGCCAAAAAACAGGATTGAAAATGATAGCCGTTTATCCAAATATCTTTATAGGTTTTCGTATCTGTAAAATGTATCCATGTGGCATTAATCAATAAGGCCAATTCAGGACTAAAAATTTTTATTTTTACAGATTTCATAAGATCTACGTCAATAATGGACCATATATAAAAATCATTGCTCTCAACAAAGCTTTTATATTTATCAAATCGATCGCCGTAATCTTTAAGGTATTGGCCAAAATTTATACTATATAAATCCCCTGGCCTAAATGAATCCATATTATGCATGACCGTCGGGTAATCTATTTTTTAAAACGGTTTTCTTCAATTCTAAAGCAATATGCTCGAAGGTTTCATTAAACCCTGGCCGGTTGTCCGATTGAATAAAAACTACCCGATCGCCAAGGTCGAGTCTTAATTCTCCCCATTTATTTATAAAGGAGGTTTTGGATAGGTTTGATAATAATAACATATGTGATTTTTTAAGGTGAAAAATACAAGGTTGTAAATAGTCGATTTCCCCATCCTGGACAAGGTTTTCAGTTGTTTAGATTTCGTTATTACATAGGCGTTCTACTCTTGTTATACGTTTGTTATACAAATATTATACAAATATTCACAATTGCAAAGTTTTAAAGAAAAAAAATTTTACTTGTGAACTTCTTCCTTTTGGATGAGGCTTTCGATAATGCCTCGGTTTCGATCCATAAAGACGGAAACGAAATTCATTTTAACAGGGAAAGAATAGGTATGTTCCCATTTTAATAGGTCATACCCCATACAGATATTTAGGATCCCGAAATAAGAATCGGGCTTAAATTCTCCGAGCTTTATTTCGGAAAGTAGGAATTCCCAAAACATTACAAGATCTACGCGAACCGAATAAAGAACCGGAGTATTGTTTACCTCAATCGATAAGGAAAGGTAATCCAGTTCCGGAGAAATCAAGTACGCTTTAAGGTTGAGGTTCATTTTTTATAATTCCCGATTCTTAAAATTAGTTTTATTTACAATACTTCGCATTAGTGAAGTTCGGCAAACCGTTAAAACACCTTTTTTTATAGGTTTATTCACCGTTTGCAATTCGCTTTTTACTAAATTTTGTATATGGATAATTTTCAAATCGCAACAAATATTAACGAGAACCAATATCTAAATTTATTTATTAAAGAAAAATTCTTTTTAATTAATTTGTAACGAAACCTAGATCTATAACCAATTTGATACACATTCGTTTGATATAGCCTAGTTTTTGTATTTTTAGCCAAAACCCTTATCTATTATGAAAGCATCCGACAATGTGGATTACAAGTCCATTATTGGGCAAAGAGTAAAAGACTTTCGATCTTTTATCGGAAAAACACAATTACAAATCAAAGAAGAGGCCGAACAAATCGGTATTAAATTCGAACCAACTTTCTTATCCATGGTTGAAAATGGCCGGCGGGATTGTCATCCCCTTGTTTTCGTAGCTTTTCACCTTCTATACAATGCCAATATTGATTATTTCTTTAGCGGACGCGGAACCTTTATTTCCGATTATCCAGGCAAGAATAAAAATACGGATAGGACTATCGAAGAAATCGTTCGGGAAATCGAAGTTCTCTTCCAAACCACCAACCAACTTCAAAACCAAATTAATCTTCTTACCGGTATTTTCAACAATCAAAAAGAGGCTTTAAACAAACTAATTCTCCCTATAAACGAGGCTATGGGGGAAAAAGTTGGCAAAAAGTAACAATTGTGTACTAGACAAAAAACGGACAAATCGTCCAAATTCTCCATTTTAAAACCTTGTTTTTCGCTTGTTTTCCAGGATTTCAACCTCAAAAATATCCCGTCAAGAGTCTGTTGCTCTCCCTATACAAATTTAACTTACTTATTATTAATACCTTATAATTTTATACAGACAAAATAAAGACAAAGTTTTCCAAATTTTACATATTTGGGAGCCTTGCCCTTATTATGAATAAATTTAAGTTTACCATTCCGGAGATCTATATTCCCCGTAAAGGATCCCGTAATATTCCCGATCTGTCTCGTCCCTGGTTTGTCTTTTACCATTTCCAGGATCCGGCTACCGGTAAAATGAAACGATTTAAAGTATATGAAGGTATTAATCGATATAAGAACCTTTCCGATCGGCTTAGTTTTGCTAAGGAACTACAAAAAGCGATCAAGGACCTATTACTTATCCATGGCTTTAATCCTTTTTCCAAGGATAACAAAATGGAGGAGGAGTTATCTTTGGTTCCTTTTGCCGTCGAAACGTATCTTAAGTATCAAGCGAATCGTATAACCGAATCAAGCTACTCAATACTTAGGTCCAGGCTAACGACTTTCGTAAAGTACCTGGAAACAAAATATCCTGATATAGCAATTAATAAGGTCTCGACGAAAATTATTTTAGAGTTCCTGGATTACTTGGTATCCTCCGGTAAGGTTAAAGCGGGCAAAACCGTGAACTTATATCGAGGGTTTTTATCGGGATTCTTTAACTACTTACTATCCCTGGAAGATCCGGACCTCATCAAGATTAACCCTGTCCTTAGAATCGAGCGGAGGAAAACCATCAAGCAAGGAAATAGGCCCTATACGGACAAGGAGTTTGACTCAATTTTAGCCTATACAAACGATAATAATATTCAATTGAATAGAATGATAAGGTTTATATATTATTCTTGCCTACGTCCAGGGAAAGAGGCTCGTTTATGCCAAATAAAGCATATTGAGATTCACCCTAAAGGAAACAGGATTTTAATACCGGCCTTAAATTCTAAGACGGGCCGGATCCTTGGCGAGAATCAATATATTCCCCTGGATACATTTTTATATGAAATGCTCGACAAGGAAATGAATATCTTCTCCTATCCTCCGGACTACTATATTTTTTCTACCGATGGTACCCCTGGACCTCATCCGGTGAATATAAATTATTGGTCGAAACCCTTTCAGAAAATGAGGCAAGATCTTGGTTTGTCTCCGGAAAATACCCTTTACTCCGCCAAGCATACGCGTTGTTGTCATCTATTTTTAGACGGAGAGCCATTCGAACGGATCCGGCAATTAACCCGCCATTCTAATAATGCCATCCTCCAGGACTATTTGAAAGGCCTTGGGCTTATGATCTCGGAAACGGTTACGTTTAAGTCGAGAAGGGTATAAATAAAAAAAGAGGCTTATGGCCCCTTTAATTTTTTATCTATCTTGCATTGGGCCGGTTGGTTGGCACCTCTCTAAAAGGGAAATGCCTCTTGATAACCTCATCCTCCAAGTTTTCGGTATAGGTTCTATTATTAGAATCCTTCATCGGCTCGTTGCTGAGAATGGATCCCTTTTGCCTTTCTTCAAACTCTTTAAAATCCGAGGACAAAGGCTTTTTGAATTCTTGCTCCCTTAGATAAGGGTTTACATAGTCGCTCTCGTATTTCTTAATTTTATCAGCCAACTTTTCTCGTTCTCGTATTTCCTCAGTCCATTTTTTTAAATACCTTTTTTGGCTCTGAAAAAAATTATAGGCCCGTCGTTCTGCGGATAGTAGTTTTGTCTCAAGATCCTTGATAGTATATTTCTGAGAATCAATGACCCTTTCAAAATCGCAAATCGCAAATATTAAAAATAGCAAAAGAAGGATAATGGAAAAAATAGACAATAGTATAATATTCATAGCTTAAGTTTTGGAAGGGTTGGGATTGGAATATTGGCCTCTAATTGATTGATTTTTACTGGATCTTTCTTTTTAATATTTGGCCGAATGACATACCAATAAAGAGCCAGGATCCAAACAAATACGACGATTAACCAAACATACCAAGGGATATTCCGCCCAATAGTAGAATCCTTTTTGACGGCCATATTCTTAAAAAGTGAATCGACTTTCTTGGAGGAAACTCGGTTTATAACCTTAGTGGATCCGGTATCCTTATACACATACACCGTTCTAATACTATCATAAGGAACCTTTACGTAAACCATAATCTTTTTGCCCTGGATGTATTTGGTAACCGTATCGATCCGGAATTTTATTTCGGTTTGAGTAATTTTTCCCGTGAGTTTATTAAAAACCGAAACCGATCTTAAGCTATCAAATTCTGCAAGCTTTAAATGGCCTACGGATTTATTTCGATCCGTTACCTTGCAACCAAAACAGAATAGGATCAAGGCTATCGAAAGCAATAGGCATAGAATCAATAAGGCTCTAATACCTAAATATCCGGCCTTTTTCATTGGACCGGAGGCGTGGTAATAGCCGGCTCTGTACCTGGTAAGGTATTGGTCTTGCTCTGAGAAATAGCGACTAAAGTAGATCCGGCGACTACGGTTACGTGATAAGCCGTTAACCCAAAAAGATGAGGGATCTTAATATTAACCAAAAAATCTTTCAAGGCTTCTCCCTCGGTATGTAGCCAAATAAGAGAGCCTACGACGGTATTCCGGACCCATTTCCAAGCAACCGGAGTTTCTTGAAAAATGCCTTTTAAAAAGGCTTGTAATGAAGTTGTTTTCATTGCTTTATTTTTTGAGAAAAAGATTAAATTCTTTATGGCGTCGGACAATTAGCTCCGGATCGTCTATTCCGTTGTGGCGTCCCCAAGCAATCCAATGAGCTTCGATTAATTGAGGAGATTCCATTTTATTAATGGACTGCATTAATCCGGATCCGTGGAAATGGCCCCAACCGATATTGAAGATTAGAGAGGCAAGGGCATTAAATTGGTTTTGGTTTAATGGGGCTGTTACATACGAAACAATGCATCTTTCCGTAAGCCTTAAATCAGCATCAAGCCAAGCGTCCACCTGCGTTTTGCTTATGGTATCCCCAACTTTAAAGCGAGACAATTCCGAGGTTTGCAGTTTGTGGCCTACGCCTCCGGTAAGAAAGCCGAACTTATCTCGATAGATTTGGTATTCGATCCCCTCTAAAGATTCGATAAATGCCTCGCCAGGCTTGTCTATGGTTAAGATCTTATCCATTTTTTAGGTTTTTGGATCTCTCTTTGGCGTCGGCAATTTTGTCCTTTCGCCAAGTATGTATTCCATTTAAGGTGGCAAATAAGGCCGAAAGAAAACCGAAAATAATGGCCAAGTAAGAGATTAAGACAAAAAATTGATTCACTAACGGGTTTATTCCGTTAGATATTTGAACCATATTTAACCGGATAAAATTAAACAGTAAACCGGATCCTATTCCGGCTCCGGCTCCGGTCTTAGGATCCAGGTTTTCAAATAATTTTGAAATTGAGTGAAAAATATGATTCATTTATAAAGGGTTTAAAAAAAGTCTATGACCTTACAGCTCTTAGGTTCCGGTTGGTTTTTTAGATTTCCGTAATTATCTTCAATCTCAGGATCCTTTTTGTCCGCTCCGTCGTATTCGAGTGGATTAAAGGCCCTATCATTTATATCATCGCCCTTCTTTTTTTGAAAAGAAATTTTTTCTAACTCCTCGAATGTTGCGGGATCTTCATATTCGAAGAAATCGTCCAGGATGTAAAAATTAAAGTCCTCTAATTGTGTAAAGGAAAGGTCCTTGGTATCGGTATTAATAAAATACGTCCGAACGGGATAGGTCTCCTCGTTTAGTTGTTGAATGACTTTATTAACCTCCTTTTGCCCTTCCTTGGTGTACCTGAAATTCCCGTCCGGCCCCTTTAACAGTTCTTTTGTTGCGGGATCTTCTAAGGCGTGATCGACCAAAACGTCTCGATATTTGGCATTATACTTTTCAAGGTTTTTATCGATATCGTCAATAACCCGTTTCATCGCATAAGCCCGTCGAGTATTTAACTCGGCCCCGTTCGGATTATCCTCCTTTTTTGCATTGATATACATTAAAGCGGAGTTCTTAAACTTCATTTGTTCTCCAATTGTCCGGTAAATAGTGGTTCTGTTAGCCATTTTTTAAGTTTTTGAGTTTTAAATTATTATACCAAAGTTAACAATTGTGAGATTTTTTACTAATTATTATCGAGATCCTATAAGTAGCCAATTGGTTCCGTCGGAGGCATAAATTAAACTTGATCCCGCGGTGCCTATATTGGCCAAAGTAACCGAATTGGTAAGGGTTCCGGAATAATTTTGAATGGTATTGGTTGCGCCGGTGGTTCCAATGGTAATCGTTTGGGTATTGGACATAGCCCTGGTTAAAATAAATATAGCTCCGGCGTTGGTTGTGGCTGAGGGGATCGTATAGGATCCAGAGGCGGAGGGATTGAAAACAAAAAAAGTACCTCCGGAAAAATTAGAGGCGTTTAAAATACCGGTTGTAACGGTAACAAGTCCAGGCGTTAAGGTAACCGATCCCTTATTTGTTATATTTTGGAAAGAGCAACCGTTTGCGATCCCTGTTTGAGTTATACTTCCCGTAATATTTACGCCGGTTGGCAAAAACGTAATAGGATTCACTAAGCTTGGATTTGCTCCGACGGTTTGACTTGCCGAAGAGGAGTACCAACCTAAATTACCGGTGGTCGCATCAAATTGAAATAATCCCATATACCCCGCCGTTACGACGGCCCTGGTTGACGTAGTGGGCTGATAGGCATTGAAAGAAATACCCTTAGCCGATCCGGTGGAATTATCATCCAATATAAATACGGGATAGGCGGATCCAAATTGCGCCCAAATATTTACGCCGGTGGTCGCATATGGAGTACCGACCCCGACGGTTAAGGTTCCCATTCCTCCGTTTCCCGAAATATTAAAATTTGCGGTTTGTTGCGCCGTAGAATTAAAAATTCCAGACGATAAAAATGGGCTTATAACTGATTGATAACCTTGACTTATATTGCCTTGGCCGGTGTCGGTCAAATGAATATTATCCGTATTTATATTACCCTGGACGTTCGGATCCTGGTATTTATTGACGTCCACAATACCAACAGGATAGCCAAAAAAGGTATTTCTAATATAGTTTACTTTGGCATTGTTTAAAACGGAGGCGGAGGCGGTCGATCCGTTTGAAGGACTTATCGCGTAGCCGGTAGGCGTCATGTAGGGGATTAATCCTACAATAACCGGAGGACATACATTCGGAATCCTCAGCGTTCCAATGTAATCGAGGTAAACCGGATTTGTGGAAGATCCTCCGGAGGCGGTAATCGTTACCGTATGAGAGCCGGCTCCTAAATTTCTCAATACTACGGCGTACGGTTGTCGAGTGGTTGTATTAGAGGCCCCGTCTTGGATCCCATTTGCTTGACCATTTCCATTATAGGATCCTGTAATGGCTCCGGAGTCGATTGACCAAGAAAAAGATCCACATTTTTGCGCGGTTCCGTCCGTATTCCAGGTGCCTATAACGAGCGTCGGTCCGGTAAAGGAATAGGTTTTTGTCGAAGTACTTGAGGTGGCATATATGCCGGTCCCTCCATTATATCCGGCCTTATCGCCAATCGCTCCGACCGTCAAAGCGGTCCAGGATCCCGCGCCGGTGGTTAAGGCGGAGGCCGGGGTAATCGATCCCAAAAAGGCGGAGGCGAGTAGGGAGGATAGTCCTCCTAAAACAGTTCCTATGGTACCGGTCGAAGATCCTCCGTAACGAACGTCGTTAAATCCAAAAAGAGAAGTTATAAGATTAGTGTTATTTACCGGAATGTACCGGTTAGCATTTACGCCGGCTTGATAACCACCTGTTCCGGATACGGCCCAATTGGTTAAAGATAGTCCCGTTTGACCTGCAAACTGATAAATATATCCTTTGGTCGTAGGGGTACTTGCTAGATAACCGGTTGTATATGAATCGCCGAAGGATAGCATACTCGTAACCCCTCCCAAAACGATTTTGGAGGCATTGTAAATGGCTTGATTTTGCAATTGGGCAAAACCATTCAGTATGGTCGTCGACGCCGTTAAATTTAGGCTTGAATTACTTGGCAAGCCCGTTAAAGGACTGGATAAAGAAAGTCCGGAGGATCCGGAACCAAGGCCTACCCATCCGCCATTTTGAAAAAATTGAAACAGGTTGGTTGTCGTATTATACCCGATTTGACCGTTTACGGATATATTCGGATTGGTCGCAAAGGCCGGAACCAACAACTCTAATCCTTGGGAAAAATCCGCCGTATTTCCGATAAGGGTTAAATTCCCGTTTTTTACAGTCGCTCCGGAGTTTAAGTTTGCGTTTCCTGTTACATTTAAAGAAGATCCAAAGGTACCGGATCCGGTAATATTTAGGGATCCTGTTTGCGGGGTACCCGTCCCGTTATTTTGAATATAATTGGCCGAGTTTGAATAAGGCGCAAAAGTATTGGCGGGAATAGTCGTTTGGTAACCGGCCAGGGTGGTCGTTAGGGTCGAGGAGGTTACGTAAGGCGATAGGGCCGAACTGGTAATATAACCGGCGGGATTAGAGCTATCATAAGGGGTAAATCCAAGCGCGCTAGTAATATCGGTACCTATTAAACTTAAGGCTCCTGTCCGTCCGTTAAAGCTTATAACCTCGCTTGCGATACCGTCAATCTTATCCCAAGTCGTTCCATCGAAGTAAACCTCATCGCCGACATTCCAGGAATTAACTCCGTCCAAGGTGGTCGATCCGGCTACAGATACTTTATAAAGATATCCTTTGGTTCCCGTTCCGGAGGTTAAGGCCGGTGAATTGGTAGACGCATTCCAAACCCCTTGATATACGATTCCTCCGGAAAGGCCATTTATTAAATTATAGAGCTTTCCAATCGCCGTAATAGTTGTATCGGTGGCGGATATGGTTCCGGATAACGAGGAGAAACCGGTTAAAGGGCTGTTTAAGGTAATATATGGGTTATTATCAAGAGATCCATCGGCTTTAAGGAAGTAACTTGAGTCATGGCCTGATACGATAATTTTTGTAGATGTTATTTGACCAAAATATGACGGATCGGATACTCGTACCCCTCCGGCTCCGGAATAGGCGAAAAAAGCGTCTAATTGGCCAATAGATCCGGATCCGGAAACCGCCGGAGCGACGGCTACGAATCCCGCGTGCTGATTAACCGTTCCATTACTCAAAAGCATTTCTGATTGAAAGGACTTGGTAAAATTTGTAGTCCCTCCGGCTCCGGAAACTTCAATCGTTCCATATACAGATCCTCCGGCGTTTACAACACCGGACGTATGCGATAATTTTACGTATCCTTCTACCCCTTGGATGGTTCCTGGATTGGAAACAGTTTGATTTGTCCTAAATATGGCATTTACCGGAGCGGTATTGGTCGCGTTCGCATTCGTATAAGCGGACAAAATCCTTACGGGAACGGGCATATTGCTAATATCGTCCGAGGTCAGGGCAAAAGTACCGGTTCCGTCAATATAGAAACTAGCCCCTGTTTGCGGACTGGTTTGGTTTAAAATAGCCTGCGCCTTTACCGAATTTGAGATTAAAGGAGAAAGGTCCGTTCCATTTAGGTATTTATTATTTGCCCCTTGGGGAATATCGTCGGTAGTAAGGGTAAAGACTCCATTATTCGGAGTAATTCCATTAATCGAACCAATAGGCGTAGGGATTGTATATTGAACACCCCAATTCCCGTTTTGCTTTTGAAGTATTTGACCGGTAAGCGTATTCCAGGCGACATCGTTATTATTGCCAAAATTATTTTGAGGAGTCGATTGAAGAAAGGAGAATTCGGCTCCTAAACTTGCTTTGCTATTAAAATAATTCGCCATTTCCAGGGCCGTAACCTTATCGGTCGCGTAGCCTGAAAATTGAACGATTGGAAATAAGTCCGAATCTTGTATTCCGGAGGCCGGTGGTAATTGTGAAATTGGTAAGTCCATTTATTTAATATCTATCAATAAACCAATTAGGAGGCAAGCCGTTTCCAAGGCCAGGGTTTAAGTTAAAATCCGTTTTGTCAATACCGGTAATTCGTGGACCGGATCCGCGCTCCCTGTCAGCCTCCCAATTAACCCGATATAGAGGAAATAAGGATTGGTTGTTAATAAGGAATTTCTTTACCTCTTGCTCCGAGGCTTTTCCTTTAGATCTGTAATTGTTGACCATTAAGGAGAGTTCCTTATTCGTTAAAGGTGTGGACTCGTCCGTTTTCTTCTTTACGATTCCTGTAGCGGTAATATGACTATTCCCAAACTCGGTAAGCCGAGCCAGGGTAAAGTAAATAAGCATCTTCTTAAGGCCGGTGTAATAAAACGTATATCCTCCAATATCCTTATAATCAATCCCGCCGTTTAAGAGGTTTAAATATGGACTTGATAAAAGATCTGTATTAATGGTACCATCGGGATTATTGGATAGGTTGGCAAAGAAATCGGTAAACATGGCCAGGCCGAAAAACATCTTTAAATCCAAGTCCTGAGCCTCAAGAATAAAATAATTCAACCGACCTACGGGATAATTATTTGCCAGGTCCACATAGTTTACAAAGTCGTTTTTATTAATAAGATAAACGGGGTAACTCATAGCTGTAATATTTCGGTTCCTTGAATCATTGCGACGGCTTGACGGGTCGTCATACCGTAAACGGCAATTAATGTATTTATTTTGGTTTCGGGACTTAAATCGCTCAATATTAAACCGTTAATAGCCTGTCCCGCCGTGTGGCCTAGTTCGTTGGTAATGTCGTCAGTCGGTACCGGTACAATGGAAAATTTCTTTCCGGAAAAAAGATCCGGTAAATATTGCATGACCTCCGAGAAGGCCTCTTCCAATACTCTCCGCTCTCTTTTGGTCCGGTCGTTGAAATCGTGGACGGCCTGTTTTTTTTCTCCTCCGGTTTTTAGACTGGATCCTTTTTCAGATATAATAAGCTCCTCCGGAACACCAAACGAACGAATTATATTGCTTGCAACAGCCTGAGTTGTAAATTCGAATAATTTATCATTATTTTGAATAGGATAAGGAACCAATTCCGGCTTTTCCTCATCGAAATCATATTCCATGACTAAAATCTTTTGGCCGTTTTCGGCTCCCTGGAAAGCGATAAGGTCTTTATCCATTTCGCTCTTTTTCATATACTCGGCGTTCGCCTGAGTCTTAGGATCCAGGTTCTCCGCAACTTCCCGAAGGCTTTTTTTCATTAGAATGGCCGAAGGCATAAAACCAACTTGAACGTTTCTTTTTCGAAACACCTTTAAGCCGGCGTCCGTTTCGATATCCTCTAAAGCTGAATCGCATTTCGCGAGCGGGTATTCTCTTCCATTCGGATTATGGTAATAGATTTGGCCATTATACTTATCCCAACCTCCGGAGGCTTCCACCTCAAACCGGACTCTTGCCGGATCCGGATTAAAAGGGAAAAACCAATAAATTTCCCTCTTTTTCATTCGCTGATAGGATTTGAGTCCCCAATCAATATACAGAGCGAGCCGGCCATCGAATTCCGGATTCTCTGTATTTCCCATTCGAAGGGTTTCGATTTGGACGTAGTTTATTGAGGCGATTTCGAAATTCGCATTGTAATTAATATGCCAGGCGAAAGATTGCAGGTAGGCAAGATCCAGGGCGGAATATCGTAATAGTTTGGCGACGCTAAGTTTATTGGAGTTGACTTTTACCTTCATCAAATCCGCGTCGTCAAAGCCATTGCCTTCAATAAAATTAGCGCGCTTATCAAAACAATCAGAGGCGGTGGGGGAGGCGTAGATAAGCTCTAAAACTCGCTGAGGATAGGCGTTATCCCAATCGTACCTTAAAATATTATACCCGTAGTCAACCCAATCGGATTTCCTATTTTCAATTTGCGGGTAATATGTTTTTAAGGCCATAACTATAAAAAGTATTTCGCCTTATTCTTTCTCCTCGGCGGGTTCCGAAATCGGCTTTGTGGTAATGATTTTAGCAGGAATAATTTCCTTCGGATTGACAAGCTCCTTAAACTCTTCCAGGGTAGATATTGCCTCGCCTTTTGGGTTTTTAGGGTAATCCTGGAAATGATCTATACAAACCGGATTTTGACCAATAAAAAAAATCGCGGACTCATCGTCCAAGGTTTCATTGGTGTAATAATTCCCGTCGGCGGAAAATTGGTGAGATCCTGGTTTTAGGATATAATATTTTGTTGCCATGGTTATAAATTAAAATGGCTGATTACAATGTCATAGGCTCTTTTAATGCAGAGCAAACAACAATCTTTAAGCTCCAAGCCGGTTACAAGCCTATAAAGTTCCTTTAGCCTTATCAAGATCGACTCATCGTTTTGAATTTGACTAAAGGATCCTTTAAGGGCTTTGGCTGATTCTATGGCGTCCATTTACCGGATTATTAGATTATAGCCGTTTCGGTTACCGAGCTAGTTCCAACCGGAGCGGGAATAAGAGCTAAAAGGGCCGTTTTGGTCGCGTTATAATCGTATAAAATAGTAGTGGATCCCGTAGGCGGTACCTGGAAAGAGGCGGGCATATTAGGTTCCTGGACGTTTTTGGGCTTGGTTAAAATCAAGTTGAAAGATCCGGATCCATTGGCGTCGTTGGTATCCCTGGTATTGGCCGTAAGCACTAATCCGGCTCCTAATCCGTATATCTCAAAAGTCGCATCCCCTCCCTGGTATAGGTTTTCTACAATACAGAAAACACGGCCAAAAGCCAAGTTTTGCAAAATTGCTTTAACGGAGGCCGAATTTGTCAGCGCGCGGAATTTAATCTCATGCTCATAACGGGGACCGGCGTCTAATTCAACAAGCTTATGACTTGCGGAAAAGATATTGTTAATACCCTGGATCGCATGACCGGAGGTTCCGGCGTTCATAGTAATACCGGTAACAATATTGGGATCTACATTCGAGCGAGTAATTTGGGCGTCCGCTCTATTAAATAGATAGATAAAATCGGTAATTCCGGGGACTATAGGAGACGCGCAATTAAGTAAGAGCGAGTTTTGTATATTCCCACAAACGGAGTTTAAAGGCATTTTCTTTTATTTTAAGGGTTAAAACCTATATAATATTGGCTTATGGTAACAATTGTGAACTTTTTAGTTTTCAGAAGGACGCAACCAAAGAATTTCGTTTCCGAACTTAAAGTTCGTATCGGATTTCATTCTTGCCTTCATCCTCACAAAGTTGTCCAGCGTTACATCCCCCAAATATTTTACTCTCAAATCGGTATCGTCGCTCAACAAATCAACTCCTAAGAATAGATTAGAGGTTCTTGCAACCATAATAGAGTTGCCATTCCAAAAATTCATGGCCTCTAAGCTCATTCCCTCGAAATCGGTGGATTTTTTCTGAGGATACGCATTTAAGACGTTGATTGCCTTTTCGCTTTGAGCGGTCCTATAAGCATACATAATATGATAAGGGGCCAAGATCTTAATATCGTCTTGTTGGCGATCCGCCTCGTCAATTTGAGCGTAAATCGAGGATAATACCGTCAATACGTTCGATACGTTAATGAATTGGGCGGTTCCTCCTGTCGAAGTTCCGGTAAAGGAGGCCAAGGTTCTATTTAACCGGTTGTAATTCGCGTACAACTGAAAGGAGTTCGGTTGAGTATTGCGAATAACATAGGATTGGCCTTGTAAAGAGATCGGCGTTCCAAATGTATTATCGGTAATATTACCGGTTACGGTTACAAGGGTAACCACGTCCCCGTCTCTGAATGGATTGTCCGATCCGCTATAGGTTACCCTTCCGGTGTCATCAATCGCGGTAATAACCACCTCGGTCGTTTTTAGGTTCAGTTTGAAAACGGACCCGTCCGCTTCAACCCTAGGTAATAAGCCAGGGTAATTATCGGTAAAGATGGCGTTCGGGGTTCCTTGTTTCCCTCTATAGTAAAGGGATTCGTTTAACTGAGCAATTTTAGGGATGTAACGATTAACCATCCAATCGCTTAAGTAGGTTGGGGCTTCGTAATCTCCAAAAGCTCCGGACTTCATGTCCCTGGACTCCCAAGATTTAACCAAGTCCGAATAATTCAGTTGTTGCATGAATTCATACGGTACCGGTTGAACGTAGGTCTCATTTTGAGATGGTTGGGAATTTTGAGGAGAAAAAGCATCAGAAGGATTTTGAAAAAATACGACGTCATCCAGGTCAAGAATGGTATCCTTAAATTTTACATCCTCCATAACGGTCCAAAAACCTCTTTTTACAGAATCAGCACCTAATAAAGTCGCCGCCATAAAGCCCTTTTTAAGCTCTCCGGCGTAGGTATTCGCGACAAATTGAATTTGGTTACTAGGCATTTTTATATTTTTTTATAGAGTTTAATTATTTAATTATTTCTTTTTTTGCTTTTAATCGGTCTAAAACGGCCTGAGCGGTTGGATTATCGGCCAGGTGATCGGCGAAAATATTTTCCGGTTCAATTGTTTTCTTGGTCTTCTCTACCCGTTGGGTAGTCCCTGGAATAAAAGAGGACTTGATTTCTTCTTTTATCGTGTGTTCTCTTTTTAAGAGTTGGGCTTGAAGATCCTGGATTTTGTTTTGCGCCTCTTCAATGGTCTTTTCAAATTCCGGCAATTTGGCGAGTACGGATTCATGCTCCTTTTTAAGAGCATCGTACATATTTTTATATTTCTTAGACGATTTCGTAAACGCCTTAAGGTTTTTGGAATACTCCTCCATATCGTCGTCCTTTTTTTCGGGATCGGCGTCCGGATCTTTGCTAGGAACCTCTTTTTTAGTTTTATCCTCGATCTCTTCCTCATTTTTCGTTTTATCCTCAACCTCCTCTACTTCGTTTTTTACTTTGTCCTCGGTATCGTCGTCGGCCTTGGTCTTGTCAGACGGCTCCGGTTCTTCGTTCTCGTCGTCTCCATCTTCGTCTTTGTTTATTTCGGAAACCATTCCGTTTTTGACGGTAATGACTCTATCGTCGTCGGTATAATCCATATCCTCGGCGGGTTCGGTCATAGCCTCGTCGCTATATACTTTATCGCCTTCCTCAAGAGTATCTCCCACATAATAAAGTGCGCCTTCATCGGCGTTACAAACACCGTTTTTAATTTCCTTCTTACCAATTCGGATAAGATTCTCCATTTTAGATATAAAATTTGCTAATGGGCTTGCATTCATTTTTTTAGCGGTTATTTTTTGGACTTTTGCTTTATATAAAGCGTAGATTTTATGGGAAGAATTTTTATTTATTGCCTTACTGGACATGGTTTTAATAACCTCGGTGATGAATCCGTATTCGAAGGCCTCGTACGCCGACAAAAACGTTTCTTGAGACATCATTTCAGAAATTTCGGATTCGTCTTTTCCCGTTTTTTTAGAGTAAAAAGAAACGAGCTTTTGTTCAATCTTTTGCAACTCTTCAATCGTTTCGGAAAACTCCTCGGCGTCGCCTACGGCCATCGTCCAAGGATTGTGAATCATAAATTCGGCGTTTTCGAACATGGATATTTTACCTCCCTTATCCTTGCAGGCCAGGGCGATAACGGTAGATATGGAGGCGCAAAGGCCTTCTATGACTACATTTACGGGAATACTTTGGCTTTTAAGAAAGTCATGAATGGCCCAACCGTCGGAAACGGTTCCGCCTGGTGAGTCAATATGTAATAAGATAGATTCGGCGTCCTTATTCTCGTTTACCCAGGGTACAATAGAAGATAAGGTAATATTCCAACCAATTTCGCCGTATATATAGAGATCTAAGATCTTTCCCATACAGTAAAATTCACAAAACATAACGATTGTGAATTAACCGGAAAAGTTCCCTATTTAAAGAAATGGTAGGCTTTAAAAACCGTTTTGGTGGTTACTTTAAAGTAATTAGAGGCAATATCAATCGCGTCCTTTTGCTTTTCCCCCATATTCTTAAGGGTGTGGACGTACAAATAGATATCATAATGGAAAAGCATGGTATAATTAACCATGCCAAGCCGATAAGCTTTTTCAAAAAAGCCGGTTTCGAATAACGCCCGCCTATCTGAATTTCGAAAGGAATTCATTTGTAAAGCATAAATTACCGGAGTAGCCCCTTATTTTCATGTCGTAATGCTTTTGAATATCCCTATAAGAAAAATTCATTTCGGCGAGCATATTGAAAATAGAGCTTTCGCCGGTAGGTTTAGCCATGGCCTCAATTTTATCTTTTAAGAGTTGGTTCTCTAATTCCAGGGCTTCAATCCTTTCGTTTTTCTCTTTGGCGTATTGTTGTCCGTTCTTTTTTGGTGGTTTTTGGTCCATTTTTTTTTATTTATTATAGAGTTCTTCGCTGATTAACTGAGGCCCGCCGAGATTGAACGGAATTAATTTCCTTAACATCGACGTAAATGGGGGCCGGATTATTCAATAATTGTTGCGCAAGCGTATTGCCAAGGGCTGAGGTGTTTAATACCGGAGTATTATAGAACCGTTGCGCGGATCCTCCATCCGAATATATACCCCCGGTGGCAAATGCTTTTTGAGATCCAGGGACTTCAAAGGCTTTTCCTCCGCCTAAAACATTGAGTTTTGAAAGAATTGGTCCAAACATCTTAGTGCTATTCGCATTGATAACCGCTTCGCCATTGGATAAATACGCCGGTATATCGTCGGAGGTTCCCGTTCCTGGACCTCGAACATAAGCCCCTTTTTTATCGGATACATACCCTCCCTGGTTAAATTTTTGGGCCAAAATAGTCGCTACAGAAACGGCCTCCTTAACCGTAACAAGTGTGTTTAATGGAATAGCCGCCGGAAAACCATACGTAGCCAAATTTTTTGCTTTGGCCTTTTCTGAATTTATAATTACCTCAGCAACTCCGGAGGCTCTTTGAATCGCTAAAAGAGTTTTGTAGGCGACGGTATTTTTACCAACCGACTTTTCTAATTCGCCGGCTATTTGACCGACTAAGCCAATTTCCTCGCTAACTATCGATCGTTTGGCTTCTAAGTATTTCTTTTGAATCTCAAGCCGTTTGGCATTTGTTTGGGCGTCTATTAATTCGAGGGAGGCTCCGGTTTTTACGGCAAGGGCAACCTCTTTTTTATATTCTGCATCCAGGACGGCAAGCTCAGAGGTTTCTCTCGTATCAAGATCCTCGCCTTTGGTATTAATTTGGCGAGCTTTAGCCCTGTCTATGTCGTTGGAAAGTTGGGCGTCCTTTTTGGCCTCGGCCTTTTTCTTTTCCCCGTCCTTAACTAAAGTGGCCTGCAAGCTAATATTGGTCTGCAAAATTTCGTTTTCTCGATTTAAGGCTTTCTGCAAATCGTCCGCCTCCGAATTGTTGCCGGCTTTTCGCAGGGAGGCGATTCGGATCGTTTGTTGCCTAATTATGGTTTCGATTTTATCCTCTTCGTCTTGTAGTTTTTTAATCTTTTGTTCCGTTTGCTTATCAATCGATACAAGTTCTTTTTGCAGGCGATTGGTAATTTCGGTATCGAGAATATCTTCAAATTGTTTTCTAAGGGCTTCCCTTTGTTTCTCATCCTCCTCGGCAAATTTTTTATTTAACTCCGTTTTTCGGGTTCGTAGTTCTTTCGTTAATTGTTCCTTGGCCTCTTCATTGTTTTTAACCTTTTCCAATTCCTTACGGAAAAAATTATCCAGGGAGGCAAGCTCTTTACTTCTTACGTCTAAGGTGGATTCCAATTCTCTTTCTAAGCTGTTTTCAATCGCCTCCCTTATCTTTTCCCGCTCCCTTGCTTCCTTTTCGGCGTTTTGTTTGGCCTTTTGATTAATTCGGCCCTCAAGCTTATCAAGTCGAGCCTCTCCGGTTTCTTGCTTGGCTTTCTCCTCTTCAACCCGACGTTTTGCATCCGCTATAGCATCAAGATCTTGCTTTGATTTTAAAGCTTGCTCTTTTTGAACTACATCTAAATTTTGAAAGGCCAAGGCAACCGATTCTTTTCGTAATCCGTTTTCCAGGGATCTTGCTTTATTCAGGGCGTCTAATCGTTCCTTTTCCCCAAGATCTCGACGCGTCGCTTTAATTCGAAGGGTTTCGATTTGCCCCTCAACCTTAGCCGACTCGATCCCGAAATCCCTGGTCGCTTCGGTAAGCTTTTGGCGAGCCTTGGCAGACTCTATACTTGCCTGAGCTACTTTTCCAAAATCCGTTTTTTGCAATTGCTCGTTTGATTCTTTTATCCCATCCCCTAAAGCAAAAACTCCCTTTTTTATATTTCCAAGGGTATTTCCAAGAGAGTTTCCAAAGTCGCTAACATCTTTTTGCAGATCCTTGAAAAGCTGAGTAAAATTTAAAGTTAGTAAATCGCCAATAATTTGAAAGACGGCCTTTAATGGAATAACTACTAAGTTAAGCGCATCCCCAAGGGCTTTGACGACTCCCTCAGATCCGCCAAAAGCTTTGAAAATAGCCTCTCCAATAGGAGCGACGATTTCGGTAATGGCACTAAAAACCCCGCTTATGACGGAAAGAATTTCCTTGAGCCTTTTAGCTCCCTCGGTGGTATTGGATAGATAAGCTACCAATCCGGCCAGGGCTGAAACAATTAAACCAATTCCAAGCTCTTTAAACCCTACGCCAAGGGCCTTGGTCGCAATAGTTTGTGCGTTGGTTACGCCAATCCCCAACTCTTGAGCCTTGGTTTGGGCGAGGCGGGCGTTTTGCTCTAATCGTTCGGCCTCGGCCAGGCTGATAGTTCCGGCCTTAAGCGATAAAGTCGCCTCTTCAGAAAGCCTTTCCGCCAAAGCTTGTTCTTTCAAAGCTAACTGGTATTCCTTATAGAGCTTAGACGCGGTATTAACTTCTTTATTGGCATTGGTAAAAACCGAAATTCCGGACTTAATTCCGGATTGTAGCTTTTCAAAAGAGCTTGTTAGCCGAACACCAAGAACCTCGTTTAGTTCGCCAAATTTTTCCCGTAGTGAAACGCCGGCAATAGCATAATTACCAACTTCTCTCCTATTGTCGCCAATAGCCTTTTCCGCCTCTTTAAGCGTATCAGATAACTTTTTTATGGTTGGGATTAATTGATCCCTTTGTTCCTTGCTAGCCTCGTTGTATTGGGCCGTAAGGGCTGATAATTGAGCCCTATAGGCGTTTATCGAGTCGCCTCCCTGGTCTAAAGCCCTGGTTGTATTGTCAAGCTCTCGATTGGCGTCCCTAATCTCTTTTTGATTGATCCGGACTTGACTGGACAACTCGATATATTCCTTGGAATTCTTGCCGGATTCCTCCGCTACTTTTTTGAGTTTTGCTTGAAGGGTATCCAAATTCTCATTTAACTCAATAATATCGGTTTTGAGTTGTGGTAAGGTAGATTGGATTTGGAAGAGGACGGATTTTTTTAATTCGTCTGCCATATTAGTATAGTTTTATAAGTTCGACGTTCGTAGGTAATCCAGGAACGAAGTCTTCTATTTTGTTTATGTAGAAATAAGCCCCAAAATACTTGATCCAAACAGGCGTAAAAAAGCTTAAACCCGTAATATCAAACTCGGTCAATTGTAACAAGACTTTAATTTTTGAAGCCCTGGTAAGAATCTTTTTAATGTCGGAGTAATAGGTATCCAATAAGTAGGCGTAATCCAAATTATAGGGCAAATTGGGATCGTTGAAAGACGGTAGATCCACAACTCCGGAGCTAAAGGTAAATGAGTAGATGTAAGGGGTGATCCCTGGATTGCGATAATAGGAAGGCGAAACGACGGAGGCGTCGTATTCTACTATTTTAGGCGCAATATTATAGGTTTGTACGTCATATTTTACCGAAATCAATAATCGTAAATTGACGTTTTGATTAAATTGAAGAGGGGAAGAATAGGGGTCTATCTTTTCGATAATGGCCGAATTAATCCCATTGAAAACGGTTTGCATATTGGATGCACCAAATTGGGACCGAACATAATCTCCGAATAAAGGCAAGGTCTCATCGTCAATCCCAAGCCCTCCCCGACAATAGTAGGACTCAAGATTTTGATCGTTTTTATAAAGGAAGTACGAGTTTTGGAAATAGCCTTGTAGCGAGTAATTGAGGCCTACATCGGCGTTTATAAATTTACCCGACCAATCTAAAGCGTTTGGAATATTGTTCGTTATATCGCTTATGTATCCAAAATGGACCGTTTTATTAAATGGATTAGACTCTATAATAACCCCAAATTTTTGAAAGATATCCTTTAAAAAGTCTTTCGCCGTCATATCCGGCAACTGAGCCGACATTTGAACGAAATCTCCATAGGCCAGGGCCGATATCGACCTTCCGATAAATTGCAATGAGGTTCCGGCGGTGATGGAAAATAATCCGGAATGCTTGCTTAAATCCGCGCTTGCTGATAGGTAGACAACATCGTTTTGATATAAATCTAAGTTAATCGTGGCAAGGTGGCTAATTACCGTATTGTCTCCGGACAAAGAGTTTACCGTCGTGGCCCAAGTAAAGGGGTATGACGTTGTTTTTACCGTTGTCAACAGCGAAACGGTATCGACAATAACGGAGATCGTTTTCGTAACGGTCCCATTTGTGGTATAAGTATAAACCGTAACGAACGGACTTTGAACCGTCGTACTTAGTATTTCTCCTGTCGCAATTGGAGGGGCCGAATAACTAGCCCCTGGACTGAGGATAATAGTTGAGATCCGGTTCAGGGTAAAGGTGATATTCAAATCCCCTGCATTTCCAAAAATGATACCATGGTTATCTTGGCCCACAAATAAGGCTTGAATATTGATATTAACCTTATAGGATCCTTTTATAGGACATAGAAAACCGTGCGTAGTACTGTCAACATATCGAGCATTAGAGGGGAGTAAAACACTAAATAGAACCGTTCCAACAATGGAGTTTTGCGATTGCTGAGTCGTAGTGAGAGAAAGTTTGACATTTACGTTTTTTATTTGGGTGTTTAATGAGGCCGGTTGGGTCAATTCATTTGATACGCAAGGAACAATTAGGGCTTGATACAATGGATCTGATAAAATTGATCCGGTTGCGGTATAGCCGGTATAAGCAAGAATTACGTCTACAATGGTGGCTACAAAAATAGCGGGACGCAAAAAGTCTATCCGGATTCCTCCATCGTCCAAGGGTAGGCCTCCGGTTGGGTCTGTAAGTCCGGAGGCGTTATTTGGGGTATCCCTAAACTGTCCGTAATTGATTAAAGGATAATATACTCCGTAGGTATTGGCCATATTAGAGGCGACGAAATCCCCGTCATAAATATGATCGTAGGCGGAAAAATCAAGATCCGGTAATTTCTTTTCCAGGTAATCGAAAAAGTCTACATTCCCCGTGGTAATCAAACATTCACCAAATCGAGTATCTGAGGCTTTAAGTTCGGCCTTTCCAACTGGTACGATTTCTAAGCCATCCTGAATAATTTTCGCCGGATAAACGGTATAGGGCGCACTCGATAATATATTTGGGTCGTTGGCAAAATTCCAAATTCGCCGGTTTCTTGCCGTCCAAGGAAATTTAAATTGGTTGGTAGTGGTACCATTTTGGTTCTTAATATCGGAAACGTCGTTTATCTGCAAGGTCAACGCGACCGGTTCTTGGCTTACGTCTAGTTCCAATTCCATATCATTAACAATAACTTGCAGATTATTTTTCATTGGGTCTGTACGTTTTCGGTAGACATTTCAAACGTGAACTTTACATTAGAAAGGGCGTCCCTGGTATCCCTCAGGATAAACGAGGCGATATCTAAAATGACGGTTTGCCATCCTCCATTAATGTAAGCCATGACTTTAGGAGACGAATAAATCGACCGGATCCCGTCGGCGTCATTGTTGGGAATATCGTTCGCGTGAACCGTAACCGATAAGTTAGCAACCTTGGATATTACATCCTGTACCCCGTCGGCATTGAGGTAATCGGTTATCCTGTTTTCCCGTAATTGCAGATTTTGGACTTTTAGGTTTTGGTTTTGATTGTAATTGAATAGATAATAATTCCATGCTCCATGCTTACCGATCCATTTTAGATAATAAAAATAGTCTTGGCATTGCTTGGATATAGATACAATTAATGGGTTTGTAATAAATATCCTGGTACCGGCTGAATTCGTGTAAAACAATTGAACCGATAAATAAAAGGCGTTTGCTGGATAGGCTCCAGTAAGGTTTAGCCGGTTTAACCCTATATGTTGCGTCAAGCCCCCTGGACCTGTTAATAGGTTTCCTGAGATTAATAGCTTTGAGGAATTTTCATTTAAAAGGAAAGAACTGTTTTCGTTTAATAAATAAGACGCCGACGGCGTGGAAATGGGTTGCATATTAACATCCAGGTACCCAATTAAAGACGAGATTTGAAATCCGGCCATTTGTTCGCTATAAATAAACGATACGTCGAAAGGCAAACCATTATTTAAAACCGGATTAGTAAAATCGGATAGCCATCCTGCAAGCGTGGATCCTGAACTAGGAAAGGTTACATACGGCCAAAGAGAATTGGATCCTTGCTCTTGAATTTGAAAGGCTGAGTACGTGGCATAAAAAGGGTTGGCAAGCGGAATAAATGTCCCTGGGTTATTTTTCCATTGCTCCGAATAGCTTACCTGATAAGAAACTGAAAGATTAGGATCCGAGTAATTGGATATATTATAACCGAATTGATCTTTAGCCCGCAAAATTCCTTTTAATAGGCTCGATACGTCCGCCGTGGCCAGGCCTGAGAAATTAGGCGTCGAGGACATGGTTTGATAATTGGTAAGGCCGGTATCCGGATCGATATAGGTGATCTGAGTTAATATCTTGTAATATTGTCGCTCGGAATTAATATTCATAAATCCGCCAGGGCCGTCCCCTATAAAACGGGTGTTAATCGTTATCGTGTTCGACGTATTGGAGGCAACTACATATCTACCATTATACGGCCCTGCATTTAAATAAATGGTTTCTCCATTTTTAGGGAGCGGGTTCGAAAAAGACGTCGAAGGGGTGATGATAATAGATCCTCCATTTGGACCGGAGGCGATTGATCCAATGATAAAATCTTTCCTTTGGTACGTAAAAAGAATGGGGTTAAAGACGGCGTTCCATCGAGAAATATTTCCATTGGGTAACGTATAGGATGGATCCGAAATCAATATCGATTGGGCTTCGGCAACATAAAAAGTATAGGTCGCGGTACATCCGTTGGCGTCTTGAGTGGTTACCGTATAGGTTCCGGAGGAAAGGCCGGTGAATAAGTTTGAAGATTGAAAATTTCCGGATCCTAATTTATACTGGATGGATGGATGAGAGGTTAAGGCGGTAACCGTTGCGGTACCATCTTTGGCGTTGTACGCCGTTTCTGAGGTGGTTTCGACGCCGGATATAACCAAATCGCAAAAACCGGATCCGCCGGCCCCAATGGTGGAAACATCAATTTGACTAATGGCAAAGGTGATGAAATCGGAGTAAATGACGGTTCCTTGAGGGGAATAGCTAGAATTGGCAATAACTCCTGAATAAATTAAAACCGAAGTATTGGTTCCAAGTATTTGCGCGGATCCCGTTCCGGCGTATCCTGTTTGATCGACATAAATATAATTGACCGTGATTCCATTTCCGGCAATTGGCTGTCCAGTAACCGAATCGAATAAGTCGATATAAACATCGCCTAACTGAGTAATTCCTCCGTTTTGATCGGGATAGCTCGTTTCCGTAATATTTACCTGAATTACCGCTTTGTAATTTGTCGAATTAGCCATTTTTATACTATGCTGAAATAAAACAGTTTGGGAAACAGGGCTATTATTACACCATCTAAATATTCATCGATTACCTGGTCAATAATGGCGTTTATGTTTTGATCGTTTATGATATCCAGGATTACGCCAGGGGTTCCGTCCCAACCTTCTTTATGGATCTTTTGGGCTATAGCATACCTAAACTTATCGTCAATCCCCCTCGCAATACACCAATCTTTTAATGCTTCGTATAGGGTAGGATCTGAAGCCGGCGTTCCTGGTGGCGTAGGCTTCCTTCCTGTCTCCAATGCCCAAATTGTTGCGTTCCCTATCAACTGAAACCCGTTTTCAACGGGAACGACCTCCAAAGAGTCAATCGTTTTGCCCGTGGCGATCCGGTTTTTACTCGCCATATTTTGAACCAATTGGGCAAGAATGATATTACAAATGATCTCTAATAATCCTAATATTTCATCCATGGCTAACAAAAACCTTGATTTGGGATAATAGACAGATTCCGAACGTCCAGGGTTACGCCGGTGTAATTCGCGTCATATTTAGCAACCTTAGAGATGATATCGACCTTGGTTTTATTCGGCTCAATTTTAAAAACCTTGATCCCGTTTAAAGAATAATCCCTTAGTTTAATTAAGAAGTTTTCGCAATATCCGGATTGACGAACTAAAACAGGATCGTTTTCCGTCAAATATTGGCCTTGAGGTGTTTGTTCCATAAACTGCATTAAGAAAGAATAGGAGCGGTTAAAACCTCCGGACATGGCAAAATCCAAACCTGTCTTATAAGCATCGACCAAAAAAACGACCGGCGTGCCCGTCGTAACTTTATCGCCAAGATCATTAATCTCGTTTGCGGTTCCATAAGCGTAAACCGGCAATGGACTTAATTCCAGGACGATAGATTCGATTATTGAGTTTAAAGAAACGGCCATATTGACAAAACTAAACAATTGTTAAGATTTTATTTAGAACTTGAAATTTCATCCATTCTGATTTTTTCGTATCGTTCTTGGTAAGCTTTGGTATCTTGCTCGATCTTAAGCCAGGTAAAGAAGAGATCGCAGTCTAAAGTTAATACCTGGTAGAACTTGGTAATATCGCCTTGGCAAATGGCGTGAATGGAGGTTAGCCAACCAAACTTTTCAAGCTCTTTAATTCCCGCCAATTCTGATAGTGGGTCCCTAACCGTTGAAAGTATCCGTTCTTGGTTACTTCTAAATTCAAATAAGGCAAAAAAAAAGCCTTTGCAATCGGTAACGAGTCAACGGCCTTAAGATCCTTTATGAAATCCTGGAATTTATCGACTTCATTAATATTCCAAGGGAGCTTGGTAACCGGACAATAAAAAAAATGGGCAAGGATTCCCAATATCGTATCCATTGAAGGGCGCGCGTATTCTTTCCATTGCTCTCCATACTCCGCTTGATACTTATCCAAATCGCCTTTAATCATTTCATCAACCGTAATAAAGGCCCCGACCGGTTGGATTCCTATTCGAATATCGATATCAATATGCTTTCCATCCGGTAACCGCAATTTCTTGGGGATCGCGTCCGAATCATACTTATTATCCATATCGGTAATAAGGGTTTCAATCGCATCCTTTAAAATGATTAGCTCTTCAATCCGGCGGATATTGTAAAGCCGATCCGTTGCGATACCGGTAAGGATGGAAACTTGGTCCAAAAGCGAAAGTAGTGGCCTGGAAAGTCCTGAGAATTGCGCCAAGGTGAGATCCTTGTACGTTTTCGGTAAAGTGATGAGGATATCCCCGTCTACAGTTTGAAACTTTTTTTCGTATATCATTTTTATAGCATTCCTTTTAAACCTAATGGATCGGGAACAATTCTCTGTGGTAACCTGGTTTTTACCCCCCGACGGCCTCCCATTGGTATTTTGTAAACGACTCCATACCCTAAAGCATCCATCAAGTGATTATATAAATCAATCGGCTCATTTATAAAATGGCCAGGATCGTCCTCCGGTATGTTCTTGTTTTCCTTATACTTATACCGTTTCAATTCCTTAATCAAATTAAGTGAACTTTTAACAATATTCATAGGATAAGATTTTACCGTAGCAATTCGATATTTGATATCCTTTTGACCGGCTCCCCGAATATTCCAACCGTATTTTCTTAAATCCTCGATATCTTTTGGAGACGCCGAATCCGCGCAAATTTCATCGATTCCGGGCCGGATCCCAACTTCTTTAAAAGCGTGATGAATATCATTATTAAGCATACCGGTGCGATAAAACTCCTCCTTGTAATATAGCCCTCCGGATTTCTTGCCTATTCTTACCAAGGCGGATGGATCGTTCGTATAACCGAAATCCAACCCCCAAACTACCCAATCGCACCCCTCCGGAAATTCATCCACCAAATTATAATGCTCGTAAACCAATCCCTTAAGTACGCCTCCAAATAGGCCAAGGACATACATTCGATAAAACTCCTTGGAAATATCTTTTAGGTTTTCCAGGACAAAAGCGCGCTCCGGAGAGCAATACTTATTATCCTTATACGTGGTATGGCAAATGAGCGTATTTTTTTTGGTGGATGGAACAAACTTAAAAACGCCGTCTTCTTTTTCAAAGCTTGCAATAGGTGGAAAGAAGTAATGGTATATCCAATTGTTTTCCATGTCCTCCGGATTAAACGATATAAATTCCTGGATGGTGGCCGGCTTAGTAGATCGAAGGGATTGAGAGGCTCTAAGGAAGTCGATAAGGGTTAACTCGTTGGCCTCTTCATACCAAATAAAAGTTGGATCCGAAATCGATTTTAACTTTGTCGATTTGTCCATTCCCCTCGCAATAATCTGATTTTTATTTTTTTTGCAGACTATTTTTAACGGGGATGTAGTAATGATAAACTCGTCTTTTAATTCGAGATCTTCAATGATATCGACAATTTTTTGAAACTGAGAGTCCTTAATATCGGAGTATACTTTTCGAACGAGTACCCCTCTCGCGTATGGCTCAGTAAGAATTTTTAGGATACACTTTAAGGCGATATTATGAGTTTTTCCTGAGTCTCGACTTCCATATAAGATAATGTATCTATAGTGGACAAATGGTAAAAACTGGTAAACGGGCAAAAAAAGTTTTGATGAGATTTCAACCGTTTTTTTCATTCTATTTCGATATGGGGAATATCGTCGGGCCTTTCGCCAATAATTCGAAATTCGGTTTCTGAGGCCTTAAGGGTGTTATCTTCATAATTTCCCTGGATCTTGTTTAGTTCCCCTAATGCCCTTACCATGTCGGAAAAAGACGGTTTTTCTTTTACTTTTACGGCCCTTTCCCCGTTAAAATACTCTTTAACGATAACCATCTTTCCGGATCCTATAGCGGATAATATTTCTTGGATCTGTAAGGAGTTGAGTATAACCGGAGCGGTTTCCTTTATCTTTTCTTTGACAACCTTATCGATTATTTTTTTCTCGATTTGTTTTTGAGTAGATCCATTTTTGGATTTCGCCTCCTTCCAATACCTATTGAACGTACTGAGAGGCAAGTTCCATTTAGTCCCATTTAATTCCAGTACGTCAAACCAAGTTTTTTTGGTAAGAATGAGATTGTAAAACTCGTTTATAATTTCTGATTTATTGCCCCTGGACATATACAAAACTAAACAATTGTGTATTAAACAAAAAAAGCCTCGGTTAGGAGGCTCTTTATTGAAGGTTCAAAATTTTGTTAAGAGTGGGATACCACTTTGATCGCATTTAAAACCGAAAAGAAGCTTGTAAGCGGTTTTGAAATGGTGATCGTAATAGCCCCGCTTGAATCCGGAACTACAGAGGCGATTTCTGTGAGGTTTGATTGATTGTTCTTAGGATCAAAGGTTACCAAATTGCCGTTAACGGTTGCGGTGGTTTGGCAATTGATCCAAGGGAACATCCAGGACGCGAAGAAATATAAATCGTATTTAAGATTTCTATTTAATCCGTTAAGCTGAATCGTTGCCCCATTTGGCATTATCCAGGCGGTTTGCAAAACTTCGTCTAAAAATACACCGCTATTATTATTGGTGGTATAGCCAAACTCCGCCGTATTGTCCAAGGTATCGTTAATGGTAATGGACCCAAATACATTTAGATTACCATCCAAAAGAGGTAAGGAAAAAGATCCAGGGACCAAATTATTATTCCCGACGGACCGATAAATATTATTATACGGAGTAGGGGCGACATTCGACGTATCGGTAAAGTTTATCAAGCAAATTGCCTGAGTAACCGGTACCGGATTGACTAGGATAGATACTTGGCTTGTGTTGGATCCTCCGTCCGAGGCGATGGATTTTAATTGATATACATACGTTCCGGCTTGAGTAAATGAAACGGTGGTACTCAATATATTCGGGTTTGAAATGATATCTCCGGACGGCCCTGAGATTTTGGTCCAGGTATCGGAAATAATCGCAGAGGATCCGGCGGAGGCTTGTCCGTTTAATTGCGCGCCATTGGGAAGGGTAACCGTGGAATTTGATCCGGCGGAAACCGTTGGATTTACAATATTAGCCGATTGGTAGTTAATTGAAACTTGCGAAATGCTACTTAAACCGGTAACGGTATCAATTATTTCTAATTGAAAGGTATTTACTCCTAAAGAAAGGCCGGTTACTTGTGTGGTTTGGCTGTTAGGATTTTGAATTGTTCCCGATCCATTTTCTACGGTCCAAAGGAACTGAAACAATCCGTTTAAGCCCGAAGATCCATAATTCGTAATCGATCCGGATAAGGTCGCCGAATTTTGCGAAACTATTGAATTTGATCCCGCCGATCCAATTGGGGCAACAAGATCATAAGGAGGGATTACAATCGTAGACGGCTCGTAAGTAAACGGTAAGGAGTTGGATGGTGTTCCTCCTCCTACGATTACGGAAACGTCGTAAACCGAAGCGTTTAACTCAGTCGGGGTTTGCAAATAAAAATCAAACCGATTGCCCAATCCGTTTAAAAAGCTCATGTTAGGGCCGTTGTACGTAGGGGACGGAAAGGGTTGGGGGACGGTAATGTTCGAAATATAGGGAACGGTAACCGTATCATACGGCGCGTTTCTATTGGTGAATTTTACCGCAACTTGCGTAATATCGGTACCGAAATTAGTTCCTTCAAATTCTAAAATTTGGTTTAAGGATCCGGAGCTTGGATTTAAACCGTTTCCATCGGTATTTAAAGTAACTAATGGCGCGGTATAGGTGAAATTATTAGTTCCGGAATTGGAAACCCCTTGAGAGGTAACCACCACATTCCCCACAAATCCAGGCGAATTATTAGGAACAATTACCGTAATAGAGGTAGACGTAACCGGAGTGCTTGGGTCTATGGTGGCGTTTATCCCGCCGATTGCAACCGTGGTTTGGCCAGGGGTCGTATTAAAGTTGGTTCCGGTAATGGTAAGCTTAGAGCCTTGGGATCCGGACGTTTGGGATAAACCGCTTATAGTGGGAACCGGTATTGCCGTAACATTAAAAGTAACCGAATTGGCCGTATTGGTTCCATCAAACAAGTGAATATAATATCCGGATCCAGGCGGTAAAGCTCCGGCGGTTACGGTCATTTGGGTATCGGTTCCCGATTTGCCCTCGTAATAATTTTTGCCGGTAGAATCAAAAATTTGAACGGATCCGCCGGAATATACATTATTGAAACCGGTACCGTTAATTATAATATTCCCGCCGGCTTGCGTTATATCCGGAATGGATTGGGTTGTTATCGATAAAGCCATTATTGAAAGAATTTAGGGAGTCCGTTTAAAATAACTGTTTGACCATATACCGTTTGGCTTGGATATTTAGTCCAATCCGTAAGATAATCCGTTGCGCCAGGTTTCGAGGCGTTCCAAGTCCAGGCTTTTGAAATTTTAATGCTATTTGGAAAGGTAAAATATTTGGTCGTTGATTCGGATTTGTCGTTATGCTGTTCCGTCCAAATGGCATATCGGGTAATATGAGGGGTAACCTTGCTGTTTGTAAAGGCGATCCCAATAAAATTAACCCCATCAGTATTGAGATTTTTGGTAGCGACGGAGTCGTAGGCGTAATTAAAAAATAGTCCCGAAATGGTGGTTTCGGCAATTCCCGCCGGTTTTTTGTGTACCAAAGAGTAATTACTGTTTTTAATGGAGTCCGGACAAGAATAGGACCCCATGTAGGTATTGGAATTATCGGTATAATTTTTTGCTGTAGGCGGTAGAAAACCTTCGTCGGCAAAACTGTATTTATAGAGTTGAACAATTCCGTCTTTTTGAGCGGATAAATATTGTTTAATGGTATAGGCTAACTGCATTTCGTCCGATCCGTAATTCTGAGGACCGTTCCAGTCTGATACGCTTTGGGTATCGAATTCGGTAAACATATACTGTTTTTTAGGGTATGTAGCTCCATTAAACCCGTGCGCCTTTACGACTGAGTCGATACCATTGTGACCGAAAAGGTGGTCATGAAATATTTTTATAAGGGTATCGCTATTTCGTAGATAAACTTGGCCTGCAATCGCATTGCTATATTTATGGGTAGAATAATTAGGGTAGTCATGCAGAGAACACATATCGAACCAAGCTCCGCCGTAGTACGGATAAGCAGAGGTTACCGTTCCGGCTCCTTTAGATGGATTGCCTTGGCCGTCGCTTCCTGGATTGTCGGTATATCGCAAAATCATATCCATGGTTTGAGCATATCCGATTCCTCCGGTTACCACCTTTGATTGAGGGGCATAAACGTGGACTATTTCGTAAGTAATACGTAGCATACGGATATAAGCAAAAATATGCCCGTACATATTGTAGTAATTTTGAGGTTCCCCTGGTTGTTGCCAATAACTCTTGGGATCTGAGGCAGGTAAATACAGTCCTTGTCCACCTCCTAGGTCGGGTTCGTTCCAAACTTCGTAGTATCTAAATTGGCCAGGATACTTTACGACCATATGATATACATATCTAGCCCAATAATTATTTGCCGTATCGACGGTTCCGTCGCTATTCCAAATTGGCGTGTAAAGGCCCTTGGGCAATACGGATCGGTAAAGTGTGGTTCCGGAGGCGACGGCGGGATAATTATAAATGGTGGTATCGGTGTGATCTGAGGCCATTCCGTTTAAAAAAACGGTGTTATTATAGAAATCGAGCTTGTTTTGATTGAATTGATATCGAGTTAAGGCCCAAGTATTTCCGTAGATTTCTTCCTGGTAAGCCTCCGGATTAGAAGTTCTCGTCGAGTGCGCTCCTAATAAATATTGCAAGCGTGCGCTTGAGGTGTCCGGCCAATTTCCTCCGGCTAAATAACCCGAATTGATTCCGTAAGAACATGATGCTGTATCCGGCGGATTGGTTGTTAAGGCGTTCGGGGTTTGATGAGGATCCGTTTGAGCGAAAGATTTTAGAGAGGCAAAAAGCAATAATAAGATGAGTATCTTTTTCATTTTATTTACGTGGTCTTAATTGAGCGATATTCTTTTTTTCAGTTAAAATTTCCTTGACGGCAATACCGTATTGAATAGGGTTTAGAATAACCGAGTCCAATACTTTTCCATTTTTGTCTTTGACGGCGACTTTGGGCCAATTGGCGATTACTTTTTTGAGCCGTTCGATTTTGATTGACGAGATTTTCCTTTGATAGGCAAATTCCTTGGCCGTATCGGTTTTAAAAATGACTTTTTGGCTAAAAGCCGAAATAGTCATAATTTGAAAACAGAGTAAAAAGAGAGTTTTTTTCATTTTTTCTTTTTTAAGTTAATTACAAAACATAACAAAAGTGAACACAATTAGCATAAAAAAAGGGAATTAAGGCGTTCCCCTAATTCCCTACCTTGCGTTAATTAATCCTATGAATCCTATGAAATTCAGAGCCTAAAATTACAAAAACTTTTCAATCGTGAAGTTTTAATCAAAAAATTTCCAAACTAGCATTCCTGCATCCCTGGAATGCTCATTCGTCTTACATGTATAGCCAGTAATCTTTTTAAATTGAATGGCTGATAACTTTTTTAAATTGGATTGAAGGCTTACTAATTCGTAATCTATTCCATAATCTTCAAAAAAATCAATCCAAATTTTTACGTCTCGCTTAACAGAGCCGGCCCCTTGCAATTTAGCATTAGACTGAGAAAGGGGTACACCCCTAAACGGTTTCCAGGTGTTTGCGTCCTCAATTCGAACTAAAACTTTACTAGGGTGTTTTTTAAATAAAAATTCATCAAGCGAAATTATGGCTTTATGAATTGATGTTGATTCAATATAAAAACGATTTTTTTTAATTTTATCATCAAATTCTCTAAAATATACTGCAAATCCTGTATTTACTCCTGGATCAATACCATAAATAAAATTGTATTTAGATCGGTCGATTATTTTACCCGTTAAATTCATCTTGCAAGGACCCCCTTTTCTCCGATTTTGTATTTAGTCATTTCGTAATCTAAACAAGCCTGCAATTTTAAAATCTCTTCCCTTAATTGAGCTTCAATGATATAAAACCGATCCAGGTCCTTTTTAAATTCGTCCCATTGAGAATGGAGGCTTGATCTTAAGACGTCGTCTTGAGTTAAAAGATCGTGGCAAAAGAGACGTAAGGAAGTAAAGGCGTTGATTAATTCCATGCAAGCAATTAAAAAACTCAAATCCGGATTGGGCTTGAGACTTTCTTTCTCCATGTATTTAAAAAGTCCTTTTTCTTTATTGAGAGTCTTGGTAAGTTCTTCCTTAAACCTGTTTCGAAAGGATAGATCAAGGGAATTATTTAAGAGTTGTATCTCTGATTTTTTATTTAAACCCCAAACTTTTTCAAATCGAAACTTATAATCAATTTGGTCTTTTACCTTTAAATCTTTTTCGGAAACTTTCCATTTTTCGTACATAAAATTTTCATTTTGATAGTTAAAAATAAGGTGGTTTTTAGTCTTGTGTTTTTTGTTTTTTAAGGGCCAAAATTTCCTTTTCCAAAGACGATTTCCTTTGAGTCAAATAACCGTTCCATCCGCTCAGTTGACTGAGAAAAACGATCCGTTTAAGCCCGATTACTAAATCATTCATTTTTTTGATTTTTTGGTCTTTGGTCATGTTGATTTTTCTATTTTTTTTAGGTAAATTGAATTCGTCTAAAACGGGCTTTCTTCCAAACTTTCATTTTTCGTATCCTCAAACACATCAAAAATAGTCGGATTTACTCTTCCTATAGGCCTAGGTTCAACGATCTCCGTCGAGTTGATGGTTTGTATAGGTTTGGGGGTTGAATCGTTTATAGGGCTTAAAATTGAGCCGTTTAATGGGATGGGTTTCCAATCCTTTTGCTCAAGCTCTTGGTCCGCGGGGAAATATTGGCCCGTAGACTTGTCAAATCTTGCGTAAATGAATCCCTGCAAGCCGTTATCCTTCGTTTTTTCCTTCGCGATAAGGGTTCGTCCGTCGGGCATCCGGTGGGTGATGAGGATGTTATCGGCCATATTGACCCAATCGGAGGTATTGGCGATATCAAAAGCGCGAGGACGGATATACTCTCCGTCCTTGTCTTTCAATGGTTTAACGGGATGAGCTACGAAAAATCCATGAATGTCCTGGTTTTTCAAGAAAACATTGAACTCCCTGAGCATATCCCCAAAAAATACGTTGATGGGGTCGTTGTTGGTGTTTTTGATGTAGCTCATTGGGTCGATCAAGATGTTTTGAAATCCGTAGTCCATTTGGACCTTAATTGCCTCTTCCTTAATCATTTCGAAGGCCGGCAAGCCATCTGAGTAATTCAAAAAAACGTAATGGCGAGCGACGTAGGGGAGTATTTTGGCTAACTGATCCTTTACTTTTTCCTTGTCCGGCAATTCGTCGTACGAATGGCGATTAACCGGTATTTTGGCATAAGCCATTTTTAAAATTTGCCGTTTCAAATCGCCCTCCTCCGGCCCGTAAATCAAGTGTTTGTCGCCGTAATTGGAAGATAAATGGTTCATAACGAACCTGATAAGGCTTGACTTTCCGGAGGTTGATATTCCGGATATGATCGTATTTTCTTGGGGCCGGATCCTCCAAAGGCCGTCCAGGGTAACAAGGCCGGTCTTTTTGTAAACCTTGTCGCCTTTTTCAAAAAGATCGATAACCTCGTCGATTAGGTTGTGAGCATAGCAAATGGCCATAACGGTTAAAAAAAAGAGGTTTTTAGGTTTGGATTTTCTTTTGGGACAACACTATCGCCTGTTAAAATATTTTTGAGAAGAGGCGCGTTCGACCATTTTTCAAGCATATCCGGACGGAGTATAAATTCCGGCGTCAAGTACTTCAAACCGTGTTCCTGGTGCCAAGGATCGGCCTTTACGCGCAAAACGGCCCGTCGGATATCGGCGGAAGTGTACCCGTCCTTGATCCTGGCATGAAGAGATTTTCGAAGTTTGTCGTTTAGCCGGTACCTGGCCGGGGTCTCCTTCGATCCTTTCGTTTCGTTAAAAAGTTTGATAAAGAAAATTTCCTTTTCCGCTTTGCTCGGAGGAGGTGAAACCTCATCCGCTTCAATACTATTTTTTTTAAGCGATTGTTCGGAAAACCTTTCCTCGCTTTGCTCGGAGGAAACCGCAATTTTTAATACGGGCGTATCTTCTTTCTTTTCTTTTATATTTTCTTTTTCTTT
>Ga0075019_10000184_pt1 | contig 35623 bp, 36 predicted proteins | sample ColStrG_CSR_2013_FD_71473 | JGI IMG/M metagenome (GOLD analysis project Ga0075019, IMG submission 71473) | Freshwater sediment microbial communities in response to fracking from Pennsylvania, USA - Cold Stream Run_MetaG_CSR_2013 | ecosystem: Environmental > Aquatic > Freshwater > Creek >...
GGCGGGGAAAAGCGCAGCATTCACCGCCCGGAAATATGCCTGCCCGGCCAGGGCTGGACCATCAAAAGCGGGGAGGTGGTGCCCCTGACCATGGCTGATGGGCGCAAGCTGTCGGTCATGAAATTGAACTTGGAGCGGGAGGAGCAGGTGGGGCCGGACCGGCGCATCAAAATTAACTCGGTATTCATGTATTGGTTTGTGGGCAAGGGGGTGACGACGCCCTATCATTGGCGGCGGGTTTTTCTGACCAGTTGGGACCGGGTGGTGCGTGGGGTGAATCATCGTTGGGCCTATGTGGTTGTTACGGCGACAGTGACCAAGGGGCTGGTTGTGGGTGGAAAGGATGAGATGCAGACCCAGGAGTTGCTTAAATCATTTATCAGCAAAATGGCTCCGGCGATTATGGTGGAGCAGTCCGGCTCCACCCTGCATTGATTTCTGCGCGGCATGAAAACCTCATTTTTGGGCAAGCTGGTTGAGAGGGTTGAGCATTTGCAGCATGAAGAGCTGCGGGGGTACCTGCTGCGCGTGGCCCGGGAAAACGGTTTGCTGGAAACGGTGTTCAACACCCTGCGGGAGGCGGTGATTGTTTTGGATGTGCAGGGGCGCATTGAATATTGCAACCATGCGGCCCACCAGCTTCTCTCCATTCCGGGGGAACTGCCGGCCGGGGCCACCATTGCCAAATACCTGCGGGATCTGGATTGGTCATCGCTGCTGACCGAAGGCCGGGGCGTGAGTCATGTGCTGGAGATCCGCTATCCGGAGCACCGCATCCTGGAATTTCATCTTCTGCCGGTCACGGAACAATATCCGGCGGGAAAGGTTTTCGCGGCCATTTTCCACGACATCACACGCCGCCAATCCGACACGCGCGAGGTGATTGAATCCGAGCGGACGCATGCCCTGACCCTGCTGGCCGCGGGAGTGGCGCATGAGCTGGGCAACCCCATCAACAGCATCAACATTCACCTGCAACTCATGGAAAGGGATCTGCGCAACCTGCCTCCGGAGCAGGCGGAACGCCTGCGGGAATCGATCCGGGTGGCGCGCGGGGAAATGGGGCGGTTGGACAGCATCATCAGTCGTTTTCTGGTGGCGGTGAGGCCGACCCTGCCCGAGTTCAAGGAGATGTCGCTGGAAAAAGTGGTGCGTGAAACCCTGGAGCTTTTGCAGGCTGAAATCGATGACCGGAGCATTCTCGTGGAGACGGATTTTGCGGCGGATTTGCCGCCCCTGTTTCTGGACGGTGAGCAAATCAAACAGGCTTGTTACAACATCATCAAAAATGCCATGCAGGCCATGGGCACCCGCGGCATTTTGAATATCCGCGCCCTGCGGCAGGGGGATGCGGTGGAGTTGCAGTTTGAGGACAACGGCTCGGGCATTTCACTGGAAGATCTGCCGCGCGTACTGGAGCCGTATTACACCACCAAAAAACGCGGCACCGGTCTGGGGCTGATGATTGTGCAGCGCATTGTCCAGGAACATGGGGCGGAGCTGCAACTGGAAAGCCATCCCGGTCGCGGAGCCACGGTCAAAATCCGGTTCCCGCTGGGCCGCAAACAGTCCCGGCTCCTGCAAGAGCGCAATCTGGCTGCGCCAGTGGAGGAAAGCTGAGATGGATCTACATCCGACCTTGTTGATTGTGGATGATGAGCGTCACACCCGCGAGGGCCTGCGTCGCGCCCTGGAGTCGCAGTTTGATGTTTATCTGGCGGCGGATGTGTCCGGAGCGGCCTCCATCCTCGAGGCGGAAGGCATCGATCTGCTGCTGACGGACCTGCGTTTGGGCGGGGCGGAGGATGGCATGAGACTGTTGGAAAAGTGCCAGACGCTTTCCCATCCACCGGTTTGCATCATGATGACGGCCTATGGCTCCGTGCAAAGCGCGGTGGAGGCCATGCGCCGGGGGGCCTACGATTATGTCACCAAGCCGGTGAACATTGATGAGCTGGAATTGCTGCTCTTGCGCGCGCAAAAAAGCCGCAAGTTGGAGGTCGAGAACCGGCAGATGCGGCGGGAACTGGACCGGAAATTCGGTTTGGAACAGTTGATTGGACGATCTCCGCGCATGGAGGAAATCTTCGATGTCATCCGGCAGGTGGCGGACAGCCGGGCCACGGTTTTGATTGAGGGGGAAAGTGGTACGGGAAAGGAACTGGTGGCGCACGCCATTCACGCCCTGAGCCCGAGGAGCAAGCGTCCCTTTCAGGCCGTGCATTGTGCCGCGCTTTCACCCCAGTTGCTGGAAAGCGAGCTGTTTGGACATGAAAAGGGCGCCTTTACCGGGGCGCAGGAACGGAGAGTGGGACGCTTTGAGCAGGCGGAAGGGGGAACTGTTTTTTTGGATGAAATCGGGGAGATCGATGCCGCCACGCAGGTGAAGTTGTTGCGTGTGCTGGGAGAGCGATCCTTTGAGCGGGTGGGGGGAAACAAGAAAATCGAGGTGGACATCCGGCTGGTGGCGGCCACCAACCGCAGCCTGTCGCAGTTGGTGAAGGAGGGCCGTTTCCGCGAGGATTTATTCTACCGGATCAATGTGGTGCGTGTTGAATTGCCGCCGCTGCGGGAGCGACGGGAGGATATTCCGTTGTTGGCGCGCGCCTTTTTGGAGGAATTTGCGCGTGAGAACGGCAAAGGGGAATTGAGGTTCAGTGAGAGTGTCGAAGCGGCACTCCTGCAATACGACTGGCCGGGCAATGTACGGGAGTTGCGCACGGCGGTGGAACACGGGGTGGTTTTATGCCGGGGAGCGGAAATACTTGCCAAGGACATGCCTCCAGCCTTGAATGTGCATGCGAATGCTTCAGCGGTGACGTTTGCGAACACCCTGAATTTGGGGCAGATGGAGAAATCGTCCATTATCAGGGCATTGCAGGAAGCGGGGGAGAACCGTACCGAGGCGGCACGCCTCCTGGGGATCAGTCGCCGGACGTTGCAACGCAAGCTGAAGGAATACAAATTGGAAAAGGAATAAAAAATGAGCCTGCAGGATTTTATTTATGCTCTTGAGGTGGGCACGCTCCGCGTCTGGCTGTTGCGCCTGGGCATTGCCTCACTGGTGGCGCTGCTGGGGTTTTACTATCTGGTTTCCCAGTTTAACGGATTCAATAATCCGGATTCGATGGATCTGGCGCAGGTGGGCAGGCAGATTGTCACGGGGAACGGTTACACCACAAAATTCATCCGCCCAGCGGTCTTGAAGGCGATGACGGGAGATGGCACGGGTTTGCATCCGGACTTCAACCGGTTCCCCGAGTTGGTACACCCGCCGCTTTATCCGTATGTGACCGCGGCGATTTTTAAGATCAGCAAGGTTCCCTTGGATGTGTCCCTGGAAAAGGTCAAGGAGTTCCGCCAGTTCCGGCCGGAGACATTGCTGGCGGGTTTTGGTTTGATTTGCCTGGCCTTGAGCCTGCCGGTTTTTTACGTGTGGATGTGGCGGGCTTTTGACGACCGGGTGGCCCTGCTGGCTTCGATTTTTATGGCGGGCTGTGACCTGCTGTGGATGAATGCCGTTACCGGCTTGGCGACCAGCCTTTTGATCTTGCTTATGTGTGTGGCGGGTCTGGCCATTAATGAGGCCCTGTTTCTGGAGGAATCGGAGGAGGAAAAAACGCTGCCGATTTTGATCTGGCTGGCCGGTGCCGGGTTGTGTGTGGGACTGGCTGTGCTGGCGCGTTACAGCATGGTCGCCCTGTTGCTTCCGTTTGCGGCCTTGGGTTTTCTGGCTTTCCGCAACCGGCTGTTTTGCGGACTGGTCACGACCATCATTCCCCTGGCCCTTTGCATTCCCTGGTTTTTACGGAACTTGAACCAGTGCGGCAATCCCTTCGGGTATGCCTGGATGGAAATTTTTGCCCAGGACTCCATGCTTTGGCGGGCTTTTGGTGATGGGGAACAGGGTGCCATGGGTTTGAAGCCGATGCTGCACTATGCGGCGCTCGGGTTGAGCAATATCTGTGGCAATGGCAGTGCCTTTTTCGGAGGGGTGCTGGTGCCGGGTCTTTTTATGGCGGGCCTGCTGCATGTTTTCCGTCGGCACCGGGCCCAGGCGGCGCGCTGGTTTTGGCTGGGGGTTCTGGTGCTTTTGGCGCTGTGCAACAGTGCCATTGTGAAGGATCTGGATCCGGCGACGCACCCCCACCTGAATTCCATGCTTGTACTGACCCCGGTCCTGTCCGGTTACGCGGCGGCTTTTTTGTTTGTCATGCTGGAGCGTCTCAAGCTCTCCAGCCCGATTTTGCAAATTCCGGTCCTGGTTTTGGTTTGTGCGTTTCAGATGCTGCCCATGACCGTGAGGGTGTTGCAGCGCAATGCCGCCCCCTATGCCTACCCTCCGTATTTCCCGCCGATTTTTTTCGTCATCAAACACTGGATTGAGCCGGAGGAAATCCAGGCTTCCGATGTGCCGTGGGCCGGGGCTTGGTACTGCGACCGCGTGACCGTGTGGATTCCGCAAAAGAAAAAGGATTTTGGGGAATTGCAGGATGACCGCTGCCGCATTGTGGCCATGTTGATTACTCCGGAGAGCACCAACCGGCCGATGTTTGATCAAATTGAACGGGGCGAATTTGAGGATTGGCAGGGTCTGATCAAGCGCATGGACTTTCGTTCACTGCCGCTGCCTTTCCTGACGGCCTTGCCGCCGAACAAGGGGGATTATTTGTATTTGGCGGACCGAACACGCTGGAAATAGCCGGGTTCCCGGTCTTTTATCGAAAGTTATTTAAAAAGCGGGCTAATATACTGTATTTTAGATGTTTATAGTGGTTTATTATTGTTTTGACTTTAATCGAAACTAATTTAAAAAAATACGGTCAAGCTAAGAAGCGGATTTGCATCTTGGCGGGTTGCCATTACTTTAGAAGCTCGTGCTTTAAATATGAAATTGAAACGGACTTGGGTGTTGGGGGTGGGCCTGTCTGCATTTTTATGCATGGCCCAGTCGCTTTGTGCCCAGAGTTATCAAGGCGTGCATTACAGTCCGATGCTGACCATCAGTCCGGATGTGGATGCCAGCGGCAACTCCACTCAGAGCGGGATGGCGATGCAGTCGGCTCAAGGGTCGCAGGTCCGGGCCGGACAAATCAGTGCCGAAAAGCCCTTTACGATCAGCGCCAGCATCCGCGAGGGCTACAACGACAATATTTATACCAGCCATACGGACAAAAAAGGCTCGTTTAACACCAGTATTTCCCCGGAGATTTATTATAAATTGCCCATGCCGGACGGGGATTTTTCCCTGCGCTACACCTTTAACACCATCTACTATAATGACCGGCCGCAGGATTCGTGGGATTTTCAGCATGGTTTTGTGGCGCACTACGCCCATGATTTTTCACCGCGCTTGAGCATTGATTTGCGCGAGTCTTTTAATTACGACCAGACTCCCCAGGCCTCATCCAACAGTGCCTTGATCCGCCGCAATGGCAACGGATACACCAACAGTGCCGGAGCTTCCGCCACCTACACATGGACGAATCGTTTTTCCACCACCACGAGTTACAACAACTCCTTCAATGGCTATGAGGATCGGACGGTTAATGGAGTCAATGAATTTGTCGATAACGGGGTCAGCCAGGACTTCAGTTACAAACTTCTTCCCTCCACCAGTCTGGTCTTGAGTTATGCCTTTGATCACTACGACTACTCTCATATTGATCGCAGCTATGATCACCACTCGCTTTCGGTCGGGGTGGATCACTCCCTGCTGCGCGAATGGGTGGTGAGCGGTCGGGTGGGCGGTGAGTATGTGGAGTACAGCAACAAGGCTCTTTCATCAACGACCAATCCTTACATGACATTGCGCACTTCTTGGAACTTTCTGCCGCGCTCCTCCCTTGGGGCCAGCTACAGTCTGCAAAGCAATGTGACGGACTATTCCAGTTATGGCAGTGGTTACGGACACAACGTCCAGTTCGACATCAGTCATGGCTGGACACCGCGCCTGTCCACCGAGGCTTCGATCTTGTTTGCCTACACCGATTACTCTTCAAGCCAGGCGCTGACTTCGGGGGCAGGCAATCAATCGGAGAAGACCTTTTCGCCCAGCTTAAAGGGTGTCTATACCGTGACAGATTACCTCTCCTTGGAGGCGGGCTATATTTTCAGTGAAATATTGGCCAACGATGCGGCCCGTGAATACACCCAGAACCAATTTTTCTTCGGGGTTCGTGGGACATATTAACCCGTCAGCTGGGTGGTGATTCCCCATTGCCAGAGAATCGGGTGGTTTTGCAACCAGTTGTAAATTTGCGGGTTTACATCAGAAAAAAGCCATGCAGTATTGGGCTATTACATGACCGAGCAACAAGAATCCGGTTTGCATTTTAATGACTATTGGCGCGTGGTGCGTAACCGCTGGCCGATCATTGCCGTTGTCTTTGTTCTGGTCGTGGTGACGGCCTATCTTTACACCCGTAGCCTGCCCAAAATTTACACCTCCTCGGCGGTCATCAAGGTGGACCGTGAAAACCGCGACAAGGAATTTTTCCGTCAGGACGGGGACTCCTTTGATTCGGTGTTTTTCCAGACGGAATACGAGTTGATCCAGTCGAAAAAGGTTCTCTATCCCCTGATCGACAAAATGGATTTGGTGAAGATTTTCGGCAAGCGTCTTAAGTACGATGCCATGGACCGCGATCAAACCTATTACATGCTGCGCAATGGCTACCTGCATGTGCAACCGTATCGTAATACCAAGTTGATTGAGATTGCGGTTGAGGACGAGGATCCTGCCGAAGCGGCGCTCATTGCCAACACCCTGGCCGAGCAGTACAAGGAATACCGCATCAACGAAATCACCTCGAGATCTGAAAAAGGCATGGACGTGTTCCGCGAGGAAATGGAAAAACAGAAAAAGGCGGTAGAGGATGCGGCGGCCAAGGTGGAAAAAATCCGCCGTGAAAAGAAAATTGAAATAGTGGGGCCGGGGACCGGTCGGCAATCAGCCAGCACCTACCAGGATGTGGAACTGGAACGCAAGCAGGGCATGCTGACGGAAATGAAGGCGGATGTCCTGGCGCGGAAGGTGCGGCTGGAGAAAGTGCGGAACCTCACCATTGAACAATTGGAAAATGTCCTGCCCAGCATCGGTTATGAAGACAATACAGTCACCAGTTTGAAGCAAAGTCTGCTCGCCACACAGCAAAACTTGGAATACCTGCAAAAACAGGGTTATGAAAGCAGTCACCCCAAGATTCAGTCCGCAGTTGCCTCGATGGATAAAATCAGTAGCCAGCTCAATCTGGCCGTGGAAGGAATCAAGAGCGGTCTGGAAATTGATTACCAGGTGGCCCTGACAAAGCAACAGTCCTTGGAAGTCGAGGTTGAGGCACTGCGGCAAAAGTCCCAGGGGGCAAAATCGGAGGACATGACCCTTTTTGAGGACGCGCAGCGCGATCTGGCCACCCAGCAATCCCTGTTGGATATTTTCATGGCCCGTTATAAGCAGGAGCACATGGACTCGGTCCAGGTCAGTCGGCCTGTTCTCGTGGTCAATGAGGCGGAGGTGAACAATGTTCCCATCAAGCCCAACATGAATTTGAATTTGAGCCTGGCGGTGGCAGTCGGGCTGGTACTGGGCATTTCTCTGGCCTTCTTCATTGAGTATCTCGACACCAGTGTGAAATCGCTGGATGACGTCGAGAGGTTTTTGGGTGTCTCAGTAGTCGGGGTCATACCGGAGGGGATCAGCACGCTTAATCTGGAAGGAACCGACTCCCCGAATGCTGAGGCTTATCGTATTTTGCGGGCCAAACTCGACCTGAAGGCGGCATCCGATGGGGCAAAGACCCTGACAGTCATCAGCGGTGGTCCGGGTGAGGGTAAAACGACCACCCTGTTCAATCTGGCCTATGTGTGCGCCTACAGTGGGATCAATACGCTGGTGGTGGACACAGATTTCCGGCGCCATTCAGTCAATACGATCCTAGGTTTGGAAAATGCGCCCGGACTGGCTGATTTTTTGCTGGGGTATCTGCCGCTGCATGAGTGCATCAGAAACACGGACATTCCCAACCTGCAGATTATCACCTCAGGGAAACTGCCGCCCCACTGCATGGGGGCCTTGAGTCCGGCCAAAATTTCGGAAATCATCATGAGTCTCAGACCGCACTATGACCTGATTTTCTTTGATTCACCCCCCATCCTGGGAATCAGTGACGCAGCCGTCATTGTCCATGAAGTGGACCTGACCCTTCAGGTGATCCAGCACCGCCGCTATCCCCGTAACATTTCCTGGCGCGCCAAGAAAGTTGTGGAGGAGGTGCAGGGCACTTACGGTGGTGTGGTGCTCAACAAAGTTCATCTGCGCAGTGATGAATCGTATTACTACTACACCAGCTATTACGGTTATCACGGCTACTATGACAGCGGATCGCGGAAGCAGGCCCGGGAGAGGGCCAAGGAGCAAAAGCAGAAATTGGCGGCAGGAATGGCCCCCTCCAAATCCTCCTCCGCCAAGTCCACCTCTGGTAAAACGGAGTCCGAGGAATTTTAATTTTGCGGAGATACTAAATTTCGAACTATGAAAAATGGATTATGCTTCACACTCCTTCTGCCAGCGGCAATTCTTCTGGCCGCTTGTGGGTCGCCCCGCAGCGAAGGCACGTCGGCTCCGATCATGCAAAATGCGGCCCCGGCCAATGCTTATGAACACAACGATCTGATCCGGGTTGGAGATGTGCTGGTGATCCGACTGACCGGTGTGCCGATGGAGGAGCAGGGGGCATTTGAACTGCGCGCTGACGAAGGGGGCCAGATTTCCATGCCGTATATCGGCAATATCCGTGCCGCCGGTCTGACGACGGTGCAGTTAAAAGATAAAATCGAGACACTTTACAAATTAAAAAAGATTTTCAGTGCACCGAATATTACTGTGATGACGCAACAGACGCGTTATGTCAGCGTGACCGGTGAAGTGCGGTCTCCCTCCCGCATCCCGTACAGCAATGATCTGACAGCCCTGTCCGTGATTGCCACCTGTGGTGGTTTTTCTGATTATGCGGACCGCAGGCATATACGGATTTTGCGTGGCAATGATGTCATTGAATTTAATGCCAATGAGGCGATGCAGGATCCCTCCAAGGATATTTCCATCCTGCCGGATGACCGGATACAGATTAATCGCAGCGTGTTTTAGTCTTGCGACACTCTTCCAAAATACTGTCTCATGATGCCCACTGCCCCCTTGACGGAACTTAAACTTGCCCAGGCCTGCCGCGAGTTGGCCCTGGACAAAAAGGCGGTGGATCCGGTGATCCTGGACCTGCGCAAACTCAATGGGCCGTCTTCCATGTTTTTGATTTGCAGCGGAGATTCAGATCCGCAACTGAAAGCCATAGCCGATTCAGTCAGTGTCGGTTTGAAACAAAAGTACGGGCTGCATGCCCTGGGCTGGGACGGCAGGGGTGACAGCCAGTGGATGGTGCTGGATTACGGATCTGTGCTGGTGCATATCCTGCGTCAGGAAAAGCGGCGTTACTATAATCTGGAAGGACTCTGGAGCGACGCCAAACGCATCCCCTGAAATGTGCCGCGGCTACATTTCCTCCAAAGTTCCAATCCCGAGCAGTTCCAAGCCTTTGCGCAAAACATCGCCGGTGAGCCGGCAAAGTCCCAGACGGGAATTTTTGAGGGTTTGGTTCTCCGCCTTTAAGACCGGGCAGTTTTCAAAGAAGCGGTGGTAGAGGGCGGCGCATTCGTACAGGTAACTGCAGATATGGTGGGGCCGGTATTCCTGGGCGGCCAATTCAACCACCGGACCAAAAGCCAGCAGCTTCCGCGCGAGATCCTGCTCCAACGCATGCTCGAGAACAAAGGCATTCTCACACACAGTTTGGTCGGCCTTGCGCAGAATGGAGCGGGTCCGGACATAGGCATTGAGCAGGTACGGGGCGGTATTGCCATCAAAGGCCAGCAGCCTGTCCCAGTCAAAAACGTAGTCGAGATTGCGATTCTGCGCCTGATCCGCGTACTTGAGGGCGCCGATGCCGATGACCGGAGCCATGAGCGCCATTTTTTCATCGCTCAGGTCAGGTCTTTTTTCCCGGAGAATTTTTGCCGCGCGGACTTCGGCTTCATCCAGCAGATCCCGCAGTTTGATGGGATTGCCATCGCGTGTTTTGAGGGGTTTGCCGTCCTTGCCCAGGATGGCGCCGAACCAGACATGCTCAAGTTGGCAGGAGACACCCCAGAGGCTGGCGCTGGCAAAGAGTTGCTTGAAATGCAGTTGTTGACGGCCATCGGTTACATAGATCACCGAATCCGTATGGAAATGCTCTGTCCGGTAGCGGAGGGTGGCCAGATCAGTGGTGGCGTAGAGTGATGCACCGTCAGACTTGCGGATGAGAAAGGGGTGCTCCTTGAGTTCCTCGTTGTCGTCAAAGAAAATGACGGACGCTCCCTCACTCAGGCGGGCTATCCCGCGGGCCAGCAACTCCTCCACGACCCCATCCAGCCATGGGTTGTAAAAACTTTCCGCCAGGGTGTGGTCGAAATGGGTGCCCAATCGCTGGTAAATGCGTTCGAAGGATTGTTGGGAAAGTTCCCGGAAACGGTTCCACAAGGCGGTGTTTTCAGGGTCGCCCTGTTGGAGTTTGAGGAGCTCCTGCCGTGCCTGCTCAAGCAGGGCCGGGTCCCGGGTACTGGCCTGGTGGGTGTCCTGATAGAGGCGTTCCATTTCCGCCAAGGCATTTTCAACAGTGAGCTCGGGCCTGCCGGCCATTTTGTAACCCAGGATGAGTTTGCCGAATTGTGTTCCCCAGTCACCAAGATGATTATCCCGGATGACATGATGGTTGAGGGAGCTGTAGATGCGTGCAATCGTATCGCCCAGCACAGTGCTGCGGATGTGTCCCACATGCATTTCCTTGGCCACGTTGGGCGAGCTGAAATCAACCAGAATGGTCCGGGGCTTGTCTGCCGCAGGAATGCCCAGTCGTGGATCACGCGCCAGGCCCTGCAGTGCGCGGGCAATAGAGGCCGACCGGAAGCGTATGTTGACAAAGCCGGGCCCGGCGATTTCGGGTGGTTCGATGTCGTCACAAGCGGCAAGGGTCTGGACAAGTGATACCGCAAGTTCGCGGGGATTTTTTTTCAGGCTTTTGCCGGCCACCATGGCGATGTTGCTTTGGAAATGGCCGAAGCGCTCGTCCTGGCAGGCTTTGACCCAGGAGGTCCCAAGCGACGCAAAACCGGCAGCGGTGGCCCAGTCGGCGATGTGTTTTTCCAGTTGTTGTTGCAGGGACACGGCTCAGGAATTTCTAATCAACTCGCAAAACTGTTCGCGGGTGGTGAGGGCGGCCAGGGTCTGCCTGGCTTCATCCCCGCTGAAAAAGCGGCTGAGAAGGGCGAGGGTGCGCAGGTGGGTCGCGTAATCGTTGGCCGGCACCAGCACCATGAAAAGCAGGTGTACCGGCAGATGGTCGCTGGCACCGTAGTCAATACCAGCGGGGTGACGTCCAGCCACCGCCACCACATCAGACAGGCCGTGTATGGAGGCGTGGGGCAGGGCCAACCCGCCTCCGATGGCAGTGGTGAGTTTTTCCTCACGCGAAATCAAAGCGGTCTCAACCGTTGGCAGCAGGTCGGTGGGAATCCGTTTGGAATTGGCCAGATGCAGAGCCATTTGGCGCAACACTTCAGGCTTGGTGGAGCCGGTCAGGCTGGGAATGAAGCAGTCGCCCTGAAACAAAGTGGTGAGCATTTTTTGCATGGGTCCAATTTCGCTTGATAAAGGGTACGGAATATAAGCTGAAATTTTTAGAATGCCAGCCTATATAAAGCCTGAAATTTCACGGCGCAAAAGATGTACGCGGAGCTGGTGTCGTGCCAGAGCAGATGGATGGCGAAGCGCCACTGTCCCGGCGAGCGCCAAAGCCAGAGCAGGGCTGTCAGCAAAAGAGTGTTGGCCAAGAGGATGAAGACGAGGGAGAAGAGCCTGCCCTGGGTGGCAAAATCGGGTTGTTCTGTTTTCAGGAGGCTGAAGGTGTAGCAGAGGTGGAAACCCCAGGTGCCTCCCCAAAAAATGAGAAAGCACCACTCCCAGGGCACGGCATCCCGCCAGACCAGGCGCAAACCCAGCCAGAGCAGACCCGTGACCAACGGGTAAAAAGGGAGGATGTAGGGAGCCAGGGCGATCCAAACGGACATGGTATCGCTTTCAATGGAGCCACCGTGGGAGTGGACTTTGAAGGAGGAGACCCGGCCACCGCTCATCAAGACGGCGATGGCATGGGTGGTTTCGTGACCGAACACGTACAGCCAGTTCCAGCGCGGCAGGGCCAGGTATATGGAGGCCATGGTGGAAAATCCGAGCCCGATGCAGAAGGGACCCTGCCAGTGCAACTCCTGCTGCCAAAGGCAGTAAACAATGCTGAGCCATGCAAAATGAGCCGTCGCCGCCAAGGCAGGCAGGAGCAGCAGGGCCAGCACAAATTTACAGAACTTCACCTCTTGACTTTAGGTTCCATCTTCAGAATAGTCATGCGATATTATGGCAAACACCAAGTCAGCAGCAAAGAGGGCGCGCGTCAGCCGGCGCCGGGCCGCGATCAACAAGAAAAGCGCAGCTTCCTACAAACAGGTTGAAAAAAAACTGAAAGCCCTGGTCAGCAGCGGCAAGAAGGAAGAAGCGGCCAAACTGCTGCCTGAGGTTCAGGCCAAGGTTGATTGCGCAGCCAAGTCGCGGACCATTCATCCCAATAAAGCCGCCCGGGTCAAGTCACGCATGGCCAAGCTGCTCAAGAAATAACCCTGTCACCCAGATTTTCGGGTCACAAAAAAGCCGGTTTTCACAACCGGCTTTTTTTATTCCCACGGCAAAAATGAATTACCAGCCGTTGGTGACCTGGGTGATGATTTCGCGGGCCAGATCTTCGGCCGCCAGTGGCAGGGCCTGCCGTTCACCCTCCTGGGCGTCTTGGGCCACATAGTATTGGGTTTTACCGGTGAACGTCTGATCGGCAAAAACCTTCTTTCCAGTCAGGTTGTTGATCAGGGTGGCCTTGGCGGTCAAAAGGCCCTGGTATTCCTCACTGACCAGGGAATTGTCCGGGGCGCGGCGCATGCTATTGCGCTCGAAGTTGATGATGGTGACTTCCAGGGTGGCATCGGCGGACCCGATGCGGCTGCTGTGGAAGGTGCCGTCGTTTTCCAACTGATGGATCAGGGCGTTGGTGGCCATGACCTGGAGCGAAGGCTTGTAGGATTCATTTTTAACCATCGGGACATAGATGGTTTTGACCCCTTTGAGTTGGGCGGAAGGAATGCCGCCCATGTGGTAGCCGGCGCAACTGCTGAAAAGGAGGGCCAGGCCGGTGCAGGCGGTCAGACAAAGTATTTTTTTTGCATTCATAGTAATGGGGTTTTTTCAGCTTTTTCGTTGGAAAGATCAACCGAGGGGCCGGATTTGTCCTTGGCATCGGCCGATCCCTTTCCGCTGAGAGTCTTGAGCATCTCCAACTTTTGTTTGGCTTCCCCGGCCTGGTTGGTGGTGGGGCCTTGCTGGACCACATCATTGTAGTAAATGATGGCGGCCTTGTAATTTTTTTGTTTTTCGTAGAACTGGGCGATGTTGAATGATCCCTGCACCCGGCGTGAACTCAGCTCGGTGATGTAAGCCTTGGCCTGATCCACTTTTTCACTGCTGGGAAAACGTACCAGAAAATCCTGGAAAGCCTCGATGGATTTTTGGGCCGCGCTCTGGTCGTAATCAGGCTGGCTGGAAGCCTGATACCAGGCGTAGCCGATTTGGTATTGCGCACTGGGGGCCTGATCGCTGCCGGGGTATTTGTCGAGAAGCTTGTTGTAGGAGGCAATGGCATCGGACCATTTTTGTTGTTTTTCGCGGGCCAGGCCGATTTTGAAATGGGCTTGCGGAGCGTAGGGGCCGTAGGGGGCGTTTTTGATCACGGCCTGAAAGATCTCCACGGTTTTGTCCATGGAGGGGAGCAGGGGGATGCCGATGAGTTTTTGGCGTTCGCCGGCCAGGAAGAGATTGCCGATGCTGAACTGACGTTCGATGGCCAGATCGAAGAATTGGCTGGCGGGATATTTATCAACGACTTTTTGATAGGCCTTGTAGGCCTGCCAGAACTCGGCGGTTTTTTCAAGCATGAGGCCGACCTTGAACTGCGCTTCACCGGCTGCAGTGGAGAGAGGCCAGCGGCGTACGATGCCACGGTAAGTGTCCAAAGCGGCTTTATACGCTTCCTTGGATTCGAGATTGTGAGCCAACTGCAAGGCTTCTTTGGCGTCGCTTGCAGACAGGGTTTCACCGCTGCTTTCATTGACCCAGCCTTCCCCCGGCCTCCAGACCAAGCCAGCCTGTGCCAGGGAAGTCAGTCCCCAGAGCGCCAAGGCTCCCCAAGCCGCTAAATTCTTCATTTGCAGCTACATTAGAGGGGCGGCGGGTGAGGTCAAGTGAGGAAAGGAAGTGAGTCGGGTGTGGCGGAGGAGGGTTTTGGCTGGACCGGGAATGAAAAAGGCGCGCCCTCAACGCGGATAAGATGTTCGATACCAATGAAATAAAAAAAGCTGGGCGATGCCCCGCAGCGGGCCGAAGTGCAGCCGGCTGATTTTATCAATCTGTTTGAGGGACGGGGCTTGGCGGCGTTTGGGGAAGTAAAGCTCATGCATCAATTTTTGCACCCAGACGTCCACGGGGAAGGCATCGTAACGGGCGGCGGCGTAAAGCAGGATGCAGGAGGCCACTTTGGGGCCCACTCCGCGGAGCTGTTGCAGGTGGAGGGAGGCCTCGTCAGTGTTGAGTCGGGCGATCTGATGCCAGTCAAAGGCGCCTGTATCAATCTGTCGTGCGGTGGTGAGCAAGTGCCGGGCCCGGTAGCCCATGCGACATTGGCGGAGATCCGTTTCGGTCAGGCGCGCCAGCGCTTGGGGGCCGGGGAAGCTCCAGCCACCGTGAGGCAGAGCTTGTCCGTAGCGTTGTCGCAGTTCCCGGTTGATGGACTGGATTTGGGGGATCTGTTTCAGGGAGGAACAGATGAAATTACACACGCATTCAAACCAATCCTCCCGCACACAACGCAAACCGTGCACATGGAGTCTGGCCTTGTTCAGGTGAGGGTCGTCGGGCAATTGCTTGAGCCTGGCGGTCCATGCTGGATGCAGCGAAAAATAATCACGTATTTGATTCTTGGTGACAGATCCTTCGAAGTGCAGGGAGCTGTCCTGTTGGCGGATGCGACAGGGGTTTTGCAGAATGTAGCCCTGCCAGAAGCCGGTGTCGGGTGCAAACTGCCAGCAAAAGGTTTGGCCCGCAGAAAGGGTGTGGTGCAGGCAAAAATCGGGGGCGGACAGGGAGGACATGCCGGACAATATACTTGCAGATTTTGTTTTAGAAACAAAGCTGTGTCTATTCCATATGCTGGTACTGCACAGATGAAGCCGCGAAACATTCACCATTTGACCGGGGTAATGCTTCTGGGCTTGGGGGCTTGGGGCTGTCTGCCCGGGGCATCGGCCCAGACAGCGGAGGAGGCAACGGCGGCCCAGGCTATCCCGCGCGCTCAACCGGTTGAGATCACCCCGCCCCCCGTGGCACAGCCTCCAAATGAAACAACGCCGCCGGTGGCCACGGCCGTGAATCCGGATGCGGGCAATTCCGGGGCACCGGTGGATCCCCAGCAACCGGTGGAACTGCGGATTTTGTCACCGCGGCCCAATGAGGTGGTGGCCTTGTCGGATGTGGATGTTTTCCTGGAGCTGAAAAATTATCAGGTACGGGAAGCGGGCAACCGGTTGCGGATTATTTTGGACAACGGTTCTCCGTTCACTGCGTACGGAACGGCGAAACCCATCACCCTGCCTGGTTTGGCCGAGGGGGGGCACACTCTGAGGGTGTTCGCAGCCAAGCCGGACGGGACTTTGCTGCGCGATGCCAAGGCCTTTGCCATGTGCCATTTTTATGTGAAGAAAAAAGATTTTCAGAATTATGCCGGCAGTGACAAACCCTGCCTGACCGTCAATCTCCCGGCGGGGGATGAGATCGACACGGATTTGGAGGGTCGCGTCTGTTTTGATTATACGGTGGGCTGTCCGTCTGGAAATGACACCGGGACGGTGAAGGTGCATTACATCATGGAGGGTTACGAGGGATATCTGACGGACCCGGGGCCGGTCTATTGGGGAAACATCCCCGTGGGGAGACACAAGCTGGTGGTGGAATTATTCGACGCCAACGGCCAGTTGATTATCGGCGCCTACAACCGGGTGGAGCGCGTGTTTGAAGTACGCCAGGTGCTCAAGGCCAAACCGGTCGGGCCGGAAGAGAGCGGGAACGCGACTGTCATTCCGCAATAACCGGCAGTCCGGCTATTTTTTTCCGGCATCCTCCCGCAGGTGGATGATCAGGCTGCGGGCGTTGATGAAGGGCAGACAGACATAGCTTAAAATCAACGGGGCTTTGTCGACGTGACAAAGATAAATGAGCTGCAGGATGCTTCCGACCAGGCTCAGATACCAGAACGAGGCCGGTATGATGATCTGTTTGTGTTTTTCCGACAGATACCACTGGATGACAAAACGGGCGGAGAAGAGTATCGAAGCCACGTAACCGACGATGGTCCAATAAAACGAATCCATATAGAGCCAGGGCACGAGGTGTGAAAGAAAGGGGGCCAGGAAGCCCGAATCAGAAGTGAACATGGGACGGATTCTTTGGCTTTGCCGCCCTTTTGACAAGCCAATCCGCAGTGGAGCTTATGCGCGGGAGGCAGAGGGCCAGTGAATCTGGCGGCTCAGGTACCAGCGCACGCCGACCAGATCCCAGATGCCGCGCAGGGCGCGACCGCCGAGGGTGTATTTGGAAACACCGAAGCGGCGGGAGCGGTGATTGACCTCTACCTCACCCATCTTCAAGCCCGCCCCGCCCAGCAGGGCGGGAATATAGCGGTGCATCCCGTTGAACGGGATCAGGTGTTGCACATCTTCGCGGCGCATGGCTTTAAGCGTGCAACCGGTGTCGGTGGCCCTGTCCCCCAGAACGCTGCGCCGGATGGCGTTGGCCCATTTTGAGCCGATGCGGCGGCTCCAGGAGTCCTGGCGCTTGCGGCGCACGCCGCAGACAAAATCGTACTCACTCATTTTTTCCAGAAGCAAGGGAATGTCCGCCGGATCATTTTGTGCGTCACCATCCAGCATGACGCAGATGTCGCCGGTGGCGGCATGCAATCCCTGAAAAAGGGCCGCGCTTTGGCCGAGGTTCTTTTTCAAGGCCACGCAGCGCACGCCGGGAAAACTGCGGATCAATTCGGCGGTACGATCGGTACTGCCGTCATCGACAGCGATGATTTCAGCCCCGGGCTGGCAGGATTCGATTTCGCGCAGCAGCGAAGCGACGTTTTCTTCTTCGTTGTAAAAAGGGATGACGATGGAAATTTTCAAGGTGTTACAGGCGGGTTGGGTGAAGCGACGGGATCGGGGCGGGGCCCCCCGTAATTATGGCAGAAATAAAACTTAAATTTACCATTTTTACCAATAAAGACCACCGAGCTGAATTCGTGCGGCAAAGGATCCGGCACCTGTTCATCCGTGCTGTCGGTGACGTAAATGGCACTTTCCGCCTGAAAACCGTCATTGTAGCCGGGCCAGAATGAAAACTGATTTTCGACTCCTTCATGGGTGGGCAGGTAGGTTTGGGGCTTTTCCGGGTGATAAAAGGCAATGAGGCTGGCAGAGCTGTATTTGTTGGCAATGATAAAGGAGGCGCCGTACTCCTTTTGCAGGAGATTGATTTTTTCCGCCAGGCTGGCGGAGCCGCGCACGCGGTTCAGGCCTCCGTTGAGCAGGCGGACGAGGCGATCCCCCTTGGGCAGTGTTTTCAGGGTTTGGTCCAGTCCGGGGTGTTGGGCGGGGATGAGAGGGAAGAGGTGCAGGATCACCACAACCAGTGCAGTGAAGGAGAGACCGGCAAGGCTGATGCGGCGCAGGGTCTGTGACCGGCGGTTCCATTGGTTCCAGACCACGGCGGTCAGGATGAGGCCGGAGATGTAGGCCGGACAGGTCCAATTGGCCTGACCCGTTTCGTTCAGGCTCAAGATGCAATAAAACAGAACGAGGGGAAAAAACAGGCAGAGCAGATAGCGCAAGCGCAGGTCGAGCTGGGGGAGTTTGGCCGGGGCCAGGCAGGAAAAGGCCGCCGCGATCATGCCGGTGAAGATGAAGGGGGAGATGACCAGCGTCTGGCCCAGCAGAAAGGAGAGCAGGCGGGCCGGGACGATTTCAAAATGTTTGTCCAAAGCACCGCGGTGTTGCAAGTGGTGCAGGGTGATCCAGCCGTAATGCTGGTTCCAGAGGACCACCGGCGTCAGGCAGAGCAGGGCCACGGCCAGCATGAGCCAGAATGTTTTCCCGCACAAATGACGGCGGTGCTCCCGGCTCCACAGGCAGAACAGGGCAAAACAAATCAGCTCGGCGATGTTGGTGTATTTGCAAAGCATGCCCAGACCGATCCACAGTCCGGTCAGCAGCCAGAAGCGCGGCCCGTCCTCATCCTTGGCTTTCCAGAATGTCCAGGCCGCCAGCGTCCAGAAAAACACGCTCAGCGGGTCGATGGTCATGAGGAGGCTCCCGATGGAAAACATCCAGACCAGGCCAGCCAGCAACATGGCATAAAATCCGGTGCGGCTGTCAAAGAGCGTTTTGCCCAGGCGGTACAAGGCATAGCCGGTTCCCGCCGAAAGCAGGACCGCAAAAAAACGGATGCCGAACACGGTGTTGCCGAACAGATGCGTACCGGCGGCGATGGTGTAGGCGACCCCGGGGCCTTTGCTGAAATAGCTCAGGTCAAGATGCCTGGACCAGAGCCAGTAGTAGGCTTCGTCGCCGACCAATTCCAAGCGGGTGCAGTACCAAAACCGGAAGAGGGTGGCCAGAGCGAGCAGGACCAGGGCGGCTTGGTCCCAGGAAAGGGCATAGCCGCCGGGAAGCCGGAGTTCCCGGTTGTCGGCTTCAGGTGCAGGGAAAGAGTGTGGAGTGTCGGGCATAAAGTCCGGGCGCAAGCCGCCCGCCCCATTTCTGCCAGAGTTTATCGGCGGCGCAACATATTCCCGCTGTGTAGGCTGTGGCCAGCAGGACGGAGACGAGAATGTCGCTCGGATAGTGGTCGCCGGTGTAAATTCTGGAGTAAGCCATCAAGGCGGCCCAAAGCCAAGCCCAGGGTGCGGCGCGGCGGCCATAAAGACGGGTGAGCAAAAAGGCCAGGGCCACATTGTTGCAGGTGTGGCCGGAGGGCATGCTGTGCCCGGTTTTCCAGGGTTCGTAGGAGGTCATTTCCACCCGGTAACCCCATCCTTCCGGGCGCACGTGCCGCACATTTTCCAGAGCTTGGAAGGGTCGTGGCCGGTTGGCGCTGATTTTAATGGCCCAGTCGAAACCGGCGTCGCCAATCAGCAGGCAAAGTGCCAGCAAAACCAGCAGCAACCGTTCTCGATAACCGCCCCACAGAAGCAGGCCGATGACGAACGCGGCCAGCGGCAGTTTCAAAAGTCCGAAATTGGAGATGAAGGAAAAGAAATGATCCGCCAGCGGGTGCGTCCACAGGCCGTTTATATGGCGGAAAAGGGTGAGGTCCAGGGTGTGTAAAAGACTCATGGGAAGAATTCTTTATAGACCGTCCCGACCGGACTTTCCAGAAATGCTTTTCCGCCGCCTGAACGGCGATTTGGGAAAGGCGTTTTTAATAAAATGCAAGTCGGCTTGATTTCAAGGCCGGGCGCCTTAGGGTGGGGCGATGCCGAAACAATTTTTAGCTGCGGGCCTGCTGGTTTTGGCGGCGGGGCTGTCTGCCTTGAGGGCGGAACCGGATCCGACCAAGCCCATTCCCCTGCCCGAGGTGTTGCAGGAGCGGATGTGGCAGGTGGGGCGTTTGGGTGATTTTCAATTGCACGGGTTCATGCGCACGGCCAAGCATCTGCATCCGATCACCATGCGCACGCGGGACCGGCAGATTGTTTTCGAATTCCAGGAGCAACCCCTGCAGATCCGTGTGGTAATGACACAGGGCGGCAGCATCGTTTCCCGCCGCAAATCCGGAGCCGAGGAGTGGCAGTTGGTCAGCGGCACCCAGCGTCTGGATAAAATCCTGGATTCGGACGTGGCTTACGAGGATCTGGGCCTGGACTTTTTGCGCTGGTCCACGGTCAAACCGATCGGGCTGGACAGTATTTTGACGCTCACGTCCTGGGCTTATGAATCGGTTCCGCCGGTCAAAAGCACGTATGCACGCACCCGCTATTGGATCAGCGCCGATTATCTGGCGGTGTTGCGGGTCGATGCCTTCAACAGTCAGGGGCAGGTCATCAAGCGCGTGGAAATCAACGGGGTCATGAAAGTGGGCGATGTGTACACGATCAAGGAGATGATGATTTCCGACATGATCCCCGGACGCGATCTTTCCCAGAGCCGTACGTACATTGAAATCCGCGATGCCAAACCGGGCTCCGGTTTGTGAGCTTGCTACACCCGGCGCCAATCCTTAGCCTATAATCAGAGCTGCCCGTGAAACTAAAAATCGATCTCCATTGCCACTCGCGATTCTCGGCCGACGGGGTGTCGGAGCCGGAAGTGATGGTGGAAGAGGCCAAACGCAAAGGCTTGCACGGCTTTGCCATCACGGATCACAACACCTGTGCCTGTGTGGATTATTTTTTGCAGCAGGGTTTGATGCGCGAGGACGGGCAGCCGGTGGACGGGCTGCTCATCATTCCCGGCCAGGAAATCACCACCTCCTGCGGGCATCTGCTGGCCTTGGGAGTGCGCCTGCCCGATCTCAAGGGCATTTCGCCGCATGAGGCGATTGAGTTGATCCATGAGGCGGGGGGTCTGGCCATCCCGCCGCATCCCTATGACATGTTCCGCGCCGGCATACGCGAATCGGTTTTGGAGACTCTGGCCATCGACGGTCTGGAAGTGTTCAATGCCGCCACCACCCTGCGGCGTTACAACCGCATGGCTTATGAATACGCCCTGCGCAAGGGCTTGCCCATGACCGCGGGCAGTGATGCCCATCACGAATCCGCCCTCGGCGTGGCCTACACCATCGTGGATGCGAAATCCTTTGATCAGGCTTCCGTGATGGAAGCCTTGCGTAATCCGGTCGGCCTGCAACAGACCTACATCACGGCCAAGGACGCGGTCCGCAAAACCTTCAACAATCTGTTCCGCATCCGCCGTCCCGGACGCCGCGCGCCGGTGAAGAAATAAGGACCGGTTCCGCCCGGCTTGTGTCGCGATTGATTTTGCACTAGGTTTTCACCCCCATGAGTGAGTTGAAAGACATGCTGACGGCCCTGGGCCGCGAAGCCAAGGCGGCCAGCCGCCGATTGGCCAGCGCCTCCACCGCGCAAAAGAACGACCTGTTACGGCATATCGCCGCTGCCTTGGACAAGGAACGCACCGCGCTCCGCGAAGCCAATCAACAGGATCTGGAAACCGGGCGCCGCGAAGGACTTTCCACCGCCATGCTTGACCGCCTGGAGCTGAACGACAAACGCATCGACGGCATGATACGCGGAGTGAACGAGGTCATGGCCCTGCCGGATCCGGTCGGGGAGGTGTTGCGTGACTGGGTACTGCCCAATGGTCTGCACATGCAAAAGGTGCGGGTGCCGATCGGTGTGATCGGAATCATTTATGAATCGCGTCCCAACGTGACAGTCGATGCGGGCATTCTCTGCCTCAAGACCGGCAATGGGGTGATTTTGCGCGGGGGCCGCGAAGCCTTTCATTCCAACCAGATCCTGGGGCGTCTGATGCGGCAGGCTTCGGAACAGGCGGGACTGCCCGCCGCCACCACCACGGTGGTGCCGACCACGGACCGGGAAGCCATTCCGGTTTTGTGCCGCATGAATGAGAGCATCGATCTGATGATACCGCGCGGCGGGCATGGTTTGATCGAGACGGTGGTGGAACATGCCAGGATGCCGGTGATCAAGCATTACCACGGGGTGTGTCACATTTATGTGCAGGCCGGGGCGGATATGGACATGGCGGAGAAAATTCTGATCAATGCCAAATGCCAGCGTCCGGGGGTTTGCAACGCCGCGGAAACGCTGCTGGTGGACCGTTCCATAGCACCGGCGTTTCTGCCGCGTGCCGTGAAAGCCCTGCGCGACAAAGGAGTCCGGGTGCTGGGCGATGCGGAAACCGGCCGGGTTCTGGGTGAAAAATTGCCCGAGCCGGAAAATTGGACGACAGAGTATCTGGATTTGATCATGGCGGTGCGGGTGGTGGATGGGTTGGAACAGGCCCTGCAGCATCTGGACGATTTCGGCTCCGATCATTCGGATACCATTGTGACCGAGGACAAGGCGGTGGCGGAACGTTTTCTGCGCGAGGCGGATTCGGCGGCAGTGTATTGGAACGCCTCCACGCGTTTCACCGATGGGGGGGAGTTCGGGTTCGGCGCGGAAATCGGCATCAGCACGGACAAGATCCATGCCCGGGGCCCGATGGCTCTGGAAGAGCTGACCAGCTACAAGTACGTGGTGCGGGGAACCGGACAGGTGCGCACTTGACAAGCCCGCCGGGGTCTGCTTTCTTTTGCAACGCTTCTTATCAAGAGCAGCTGAGGGACTGGCCCTGTGACGCTGCGGCAACCGGATCGATGCAAATCGATCGTCGAGGTGCCAAACCCAGCTCCGGTTTACCGGGGAAGGATAAGGGAGCAGCAGTTGTTTCGGGCATCTGTTGTATCTTCCTTTTTCTTCGCTTGAGATGGGCGGCAGGGCTTTGCGGTTTTGTCTGAAAGGACGGATCGGAGGCGGGAAACAACATGAGCGAAATTTATTTTAGTCATTTGAAGTGCCGGGAGTGCGGGCATCTGTACCCCAAGAAGGCCATTCATGTCTGCGAATTCGATTTCGGACCCTTGGAGGCCGATTACGACTACGCCAAAATCAAAAAAGCGTTGACGCGCCAGGTGATTGAGAGCCGGCCTCCGACCATGTGGCGTTACCGGGAGTTGCTGCCGATTGACGGAGAGCCGACGGTGGGTTTGCAGGTCGGGTACACCCCGCTGGTCAAGGCGGACCGCCTGGCCAGGGCGCTGGGTGTGAAGGAAATTTACGTCAAAAATGACACGGTCAATTATCCAACCCTGAGTTTCAAGGATCGCGTGGTGGCGGTGGCGCTTTCGCGCGCCCGTGAACTGGGCTTCAAGACCGTGGCCTGCGCCTCCACCGGTAATCTGGCCAATTCCGTGGCGGCCAACGCCGCTGCCGCCGGACTGGACAGCTATGTGCTGATCCCGGCCGATCTCGAACAAAGCAAGGTTTTGAACAGCTTGGTTTACGGCACCAAGGTCGTCGGCATCCACGGCCCCTACGATCAGGTCAACCGGCTGTGCTCGGAAATCGCCGGCAAATACGGTTGGGGTTTCGTCAACGTCAACCTGCGTCCTTATTACGCTGAAGGTTCCAAAACCATGGGTTTTGAAATTGTGGAACAACTCGGCTGGCAGATTCCCGCCCACACCGTGGTGTGCATGGCCAGCGGATCGCTCCTGACCAAGATCCACAAGTCGTATCATGAATTGATCAAAATCGGGTTGATTCCGGAGGCCAACTTCACCATTCACGGAGCCCAGGCCACGGGCTGCAATCCCATCAGCGCCGCCCGCAAGGCCGGGTCCGACTTGATCCGGCCGGTGCCCAAGCCGGACACGATTGCGAAGTCGCTGGCCATCGGCACGCCCGCCGACGGTTATTATGCGGTCAAGGTCATGCAGCAGACCGGTGGTTCGGCCGAGGATGCCAGCGATGCGGAGATCATCGAGGGAATCAAGCTGCTGGCGGAGACGGAAGGCATTTTTGCCGAGACGGCCGGCGGAGTCACGGTGGCCTGCACGAAAAAACTCATCGAGACCGGCAAACTGCCGCGCGACGAACGGATTGTGATCTGCATCACGGGTCACGGATTGAAGACGGCCGAGGCGGTGCAGAACCACATCGGCGCGGCGCGCTGCATCAAACCGAGCCTGCGGGAATTCGATGCCTTGGTGGCGGATGAAATCGCGGCCTTGAAATAAGCGACCAGGAAAAAAACTATGGCAGTACAAGTGAACATACCGACCCCGTTGCGGGGTTTGACCGGAAACAAGGACATGGTGGAGGCCAGCGGCGCCACCATCGCGGCGATTGTGGAGGATCTGGAAAAGAACTATCCCGGCATCCGTGTGCGTTTGATGGATGACCAGGGGAACCTGCGGCGTTTTGTGAATTTTTATGTCAACGGGGAGGACGTGCGTTTTCTCCAGGACAAGGAAACGCCCGTGCAGGCCACCGATGAAGTCAGTATTGTGCCCGCCATCGCGGGAGGGTAATATCCCGACATGGCCAAATCCCAAGCCCGCTACTGGTTGAATTTCGATGCTCCGTCCACCCGGCAGCCGTTGATTTATCTCCTGAGCAAAAAATTTGATGTGGTGTTCAACATCCGCCAGGCTTCCATCAGCGAAAGCATGGGGCTGATGGCGGTGGAACTCGAGGGTGAGCGCGAGGTGATCAAGGAAGCCATTGCCTGGCTGGAATCCCAGGGCGTCAGCGTCGAGCCGGTCGAGATCAACACCATCGAGGGATAGGATTTCCCCCGGTTTAAACCATGGGTATCACGCCAAAACTTACGGCCTGTGCTCCGGTGCTTTTGGTTCGGGACGTGGTGTCATCTGCCAACCACTATCGCGATGCGATGGGATTTTCCTACGAAAGATTTTGGGGTGAGCCGCCGTCCTTTGTCATGCTGTGTCGTGACGGGATGCAGGTAATGCTCAAGCAGGTCGATGACCCCAAACATGTGGTCCCCCACTGGACGGTCTGCGACAAGGTTTGTAACATTTATTTCTGGGTTTCGGATGTGGATGTGTTGCATGCAGAATTTGTGCGGCGCGGAGCGAAAATAGATTACGGTCCCTGTGACCAATCGTACGGATGCCGGGAATTCGGTGTGCAGGATCTGGATGGCTATGACATCGCCTTTGGACAGGTGAAGAGTTAAACTCCGGGAATCGCTCTAGAGGCTGCCTTCAGTCGCGGCATTTGTTTGCAGTTTCCGCACCCGAAAGGGCTCAAACAAAACCGGCTGTTTGAAGGGGCTGTCAGTAGCGGGTCAGTTTTTCCAGCACGAAATCCCGGATTTCCGGGGGCAGGGTGGCGGAGCGTTCACTGAACAAGGCCAGGACTTGCGCTTTCGGGAACGCAGGGCCAGAGCAGAGGATGGGGGTGCGGTTGGCTTCGGGAGATTGCTCCCCCTCGTCGATGCAGGCATATTGAAAGCCTTGTGCGGGCAGCCAGCGCAGGGAGTGACGCCGGATGTTATCGCTGTGAATCAATTCAAAACCGGCAATGCCGCCTTCCGTCTGATACCACAGGATCAATTCCAGATCCCGGTCCATCATCCATTTGCGGGGCAGGTCGCCATCGACCTTCCGGATGGGGGCGTCGTGTAGCATCACAGTTCCTTCCATTCCCGCAAACAGCGGTCCACGGCTTCGTGGACTTCGGTGAGGGGGATGCCGTGGCTGAGCAGTTTTCCGGAATCGAGCTCGCAGTGCGCCCGGGGTGTGAGGATGATTTTTTGGAACTCGGCATCGCTTGCAAAAAAGCGGAACTCTTTTCCGGGGGCCCGTTGGTGTTTGCGGATCAGGCTGACAATTTCCCCGGTGCTGATGACGCCGGGATTGGTGATGTTGTAAATGCCGCGCGGCAGTTGTTGGAGAAAGCAGTCGAGACAGGCACCGGCAAATTCATCCAGATGGGAGATGGAATTTTTTGCCTCGACCAGTTTTTCATAGCGCATCAGTTTGGCCAGATAGTTTTTGGGATGGTTACGGCTTTCGAAGGGATAACGCAGGCGCCAGAGATAGCTGTCGGGCCAGTTGTTGATGATCACCTCCTCGGCCAGGGCTTTGCAGCCGCTGTAAAAACCGGAGTTGTTGTGGCGGAAATCGAAATTGGGCGCCTCGGCCTCGGTGTAACCGCCTCCGCCCGGCCGGGGGCCGTTGTAAATGCAGCCGGTGGAGACATGGCCGAGGGGAATTTGTTCGTGGGCGCACACTTCGGCCAGCAAAGCCGGCAGGGCCAGATTGGCCGCGACGCAAAGTTCCTTGTGGTTTTCCGTGGCATCCACATTGGGCGCGCCCGGCCAGCCGGCGGCATTGATGACGAAGGAGGGGTGGAGTTGGTGAAGGGTTTCGGTGAGGAGCCGGCCGGGGTCGTGGTCGGGATTTTTCAGGGAGAGGGTTTGGTACGGCAGATGACGCTTTTGCAGTTCGCGCACGAATGCCCCGCCCACATAACCCGTGCTGCCCAGCAAAAGAAACATCGCTGCAAATTAACGGTTCCCATCCAGGAGTAAAGCTTTGGGCTGGCTAGTGGATGAAGTTATTATCTATCCTTGCCGGATGCGTGAGGTGGATTATCTGATTGTGGGAGCGGGCTTTGCCGGGGCGGTGCTGGCGGAACGCCTGGCTGAAGAGGCCGGAAAGCAGTGCCTGGTGGTGGACCGCCGTGGCCATATCGGCGGTAATGCCCATGACCATTACGATGCCGCGGGGGTACTGCTCCACACCTACGGCCCGCATTATTTCCGGACCAATTCCGACCGTATTGTGGCGTATTTGAGCCGTTTCACCGACTGGCATCCGGTGGAGTACAAAATTTTGTCATATACGGACGGCCGCTACTGGCAGTTTCCCATCAATTTGAACACCTTTGAGCAGTTGCAGGGCCGGCCCTCCACCACGGAGGAAATGGAAAAGACCCTGGCGGAATGGCGGGTGGCGATTGAAAACCCGGTCAATTCCGAGGAGGTGATTGTGGCGCAGGTGGGGTGGAAGTTGTACGAAAAATTTTTCAAGAACTACACGCGCAAGCAATGGCGGCGCGACCCCAAGGAACTGGATGCCAGTGTCTGCGGGCGCATTCCGGTGCGTACGAACCGGGACGACCGTTATCTTTCGGAAAAGTTCCAGGCACTGCCCAAGGACGGGTACACGCGCCTGTTTGAAAAAATGCTCCATCATCCCCGCATCGAACTGCGGCTCAATACGGATTACCGGACCCTGCAGCAGGAGGTGAAATATGGGCACATGATTTATACCGGTGCGATTGATGAGTTTTACGATTATTGTTACGGGGCGCTGCCCTATCGCTCGCTCCGTTTTGAACCGGAAACCCTGGCGCAGGAATATTTTCAGCCGGCCATGCAGGTGAATTATCCGAACGAGGGGGACTACACCCGCATTGTTGAATTAAAGCATGCCACGGGTCAGAAATTGCCCGTGACCACGATCGTGCGCGAGTATCCGGAGGATTTTGGGCCGGGGCGTGAGCCGTATTATCCCATTCCCGCCCCGGATGCGAGGGCTCTCTATGAGCAATACCGCGAGCGGGCGGAAAAGGAAGGCAGGGTCAGTTTTGTGGGGCGACTGGCCACCTACCGTTATTACAACATGGACCAGGTCATAGGCATGGCCCTGGCCGAGTTTGACCGGCTGATGGCTCGGAACGGCAGTCAGTTTTAAAAGACGGCAAACTCCGATGGTTTTGAAAGGGACGTCATGGCAGTTGTTGCGGAGCTGAAATCGGGTCTGGCTTCGGTCAGTTTCCGCCAGATGAATCCGCCGCAGATCACGGCGTTGTGCCGCCGGGCCGGCTTGACGGGAATCGAATGGGGCGGGGATGTGCATGTGCCGCACGGCGATTTGGAAATGGCCCGCCGGGTGCACGAGCTGACCCTGGAGGCGGGGTTGGAAATTGCGGCTTACGGTTCCTATTACCGGGTGGGTTCCAGCGAACAGGACGGCCTGTCGTTCAACCGGGTTTTGGGAACTGCACAGGCTTTGGGGGCGCCCTTGATCCGGGTTTGGGCGGGGATAAAGAGTTCGGCCCGGGCCGACAAGGCTTACATCCACTGGGTGTCGGATGAAGCCATGCGCATTGCAGGCCTGGCCCAGGAAGCCGGGATCAAAGTGGCGTTTGAATATCACAGCGGGACTTTGACTGACACGCGGGAGTCGGCCGCCAGTCTGATGCAAGATTCCCCGCACCCGAATTTATACAGTCTCTGGCAGCCGCCCGGTGGATGGGGAGTGTCGGCCTGTCTGGAGAGCCTGGAAAGTGTCCGGCCGCATTTGCTGAACGTGCATGTTTTCCATTCCGAATCCGACGCCGAACCACGGCAGTCTCTGGAGGCCGGGCGTGATCGCTGGCAGGCCTATATTGAAAAGCTGCGCCAGATGGGCGGCGCCCGGTATTGTCTGCTGGAATTTGTCAAAGACGACGAGCCGGAGCAGTTGATCCGGGATGCGACGGTTTTGCACGCCCTGCTGCAGTAACCGGCTTTTGATTTCAAGTTGGCCCGAAGTCTGCTCTCACTGATGGAGATGAGCAAAAACAAACCGGCCATGATGTCCCTTGCGGAACGGGGGAAAAAGAGCTTCCGCCTGCGCAGCCGCCGACTGTACAAGCCCCAGTACAAATATTGCATCCTGGGCACCAGACTGTTCCGCATCCGGGAGGACGCTCCTTGAGCGCACAGTTCTATTTCCTTGTCACAAGCCAACCAACACCCTTTGCTTGACCCATGCTCTTTCGGAACTACAAGACCGACGGCTTTTTTGACGAGATGTGCGACGCCAAGGGCAAAATCCGCCCGCATTACCGCAGTCTGATTGCGCAGTTCAGCGCCCTGAGCAAAAAGGAATTCGACCAGAAACGGCAGGCGGTAGACCTGAGTTTTCTGCGCATGGGCATCACCTTCACGGTTTACGGGGATCAGGAGGGCACGGAACGGATTTTCCCCTTTGACCTGATTCCGCGCATCATACCGAACAAGGAATGGGAATTGCTGGAGCGGGGGTTGAAGCAGCGCATCACGGCCTTGAACATGTTCCTGCACGACATTTACCACGGCCAGCGCATTTTGAAGGAGGGGGTCATACCGGCATCCTACGTGCTTTCGGCCAAGCATTTCCGGCGCGAATTCATGAACTTCAATGTGCCGCGCGACATTTATATTCATATCTGCGGCACGGACCTGATCCGCGGGGATGACGGCAATTACATGGTGTTGGAAGACAACGGGCGCTGTCCCTCCGGCGTTTCCTATCTTTTGGAAAATCGTCAGGCCATGAAACGGGCCTTCCCCGGTTTTTTCGAAAAAATTTCCGTACGACCGGTGGATCATTATGCCGCCGACCTGCTGGCCACATTGCGTTACATCGCCCCGCACGGGGAGGAAAATCCCACCGTGGTGGTGCTCACCCCGGGCATCTACAACAGCGCTTATTTCGAACATTGTTTTCTGGCCCGTGAGATGGGGGTGCCGATTGTGGAGGGGCGCGACTTGATGGTGCGCGACGACAAGGTGTACATGCGCACCACCAAGGGTCTGCAGCAGGTGGACGTGATTTACCGCCGCATTGACGATGATTTCATCGATCCCTGCGTGTTCCGCAAGGATTCCTCGCTGGGGGTGCCCGGTCTGGTGGATGCCTACAAGGCGGGCCATGTCAACCTGGCCAACTCCATCGGCACGGGCGTGGCGGATGACAAGGTCATGTATTATTTCGTTCCGCGCATGATCAAATTTTATCTGGGCGAGGAGCCCATCATCCCCAACGTGCCGACCTATCTGCCCAACGAGAAGGAGGATCGCAAATACGTGCTGGAAAACATGTCCAAGCTGGTGGTCAAGGCCGCCAACGAAGCGGGAGGCTACGGCATGCTGATCGGGCCCAAGGCCAGCAAGGCTGAGATCGCCGATTTCAAACGCAAGGTCGAAGCCAAGCCGCGCGATTTCATCGCCCAGCCCACCATTTCGCTTTCGCGCCATCCGACTTACTGCGACGGCAAGCCCGAGGGGCGTCACATCGATCTGCGTCCGTACATATTGCATGGGGAAAAAATCCGCATTGTGCCGGGAGGCCTGACGCGGGTGGCGCTGAAAAAAGGATCGCTGGTGGTCAATTCCTCCCAGGGCGGTGGCAGCAAGGACACCTGGGTGTTGTCGGGGGACGAATGACATGATGCTTTCACGTGTGGCCGATGCGCTTTATTGGATGAGCCGTTATCTGGAGCGGGCGGAGAACATCTCCCGCATCATGGATGTGAACCTGCAGCTCATGCTCGATTACCGCGGGGTTTCCGACGCCAAGCCCAAGGAGCATTGGGAGCCGTTGGTCAAAAGCCTGGGGGACGAGGAGCTTTTTGCGGAGCTTTACAAAAAAACCGACAGCCGGACGGTGACGGACTTCCTGACCTTCAACAAAAAAAATCCCAACTCCATTTTGTCCTGTCTGGTGGTGGCGCGGGAAAATGCCCGCAGCGTGCGGGACCAGATTTCCCTGGAAATGTGGGAGGAAATCAACCGGCTTTATCTGTTCATCCGGTCGACCAACGCGCGGGAAGTCTGGAGCAGCGGGGCGCACGATTTTTACCGGGAGATCAAGCAGAGCTCCTACCAGATCCAGGGACTGGCCGGGGCCACGGTGACGCGCGACGAAGGTCGTGAGTTCACGCGGCTGGGGCGTTTCTTGGAGCGGGCCGACATGACCTCGCGTATTCTGGATGTGAAATACCACATTCTCTCGCCCGGAGCCGGTGATGCGGGCAGCCCGGTGGACACGGTGCAATGGGCGGCGGTGCTCCGGTCTTGTACGGCTTACGAGGCCTACCAGCAACTCAATGCCTCTGACCTGGTGCCGTGGAAAGTGGCGGAGTTTTTAATCTTTGCCGATTCCTTCCCGCGCTCCATACGTTTTTGCGTCAAGACGCTGGACAGTTCGCTGCACCAGATTTCGGGCAGTGCCACGGGTTTTTTTGCCAATTCTGCGGAGAAACAATCGGGCCGATTGCTCTCGGACCTGACTTACAGTGGGATTGAGGATGTTTTGAAAACGGGTCTGCATGAATATCTGGACCAGATCCAGAGCCGATTGAATGACATCGGCCTGGCGGTGTTTGAGAACTATATTGTATATGACCTGAGCGATCTGGAACGGGAGATACAGACCCAGCAACAGCAGTAGGAAGAGACAGGGCGGAGAGTTTGACATACACGCATCGATTGCGTATGCTTGTATGTATGAAGAGAACAACCTTGGTTTTGGAAGAGGGGGTTCTGGAGGCGATCCGTGAGTCTGCGCATCAAGACAGACGGGACATGTCCGACCTGGTCAATGAATTGTTGCGTGACGGGCTGCAACTGAGAAAAAAAACGGTTGCAGTCGAAATAGCCCCCCCCGTTTTTTCCATGGGCCGACCCCGCGCCAATCTGGCGGACCGTGATGCCCTGGAAAATCTGATGGAGCGGCCGTGAGCGGCGTCATTGATACCAACCTTTTGCTCTACGCGGCGAATCGTGATTGTGAGGAACATCAGAGAGCGCGGGCGTTTTTGACCGGCAGGGGGAGCAGCGCGGGAATGTGGTATCTGACCGAGGGAATAGTCTATGAATTCCTCCGTGTGGCGACGCACATCCGGGTCTTCCCGCAGCCACTAAAGGCGGGGGAGGCACTGGAGTTCCTTGAGTCGCTGCTGCAGTTGCCAAACTTCGGCTTTCTCGAAGCCCGGCAGGGACACTGGAAGCAACTGCGCCAAATCATAGAATCCCTGCATGCGCCTGCGGGGAATCTTTTTTTCGATGTGCGCACCGTGGCGCTGATGCGGGAGCACGGGGTGCGCGTCATTTATACTGCGGATGCTGATTTTAAGCAGTTTGATGGCATTGAGGTGCTGAATCCGCTGACCGACTCTTTTTTGTCACGCTAGAATGCCGGGTTCCGAGAGGATACTCAGGCGTGATAATCCTGCAGGGCTTTGACGGCAAACCCGGATTTTTTGAGGGAGCGGATACCCTGCACGGAAGCCTGAGCGGCGGAGATGGTGGTCATGACCGGCACCTTGCAGTACAGCGCGGTGGTGCGGATGAGAATTTCATCGGCCCGGGCGGTGGGGCTGGCGGGGGTGTTGATGACGAGGGCCATTTCGTTGTTTTTGATCAGGTCGATGACATTGGGGCGGCCTTCGGCGAGTTTCTGCAGGATGGTGACGGGCACCTTGGCATCCTTGATCGCTTTGGCGGTGCCGCTGGTGCTGCAGATGGTGAAGCCCAGTTCACTCAGGCTGCGGGCGATTTCAATGGCGGCCTCCTTGTCAGCGTCCCGCACGCTGATGAACACCTTGCCTTCCAGCGGCAGCGGGCCACCCGCCGCCATCTGGGTTTTGGCGTAGGCGATGCCGAGGTCGCTGTCCATGCCCATGACTTCGCCGGTGGACTTCATTTCCGGTCCCAGCAGGATGTCCACGCCGCGGAATTTGTTGAAGGGGAAGACGGCTTCCTTGACGTTGAAATGCTTGGGGGTGACCTCGGTGGTGAAACCGATGTCCTTGAGTTTCTGTCCGGCCATGATGAGCGAGGCATACTTGGCCAGCGGCTTGCCGATGGCCTTGCTGACAAAGGGCACGGTGCGTGAGGCGCGCGGGTTGACTTCCAGAACGTAAACCGTCTCACCTTTGACGGCGAACTGCACATTCATCAGGCCCATCACACCCAGTTCGCGGGCCATGCCGATGGTGGCGCGGCGGATCTCCTCAACCACGGCGGGTTTGAGCGAGTAGGGGGGGATCACACAGGCACTGTCGCCCGAATGCACCCCGGCGCGTTCGATGTGTTCCATGACGGCACCGATGACAAAGGTTTCGCCATCCGCGATGCAGTCCACATCCACTTCCGTGGCATCGTCGAGAAACTGGTCGATGAGAATGGGCCGGTCGGGGGAGACTTCCACACAGGTACGCATGTAGGTCTTCAGTTCCTCGTCGTTGTAAACGATCTGCATGTTGCGGCCACCCAGCACGAAGGAGGGACGCATCAGCACCGGGTAGCCGGTATCGTTGGCGCCCTTGAGGGCTTCCGATTCCGTGGTGGCGGTGGCGTTGTCGGGCTGGCGCAACTGCAGTTTGTGCAGCATGCCCTGGAAGAGCTTGCGGTCCTCGGCGCGGGCAATGGCCTCCACGGAAGTGCCGATGATGCGCACGCCCTGGGCGGCGAGGGCGGCGGAAAGATTCAGCGGGGTCTGGCCGCCGAATTGCACAATGACGCCGACCACCTGATCACCGGTGTTTTCCGCCTCGTAGATGTTCAGGACATCCTCAACCGTCAGCGGCTCGAAATAGAGCTTGTCCGAGATGTCGTAGTCGGTGGAAACCGTTTCCGGATTCGAATTGACCATGATGCTCTCGAAACCGGCCTCGCGCAGGGCGAGGCTGGCATGGACGCAGCAGTAATCAAATTCGATGCCCTGACCGATGCGATTGGGTCCGCCGCCGAGGATCATGATTTTTTTGCGGTCAGTCTGCTTGATTTCGTTGTCGCCGCGGTCGTAGGTGGAATAGAAATAGGGCGTGGCGGCCTCAAACTCGGCGGCGCAGGTGTCCACGAGGCGGTAGGAGGGCACGAGGCCGGTTTGTTTGCGGAGTTGGCGGACCTCCAGGGCCTTGGCCGGAGCCTCGATCAGGGAAGCACCTTGGAGTTGTGCGATCTGGATGTCAGAAAAACCGTATTGCTTCGCCTGGTCGAGCAGGGCTGGGTTTTGCGCCAGATCGGACTTTTCGATTTCCAGGGCCAGATCCTGAAGTTGTTTGATGTTTTCCAGGAACCAGCGGTCGATGGCGCTGAGCTGGTGGATTTCCTCGACGGAATAACCGCATTGCAGGGCATGGGTGATCCACCAGAGTCGCTGATTGTTGGCCACACGCAGCTTGGTGCGTATTTTATCGTCAGGCTGTTTTTCCCTGGGGGTGCCGAAGGCGAGGGTGCCGTCCTGTCCCTTGAGGTCGAGGGAACGCACCGCTTTCTGCAGCGATTCCTTGAAGGTGCGGCCGATGGCCATGGCTTCACCGACACTTTTCATCTGCGAGGTGAGGGTGGCGTCGGCACCGGGAAATTTTTCAAAGGTGAAACGTGGAATTTTGGTGACCACGTAATCGATGGTGGGTTCGAAAGAGGCCGGGGTTTCGCGGGTGATGTCGTTTTTCAGTTCATCGAGGGTGTAGCCCACGGCGAGCTTGGCGGCGATTTTGGCGATGGGGAATCCGGTGGCTTTGGAGGCCAGGGCGGAGGAGCGCGAGACACGCGGGTTCATTTCGATCACGATCATGCGGCCGCTGACGGGATCAATGGAGAACTGGATATTGGAGCCGCCGGTTTCGACGCCAATCTCGCGGATGATGGCGAAGGAGGCGTCGCGCATGCGCTGGAATTCCTTGTCCGAAAGGGTTTGAATGGGGGCGACGGTGATGCTGTCGCCGGTGTGCACACCCATGGGGTCGAAATTTTCGATGGAGCAGATCACGACGCAGTTGTCGGCCTTGTCGCGCATGACCTCCATTTCATATTCCTTCCAACCGAGCAGGCATTCCTCGATCAGGACCTCGCGCACGGGGGAGAGATCGATGCCGCGCTGGGTGATGTCCTCGAATTCGTCCTTGTTATAGGCGATGCCGCCGCCGGTGCCGCCGAGGGTGAAGGCGGGGCGGATGATGAGCGGGTAGGAGCCGATTTTTTTGGCGATGCGGCGGGCTTCATCCATGTCGTGGGCGGTGCCGGACTTGGGGACATCGAGTCCGATCTTGATCATGCATTCCTTGAAAATCTGGCGGTCTTCGCCCTTGGTGATGGCCTCGGCATTGGCACCGATCATTTGCACGCCGTATTTTTCCAGCACGCCGGATTGAAAGAGGGACATGGCGGTGTTGAGGGCGGTCTGGCCGCCGAGGGTGGGCAGGAGGGCGTCGGGTTTTTCCTGGGCGATGATGCGTTCCACGACCTCGGGGGTGATCGGTTCGATGAAGGTCCGGTGGGAGAATTCCGGATCGGTCATGATGGTGGCCGGATTGCTGTTGATTAGAATGACCTTGTATCCTTCTTCGCGCAGGGCTTTGCAGGCTTGGACGCCGGAATAATCGAATTCGCAGGCCTGGCCGATGATGATGGGTCCGGAGCCGATGAGGAGGATGGAGTGGATGTCGGTACGTTTTGGCACGGGGCAAGGTTGCCAAGCAGGAGAAACTTGCCAAGAAAAAGGTGATTTTGACTTGGGGGCGGTGACCGTGCAACTTGGGCGGCATGCCCACGATCGATTTGCCCCTGGAAGAATTGCGGAGTTATGCCGGGAGGAATCCGCGCCCGGATGATTTTGATGCGTATTGGGCCCGGGCACTGGCGGAATTGGATGGCACGGAGGCGGCGGTGGAACTTGTGCCGTGCGGCACTTTGCAAAGCCGCAGTGCGGAATGTTTCGACCTGTATTTCAACGGCGTCCGCGGGGCGCGTATTCATGCCAAATATCTGCGGCCCAGACAGATGAAAAATCCGGGCCCGGCCATTTTATTGTTTCACGGTTATCAATCCAATTCCGGCGACTGGGCGGAAAAACTGAGCTACGTCAGTGAAGGGTACTGCGTGGCGGCGTTGGATTGTCGGGGACAGGGCGGCTTGAGCGAGGACACGGGCGGGGTGAAGGGCACCACCGTGAGCGGGCACATCGTCAGGGGTTTGGACGATCATCCCGACAATCTTTTGTTCAGGCACATTT
>Ga0075019_10000188_pt1 | contig 34985 bp, 24 predicted proteins | sample ColStrG_CSR_2013_FD_71473 | JGI IMG/M metagenome (GOLD analysis project Ga0075019, IMG submission 71473) | Freshwater sediment microbial communities in response to fracking from Pennsylvania, USA - Cold Stream Run_MetaG_CSR_2013 | ecosystem: Environmental > Aquatic > Freshwater > Creek >...
ACCCAGGGTGACATGCAAAAGGCGGCTTCGAGCTATTAACGGGTCATAATTCACCCCTTCTACCGCTGAAAAAAATTGGTGAGAAATCACTTTTAATTTGCTTTGCAGCGCATCGCCTTCATTGGTTTGGTTTTTACCCATTTGTCAAAATAACTTATTGAAATTTTAATATTGACTGTATAAAATAGCCGTATTGCAAACGAAAGCGGTAATTTATTTTTTCTAATGGGTTGTTTTTTACCCATGAAATTAAATATTTGTTAACAAAGTTAACCACTCAAACCAAAACCTAACCACTTGAAAAAATCAATAGTTTATTTCGCGCTACTCTTAGCCATAAGTGTGCTCGCACTCTTTATGCCGGCTGTACCGGTTTCGACACATACAGAAGGCATCAATTCCGGAGATGTGAGCTGGATGCTAATGGCATCAGCCTTAGTCTTTTTGATGACGCCTGGACTTGCTTATTTCTACGGTGGGATGATCGATGCTAAGAACATCATCTCGACAATGCTGCAAAGTTTCATCGCCACCGGAGTCATTAGCGTACTTTGGATTGTGGTAGGCTTCAGCCTTGCCTTTGGCGACTCCATTGGTGGGTACATTGGGAATCCGTCAACATATTTTATGTTTCAACACGTGCTCGACGGGAAACCATGGTCTTTGGCACCCACTATTCCATTTGCATTATTTGCATTTTTTCAATTGAAGTTTGCGATCATCACTCCGGCTCTGATAACCGGCTCTTTTGCTGAACGGGTAAATTTCAAGTCGTATATTATTTTTCTCGTTTTGTTTTCCCTCTTCATCTACGCGCCATTAGCGCATTGGACCTGGCACCCCGATGGGTTCTTATTCAAATTAGGCGTTCTCGACTTTGCAGGTGGGACAGTCGTCCACATGTCGGCAGGATTCGCAGCCTTAATTGCCTCAATTTATTTGCGCGACAAATCGGAAAAAAAAGTAGCGATTGCACCGGCAAACATTCCTTTCGTTTTGTTGGGTACCGGACTTTTATGGTTTGGCTGGTTTGGCTTCAATGCAGGAAGCGCACTGAGCGCGGGGACGTTAGCGGCCTCGGCATTCGCAACAACCAATACGGCATCTGCGGCTGCGGGACTTAGCTGGGTACTCTTTGATGTAGTGCGCGGAAAAAAACCTTCTGCGCTTGGCTTTTGTATTGGCGCGGTTGTGGGCTTAGTTGCCATTACACCTGCGGCAGGTTATGTTACCATACCGCACAGTTTGTTTATCGGGACCGTGGCAGCCATCATTAGCAATGTTGTCGTTCACTGGAAATCAAAAACTACGCTCGAGGATACGCTCGATGTTTTTCCATGCCACGGAGTGGGTGGTTTGGTAGGGATGATTATGACAGCACTGTTTGCCAACACAGCGATCAACGCTGCAAACACGACGGGTAATGGATTATTCTTCGGCGAAACGGCGCTTTTCAAAGTGCATATGATTGGCCTCGTTATTGTAATTGTCTACGTCTCTATTGGCGCCTTTGTCATTCTCAAGATTACAGACCTGATATCGCCATTGCGTATCAGCACTGAGGAGAAAATGGTGGGGAATGACTTTACACAGCACGGTGAAACATTCAATTAAGCCGCATAAACATTAATTGTCTATCAATACAATGAACAATTGTTCACTGCCAAAATTCATTTTGTCGGCACACGTCACGTCATAGCCGAACTCACGCTACCTCTAACTCGAACCCCAACTCTAACCCTAAACCCACATGAAAAAACAACTACTCGCCTTGGTCTTGGTTTTGTATTCAGCGAGAGCCATGTCGCAGGATACAACGCTCGCGAAGGTTCCCTTTGAAGGCATCGATCAAACCTGGCAAAACGGCGCAGACCGGAGAGATTCTTCCGTCTTCAATAAGATACCATATTTCACGCCATGGGTTTTAATAGATGTCAATTATAATAAATCAAGTCATAACCCTATTGATAACACAGTTGTGGGGTCAACCGCCCTGGCCCGAACCAACGAGATGGAATTGGCCGCATTACACTTTGGAGGTGACTTCAGCGTGGGCAACGTTCGGGGGCGATTTATGACCCAATTTGGAACTCGGTCAACAGTGATTCCAAGAAACGATTACAGTCCATATCGTGGCCAATACAATATGGCAAACGTTTACCGGTACTTAAGCGAAGCCTATTGCGGCTATCATTTCAATAAATGGTATGGCATCAATGTCGATGCCGGCTTATTCATGTCGTATATCGGATTGAACTCATTCTATCAGGCAGAAAACTGGGAGTATCAAGCGTCGTACACGTCGGATAATACACCATGGTTTTTTAATGGGATACGGATACAGATCTTCCCTACCAAGAATATCAAAATTGAGCCGTGGATCATTAACGGATGGCAAAGCTATGGCATGTTCAATTCTATGCCAGGCTTCGGAGGAAGTTTTACCTACATGTCGAGCAATAGCAATCTTAAGTTCATCACCAATGATTATTACGGTACGGACACCCCTAATACACCAGACAGAAAAAGAGTTCACTCTGACAACAGCCTTCTGATGAGATATTATAATAAACCTAGCAGAAAAGGTATAACGAAAATGGCCTTTTCATTGACAGGCGACATTGGATGGGAAAAAGGCGGGGGCGTCAATGGATTCAATAATGATAATCCGGTAAGCAATCCTGCCCAATATTTCATCAGCACCATGGTATACAACAGAATATGGTTTGCCGGTGGCAAGATGGCATGGACAGTGGGTGGAGGAGTAATGAAAAATCCGGGCCGCTATCTCGTGCTCTATCCAACAGGACAGGCAAGTCCCTTTCCTAACCCAAGTAATCCTACTCAGACAGAAGGCGCCTTCCCGTTTTCGGCCAATCCAGGTGACCAATTTCAAGCGTGGGACTGTTCGACTAATATCGATTTCATGCCCTCACCATTCTATACATTCCGAATAGAAATGGTCCATCGTGAATCCAGCGTTCCTTATTTCGCTGGTCCCGGAGGTGTAACTTCTCCAACTGGGTACACAACAACGGCTTTTGGGCCCGGTACTCCGTATCCTAACTGGCAGCCTGACCTTGTTAAAAGTGAATCCAGAATAATCTTCGCTATGCTTTTCAGATTGTAACTATTGACCAAGATAATTTTTTTGAGATGAGAAAAGAACTACTCACAATGGTCCTGATGTTGTATTCCACTCTTGCAATATCGCAGTCTGATACAACCGAATCCAAGATTCCCTTCGAGGGTCTTGACCAAACCTGGTACAACGGTGGCGATCGACGGGATTCGTCCGTCTTGAAAGGAAAATATTTTACCGCTGGTGTGTTTTTGGATGTCAATTACACCCACTCATTTGCCAACCCAATTGACAATACCGTCGTTGGATCGACCGCATTGAGTCGCAACAATGAAATGCAGGTTGAGTTGGGAGCCATAGGTGGTGAATTTGAATACAACAATGCCCGTGGTAAATTGATGCTGCAAGTTGGAGCAAATTCTACCGTGATCCCAAGAGATGATGGTAGCCCCTACCGCGGACAATACCAACTTCCAAATGCTTACCGCTTTATCGCAGAAGCTTACGGAGGCTACCACTTCGACAAATGGCGCGGTATCAATGTCGATGTGGGCATGTTTGTTTCTTATATCGGACTCAATTCCTATTATCAAGCTGAAAACTGGGAGTATCAGGCTTCATACACTTCAGACAACACTCCCTGGTTTTTCAACGGAGTCCGAATCCAGATTTTTCCCACCAAGCATTTAAAGATTGAGCCGTGGCTTATTAATGGCTGGCAGAGCTACGGAAAATTCAACAGCATGCCTGGTATTGGTGGTAATATAACCTGGATCCCAAGCGATAATGTGAAGCTACTTACTAATGACTACTTTGGAACCGATACGCCAATGTCTGCAAACAGGAAACGTTTCCATTCCGACAATAGTTTTTTGATGAGACTCTATGACAGCCCGCACTCAAAAGGAATAAGCAAGCAAGCCTTTTCTCTGACTGTTGATGTAGGTTTTGAAAAAGGCGATGGTGTGAATGGCTTCACTAGCGACCCCGTGAAAGGCCCAGCACAATATTTTCTCAGCGGTATGTTTTATCACCGCCTTTGGTTTAATCATAACCATTTTGCATGGACGATTGGAGGAGGCGTGATCAATAACCCTGGACGTTATTTAGTACTTTATCCAACCGGTGATGCCAGCCCATTGCCCAATGTTAACAACCCAACACAAACCGAAGGCACACACCCTTTTGATACAAGCCCAGGCAGTCAATTTAAAGGCTGGGACTGCTCCACCAACTTCGATTGGATGCCTAATCAGAGTATTACCTGGCGGATTGAATATGTTCATCGTCATACCAATGTTCCTTATTTTGCTGGACATGGTGGAGTTACATCTCCGTCCGGATGGACTACTACCCCGCTTCCCGCAAACTGGGCTCCTGACTTAGTCAATTCAGAAGATCGCGTAATCTTTGCTATGCTATTCAGGATTTAAGTATTACCCGCGGTAAAATGTCTGGTTGACAACTACTGAGGTCCCACTTTATAAATGAATCCGTTTCAGAATTGGTCAGAAAACTTAATACAAAACTCATCATGGACACAAAAAACAACATCATTATTCCAATTTTTCTTGGACTATCTATCACATTTGGTTTCGCGCAAACCGACAGCAGTGGAATTTATTTCAAAGCAAGCGATTATGTAAAACACAAACTAAGTCTAGCCAGCAACTGTAAGACCGAAAAACAGAAAATAATTTTTGAGGTGATGTTTCACCCCAAAGAGATTATAGTAAAGCACAATGGCACAACGCACAAGTACGTCAAGGATTCTGTTTATGCTGTAAAGAATTGTGACGGTTTGATTGTTCGTATCTTTGACAACTCAGAGTTTCCCATCATCAACCCTACCGAACCAATAATGATTTATAAAATAACTTCAGGCGGTAGCGGAAAGGGCAACTCATCCATAATCAATTATTTCTTCAGCAAAGATGCAACTGGCAGAATTCATGATTTAACCATCTTCAATTTAAAAAAAGCTTTTCATGATAATCCGAAATTTTTAGAGGCCATCGATATTGAGTTTCGATCGGACGCTGAACTAAGTGTTTACGATTCCTTTAACAAAATCCACAAGCTTAATCACGTTTATAACGTTAGCTTGAGTCACTAATTCGACAAAAATTATTAATGCAGGCCTTTCGAAATTTCAAGCAGTTAGAAATTAGGTCAATTGTCTAGATGTTTTTCACCAAGTTTATGAAGTATTCATCGTCTTGAACTCAAAGGCGAATCGGTGGGCAAAAAAGAATTATCTTACCACAAGAAATGACAAAAAACGAAAAACTAAGTGGCTGTGTTCCACAGAAAACTCAATATCTCTTTTTCTCCGTTTTGCGTAAAACTTAGAAAATGTCACACTGGGAAAAGCCGAGCTATCAGACAATAAAAAAAACAAGGTTTGCCGATGATAAAATCATTGTTGACTTTGAGAACGGGGATAAAGTTGAATTGCGGAAAAAATCAATTACACCTTTGGATACTTATGATGTGCTCTGGGCCCAAGTTCAATCAAGTCCATATGCGATCACAATTCCGGCAAGACCAAATAGCATTGAAATACCATGGAATACAATTAGAGTGCTTACTGACACTGAATTTGGCAAATATTTGGCAAATCGCGGAGAAGAGCAAGCAACACTTATTATTACAAAGATAAAAGTACTTAGAGTAAGGAAGGGAATTACGGGTTTAGAATTGGCAAAACGGGTTGGGGTATCTCCTCAAACTATTTCAAGAATTGAGAAAGGATATAATGCAGGCTTTGCAACGGTGATAAAAATTCTTGCTTCAATGGGGTATTCATTGCGAGATTTGGCTGACCAAGAGTCTGAACTTGATTCAGAACCTGCCTCGAAGACTCTAAATACCTTAATTAGAAAATTAACTTCTGCCGGGATTGACAGTAATCTTCGTAATAAAATTATTCCGAAGAGAATTCAAAACACATTGACTTCTTATAATGGAGAAGAGCCAGATCTCCTTCTGGACGAGGCAGCAAGCTATGTGGCCAATGTCTATGGATGGAAGGTTAATGAAATTTGGAATAGTCCGAAGCTTCAAATAAGAAACGAGCCGTTCAAAATCCCAGCTAGCGCAAATCCCAGCCAAGCTGGAGCTTATTTACATTATGCATTTTATTTGGCTAAAATAGTTTGCAAAATGCAAACCACAACTGTAGAAAATAATTATTCCAACTACATAGATGAATTTAAAATTAACTATTCTATCAAGCATAAGGGTATCCAATTAGAATCGTTATTAAAATACATCTGGCAACTAGGGATTTTAGTTTTGCCACTAAAGGATGCTGTCTCATTTCACGGAGCATCTTGGAATATTGATGGGAAACATGTCATTGTGTTGAAGGAAAATACGAAGGCCCATGCGCAATGGATCTCTGATTTACTTCACGCGATATATCACGTTTTTGCCCACCTGGGTGAAGTTAATACTTCGGTGATTGAAACAGAGGAATTGGCACCATACCTCAACAAAGCTAACTCTGCGCAAGAGTTAGAAGCGAACGCCTTTGCAAACCAAGTATTATTCGGAAATAAAGCTGAAGAGCTAACGGAAAAAGCATTAGGACGGGCCAATTATAAAATTGAAAAATTAAAAAATGCCGTTATCAAAATTGCAAATGATGAAGGAATTCGAGTTGACTTTCTTTCAACTTATATCGCGCATCGGCTGAGTTTACAAGGAGAGAATTGGTGGAGCACGGCTTCAGAAATGCAAGTTGTCGAACCGGATCCATTTGTTATGGCGACTGAAATACTTAAACAAAATATATCTATTATTAAGCTTAATCGATTGGATCATGATTTGCTAACATCGGCACTTTCAAATTAGGGAGAGGTCTCCTTTTGGCAAAGGAAGTGCGTTAGCTTCATCAGCTAATTAATAAAGCAGAACATCAACTTGTCAACAGCGGAGACGCAGGACTCAGTTTTCGTTTATATTTTAGGCCTCACAAATTCACGTTTGCCTTTCCTGAATGATTGGAATAATACTTTGCGGTGGACAAAGCCTCAGGATGGGACGTGATAAAGGTTTGATCATGTCGGGCAAAAAGGTGTGGGCTGAAGTGGTCAGAGAAAAATTTGTTGATCTTTCAATCCCATCGGTGCTATCAATCAATTGCCTTCAAAAAGTAAATTATCTTCCCTACTTCGACGAAAACGATTTGGTGGTCGATAATCCCAATATAAATATTCAAGGGCCGGTGCTGGGATTACTAAGTACACATTTGAAATTCCCGACAGAAGATCTGTTTGTGCTCGCTTGTGACATGATTTCAATGAATGCCCTCGTGCTGAGAAAATTGTATGGCGAGTATCAAATCTCAAAACCATCAGCCATTGCTTTTAAGGGGGATCGTGTTGAGCCTATGTGCGCGATCTATTCATCTCAAGGCCTCGACAATATTCTTCGTGCTCATCAGAGAGGTGCTCTCTCAAAAAACAGCATGACCAACGTACTTGATCAGCTGGACGCAACTCATATTTCCATTCTAGACGAATGGAGACTTTTCTTTGAAAATTATAACAACGCTGAAGACGGCAAAGAATCAAAATCTTAAGCCAGTCCGAACTCCCGCATGGCTCTTGGAAAATTTTTGTTTTCATGCCCTGGTCTCGTCAGTTTAACCAAGGCGAATCGTTGCAGTGTCGTGAGGTTCCTCCATTGATCCAGGGAAATATCCATTTTGTATTCGATCAATTTTTCCTTCACCACTTCAGGCAAATGGCTGATTGAATACCACAGATTGTTGACTTTATCAACTGAAATTAAAGTGGCCTCCTCGCCCGTGTGTCTGTGAATTATGTCCTTTAAGTAAATGCCGTAAGTTTCAAGATCTGTTACTGAGTCAATCGGAAGTGACGCTAACTTCTCCCGTTCCTCCACGGTCATCTTGCTCCATTCCTTCAATTTCAATTTGATTCCGCAAGCGTCCAATTTGAAACGAACAATCATGGGGATACACCGGATGTTGTCTTCCATGAAGTCCTGTTCAAAGTTAAAATATTCAATTATTAGTTGAAGCTTCATCGATCATTGATTTAATTTTATTAGTCAAAGGAATAGCCGACACCGAATGAATGGCATTAGTCGACATCTTTTTTATCGTCTTGCGAAGGATATCAATCACTTTTTCATTTTTGTGTTTTGCAGCAAACTCTTCGCAGTAATATTCCAGGAACACAAGGCAGATGACATCTTCAAGGGTTTGCATGTCGGGATTGGCCGCGATTTCTTTTTTCAGGATCAGCGACTTAATTTTTTCAATCGTCACAAGATCAAATCCGCTGTTTTTCAAAATAGGTTCAGCAATCGCCGCGTGATGCTCCTTCAATTTGTTTCGCCATTGAAAGTATCCTTTTTTATCCATCGGGAATTGCGACCGGCTTATCTCCCACCGGCCGATGTGCTGTGCACGCGCTGCTAATTGCAAGTACGCCGGCGCGCCTGGCAGGTATTTTAACAAACGATCGGTCATCCTTTGGGCATATAGCAATTCCTTGGGAACAGGTTGACCATTTGCTTTCTCCTTGTTGGGATCTTTTGCATTGTATCGGTCAAATTCTTCTAACGCATTTTTAAATTGCCCTTCCTTTTGCATAAACCTCCTCGAAAATTTCCTGATGCGAATTTATCACAGTCCTCAAATCCACGACCTTGCCTACAATGATTACGGCTGGCGAACTGATATTTTCATTCATTGATACCGCATGGATGTTTTTCGCTGTGCCAACAACAACTTTTTGAGTGGGCAGCGAAGCATGCTGGATAACCGCCATCGGTTCACCTACACCCCTGTTCATCGAAATTATATTTGCTACTTCCGCCAGGTGAGATAAGCCCATTAGCACTATGATCGTCGCACTTGAGGCCGCCGCAATGTTCAAATCCTTTGAAATTTCTCCTGATGATACCGTTCCGGTCACCACCCAAAAGCTTTCGCTTACACCACGCGATGTAATTGGAATGCCTGCAGATGATGGCGCCGCATACGAGCTTGAAATCCCTGGGATTACACCCACCCGTACTCCGTGTTTCATTGCGAACTCCTTCTCTTCATGTCCTCTTCCAAAGACAAAGGGGTCGCCGCCTTTCAATCTGACTACATGTTCATACCGTGCGGCATAAAACACGAGGAGTCGATTTATCTCCTGCTGGGTAAACGCTTTACGCCCTCGCCTTTTGCCAACAAAAACCAGCTTGCAATGTGGGGGCGCGTTTTTGATCAAGTCAGGTGATACCAGTGCATCATAGAGAATTACGTTAGCCCCGCGAATTGCGTTTAACCCTTTAGTGGTGATCAACTCCGGATCACCTGGACCGGCGCCTACGATCAGTAAAGCAGGCTCATGCTGTCTCATCGCGCTTTAAATTTATTTACGTAAATATACGTAAATAATATTAGCGTAATCAATTCATTTTACGTAAATTTACTTAGTTGTTGATTAGCCTGTACTTAAAACGTTTGCAATGCGGCGAGTCCTTATAGTAGGAAATGGAATGGTCGGGTTAAAGTTTTGCGAAAAGCTGATAGCCCGATCCAATAAGTTTGAAATAATTGCCTATGGCGAGGAGCCGCGACCGGCTTACGACAGGGTTCACCTCAGCAATTTCTTTTCTGGCTCGTCTGCCCAGAATCTATTGCTCACTACCCCATCATGGTATGAAGAGAATGGCATCAGATTGTTCACCGGCGAACTGGTAACCAAAATTGACCGGAGTAAAAAAGTCATTCATACTCATTCTGGCAAAGAAGATCATTACGATATTCTTGTTTTAGCAACCGGCTCATCGGCATTCGTTCCCAAAATTGAGGGTGTCGAGCGTAACGGAGTATTTGTTTATCGTACCATCGAGGACCTGGTACAAATACGGGACTATGCTCACAATGCAAAAACAGCCACGGTAATCGGTGGTGGGCTGCTTGGCCTGGAGGCTGCCAAAGCAATGATCGACTTACGATTGGACACTCACGTGATTGAGTTTGCCAACCGGTTAATGCCCCGGCAGCTTGACAGCGATGGTTCCGCGATCCTAGAGAATAAAATAAATGCGCTGGGTATTCATGTTCATACCAACAAGACCACATCGCATATCAACGGCAATGGAAAACTCGAAGGCCTTACGTTTGCCGATGATACTTCGCTGGCTACCGACATGCTCGTGATTTCTGCAGGAATCAGGCCACGCGATGAGCTGGCAAAAAATTCCGGCATCGCCGTTCATGAACGAGGCGGCATTATCGTCGACGATTTGATGAAAACGAGTGACGAAAATATTTTCGCCATCGGAGAAGCTATTTGCCACAACGGCCTTACTTATGGGCTTGTTGCGCCGGGCTATGAAATGGCGGAGGTGGTCGTTCGTCAACTGGTCGATGACCACATCAGGTCATTCAAAGGTTTTGACATGTCAACCAAGTTGAAACTGCTTGGTGTTGATGTAGCCAGCTTCGGTGACGCGTTTGGTGAAATTCCGGGAAGTGTGCCTATTGTATTAAAAGATAATCGCAACGGCATTTACAAAAGGATCAACATTTCCTCCGATGGGAAATATCTACTAGGAGGGATTTTAGTTGGCGATGCGACGCAGTACAACCTCTTCCATCAGATGGTGGCGACCAAAATGCCATTGCCCGCCCAACCCGAGTCACTTATCTTCGGCAATCCGAACAAATCAGATGATACCGGCGGAATAAAAAACTTACCGGACTCCGCCCAGATATGCTCGTGCGAAAATATTTCCAAAGGCGAACTGGTTTTTCAGATCACACAAAACGGTGTCAGCTCAATCAACGAAATAAAGAAATGCACCAAAGCCGGTACCGGATGTGGCGGCTGCACGCCAATGGTGAGCGACATTTTGAAAATCACACTGGAGTCCCTGGGACACAAGCTAAAAAAAACATTGTGTGAGCATTTTGATTATTCCCGTCAGGAACTGTATGATATTATCAAGGTGAAGGAGTTAAAGACGTTCGATTTGGTGCTCGATTCACACGGAAAAGGAGACGGCTGTGAAGTTTGCAAACCAGCAATCGCGTCGTTGCTGGCCTGCATTTGGAATGAACCGATAGTACATCAATCGACAATTCAGGATACAAACGACCGGTATCTGGCCAACATTCAAAAAGGAGGTTCGTACTCGGTTGTGCCGCGCATCGCAGGCGGTGAAATCACTCCTGACAAACTGATGGCGATAGGCCGCATCGCACAAAAGTATAATTTGTATACGAAAATCACGGGTGGCCAGCGCATCGACATGTTTGGCGCCCGCGTTGAGCAACTCCCGGAGATCTGGGCTGAATTAATTGACCAAGGATTTGAAAGTGGGCATGCCTACGGCAAAGCGTTACGGACCGTAAAAAGTTGCGTAGGGTCGACCTGGTGTCGCTTTGGTATTCAGGATTCCGTTGCGTACGCCATCTTTATCGAAAATCGTTACAAAGGACTTCGTGCTCCACATAAAATCAAAGGTGCCGTATCGGGTTGCATTCGCGAGTGCGCCGAAGCGCAGTCAAAAGATTTTGGAATCATCGCCACGGAGAAAGGATGGAACCTGTACGTCTGTGGAAATGGTGGCGCGCGGCCACAGCACGCAAAACTATTGGTCAATGATATTGACATCGACACCTGCACGAAGCTCATCGATCGCTTCCTTATGTTTTATATCCGCACAGCGGATCCGCTAACGCGCACTGCAACATGGCTGAATAAAATGGAAGGAGGCCTGGAATACTTGCGCGAAGTAATTGTGGACGACAGCCTCGGAATATGCAGTCAATTGGAAGCCGAGATGAAGGGATTAATTGAAAGTTATCATTGCGAATGGAAGAAAGTAGTTGACGACCCCGAGCTACAAAAGCAATTCAGGCATTTTATTAATTCTGATGATTCGGACCACACCCTTTCTTTTGTGGAAGTTCGGCAGCAAAAGCTGCCAGCGAACTGGGGACATAATGAACATAAAATAAGTTGAGCGACATATGGAGATTGTAAATCAGTTGAAGACTCACACCGCAGGAGATTTGGCCGAAATAAAAATATGGTTCAGGGCAGCGCGTATTTCTGATTTTCCGGAAAATGGCGGAGCCTGTGTAAAATACAAAGACCTTCAGATTGCCGTCTTCAATTTTTCGCGCAGAAGCGAATGGTATGCGTGTCAGAATTTGTGCCCCCACAAAATGCAGATGGTTCTTTCTCGCGGAATGATCGGATCAATGGAAGGGGATCCAAAAATTGCTTGTCCATTTCACAAAAAAACATTTTCTCTTGTCAATGGCCAGTGTCTTAATGGCGAAGAAGAAAAGATTTCCATTTTCCCTGTAAAGGTGGAAGACGGTTTTATCTACATCGGCTTTACGCAGTAAAGTTTCTTCATAAATTAGGTTAGAATGCCGGGCACCGTAGCCCGGCATTTCTCTAAACTAAGTAATCAGAAATCGCACTACTAAAATTACTAACTTGCTACGTATGCTCTTCGATGACACCCAATTGAAAGCCAACAAGTTTACAATGCTTGGCGTGCGCTATATCCTGGCGCTCGGGGCTATCGCTACAATCATTGTGACAGGTCAAGTATTAATCCAAAGTCATTTAAAAAAACAAGCGAGCGATTCACGCGTGATCAATGTGGCCGGCAAGCAGCGGATGCTTAGTCAGAAAATAGTCAAAACAATTCTGCTGCTGGATTCGGAAGGTCCCGTACAAAAAAATGAATTAATAAAAGAGTTGAAAAACTCGCTTCTGCTTTGGGAGGTAACGCAGAAGGGGTTGATCGATGGAAACGATAGCCTTCATTTGCCGGGTAACCCAAGCGCGGAAGGACTGCGCCTCTTGAAAGATGTTAGCAAACATTTTATTCCGATGGACCAAAACGTGCGTGCATTGCTAGCTCAATTTGACAGTGGCACAAACCCTGTTGACGCAACGTTGCCACTCAAAACGATTCTTGCCGAGGAGCAATCTTTTTTGAACGGCATGGAGGCTGTTGTTTTTCAGTTCGATTCAGAAGCGAAGGAAAGGGTGGCGCTGCTTTCGCGGATAGAGTATGCATTACTTATCGTCTCGTTGCTTGTTATCCTTGCGGAAATCATTTTCATTTTCCGACCTACAGCAATTAACGTGAACCTCACGGTCAATAAGCTTTTGCAGTCAAAAAAGGACTCTCAAAAAATGTCCAATGAAATCCGCGATCTCTATGTCTCGTTGGAGAAATCGTATGAGCAAATCGCACACATTAATCAACCGATCGAAAACCCTCGCACTTTCGCCAAGAGCGACCTGGGAGGAAACCTCACGTTCGTATCTCCTTCTTTTGCCAACTTTCCCAGCAAAAGTGAATGGAGTAAACTGAGGCTGTGCGATCTTTTTACCGGTATGAAAAATCCGAATGATTGGATGGATGAATTAATTGATGCGGTATCTGAAGAAAAAATCTGGACTGGAGAAATACATTTCAAGAGCGAAGAGCACGATGAACGCTGGGTTTTGACCACCGTTACGCCCGTTTACAATCCGCAAGGAAACATTGAAGAACTGGTGATGATGGGCTCTGACATAACACTTCGAAAAAAGGCGGAACAAAAAATCAAAACTAAGAATCAGGCAGAAATAGATAAAAGGATCAACCAGCAAAAGTACCGGTCGGTGCTAATCCTGGAAGGGCAGGAAGAAGAAAGAAAACGCATCGCCATGGACATCCATGATGGTATCGGCCAGATGCTTACTTCACTGAAATACCAGGTTGAATCGATTGATTCGAACAACGCGGAGACGGTTGCTCAAAAACTGAATGAAATTGACAATTGGATCAAACAAATAATCAGGGAAGTTCGCAAGGTGACATTCAATCTTCGCCCCACCGTGTTAGGGGATTACGGATTGCAAGCCGCACTTGACATGTTTGTGCGCGAGATGGCGAAACTGGTTGACGTGAAATTAGAATTCCATTCGGAGGCAGAAATTGCCAGGCTTCCGCAGAAAGTGGAAAACAATATTTTCAGGATCATCCAGGAGGCAATCAACAATGCGATTAAGTATTCAGGGGCGGTTACGATCGATGTAGTGTTGCGTCAGGTGAATGATGACCTCGTGGCGGAGGTGACCGATAACGGAAAAGGATTCGATGTACGCCTGGTGGATGAACGAAGTGTTAACTTTGAGTCCGGCCGCGGCCTGTTTAATATGTACGAGCGCAGCGAATACATTAGCGGAAACCTGGAAGTGAAAACCGAACCTAACAATGGCACCACGGTGCGGCTGACTGTCCCGCTGAAAATATCAGTGCCACTAGAATCTGAAGCATAACTTATGGACAAGAAAATAAAAATTGTTTTGGCTGACGATCATGTCCTTGTGCGCAACGGGATTAAGGCCATGCTTGAGCATGATGCGGATCTCGCCGTAACGGGCGAAGCGGGCACTGGTTCCGAAGCATTGGAGATAGCCAAGACAATAAAACCAGATCTTCTCATCCTTGATATTCGAATGCCCGGAATGAGTGGACTCGAAGCGGCCGCCAAATTAAAATCATATTCCCCGAAAACGAAAGCGGTCATCTTGTCGATGCATGATTCTGAGGAGTATGTACTTCAGGCGCTCGATGCCGGCGCGTATGGCTACATGCTAAAGGACACCGACAAAAATGAGTTCATTAAAGCGCTCAAACAAATTCATGGTGGGGCTAAATACTTTAGCGGAAGTGTATCCGATGTTTTGGCCAACCGACTGCTAGGCAAGAAACCTTTCAATAAATCTTCCGCTAGAGTCGACTCTTACAATTTATCCAAGCGTGAGAAAGAAATTCTTCGTATGGTGGTAGACGGAAAGCAGAACAAGCAGATTGCCGACCTCCTTGACAAGAGCGTCCGTACCATTGAGACGCACCGCTTCAACATCATGAAAAAACTCGACGTCAACAATGCAATTGACATGGTCAACAGGGCCATGAAGGAGAACCTGGTCTGATCGCACAATCCATTTTGCAAACCGTTGCTGTAATTTATTTTACGTAGTTATACGTAATATTACTTAGTTTTTTTATGTTTGCTACGTAACAAAATACGTAGTGCCATGAGTACACTTCCATTAAAAGCCACCCGGATTAATTTGCTTGATTTCAAAACCGCGCCGATGCGTGCCTTCCACATCACTTGGTTTACTTTCTTTATCTGTTTTTTCGGCTGGTTTGGCATTGCGCCGCTTATGCCGATCGTCCGTGAAGATCTTGGCTTAACAAAAGGTCAGATCGGCAACATCATCATCGCCTCGGTCTCCATTACCGTCTTCGCCCGCGTCTTTTTCGGTTGGCTTTGTGATAAAATCGGCCCGAGGATTTCCTACACTATTTTGTTGCTACTCGGGTCTCTTCCGGTCATTTTCATCGGGTTAAGCAACAGCTACGAAACCTTTCTTCTTTTCCGATTGGCAATCGGGGTGATCGGCGCGTCATTCGTCATCACACAATACCACACCTCGGTGATGTTTGCCCCCAAAGTAGTAGGTACCGCCAATGCAACAGCAGCAGGCTGGGGAAACATGGGCGGAGGCGCTACATTGATCATCATGCCTTTGATTTTCACGGCCTTCATCGGCGCGGGGTATCTTAATTCTCAGGCCTGGCGATACAGTATGGTGGTGCCCGGATCGGCTCTTTTCATCATGGCATTTGTCTATTACTTCTTTACAAAAGACACGCCCGCAGGAAATCGAAATGAACTCGATGAGGCCAACGCAGATGTTAACGCGAACAAGGAAAAGGTAAGTTTCTGGAATGCCTGTGCTGATTACAGAGTGTGGGTTTTATTCCTCGCCTACGGCGCTTGCTTCGGCATTGAAATAACGATCGACAACATTGCTTCGCTTTATTTTGTCGACAACTTTCATCTCGGCCTGAAAGAGGCAGGACTTATCGCGGGCCTCTTCGGTATGATGAACATTTTCGCTCGGGCACTCGGTGGCATTTTTGGCGACATGGCCGGCAAACGCGGTGGCCTGAAAGGACGAATTCTTATTCTCGGTATTTTCCTGATGTGCGAAGGAGTTGGCATCATACTTTTTTCTTCGATGACATCACTTGCATGGGCAATTGCAGCGATGCTGCTCTTCGCCTTATTCCTCAAGATGTCAAACGGTGCTACGTATTCGGTTGTGCCATTCCTCAATAAAAGAGCGGTGGGTGTTATCTCCGGCGTTGTTGGCGCCGGAGGAAATGTGGGTGCCGTCATGGCAGGCTTTCTATTTAAGTCAAGCGAAATATCGTATCAGGAGGGTCTGTTCATCATCGGAGTCTCGGTGATCGTGGTCTCATGCGCAGCTTTATTATTGAGCCTTTCGAAAAATACCGCAGAGGAAGTTTTAACAAGCCGGTTTTCATCTGAGCCAAAATTGGAAGAAGCATTTGTCTTGTCTGAAAAATAATCGATCACAAAACCTACAACGCGCATGAAGAAAATTTACTGGCCAATCACACTCACACTTTTCTGCATAAGCTGGAAAACGCAGGCACAACTTACCATCTCCGGTCAGGTACGTACAAGAACAGAGTTACGCAATGGCCAGGGCACCGTCCAGACAAGGGACACTGTGCCGGCCCTCTTTACGTCACAACGCACGAGGCTAAACCTGGGATATTCCGGTTATCGCTACAAAATTTTCACGGCTATCCAGGATGTTCGCGTTTGGGGACAGGATGCCTCGACGATCAACCGTACAACTTCCGATGTCGTCGATGGGTTGATGCTCCACGAAGCGTGGGCTGAAGTAAGTCTGGTCGATACGGGAAAGGTTATTAAAAACTTTACCCTTAAGATCGGAAGACAGGAATTGCTTTATGATGATTCACGCTTGCTCGGCAACCTGGACTGGTTGCAGCAGGCAAGAAGGCATGATGCGGCACTACTAAAGTTCGAGCATAATGGATGGACTATACATTTGGGCGGAGCATACAATCAAAACGCGGAGAAAAAATCAAACACAATTTACAATGGAGTTCCCACAGGCTATACCGCCGGAACCAATGGAATGACTACGTTGTATAAAGCGATGCAATTTTTGTATGTCGCGAAGAAATTTAATTTCGGAAACGCAACCTTTCTTGCTTTCAAGGATGATTTTAGTAAATATCATTTCGCTCCTCCGGATGTTAGCAAAACAACTCCTATCTATGAGCGAGGCGTATGGAGCCGGCACACCATTGGAGGCAATATGTTTGGCACCGCACTACAGAAATTGGGCTTTGCATTATCCACATTTTATCAAGGTGGAAGTTACCGCGACGGCACCTCGCTGAACGAATACTTTTTTTCACTCGCCACGTCTTATGCAGCGACACGCGAATTTACCATCGGCCCCGGAGTGGATGTGACGTCGGGCAATACCGGGTCTGATCCTACTAAGAAAAATCAACGATTTGATCCGCTCTATGGAACGCCTCACAAATTCTGGGGCTATATGGACTACTTCTATGTTGCTGATGGTTTTGGCGCCAATGGCTTAGTCGATTATTACCTGAAAGGAAAATATAAACCCAACGAAAAACTCTTGCTTACCCTTGATGCGCACCGGTTTGTATTGCCTAGCGCAGTGCGCGCGCAAGACGGAACGGTGATGAGCAAAGGACTGGGAACAGAATTGGATTTCGTGCTGCTCTTTGCGCCAACTAAGGCAATAAGCCTTGAGGCGGGATATTGCACGATGTTCAGCACGGCGACGATGGCATCTGCCAAAGTAAAAAATGTGCCGAACGCTGCAACCCTGTCAACCTGGACTTACGCAATGATTTCTATCAAACCTTCGGAATTCGTCGGGAAATAAGTTAACCGTTATTTCTATGTGCTGGAATAAAATGAAATGTGGTGATTACGAAAGAGGGATTTAAGTCAACTTGCTCCTATTGTGGCGTTGGGTGCGGTATTATTGTCAAAAAAGATCGAAAGAATAATTTGACTATTGAGGGCGACAAGGATCACCCGGTCAACCGGGGCATGTTGTGCTCGAAGGGGATGAACCTCAACTACGCCATGCAAAACAATGGTGATCGTTTGCTTTTTCCACAAATGCGATGGAGCCGGCATCATCCCATGGAACGTGTCAGCTGGTCTTCTGCCATGAAGCGCGCTTCGTCCGTTTTCAAATCCATAATTGCGCAACATGGTCCCGACTCAGTCGGCTTCTACGTTTCCGGACAATGCCTTACGGAAGAATATTATGTTGCCAATAAATTGGTGAAAGGATTTCTGGGCACGAACAACATCGACACGAACTCCCGGTTGTGCATGAGTAGTGCTGTGGCAGGTTATACCAATATGCTAGGTGAGGACACTGTTCCGGTTTCCTATGAAGATATTGAGCTGGCGGATTGCTTTTTAGTCGCTGGTGCGAACCCGGCGTGGTGTCATCCGATTTTATTCAGGCGCATTGAGGCGCACAAACTGAATCACCCCGAAGTAAAATTGATTATTGTCGATCCGCGCAAGACCCAGAGCTGCGAGATCGCCGACCTCCATTTGCAAATACTTCCGGGCACGGACATTTTTCTGTACAATGCGATTGCCCAGGTGCTCATCGAAAATGGCGATGTTGATTTTGATTTTATTTCCCGACACACTGAGGGCTTCGAGAAATACCGTGATTCTGTTTTTAAATGTTCAATTGAAGAAGCGGCATCAACCTGCGGCGTGCCTTTGCATGAAATAAAATTAGCGGCGTCGTTCATCGCAGCGTCCAAAGGCTTCCTCACATTGTGGGCGATGGGCCTCAATCAAAGTGTGATCGGCGTGAAAAAGAATTTTGCACTGATCAGTCTAAACCTCATCACCGGTCACATTGGTAAGCCCGGCTCCGGACCGTTCTCGCTCACTGGCCAACCGAACGCCATGGGCGGAAGAGAGGTAGGTGGACTGGCCACCATGCTCGCCGCTCATCGAAGCCTTGCGAACGAGCAGCACAGAAAAGAAGTCGCGGAATTCTGGGGAGTTAAATCAATTTCACCAACGCCAGGGTTGACAGCGACAAAAATGATTGATGCACTCGAAGAAGGTAAACTCAAAGCGCTATGGATTGTGTGCACGAACCCGTTGGTGAGTCTTCCTAATGTCAATCATGTTGAAGCAGCCATGAAAAAAGCGCGGTTCGTTGTAGTTCAGGAGATTTCAAAAAATTCGGATACGCTTCAATTTGCAGACCTCATCTTGCCAGCTGCCGGGCATTTCGAGAAAGAGGGCACGATGACCAATTCAGAACGAAGGATAAGTCATCTCGCTAAAGTAATCGATGCACCCGGCGAAGCGTTGCCTGACAGTGAGATTTTATGCTTGTTTGCCAAAACAATGGGCTTTGATGGTTTCGATTTTAAATCTGCCGCCGAAATTTTTGACGAACATGCCGCCCTCACAAAAGGAACAAACATTGATATCAGCGGACTTACTCATTCAAGATTAAAAGAAGAATCAATTCAGTGGCCTGTACCTTACGAAAACAGCAAGGGCACCTCGCGTTTATTTACCGATCACCAATTTCACACGCCTTCGCGGAAAGCAAAATTGTTTCCACTCGATGAGCCGGAAAATTTGTCGGAGCCCGTCACATCGACCTTTCCGCTAATTCTTACAACTGGACGTATTCGGGATCAGTGGCACACGATGACGAAGACAGGAAAAGTGAATAAACTTCTTCAACACAATAGCAAAACATTTTTAGAGATCAATCCCCACGATGCAAAGGACAGAAGCATCCGCGAAAATGACGTCGTAGTAATCTCCAATGAAAGAGGAACAGTGCGGGTGCGCGCGCGAATCACTGAAGATATCAAAGAAGGTGTTGTTTTCATGCCGATGCACTGGGGAAAAACTTTTTCAGGAACGGATGCCCGGGCCAATAACCTTACAAGTGATAAAGTCGATCCTATTTCCTTTGAGCCTGACTTCAAGTTTTCCGCCGTCGAGGTTACTGCGTTTAAGAAGTCACCCGAAAAAATAATTGTGGTCGGCGCGGGTGCGGCGGCATTCCGTTTCATTTGCTCTTATCGGGAACTTAATGACGACGACCAACTTCTGATTTTCTCAAATGAGAAATATTCGTTTTACAATCGCGTGTTGTTGCCGGAATATGTGAATGATTCGTTGAGCTGGGATAAGCTGGAGAAGTTTCAAACCGGAGAATTCGAAAAACTAAATGTAGCCATCGAGCTTGAAAATGAGATCGTCGAAATTAATCGAAAAGATCATTTCGTCGTCGATAAAAAAGGAAGGCGGCATCATTATGATAAACTGATTTTGGCAACGGGATCACGGGCTAATATTCCGAAAGATGCGCCTCTATCATTACCGGGAATATTTACCATGCGCTCACGGACTGACGCCGACCAGTTAAAAAAATTCTTGCCTCACCAAGGTTCTGTGTTAATTGTAGGTGGCGGCCTACTGGGCATCGAGCTTGCTTCTGCTCTCCGGGATATAGATGCTGAAGTTTCCATTCTTCAACTAGGCAGCCGGCTGATGGAAAGGCAAATCGACAATCTGGGCGGGCGGTTATTGCTGGACTTCATCGAAGACCGGTACATCACTGTGTATATGAACGACCAGATACAGTCTGTAAGTCGTGATGAGGGAAATAAAAAGTTACACGCCCATCTGCGAAGTGACCGCATTTTGAAAGCCGATGCAATCATCTACGCCGTAGGTACAAAACCAAATATCGAATTTGCGCAAGCGGCCGGACTGGAATCTGCCCGCGGCCTTATCGTGAATGATTACCTGCAAACCAGTGACCCCGCTATTTTTGCCATCGGCGAAATCTGCGAACACCGAGGCAAAGTGTTGGGCATTACGGCAGCCGCCGAAAAGCAAGCCGATGTATTGGCTAATTACATTTACGGAGATATGCAGAGTTATTTCGATGGCGCAGTACCGATGAACATTTTGAAATTATCGGGCCTTGATTTATGCTCTATAGGGATCGTTGATATTCCTGAAGACTCTGACGGTTATGAGGAAATTCTTTTCATCGACGAGTCGATGCGATATTACAAGAAATGTATTATCAAGGATGATCGTCTGCAGGGAGCCGTGCTAATCGGAGACAAAACAGAGTTTGCAGAATTCAAATCATTAATTGAAAACAAAATTGAGTTGTCAGAGAAAAGGATGCAACTCCTTCGCGCCGGCAAAGCGAGCGAGTCCATTCTTGGAAAGTTGGTATGCTCATGCAATCAGGTGGGCGAAGGAAATCTAAGGAAACTCATTGATAGCGGCTGCCAAACGCTCAGCACTTTATGCCAGCAGTCCGGCGCGGGGCTGGGCTGCGGGAGTTGCAAACCCGAAATTCAGCGGCTGCTCAAAGAGGAAGTAGTTTTGAAGTCTTAACTTTCATGAAAGAACAGATTTTATGGAAGTGAATAAAAAAAGTGATCTCATTCGTGTTTTTGTCAAGGGTGGATTTCTATCACCAGCGAACCTTCTCAAGATACTGGAAATTTCAGGGACCCTGGGAAACAAGTACGTGTTGTTTGGGTCGAGGCAAGACATTCTGTTTCCTGCCGGCAACGCAACAACTTCACAAATCGATCAGGCATTTCGTTCCATCAATATCAACTACGAGCTTGGCGGGGATCAATCGGTCTATCAAAATATAGTGAGCTCTTATGCCGCTGTCAATCTTGTCGAAACGACGCAATGGGTAAAGGAGGACACCTATAACGTGATCGTTGATAATTTTGATTATACGCCGAAATTGAAAATCAATTTGGTTGATCCACGGCAAAGTCTCGTTCCATTGTTTACCGGTGAATTAAACTACGTTGCCTCGAACGAGGATAATTACTGGTACTTGTACATTCGCGATGCCAGGAAAAAAAATAGCATCGAACTCTGGCCAAGGCTCGTCTCGGGACAGGATATCCCCAAGCTGTCAAAAAAACTTGAAGAGCTATTTATGTCTTACCAGCCTTTCAAGATAGAGGAGCTTTATATAATAATAAAGAATGAAGGCACCTGGATAAGTTTTAAATCAATCAGTCATTATCCGAAACTTCCGGAGAGCAGCTTCCCTTACTATGAAGGGTTCAACGCTATGCTGAACAATCAACATTGGCTTGGACTTTATTGGCGCAACAACAAGTTTGACCTTGATTTCATCAGAGCGGCATGCCGACTGTGCCAAGAAACAAACATCAGCAACATCAACATCATTCCGTGGAAGGCGTTCATCATTAAAGGAATTAAAGCTTCCGATAAGATCAGGTGGGAAAAGCTGATGGGCAAATTCGGAATCAATGAGCGCCACTCGTCCCTCGAATTGAACTGGCATCTTCCAGTAGTAGATAATGAAGCATTAAGCTTAAAGCAGTTTTTAGTCAATGATCTTGATCAACAGGATATCAGCACGCACGGTCTGACGTTTGCAATTAAAACGAGTCGCGAATATTTTCCATTTACTACTATTCTCATCGAAAGTGAGCCCGAGCAAATCACGTCGCAGTCAAATCTGTACACGATATCTTATGCCAAAGATTTCAATCCAAATACGGTCGTGTATTACCCTTATGCGCATCATGTGCACAAGGAAATGATTCCTACGCTACTAATTGAATTAAGCAAGTTATACTTCCGCCAACTGAATCCTGAAAAAGAGCAAGCACAAGAACCTCTTTCTGAGCAGAAGGAGGCAAGCAAAGTCGTTACCTCTTTTCAGTGTAGCAACTGTCTTACGGTTTATGATTTAAAATATGGTGACCCTGAGTCAGGAATAAATCCGGGTACCCCATTCGAAAAACTACCATTCACCTATACTTGCCGGGTCTGCGAGAGTGGCAAAGAGTTTTTTGTGCCCATACAAAACCTATAAACAAAAATACCCATGAATTCCACAGCTGCTCAAGTAACTAATGAAACAAATAATCTTTATCCCATCTTTTTAAAACTTGAGGAAATGAGACTATTAATAGTGGGTGGCGGAAAAGTTGCCCTGGAAAAACTAAATTCTGTATTAACCAACTCGCCGCAAACACAGATCGAAATTGTTGCACCATTTATAAGCGACGAGATCAAAGAAATCTCGGATCTACGCGCTAATGTTCAATTTTCGGAACGGAAAGTTGGGCCATTCGATCTTGATCTGGCGCAGATCATTATTGTAGCAGTCGATGATAGATCAGTAAGCGAGTGGGTGCATTTACAGGCAAGGGCAAAAGGTAAATTGGTGAATATCGCCGATACTCCAGGACTATGCGATTTTTATCTTGCATCAATAGTCAACAAGGGCCACTTAAAAATTGCGATCTCTACCAATGGCAAATCGCCGACCATGGCCAAACGATTGAAAGAAATATTATCAGAAGTTGTCCCTGACATGGATAGTATTCTTCATAATCTACACGCAATCCGAAACAGATTGAAAGGTAGCTTGTCTGAGAAAGTTAAATCACTCAACAAGCTCACGGAAAAGGTTTTACTCGACCAAAGTTGAGGGCAGAGAGCAGTAAAAACGCTAAATTATTCGACAGTTTTTCAAACCGACTTTAATTGCTTTTTAAGTCGGTCACGGGAGCGATCACGGCATGAATAGGCATTATTAGGCATTTATAAGTTGGGGCCTAGCTGACTCCTTCACATGCATCCTTAGGCATTTTATAAGTATATATAGGTATTAAAATGATACCCCAAGGGGATAACAATGGGGTCTCAAACATCTTTGTTTGAGACCTTTATATTATTGGTCACGAATCGATTGTACTGATTCAAAAAAGGAGGTTATAGGGCACAATGGTTTATTTTCAATCCCTTAGAGACATGCCTGTGAAACTCCAGTTTTCATTGTGACTTCCAATTGTCCGTGTTCAACTAGATTTACCGACTCTATATATACAGTATTCTTGCCTGTCAAATGTCAACCCTCAACCTTATAATGGCTACCCTAACTCTTATCATTATGGTGATTATTACCCTCTCCCAAAATGATATTTTCAGTGTGGGTCACGGCGGAGGTCATGGGAAATACTGGTAGTTGTTGGCTATTGCAGAGTCAATTTGACTACTTCATCTTCATTTCTTGGTATCTCCTGGTAGTTGGTGGCGAATACTGGTGTAATGTTACGTTCCCAGCGGGATCACAATGGGCCTCAAACAGCGTTGTTTGGGGCCTTTTTTATTGACAGGTCAAGGGAGAGATCACGGCATCTTTAGGCATTGTTAGGCATTTATAGTAATGCATTTCCACTCAAAAGCCACTTAATGTTTCTTGTCGAGAAACTTCTTGTAAGCCTGCACGAAGTCCGGCGGGTAGGTTGGCTTTTGGTTAGGATTATTCTTTCCAGACTCCCATTGCCTGACAACTTTGGAGTAGCCGTTGGGCAACGAACCCTCGTAGAGAGGAGGAAGCAGGTGCACTGCATTCAGCACGAAGTACAATGCGGCCACGGCAAAAAAGACCAATTGAATGCCGGCTTTGTTTCGGAACTGAATCACTTTTATCCATGCGCTGGTTTCGTCACCGTTCAAAATCACCTTGCCTGTCCACCAACCCGCAATAGCAAAGGTTATGAGACAGCAAAAGGCAAGTACGATACTAACCCATGCTGCAATGCCCGGCAAATAGTTACTCGCCATAAAAAACAACAGCGACAAAAAATACAAGGCAATATTGCCTTTCACTTTCATCGGTGTGGTGTGAGCGTATTTCCAGGCGCGAGCCAAGTGGTAGGTATTCACTCCAAACAAGATCGTAAAAAGGACAAATTTCACTTGTGACGTAGATGTAATGTCTGCATCGATGCCGCGAAGAAAATGAATAAAACAAAGGCCGGCTAAGGCAATCAATTCAATACCCAGGCTGATCTTATAGGTGCCACTCATTTCTTGCTGCTTAGGTAACAGCAAGAGCAATTCGAAAAGGAACGCCACGCAAAACGCCAAAGCAACATAGCCCATCAGCACGGTGCCATAACTGTTCAATGCCATAGATGCAAAGGCCCCCGTCATCAAAAGCAGTAGTAAAAAATAATATAAAACAAGGTTCCTTCTCATATTAAATAGGGGCTAAGAAATAGTTGTATTCCCAAAGCAGCGATTCGTCCATGCCTTGCCAGTCGGGGTCTTTTTTTCCACGAACGATCTGTCCCAGAATGGAAAAATAGCAAACCAATTCCTGATCTTCCGTTAGCGTTGGCGGCATGGCACTTAGGGCGGTATAATAATTTCCATCCGTAGCGGTGCCGATGATCATGCCTACAAGGCCACGCACTTTTCCGGTTTCGCTCAGTTCTTTGATCAAGGATGCAGCAAGTCGGTTGGCCCGATCACCACCAACTTTTCCCAACAAATACAGGAGCTCCCGCCTTGAATCCAACTCTTCATAAAAATCGTTGTTATTCAATTCGTTGAAGTCAATGCGGCTTACCTCTGAATAGGCGGAGTCGAGAAAAACAAAGGCTTTGGGATGATAGGTTTTGTAGAGCCCATCGGCAGCAGCAGCATAGCAAAATGCTTTTTGGTAAGGTTCGTACAAGGCAATGATATCCATGGATTCCTTGGTATGACCGAGGGTTGCGAGGTAGGTGGTGAGTTTGATGATCGCATTAATAAAGTAAGCCTGGCTCAAGTATTCGTATTTATTGCCCGAGCTGATCAGTTTATCTTTTTCCAATTGATGAAAATATTTTAACCCGTTTACGGAATCCCCTTTTTCAAAATAGCGGTCGGCCAAAACCAGGATCGGTAAATTTTTGTCGAAACTTTTTCCGGATGATGCGGTGTTTACAAAGGCAAGGATATCGGTCAACAGTTTGTCGGGCAAAACATAATCGTTTTGAAAAAAGCCAGAGCCTTCTCCGTTATCCCTGTACACCCAAATTTCGGTGGATGAAGAAATCATCTCATGAACAAGCGCAATTGTTTCCGGCGTGTCGTAATAGGTTTTTAATAAGCCTTTGCGAATGATGTAATCCAGGAACACATCGGTGTGGTATTTGTCGGCAAACCAACCGTCACGATAGTCCGGATAAAGGAAAACGGTTTTGCGCGCCCATTGCGTGGAGCGTACTCCATCTTCATAATACCGATAATTTACCGTTACTTTTCCGCCCAAGTGCTCTTCGCTCGCTTGTTTGAAATGGCTCCACGCATTGTCAAGCCACATGTCCATTTGCTTCTGGTCCAAAGGCAGTCCACGATCGAACAAATATTTGCTGTATAAAATCGCGATCCGCTTATAGTGCATGGCTAATAAGTAGTTCCGTTCATTCGCGTCCTTCACTTCGTTGGCCAGACGCTCGTATTCGTTCGCCAGAGCAAAAAATTGTTCACGCGTGCCCAAGCCCAAGTTCACATGAAAGTATCCGGAATTTGATCGTGCAATTTTTTTGATCAGGTTGATTCCAAACAATCCAGGAATGTGGCCTGAACGGATCACGGCATTTCGGTAAACCGTGAGCGGGTCATCCGTGGGGTAATGTTTGGCCAGCCATTCGATAACTTTTTTGGTTTGATCCAAATGATTGTACTGATAAAGATACCCCAGCACGTTCGTGTAGTTATTGAACAAACTGCTCCTAAAATAACTCTCGGGCAATTGTTCGAAGCAGGCAATGAGTTTATTGGCATCGCCCGAAACCGCGTACAACGAGGCCAAGGTGTGATAGCCGCCATTGAAGTCGCTGGGTATGCGCCCGTTGCTTTCGTAGTTGCCCTTCACATAATACCGATCAAATACTTTACGCGTTGAGGCATCCGTGAAGGGAGTTATGGCTGATGCCAAAGAAGTAATGTCCTCGGCTTTGGGCTTGCCAAACGTAAGCAAAAGCTGAATCGCCAAGTTTAACTCGGTCGGCACGATTTGTTTGTAGGGCAAGGTGCTGGCAAAAAAACGCTTGATCAATTGATATTGTTTTGCTGCGACGTCTGGAATGACTTCTTCTTTAATCTTTTCGTTAGGATTATAGTATTCGTCGTAGGCCAGTAAAAGCAAAAATTGATTTTGTTGTTCCAAGAGGAAAGTAGCTCGTTCCTGGTTATTATCCTGGTATCCTTCTAGCTCCATAACCACCCTGTCAATCAATTCTGTTTTCAGCTTCGTTTTACTGTGCTTGTCGAAATACAAAATCAAACGATAGGCTGAGATCGATAATTCAAGCTGCTCTTTTTTGTTTTGGATTGCGTTGAGGAAACTGATCAAGGTGCCGTTCTTCAGCCGCTCTTCCATCAGCAAGTAAACGGCTTTGTTAAAGTTGTCTACTTCTTTGGACTGAAGAAGATGGTGTGCTTTTTCTATGACTAGTCCTTCCACGCGCTGGTTGGTTTTCCGTTGGGCGTCGTACCAATAAAATCCGGTGAGCAACATCATGGCAGCGATGGCTACTACGGTGGCAATTCGTCGTGCTCCGTAGCGCATGAACGCCCGCGTCAACATTACTTTATTCGCGCTTCGCTTAATAAATTCTTTGGTATCGATGAGTAGTTCTTCGGATTGTTTCAGCGACTCCGAAGGGCTGTTTTTGATTTCTGAATAGCGATCGATCCAAAAGGCATTGGGCTTGCATTCGTTGTACCAGTTTTCAAAATAGGTGAGCGGCCCTAAGGGCAGCAGGAACCCAGAATTTTTGTTACTGTTCTTCCATCGGATCAATTGTTTTTTGAAATCGAGGAAGGTAGAATAAAATTCAAACTCCTGGTTCGCCCACTTGTTGAGCAATGCCCAATTTCGGATCAAAGCCTCATGAGTGATGTCTAGCACCGCATCCGGTGCAAGGACACGCGTACTTGGTTCGTCCGTTTTGTAGGGCCGGATGAAAGAGTTGTTGCTTTCGCGGAAAAGGTTGAGCACTTGGCCCACCAATTCGGTTGTGAGATGGGGTTGACTGATTATCTGAGTGATCTCTCGCAAGGTCATTCGGTTTCGCACAGCGCGGCTGTCGTCAATCTTAGTAAGGCAGGCAAACGTGAGTGCGATGATCCGCTTCGCATCTTTTTGTGTGATGGGCTGAGAAGGATTATTTTCATTGTAGTACATCCACGCGCCTTCATACAATCGGCTCGCGTGGATTTCGATGATTTTTTTCAGCCCCGGTTCGGAATAAAACTTTTTCTGGTTTTGCGGCACTTCGGCATACCAGGAAACATAGCGTGATTGATCGGTTTGAGGCAACTCATCGACAGGCATGCCACCTACCATGGCGTAGTGGATCAAATCCATTTCCTCGTTACCATTATTGGCGGCGAGCCACACCTGGCGCAATGCATGCTGTAAAACCGGAAGTTGGTCGATGCCATCGGCCAGGTCATAGACCAAACGCTCCACCAATCTGCGAGTGATGCGGTTGCCACTGAGGACGGCGGGCTCTTCGATAACTTGTTTGATTTCTTTGCGCTTCAGGCGGGGCACAAAGAATTGTGAGAAGCCGATGTACTCCGGCAGTCCGCGAAAGGCAGAACATTGCCCAATGTAATCGGACCGCATGGTGCAAACGACATAGACAGGAAGGTGGCGCTGCAGTGCGATGCGGGCTGTCTCCAGCGCAAGGTTCACTACAATCTGAGAATCTTCTGAAGGCGCTTCGTTCAAATAGTTTTCCGGATTAGTGAAGAACTCCTCAAACTGATCGACAATGATCAGCAAGTTGGCCGCCTGGCGTATCTTGTCTTTTCGTTCGTTTTCATCCAAGGTTTTCCACAACTCCTCATTGTCATGAATGTAAAAAGAAGAGTTTGTATATAAATCGATGAGTGAAGAATATCCCCGGCGCAATTCTGTTTCGATGGTGGCAGGGTGTGCGTGAAATGTTTCGGCCACAGCCTCGGCCATATTTTTTACCGGCGTGCGCTCCGGGCGAAAATCAGTAACTACCCAGTTCGTGTATTTTGCTTTGAAGAAGCCAGCGCGCGCGTTGGGAATAAGGCCCGCGTAAATCAATGATGATTTTCCTTCGCCCGAAGCTCCCGTGAGCATCAAAAATTTGTTTTGCTCCAGCAACTTGGCCACCTGGTCAATCTGTACATCTCGCCCTTTAAAATACAGCGACTCTTCTTCGGTGAAGGAGCGGAGGCCAGTGTAAGGGCAGATGTTGTTCTCTTCTTTCATAATTCTATTTATCGGCCAACTTCGTCACCATTCGGACTTCCTATTTGCGTTCCTGCAGAAGTAAAATACAGAAGGCCAAATGTTGAATCGTGTGCTTTGGGTGCGCTCATTAATTCAATTGGACAATTAATCCGTTTCATCCACATACGGCACAAAATTTGTTTTATCAAACCATGAAATATTTTTCAGATACTCGGTCCATTCCTCAACCGGTTTTTGATTTTCGATGTATCCCAATAAAACATCCGATAAAAGTGATAACTGATCATCGTTGGAAATATTGGTCGGAAAAATATCAGTTGCTTTGAACAATTGGTCTCGATAGGCCAATGCCCTGCACATTCGGCCGAGGGCAACGAACTTGCGAGGTTGATTTTTGATTACATCTTTCGCGCGCTGAACGGATTGATCTGTTGGCTCTTTGGTAACTAAGCTGATCGCTAATCGGTACCGGTTCGGCTGTGCAGAGTTCAAGTTCTCTACCCGCAGCATTTCTAAGCCTGCCGAGTCGAGGAGTTCTTGCACTATGGGGCTTTCTACTTTTTGTTCCATCAGCTCACGTGCCGCAAACGAATAAAGGGAAGAGCGATTGACTGGTTTTTTAAATGAGCTGATTATTTTCCTTGCTTCTTCGACTTTATTATTTTGGATAAAGCAAGTAAACGCCTTTCCAATCAAAAGAAATGAATTACTGTTGCTGTAGCCCGGCAAAATTTTGTAACGAAGTATCGTTCCGAAGTTTTCTATTTTTAGCTTGGAGTAGTAACTCAATGCAAGAGTTTGATTGTTTTTCTCTAAGGCATAATAACCTAGATACAGGTACAGCAAATTCAAGTCTATTTTTGAGTCGACTTTTAATTGATTAAGCGTAGCTTCCAATTCTGTCAGAGCAGAAATGTCGGCGTGGTTGCGGACAAAAATAGCACCACCCAAAGCGTGGTAATGATAATCGGTCAGCCAATCTTCGAGCAGCTTTAATTCTTTCGGCAGCCCATAAAATTTTTCAAATAAATGGTGATTGATTAAATAGTCGATAAAACGGATCGACATATAGTTCCAGTGATAATCACGTGCGCCTAAAGGATTAAACTTGTAAAGAACATCAGGAAACAAGTACAACGTATTTCTCGGGACTGAAGCGATGTCAGCTGCGATCTTATTCACCTCTATGATCTCATTCCGATATAGGGGCGTTACTTTGGCGTAGTACTCAACGCTTTTTGCAAAGAGCGCGTCGGCTATTGCCGGATCGTATTTCTTGCTCGCCACCTCTGCGTGGTGAGCAATCGTAATTCCTTCGTCTTTATAGGAAACAGCTAGCAAAAAATTCCGCTCATCGGGATTGCTGCTGGCTTGAATAGCTTCCCGGTATTTTTCGAAGAAGAAACCAATTTCTTTTTCTTCCCCGTATTGCAAGTTGAGGTTTTGTGCTTCCGGCCAAAAAGTGTTGTACAACGTATTTCGCGTAAGCTGATAGGGTTTTGCGCGGCCGAGTAGGCGTTGATAAAATTCAACCGCGGTCATTTTTTTGATCTTGCAGTAGCCAATTACAAAAGCATTGAGCAAGTCGCTGTGGTTGTTGCGATAGAAAACAGAGGCCACATTGGTAGCATTGTCGAGCATGTTGGTGTAATCGCGCTGGTAGTAAGGTTCATTGTATTTCAAAAGTGTGTCGATGGCTTGCAATGATCCATCTACGTTTCCAGCAGCCGCATAAAGACAAGCTAAATTTTGATACAATCCATTAAAATTAAAACCATAACCTTGATAGCCGCGGATAACCCGTTGATCTTTTTTGAAATGGCTTTTCATCCATTCACTTTGGTTTTTATTTTCGAATGGGGAAAGTGTATTGATCAACTTCGCTAACTCATCGGGTGAGAAAGCATTAAAGTTAAGTGCCGTTTCCAGCGCCAGAGAGAAATTCAAGAGGTCATCAAAATGGGGGGGCTGCTTTTCGATGATGTTTTTTATGTAGGTCGCGCACCGTCTCGCATTTCTTATTTGGAGTTCGAGCAATTTAGGTGTGGGATCGTAAAAATAGGCAAGCCCCAAAGTAGCACGCCAATTATTTACTGTTTTTAAGTAGTTTGATAGTTGCTTGGGGTTCGCGTAAGGCACCTCAAATTTCTCCATCAAGCTATCGGCTGCCGCGATGGCTTCGGCGATCTCCTTCGCAGGATTTGTTCGCCCTTGATAAATCAGCGAGACGGCAATGCCATTCGCCATCTCCACTTTTTGCAATGGATCATTTATTTTTTCGATGATCTCCGAAATCGTAGTCTTCTTCAATCGGAGTTGCTCGGCAACCAGAATGGCACGATCGCCAAAACGAAGCTTTGGGTTATTGATTAAGCCAATCGATCGCTCCTTGGTCTTTTCAAGTACAGTTGCGTTGCGCCTATCAAGATAGGTTTTTAAGACAAACGAACTAAGCGTAATGAGCGCTATTAATCCAAAAGCTGCTGCAATTTTGCGGGGGCCGTATTTCATCACCATCCGGGTGACGGCATGTTTTCGAGCACTACGTTGCAAAAATTCTTGCGCGTTGTTCAGAATGGTGGTCGCCTTTAACTGCCGTTGTTCATGGTCCAACTCTTCACCGAGGTAGCGGCCAATCCATTCGGGGTTAGGCTTCACTTTGTTGAACCAATTTTCAAAATAAGTGAGCGGACCGATGTATAAGAGAAAAGAATTTGCTTTGCCGCTGTCCACCCATCGGTAGAGCTGCTGATTGAAATCCAAGTAGGTGGTGTAACTCGCAAATTCATCCTTTGCCCACTGCGCTAAGTTTTCCCAGTTGCGGATCAAGCTCTCGTGCGTGATGTCAAGAACAGAACTTGCACTCAACTCGGGCACTTCTTCCTGGAAAGGCCGGAGCAATGTATTTCCGGGTTCACGGAAAACAGTCAATGCCGAACCGACTTTTTTATAATCCAGGTGGGATTGATTTAAAATGGCCGTAATCTCACCAAGCGTCATGCGGTTGCGCACCGCCCGGCCGTTGTCAATTTTAGTTAAGCATTTGAAAGCGGTTTCGATGATTTGTTGCGCATCCGTCTCGCTGATTTCTTGTTGCTGTTTGACTAACGATTCGGAAGCAAAATTATAAAGTTTGTTGGCATGCGTGTTCAGCACATTTTGCAAGCCGGGCTGTGTATAGCAGGCTTGGATTTTAACGGGCAATTGACCAAACCATTTTTCAAAGCGATTGATCAGTTCGCTTGGCAGTTCATTTCCTTTCATTCCCCCCACCATGGCGTAATGAAGTAAATCCATTTCCGCTTTGCCCTCATCAGCCATTTTCCAAATCTGGTTCAATGCATGTTGTAAAATGGGCAATTGATCCGTGCCTTCCACCATGTCGTGGATCAAGCGCTCGGTTAACCTTCGTGTAATTTTATTTCCACTCAGCACGGCTGGTTCTTCGATCACTTCCTGCAATTGCGCACGATTCAAGCGAGGCACAAAAAACTGCGAGAAACCAATGGCCTCGGGCAAACCCCGGAAGGAAGCACATTGTCCGATAAAATCCGACCGCATGGTGATGATTACGTAGATCGGCAGTTTTTCTTCCAAGGCAATACGTGCTGTTTCCAATAGCAGATTAGTCACCAAGTTCGCTTCCTGTGACGGAACGCCCTTGTGGAAATTTTCAGGGTTGGTAAAAAATTCTTCAAACTGGTCAGCGATAATAATAAGGTTGGCCGCATGCCTCTTTCGTAAATTTTTTTGACTCGCCTCTAACCCGATCCACTCCTCATAGGCAATGTCCGTGAATAGTGGTGAGGCTTTGTACATATCCACCAAGGCGGAGAATCCATGGCTCAACTCGGTACGCACGGTTGATTCGTTGGCAATGCGGAGTTGCTTCGCCAGGGAGCGACTGAGGTTGCCCATGGGATTTCGCTCGGGCCTGAAATCGGCAACGGCCCAGTTCGAAAATTGTGATCGGAGAAAACCCGCCTTCGCATTGGGGATAATTCCCGCATACACCAACGAAGATTTGCCATCACCTGAAGCCCCGGTGAGCATGATGAATTTATTCCTTTCGAGTTGCCTCGTGGCTCGGTCGATATGTTCATCGCGTCCTTTGAAATAGAGCGATTCCTCTTCGGTGAAGGGTCGAAGACCCGTATAGGGGCAAATTGTGTTTTCCAAAATCATGGGATCGTCTAGAGATGCACCACCTTTACGTACACCTTTTTCACTTCTTCCGGCACTTCTTCTTTGGGCACAATACTAGAAACTACTTTGGGTGCCTTGAAAACCCGAGAAGCATTACTGGCCGGATCATTCTCACCCACCAGCATGATTTGCGTAGGCGATGAAGCCCCTCCAATTTCTTTCCAGATTTGTTTGACAAACGGGATCGCCCAGTCCGCTGCGTATTTGAAGTAGACGACGGCCAATTTGCTTTTGGAAATTTGTTGTGACGACCTTTCACGGTATGATTCCTCTCCATCGGGCATGATGTTGAGTGTTTCAATGGGGTAATACTCACTGATCAAGTCGGTGATGTGCCCGGCATCACTTTCATCCTGTTGATTGAAAATGAAGAAGATGTCTGTATCTTTTGATTCGAATAATGCCGCTTCTTCTTTCATCATTACTACCCGGATGTCGTCTACCAACTGCATTGCCCCCGAACTATTGCTGAACATCATGTTTCGTGTAATGTGGTTGCGGATGCTGCGAACAAATTCCTGTTGATCCGGATTTACCACTTTTGCGGGATTGTTAACGTTCCAAATGAAACACTGAAATTCCGAAGAAGCGTGTTCGATTATTTTTTTTACTTCGTTTAGCTGATGTTGTGGAAAGGAAATATCACTCTGTATTTCAAATCGTCTTCCAAACTCATTGCCTAAAATATGGAGCGAGCATGAACATTTCTTCAAATCTTCGGCGACCCTAGTCTTAAATTCTTCGTCATCGGCCGGGCAGTCGATTGAAGGCAACACATTGAAGCCGGCCTTTTGAAGTACCAAAGCGAGTTCTTCCCGTTTGGCTTTCAGTTCGCTGCTTGTCCAAGCTAAAAAAATGGAAGGCTTGGCGCGATCAATAACATGAACTTTAATACCGGGTGGCAACGAAGTCGTAAAGCTTGCTGCTGGCAACGGTTTATCAACAGTGAGTGAATGAGAAGCAATTGTTTTCGGTTCGCTCTTATGGGCTATCTTGATGCCGGAGATCACTTCCTTCACCGAGTTGGCTACTTTGTTGATTTGATTCCGGAACAACAGTCTTGTCTGTGCGCCCGAAAGGTCGTCATCTTTCGAACGCAGCGGCCGGTTCACTCCAGCATCATGATAAATAAAATCGATTGAGCGCAAGATGCCGCCAAGTTCTCGTTCCAGAAGTCGCACATCGTCCGGTTCGACTTCATGAATTCTAATCGGTAGTACCCTGCTAATCACATTGCCTGTGCTTGTGCGTATGTTTTTTCCGATTCTGTCATGATCTGCTTCATTAAGGAAGGTGAGAAACTCATCCTTCCATGCAAAGGAAGACGTATCGCAATACGTTTGAGAAACAATAGGGATGAAAATCAACGATTTAATCTTTCCTTGCAGAGACTCGTGAATCTGATGAGTTTCGAGAAGTCCCTCACTAGGATTTTTGTCAAAGAAAATGGTAAGTCTGTCTTTGACGGTGGCATCTAATTCCTGCTTTAGCTTCTCAACAAACTCATGGTGGTTTAGCCCCCTAAATAGCTGGACTGATTGAGATAAATCAGTTTAGTCATAAATTTAGGAAGCTATGAGCAAAAGAAGAAGCTTTAGCATCGAGCAAAAGATGCAGAT
>Ga0075019_10000189_pt1 | contig 34957 bp, 35 predicted proteins | sample ColStrG_CSR_2013_FD_71473 | JGI IMG/M metagenome (GOLD analysis project Ga0075019, IMG submission 71473) | Freshwater sediment microbial communities in response to fracking from Pennsylvania, USA - Cold Stream Run_MetaG_CSR_2013 | ecosystem: Environmental > Aquatic > Freshwater > Creek >...
GTACTGGCACCGTCGGAGTTGCCCCTCGGTGTCGTCACGGCCCTGGTGGGCGCGCCGGTCTTCGTTGTCATCCTCTCGCTGCGGCGTCGGTCGGCGCTGTGAGCTCCGTCGAGATCAGGGGCCTGAGCGTCCGCGTGGGTGCCAAGACCCTGGTCGATGGGGTGTCACTCGACGTCGACGCCGGGACCTGGTGCACCGTCATCGGTCCCAACGGCGCGGGCAAGACGTCGCTGGTCGAAGTGGTGGCCGGCATTCGTCCGGCGAGCGAGGGGTCGGTACTGATATCGGGTCGACCGATTGCCAGGATGAGCGAGCGCGAGCGCGCCCGGTCGGTCGCGCTGGTGCCCCAGCATCCGACGGTGCCCAGCGGGATGAGCGTCTACGACTACGTGGCGTTGGGACGGACCGCCTACCACGGGCTCTTTCGATCGGCTGGCGAGGGCGATCGCCGGGTCGTTGAGTCCGTGCTCGAACGTCTCTCCCTGGCGGAGTTTCGAGAACGGGACGTCGCGACGTTGTCGGGTGGCGAACGTCAGCGCATGGTGCTCGGCCGGGCCCTCGCCCAGTCGACCACGGTGATCGTGCTCGACGAGCCGATCACCGGTCTCGACCTGCGCCATCAGATGGAGTTGCTCGAACTCCTGAAGAAGGAGGTCCTGGAGTGTGGACTGACGCTGGTGGCGACGTTGCACGACCTCACGCTCGCGGGCCAGTTCGCCGACCGGCTCGTCTTGCTCGACCGCGGACGCGTCGTGCTCGACGCGCCCGCCGGGGTCGTAGTGCGCAGCGAGGAGCTCGCCCAAACGTACGGGATGAGACTTCGGGTCGTCGATGTCGAGGGGTCCGACGTCGTGGTCCCGGTACGCAACTGACCACGATCTCGCGGTCGCGGCCCATCGTTCCAACCATTGGCCGCTCGTCGGTTACCAGTTGGTACTGACGACCTCGCAGGAAGTACGGAGACTCTCGAGTGCTCGTGATCGTCGAAGCCACCGTTCGTAGTCGGAGCTCAACGGGCATCCCGTAGACTGGGACAACGCAGCGAAGGGAATCAAACGTGCGACGCACGCGGATCGTAGCCACAATCGGACCGGCCTCGGACGGCGACGAGGTCTTGACGGGCCTCGTGGCGGCCGGGGTGGACGTGTTTCGCCTCTCCTTCGCCCACGGCGACATCCCATCGGGGATCGAGCGGTTGCGGCGGATTCGGGCCATCGCGCCGGACCTCGCGATCATGGTGGACATACCCGGCCCGAAGATCCGCGCCGGATCGTTCGGAACCTCTCCCGTGACCCTCACCATCGGCGACGAGATCGAACTCGATGAGGCCTTCGACGAGCCCTCGACCCCGCAGCGCATCACGGTCGAGCGAAAGGACGTGCTCGCCCTGTTGAAGGTCGGCGACAAGATCCACTTGGGTGACGGCGGCGTCTCGCTCGACGTGGTCCGACCGGGATCGACGGTGGTCGCACGGGTCTCCTCGGGTGGTGCGGTCATGGGCAAGCCCGGTCTATCGCTACCTTCGTCGATCCTGAACGACCGTCTGCCGACCGAGGACGATCGCGCCCGGCTGGAAGCCCTGCGACACGAGGAGTTCGAGATCCTGGCCGTGTCCTTCGTCCGTTCTGCTTTCGACATGGTTTCGACGAGGACGGTGCTGGCCCGAGACGACGTCATGATGATGGCGAAGATCGAGACCGGCGAAGGGGTGGCCAACCTCGACGAGATCATCGCCGTCTCGGACGCGATCATGGTGGCCCGAGGTGACCTCGGAGTTCGGATGCCCATCGAGGAAGTGCCCCACCTGCAGAAGGAGATCGTCTTTCACGGGGTGCGCTACGCCCGTCCCGTCGTGGTCGCCACCCAGATGCTCGAATCGATGACTCACGCCCAGGTTCCGACGCGTGCCGAGGTGACCGACGTCGCCAATGCCGTGCTGGACGGAGCGAGTGCGGTCATGTTGAGCGGAGAGACCGCGATCGGCGACGACCCGATCGGCACCGTCAAGACCATGGACCGCATCGTGCGACGGGCCGAGGAGTCCTTCGACTACCTCAAGTGGGGTTCGGGCCTCGGGGTCCAAGAGGTCGTCGGTGGCGCCGGGACGCGGGCCATGCGAATCACCGCTGCCATGACCGGCGCCGCCTGGCGCGCCGCGATGGAGGAGAAGGCCGTGGCGATCGTCGCCTGCACCCGTTCGGGAATGACGGCTCGAGCCATCTCGCGATTCCGTCCGCCGATGCCGATCGTCGCGATCACCCCGAGTCACGGCACCGCCCGACAGTTACGCAGCTCCTGGGGCGTCCAGGAGATCTACATATCAGCGTCCGACGACATTGACGAGCTCTGCGAGTTCGCGGTCGCGCAGTTGAAGAAGTCGGGAATCGCCAAGCCGGGCGATCCGGTCGTGATAATGGCCGGTTCGGCCACCGGTGGAGCGCAGATCACCGACACGGTGAGAATGGTGATCGTCGGCTGAGTCAGCACTTTCGGATCGATTAGGGACATCGAGTCGATTCGAGATTGGCGCCCGATGGCGCCGATCCCGGTTTTACGGACCAAGGCTCGGCGCCACTCTGGGGCCTTAAGAGGTAAGGGAGGAAACCTCTGAACTCGAAGATACGGACGCTTCTTAGGTACCGCCCATGAGGACGCTAAGAACTGGCTAATTCTCTCCGCCACCGTGTTTAGTGCCCCCGGCAGGATTCGAACCTGCGCACATGGCTTCGGAGGCCAATGCTCTATCCCCTGAGCTACGAGGGCCCGCACCCCAGACTACCGGAACGGTCATCACGCAGATTCCCAGACGCACGCGGCCAACTTCTATTGTTCTTCTATGAGTGCTGAGCCGATTCAGGTGTCCTTGCTGCCCGACACCGCGATACTGAGCGAGCACGACGCGTCGATCGGCGGGGTGTCCCTGCGCGACCTGGCCGCCACTTTCGGCACCCCACTCTTCGTCTACGACGAAGCGACCCTGCGCTCACGGTGCCGGGAGGCGGCCAGCGTCTTCGACGACGGGGTGGCGTTCGCCTCGAAGTCGTTCCTCTGTGGAGCGATGGCGCGCATCGCCTTCGAGGAGGGTCTGTGTGTGGACGTAGCGACCGGCGGGGAACTCGACCTCGTGCTGCGCTCGGGCGTGCCGGCCAACCGGGTGATCCTGCACGGCAACAACAAGTCCCACGACGAGATCGAGCGGGCCATCGCGGTCGGCGTGCACCGACTGGTCGTCGACAACTTCGACGAGATCGAGCGTCTGGGGTCCTTGGTGAGCCCGTCAGCGCCGCTCGACTGCCTGCTGCGCGTCACGCCAGGTGTCGAGGCGCACACCCACGAGTACATCCGCACCGGACAGGAGGACTCGAAGTTCGGTCTGTCGGTCTCGACCGGCGACGCCCGTCGGGCGATTTCGCGACTGCGCGAAGTCCCCGGGCTGACGCTGCACGGAGTGCACGCGCATATTGGATCGCAGATCTTCGACTTCGCCGGGTACGACGAGACGTTGGCGGTGCTCGCCGCCTTCGTGAAGGACGACGACTTCGACGAGCTGTGCGTTGGCGGCGGTCTCGGGGTCGCCTACGTCGCGGGCGAGCAGGCCCCGTCGATCACCGAATGGGGCCACGCCACGCGTGAGGCCGCGTCCCGCGTCGGACTCAATCCCTCGATTCGTCTCATCGCCGAGCCCGGTCGGGCCATCGTCGCCCAGGCCGGGGTCACCCTCTACCGGGTCGGGGTGGTGAAGCCCGTCTCCCAGCGAACCTACATCGCCGTAGACGGTGGAATGAGCGACAATCCTCGTCCGGTCCTCTACGGATCGGGTTACGAGGCCTTCGACGTCGGACGACCGTTGGCGCTGAGACCACGGGCCGCTCGACTGGTCGGCAAGCACTGCGAGAGCGGTGACGTGCTGATCGACGAGGCTTGGCTGCCCGAAGGAACTGGCGTCGGCGACGTCATCGCGACCCCCGTCACCGGCGCCTACGGGTATTCAATGGCCTCTAACTACAACCGCGTCCCGCGTCCAGCGGTGATCTTCGTCGGCGAGGGCCACGCCCGCGAGGTGCTGCGCCGAGAGACCTTCGACGACCTTGCGCGACTCGAGGTCTAGCAACGACCTCGCGGCGGTGTCGGTTAGCCTTGTTCGATGGACCAACCAGTTATCCGAGTCGGAGTAATTGGGGCGGGCTTCGTCGGTGCGGCCCTGGTCGAACTACTCCTCGACCCCTCTCGCCACGTGGCCCTGGTCGATGCCGCCACCGCTCCGATTGAGCTGGTAGGCGTCGCGGTCAGAGACATCGCGAAGCCGCGGCCCGGTATCCCGTCGCAACTCCTGACCGCCGACGCCCAGGCACTCAGTGCGCGGGCGGACCTGGACATTCTCGTCGAATTGGTGGGTGGCATCGAACCGGCCCGTACCTACATCGAAACCGCCCTGCGCCACGGCGTTTCCGTCGTCACCGCCAACAAGGCCCTGATGGCCGAGAGCGGCACCGCCCTCGCCAGACTCGCCCACGAGAACGGAGCGGACCTCTTCTACGAGGCGGCCGTGGGCGGAGGGATCCCGATCCTTCGCGCCCTTCGTTCGTCGCTGGCGGGCGAGCGTATCGAGCGCATCATGGGGATCGTGAACGGGACCACCAACTTCATCCTCTCCAAGATGACCAGCGAAGGCAGCGACTACGGCGTCGTCCTCGCCGAAGCGCAGGCACTCGGCTTCGCCGAGGCCGATCCGAGTGCCGACGTCGAGGCCTTCGACGCCGCCGCCAAGGTGCAGATCCTCTCGTCACTGGGATTCGGCATGGAGTTGAACGGCGACGAGATCTCGCGTGAGGGCATCACGGGAATTCGCTCGGTCGACGTCGAGTTCGCTCGTCGGGCGGGCTACGTGATCAAGCTCCTCGGTGTCGCCGAGCGGGTGGGGGAGTCGGGCATCTCGCGTCGGGTCCACCCCGCCATGATCGACGTCGAACACCCTCTGGCATCGGTGCACGGCGCGATGAACGCGGTCTTCGTCGAGGGGACCAAGGCCGGTCCGTTGATGTGGCTCGGCCAGGGTGCCGGTGGCGAACCCACGGCGACGGCCGTGCTGGGCGACGTGCTCGACGCCGCACGAAACAAGGTGAGTGGCCGCCACGACGTGCCGTTCACGGTCGACGCGACGCTGCACAGCGTTCCCGCCGGAGACCTCTCGAGCGTCTTCTACATCAGCCTCGACGTCCTGGACCGCCCCGGCGTGCTCGCCGCGGTGGCGGGCGTCTTCGGCAGCCACGGAGTCTCGATCCAGTCCATGGAACAGTCGGGGTTCGCTGACGAGGCGCGCCTGTCGTTCCTGACCCATCACGCGCTGACCAGGGACGTCACCGCCACGATCGAGGAACTGGCCGGGCTGGAATCGGTCGACTCGATCGGGGCGTGCATCCGCGTCATCGAAGGGGGTGCGCAGTGACCGGCTGGAACGGGCTGCTCAAGGAATACGCACAGTGGTTCGACCTCGAGGGAGTGGACGAGGTCGTCACCCTGCAGGAGGGTAACACCCCGCTCATCCGGGCCGACCGGCTCTCCGAGCGCCTCGGGGCGAACGTCTGGCTCAAGTTCGAGGGCCTCAATCCGTCGGGCTCCTTCAAGGACCGCGGCATGACGATGGCCATAACCAAGGCCAAGGCCAACGGAGCCCAGACGGTGATCTGCGGGTCGACGGGCAATACCTCCGCCGCCGCCGCGGCTTACGCGGCCAAGGCGGGGATGGACTGCGTCGTGTTGGTGCCCGAGGGCAAGATCGCCCTGGGCAAACTGGCCCAGGCCATGGTCTACGGGGCGAAGATCCTCCAGATCCGTGGCAACTTCGATCAGGCGCTCAACCTCGCCCGTGAGCTGACCCAGCACATGCCGATCACCATCGTCAATTCGATCAACCCCGACCGCATCGAGGGTCAGAAGACCGGGGCCTTCGAGATCGTCGACGTGCTGGGCGAAGCGCCCGACATCCTCTCGATCCCGGTCGGCAACGCCGGGAACATCACCGCCTATTGGCGCGGTTTCACCCAGTACCACTTCGCCGGGAACTGCACCAAGTTGCCCAAGATGTGGGGTTTCCAGGCCGCCGGAGCCGCACCCATCGTCCTCGGTCATCCGGTCGAGAATCCCGAGACCATCGCCACGGCGATCCGCATCGGCAACCCCGCCAGTTGGATCCCCGCACTCGAAGTGATCCACGAGTCACTCGGCGACATCCGTAGCGTCACCGACGACGAGATCCTCGACGCCTACCGTTACGTCGCGCGTCACGAGTCGATCTTCTGTGAACCCGCCTCGGCGGCGTCGGTGGCGGGCCTTTTGAAGTACGGGGTCCCCGAGGGGTCGACCGTGGTCTGCGTCTTGACCGGCAACGGTCTGAAGGACCCGGACACTGCGGTCTCGACCAGCGCGAGTCCACCCGTGGTGGACGCGTCGATTCAAGCCCTGCTGAGCGCGCTGGCTTGACCTGAGAACTGCAGGCTGCGTCTGCGCTGGAGCCCGGTGGCCGAGCGCGAGAAGGTCATCCGCCCCGCGACGGGCTCGCGTCAGGTGACTGCGGTGTGCTGGACAGGGTCCGCGAAGCGGCTACACTGAAGTTCGTCGTACTCGTCCGGCCCTTCGCCGACGTGAGGAACTCTTCCAGGCGACATTTCCCGATTTTTTCTCCGTTCGGCCGCACCTATGCGAACGGCGAGAAAGGAACATCAATGGCTGCAAAGCCCTCTCCAGACCGATCAGATCTCGAATCAAAGACCCGCGAAGATCTCCAAACCATCGCCAAGGTCAAGGGCGTCGAACTGTCGGCCCGAGCGTCCAAGGCTTCACTGATCGAGGCCATCATGGGCGATCCGGCCCAATCGGAGTCCGCACCATCTCGCGCCGCCGGACCGTCGACCGAAGGCGCGGGCCCGACTCGCGCCGTGCGGTCTCGTCGCACCGTCGCCACGCCGAGCGACGACTTCGAGGAGTTGCTGGGCGAGTTCAGCGCCGACGCTGCCTCCGGCACCCGTCCCGCCAGCGCGGCACCGACCAGTGCCGAGTCGGCAGATTCGACGGCACCCACATCGAATCCCGGTGGCTCGTCGAACTCCGCGAACAGTGAACGGAGCGCCAACCCGCGCCAGAACGCCCAGCCGCGACCCGAGCGCCAACCTCGTGACTTCAGCGGAGAAGCCGGCGGGAGAAACCGGCGCAACCGGCGCAACCGGAACGGTCGTGAGCGCTTCGGGGGCGAGTCGATGCCCAACGCCGATCAGCCCTACGCCGGTGAGCTCATCGAGATCGAGGGACTCCTCGACCTGCGTGACGACGGCTACGGATTCCTACGCACCAAGGGCTATCACCCGTCACCGAACGACGTCTACGTCTCGATCAACCAGGTTCGTCGCTACCACCTGCGAAAGGGCGACGCCATCATCGGGGGCTTTCGCCCCGCGGCCTCCAATGAGAAGTACCCGGCGTTGCTCCGGGTCGACAGTGTCGCCGGGGTCGACCCCGAGGTCGCGCGACTTCGTCCGCGCTTCGAGGACTTGACTCCGCTCTTCCCCGACGAGAAGCTCAACCTCGAGACCAACGAGGGCAAGGCCGACCTGACCCCGCGGATCGTGGACCTGCTGTCGCCCATCGGCAAGGGGCAGCGCGGACTCATCGTCTCGCCACCCAAGGCCGGTAAGACCACGGTGATGAAGCAGATCGCCCAGTCGATCGAGACTAACAACCCCGAGGTCCACCTCATGGTGCTGCTCGTCGACGAGCGTCCCGAAGAGGTCACGGACATGCGACGAAGCGTCCACGGTGAGGTCATCGCCTCCACCTTCGACCGGCCGGCCGAGGAGCACACCCACGTAGCCGAACTCTGCATCGAGCGCGCCAAGCGCCTCGTCGAGCAGGGCCGCGACGTCGTCATCATCCTTGACGGCATCACCCGACTGGCCCGCGCCTACAACCTGGCGGCCCCCGCGACCGGACGAATCATGTCCGGAGGTGTCGACTCGGGCGCGCTCTACCCACCCAAGAAGTTCTTCGGCGCCGCGCGCAACATCGAAGAGGGTGGCTCGCTCACCATCATCGCGTCGGCCCTCGTGGAGACCGGATCGAAGATGGACGAAGTCATCTTCGAGGAGTTCAAGGGCACCGGCAACATGGAGCTCAAACTGGACCGCCGCCTCGCGGAGCGCCGGATCTACCCGGCGATCGACGTCAACGCGTCGTCAACCCGACACGAGGAGCTGCTCTTCAACCGTGAGGCGCTGCCCCAGGTGTGGAAGCTCCGTCGCGTCCTGAACGGCCTCGCTTCCGAGGGTCGTGAGGCCGCCGGACTGGAGCTCTTGATCGACAAACTCAAGTCCACACGCTCAAATGACGAGTTCCTGGCCGAGATCGGCCGGGGCCCGGCTCCGACCAGCTGATTATCCTGTAAACTCTTCCTTCGCAACAAGGAGCGCCCATGAAGCCAGACATTCACCCCAAATACGGCGAAGCGACCGTACGCTGCTCGTGCGGCAACACCTTCACGACCGAGTCGACCAAGTCCGCCATCACGGTGGAACTGTGCAACGAGTGCCACCCGTTCTTCACCGGCAAGCAGAAGCTGGTCGACACCGGTGGCCGTGTCGAGCGTTTCCAGCGCCGTTACGCGCAAAAGACCAAGGCGCGCACTCCGAGGCCCTAGGCCCGCGAGCGCTCACCTCAATTCGTGCGCTCAATCGACGAGACCCTGAACCTGCTTCAGGACGAACTACGCGCCGTGGAAGCGGCGTTGTCCGAACCCGATGTCGCGAGTGACCTCACGCGTCTTCGTGACCTGTCGCGTCGCCACAAGGAACTGGCCGAGATCAACAACGCGTGGAATGAGCTGAAGGCCGCCCAGCAGGACTTCGCCACGGCCCGCGAGATGTTCAACGAGTCGAGCGGCGACGATCGTGAACTGTGGCGCGAAGAGATGAACGGTGCCGAGGAGCGGATCCCCGACCTGGAGCTCAACCTCGAGACCCTGCTGCTGCCACGCGACCCTAACGAGGGCCGTAACGTCATCCTCGAGATTCGCGGCGCCGAAGGCGGAGAGGAGGCGAACCTCTTCGCCGGCGACCTGGCCGAGATGTACCGTCGCTACGCCGCGCTTCGTGGTTGGAAGCTCGAGGTCATCGAAGAACGCGAATCCGAGCAGGGTGGCCTGGACGAGGCCATCTACCTGATCAAGGGCGAGGACGCCTGGGCCCGGCTGGAGCACGAGGCCGGAGTCCACCGGGTCCAGCGCGTTCCGGTCACCGAGGCCAAGGGGCGCGTCCACACCTCGTCAGCGACCGTGTCGGTACTGCCCGAAGCCGAGGAGGTGGACGTCGACATCAACCCGAGTGACCTCAAGATCGACGTCTACCGATCGTCCGGTCCCGGTGGCCAGAGCGTCAACACGACCGACTCCGCCGTGCGCATCACGCACCTGCCGACCGGCATCGTGGTCTCGATGCAGGACGAGAAGAGCCAGATCCAGAACCGCGCCAAGGCCCTCATCGTGCTTCGTTCTCGCCTCTTGAAGGCGGCCCAGGACGCCCAGGCGAGCGAGCTCGGAGACCTGAAACGATCGCAGCTCGGCAGTGGCGGACGCAGCGAGAAGATCCGCACGTACAACTTCAAGGAGAACCGCGTCACCGATCACCGCATCAACCTGACGACGTACACCCTCGACGCGGTGCTGGCGGGCTACCTCGACCCTTACGTCGACGCCCTGCTCGCCGAGAAGCGGGCCCGACAGTTGGCCGAGAGTGACGGGCGCTAACCCGTACCTGGTGTCCGAGCTCATCGACTCGGGACTCAACCGCCGCGAAGCCCGCTGGCTCGTGGAGGAGTTCATGATCGCGGGTGACGAAGACTCGATCTCTGCGCTACGCCACGCTGCCCAGCGACGACTCGACGGCGAGCCCTTGCAGTACGTCGTCGGGCACTGGCCCTTCCGGACCCTCGACCTCGACCTCGATCCGCGGGTCCTGATCCCGCGACCGGAGACCGAGGAACTGGTTGACGTGGCGCTCGGTGAACTCGTCCGCAGCGGCGCAGAGGCCCCGTTGATCGTCGACTTGGGCTGCGGGTCGGGGGCCATCGGGCTCGCCCTGTTGAGCGAGTTGAGGGATCGTGGCGTCGTCGCGACCTTGATCGCCGTCGACGAGTCGACCGACGCACTGGACGTCGCCAAGCGCAACGCTCTGAAGCATCGGCTGCACGCGGTCTCCTTCGTCGAGTCCTCCTGGTTCGCCCGGTTGGATACGTCGCTTCGACGTCGAGTCGACCTGATCGTCGCCAACCCTCCCTACGTCGGGGCCGAGGAGTTCGAATCGCTCGACCCCGTCCTTCGTCACGAACCACGTAGCGCCCTGGTCGCTCCTTCGGCGCGCGGAATCGAAGGCCTCGAAGACCTCGAGACGATCGTCGTGGGTGCGCGCGAGTGGCTCAACGATGGCGGTGCCCTCGTCGCCGAACACGGATGCGACCAACGTGACATCGTCCTCGAGCTGGCCCGCGAGGCCGGGTTCGCCCACGTTTTTGGTTTGGACGATCTCACCGGTCACCCGCGGATGCTGGTGGCCCGGCGCTGATGGTCCGAGTCTTGGATCTGGAGTCCGCGCTCGCCGCACTGGCGGCCGGCCGTGTGATCGCGGTGCCCACCGACACCGTCTACGGAGTCGCGGCGTCGATAGAGTCGCCGAGCGCCGTAGCGGCGCTCTTCGAGTTGAAGCACCGGCCCCGGTCACTGGCCTTACCGGTCCTGGTCGACTCGGTCGACCAGATCGTCGCACTCGGAGTCGACTGGACGCCACCGGCGCAAAGATTGTCATCGAACTTCTGGCCGGGTGCGCTGACCATCGTCGTGCGCACCCCCGATGAGCTCGCTCGTCGAGTTCGAAGCGACAGCTCCTCGGTCGGATTTCGGATTCCGGACCTGGCGCTCCTGCGCGAACTGATCAAGCTCAGCGGTCCATTGGCGGTCACCAGTGCCAATCGGCACGCCGAGCCGCCGTGTCAGAGCGTGGCCGACGTACTGGAGGTCTTCGGCGAGTCGATCGATCTGGGCGGTGTGCTCGACGGCGGCGAGTGCGACGGTACGGTCTCGACGGTCGTGGACCTGACCACGAGTGAATTCCGTGTGTTGCGATCGGGGGCCATTGGCGAGGACGCGATCGGGGGCGCGCTTCACTGATCCCCGGTGAGTGTGCGCGCGGGTGACGTCAGGACCGCACGGCCTCCAGGCGACTGGTGCCTACCGGAATTGCGCCGATGGCCGTTGGATCCGTCACCACCTTGGCCCGCCAGGTCGACTGTTTCGGTCAGACCTCGACTAGCGGTTGAGGCTGCCGGGCCGTGCCTTCCGCGGGTTGAGCACGCAGTACTTGATCCGCTGCGTCGTGGCCCTGGTGAACCTCGTCTCCACGCCGTCGTCCTTCTCACATTGGGGTGATGTCGCCCGGTGGCGGGCAATGGTCCTGGAACATTGGCGACTTCGATCGGTTTCTCTGCCCCGGCGTGAGTGTCTGCTGTCGAATCCGACCTCACCGAGGTCTCGCTGGACGTGGACTGACTTCAGTCAGGCTTCGTCGGTGGGGAGGTGTGCAACCCACCGGGCGGGCCGTTTCTCGAAGAAGGCGGACATCCCCTCGCGCGCTTCGTCGCTGGCGAATCGTTCGCCAGACACCTGAGCGGTCCACGCGAAGGCTTCGTCGACCGAGAGGTGGGGCACGTTCGTGAACAGCTGTTTGGTGACGGCGAGGGCCCCCGGAGCACCGGCGAGCAGGTCGTCGATTATCGCGGCCACCGTTCGGTCGAGGTCGTCCGCGGACACCGATTCGTTGATCAGTCCCATTTGCGCGGCGCGTCCGGCGCTGAAGCGGTCACCGCGAAGGAAGTGCGACTGGGCGTCGGCGAGTCGAAGTTTGGCGAGCACGACGACCGAGATGACGGCGGGCGAGACGCCGAGGCGCACTTCGCTGAAGGCGAACTTGGAGGATTCGCTGGCCACCGAGATGTCCATCGCCGCGGCGAGGCCGACGCCCCCACCCATGCAGTGACCGTTGATTCGCCCGACCCACGGTTTGGGGGACTGACGGATCCGCTGGAACAGCTCGCTCAGTTGGATGGTGCGCGTGGCCGACGGGGCACTGTCCGAGGAGAACTCAGCGAGGTTCGCCCCAGCGCAGAAGACGCTGCCGTTGTTGGTCAGGACCGCGACGCGCACGTCGGGTCGGGCGTCGACGACGTCGATGGCTTCGACCAGTTCCTGGAGCAGGGCTCGGCTCAGTGGGTTGCGCCGCTCGGCGTCGTTGAGCCGAATTGTCATCACGCCGTTGGCGAACTGGCTCTCAACGAGTCCCATCGGTCCCCTTCGCTCGCGGCCCCTGGCTCGGTCCACCGGCGAAGGCCTGGGCCCGCAGCAACCAGTGCCGGCCGAGCTCCCCGGTCTGAAGCGTCGTGTCGTCGAGGTGACGGCGCTGGGTCACCACGAGGCAGAACTCCTGCGCCGGACCACTCACCTCGTCGTCGGCGTCCTCGTCACCCCACGTCCACTCTGCTCCGCCCGGACTGCTGAGGCGGACCCGGACCCGCCCGTCGGGAATCTCCTCGCCGCGCACCTGGTACGACCATTTGCGCGTGATGAAGCCCAACTGGGCGATGTGGCGTAGCCGCTCGGTCGCGGGAATCACCACGCCGAGGGCGTCGGCGATGTCGGTCCCGTGGGCCCAGGTCTCCATGAGCCGAGCGGTGAGGAAGGACCGCGCACCCATCGATGGTCCGTACCATTCGACCCTCGACTCCTCGCCTAGGCCTTGCGCGGCCTCGGCCAGCGCGCGACGGTTCTCGCGCCACGTGGCGAGCAGTTGCGCGGAGGTCATCGCGCGAAAGGTCGCGAGGGTGAACTCGTCGAGACCCTTGTGCACTGCGCCCTCGAAGAGTTCTCTCACGTTGGTGCGGAAGCGCTCGGGACTGAGAATGGCCGTGCGGGCCGCCTCGTCGAAGTAGGCCAGATGTCCGATCTGGTCGGCCACCGTCCAGCCGGGGCTGGGCGTCGCGCTGTGCCACTGGACGTCGGTGATCGACGCGACGACGGCGTCGAGGGCGCGCTGTTCGGCTACGAGGTCGTTGCGTACCTGGTCGAGTTCGCTCATGAAGCCTCCAGCAACACGTTCGGCAGGTCGACGACCCGGCTGCGCAGCCATTCGCCGAGCCCCTTGGCCTGGGCGTCCTGGCGGGAGGAGGCGGCGACGCCCTCCTCGAGCAGGTCGTGGATCAAGAAGTTCAGCGAACGGAGGGACCCGAGTCGGTAGCGGTCGATCCGCAGCGTCGCCGTCTCGGGCAGCAGTTCGCGCAGCCGCTCGACGGTCATGAAGTCGTCCAACCACGCCCAGGCCTCGTCACTGCGCGCGAAGACGCCGAGATTGGCGTTGCCGCCCTTGTCGCCCGAACGCGTTCCGAAGAGGCGACCTAGTGGAGCTCGAGTGGTGGGTCCGCCGGGAACGGTGGTCGACGGACCCGCGTCCGCGTGCACCTCGACCCGCCCCCGAGGGGCGACCGAATCGACGACCGTGGTCGGTCCGCCCAGGACCGTCACGTACTGGGGGACCAGTTCGGCCGGCACGACCGCCGGCCGGTAGACGCCGAAGGGCGAACCCGCCGAGGGGCTACCCCCGACGGCGAAGAAACCGGGGACGGTGGCGAGGGCGATCTCGACCGCGGCGTTGGCGACGGCCCGACCGACCTTTCGTTCGTCGTGGTCCTTCAACGTGATGCGCCACAGCGCGACCGCCTCTTCGTTCGTCGCCGGGTCGGGCTTGTCAGTGCGGATGAGCCGGGTCGTGACGCTCTCGAAATCCTCCCGCTTGAACGGGCAGGCCAGCCAGAACGCTTCGTCCACCAACTGGGCCTTCGCCTCGATGTCGAGTCCCGTCAGGGCGACGTTGAGATCCTTGCGGTATCCACCGATCTCGTTCATCGCCACCTTCAGCGTCGTCGGTGGCGGCTCACCCTTCGTGCCGCTGATGCGGACCCGGTCGGGCGCCAGCTGCTCGAGGTGGATCGTGTCGAAGCGCGCCGATACGTCCGGGCCCAGGTAGGTCGGACTGGCGATCTCGTAGAGGAGTTGGGACGTCACGGTCCCCACCGACACTTCGCCGCCGGTGCCGTCGTGCTTGCCGACCACCGACGAGCCGTCAGCCGCCACCTCGACCCACGGGAAACCGACCCGGGCCATTCCCGAGACCTCGGTGAAGAAGGAGTAGTTGCCTCCGGTCACCTGAGCCCCGCACTCGATGACGTGTCCGGCGACGACGCCGCCCGCGAGGGCGTCCCAATCATCCCTCGCCCAGCCGTGGTGCCACGCCGCCGGCCCACAGACCACGGCCGCATCGGTGACACGTCCGGTGATCACGATGTCCGCGCCCTGGGAGAGGGCGTCGACGATTCCGAAACAGCCGAGGTAGGCGTTGGCGGTGATGAATCGCGAGATGTCGCCTACCGGCTCGCCGGTTTCGAAGTGCGCGAGGTCGACGCCCGCGGAACGCAGCTCTTCGAGGCGCTCCATGAGGTTGTCACCGTTGACGTAGGCGATCTTCGGCGACAGCCCCAGCTTCTCGGCGATCTCGTACGCGGCCTGCGCGCAGTGATCGGGGTCGAGGCCACCGGCGTTGGAGACGATCTTGATCCCACGCTCGAGGCAGGTCCCCATGACCTGCTCCAACTGGGTCAGGAAGCTGCGTGCGTAGCCGCCCCCGGGGTTCTTCAGCTGGGTGCGCGCGAGGATCAGCATGGTCAACTCGGCCAGCCAGTCACCGGTCAGCACGTCTATCGGTCCGCCGTTCACCATCTCGTAGGCGGCCGACAGCCGGTCCCCGTAGAAGCCGGAACAGTTCGCAATGCGTATCGGCTCGGCCACCTCAGTCTCCATCCGGTTCAGACACGTCGAGGGTGAGTAGGACCGCACCGTTCTCGACCTGCTGGCCGGAGGTCACGAAGACCTCTCCCACTACTCCCGTCGCCGGCGAACTGATCACGTGTTCCATCTTCATCGCCTCCATCACCACGAGGGTCTCGCCCTTGGTCACCATCTGTCCCGGGGTGACCCGTACGTCGATGATGGCCCCGGGCATCGGGGCGTTGAGCCCCCCGCGCGGAGCCTCGACGCCCGGCGACACGAAGCGCGGAACGACTGCGAACTGGATCGTCCCTCGCCGGCTCTGCACCAGCAGTACGTCACCGGCTCGGGTCACGCGCACCTGAGCACGCTGGAGGTCCAGTTCCAGATCGATCAGTCGCTCGCTCCAGCCGTGGACGCGCGCGACCATTCCGTCTCCGACGTCGAAGGTGCCGTCTCGCCGGGAGCGGTAGTGGACCTCGACTGATTCGCCGTTCACCCGCAGGTTGACCCGCTGGCGGGGAAGCCTGGCGTTTCGCCAACCGCTCGGTGCGTTGGCCAGCACCGGGGCATCGACGCGGTTGGATGCCTGCAACCACAGGGCCGCGGCCGTCGAAGCGAAGGTCAACTCATCGTTCGAGAGTTCGAGCGACCGACGGGGGTCGGCGCTCTCGATGAAGGCCGTTGTCGTCTCGCCGGCTAGGAAGTCCTCGTGGCGAAGGGTCGCTGCGAGGAAGTCACGGTTGGTCACGACCCCGCCCAGGTGCATGCTCTCGAGCGCCAGGGCCAACTTCGCGGCGGCCTCAGCCCGCGTGGCCCCGTGCGCTATCACCTTGGCGAGCATCGGGTCGAAGGCGACGCTCACCACGGAGCCGGCCGCGACGCCCGACTCGAGTCTCACCACGGGTGAACTGGCCATGTCGAAGGCGATTACCGTCCCGGTGGCCGGGAGGAAACCGGCGGCGGGGTCTTCAGCACAGAGTCTCGCCTCGATAGCCCAACCCGAGAACGCCACGTCCGATTGCTCGTAGCCGAGCGGCGCGCCCGCGGCGATTCGCAGCTGTTCACGCACGAGGTCGATGCCGGTCACCTCCTCGGTCACTGGATGTTCTACCTGAAGGCGGGTGTTCACCTCGAGGAAGTAGAAGTCCCGCGAATCGTCGTCGACCAGGAATTCAACCGTGCCCGCCGACTGGTAGCCGATGGCCCGGGCGAGGGTGAGCGCGGCGTGGCCCATGGCCTCGCGCATCTGCGGGTCGACGACGGGCGAGGGCGATTCCTCGATCAACTTCTGGTGGCGGCGCTGGATCGAGCATTCGCGCTCACCGAGATGCACCAGATTGCCGAAGTGGTCTCCGAGTATCTGGACCTCGACGTGTCGAGACCGGGCGACGTAGTGCTCGATGAAGACCCGGTCGTCGCCGAAGCCGCTCTGCGCTTCACGCCGTGCGGCACGCAGTGCCTCTTCGAGTTGAGCCGGGTCGGTGACGATCCGCATACCTTTGCCGCCGCCACCCGCGGCGGCCTTGACCATGAGCGGATAGCCGACCTGAGCTGCGTCGTTTGGGTCTTCGCTCGAGGGCAGGACCGGAACCTTGGCGGCGACGGCGAGCCGTTTTGCGGCGATCTTGTCGCCCATCGCCGCGATGACGTCCGGGGCCGGGCCAACCCAGACGAGTCCCGCCTCTTGGACGCTACGCGCGAACTCCGCGTTCTCCGAGAGGTATCCGTAGCCCGGATGGACCGCTTGGGCACCGGTTCGCACCGCGGCCTCGACAATTGCGTCCGCGTCGAGGTAACCGTTGATGAGGCGGACCGCTTCGTCGGCTTCGCCCACGAAGGGCGAAGAGGCGTCGGCGTCGACGTAGACGCAGACGCAACGGATGCCCATCGAGTGGGCACCGCGGATGATTCGACGGGCGATCTCCCCGCGGTTGGCGATCAGGAGCGTGGAGAAGGTCACAGTCGGAACACGCCGTAACTGGTCGCGCCCTCGATGGCTTTGGTGCGCACCACCGACAAGCACATACCAAGCACCGTGCGGGTGTCGCGGGGGTCGATGATGCCGTCGTCGCTGATCGCTCCGGTCGCGGCCAGGGCCAGCGAACCCTTCTCCTGGGCTTCCTCGACCATCTCGACGATCTTGCGGTCCTCCTCCTCGTCGAATTCGATCCCCTTTCGCGCGGCCTGGCCGCGACGCACCTGGGACATCACACCGGCGATCTGTTTGGGACCCATCACGGCGATCTTGGCCGTGGGCCACAGGAAGGTGAACCGGTTGCCGAATGCCCGCCCTGACATGCCGTAGGTCCCGGCGCCGTAGGACGAGCCGATGATCAGGGTCAAGTGGGGCACGGTTGAGTTGGTGACCGCGTTGAGCATCTGCGATCCCTTCTTGATGATGCCCTCGGCCTCGGCGTCCTTGCCGACCATGTAGCCGGTGATGTTCTGGATGAAGACGAGCGGAACGTCGATCTGATTGCAGAGCTGGATGAACTGACCGGCCTTCTCGGCGGCGCGTGGGTATATGACGCCGTTGTTGCCGAGGATGCCGATCGGATAGCCGTCGATACTGGCCCAGCCGCAGATCAAGGTGTTGCCGTATCGGGCCTTGAACTCCTCGAAACGAGATCCGTCGACGACCCGCGCGATGACGTCGCGGACGTCGACGGGTTGGCGGAGGTCGCGGCTCACGATTCCGAGCAACTCCTCGGAGTCGTAGACGGGGGCGTCCGGTCTGAGCGAGGGAGCCGGTCCGTGCTTTCGCCAGTTGAGGTGGGAGACCACCTCGCGGCACATGCGGATCGCGTCCATCTCGTCTTCGGCGAAGTAGTCGCCGAGGCCGGACACTTCGGCGTGGAGTTGGGCCCCGCCGAGCGTCTCGTCATCGGACTCCTCACCTGTGGCCATCTTCACCAGCGGGGGACCGGCGAGGAACACCTTGGACTGGTTCTTCACGACGATGTTGTAGTCCGAGAGTCCGGGTTGGTACGCGCCACCGGCGGTCGAGGATCCGAAGACCACGCACACCGTCGGCACGCGCATCTTGGAGAGTTCGATCAAGTCGTAGAAGAATCGGCCGCTTTCGGCGAAGTGTCCCGTGTGCATCCGCCCGCCACCGCCACCACCGACGCGAAGGTCGGCGCCGGCCGACTCGACAAAACTCACGTAGGGGATCTGGTTGTCGCGGGCGATCTCGAGGGCCCGGGCCCACTTCTTCGCCGAATACGCGGTCAGGGCGCCGCCCAGCACCGTTGGATCGTTCGCCATGACCACACACTCGGTCCCGGCGATGACGCCGATCCCGACGATCATGCCGCCGCCCATGGCGTAATCCGAGTCGTAGCCGGCCAGCGCCGAGATCTCGAGGAACGGGGAGTCGGGGTCGAGCACCATTGCGATGCGTTCGCGCACCGGGAGCTTTCCGCGCGATCGCATGCGGTCCATGGCCTTAGGCCCGCCACCGGCCTCGGCCTCGTCGAGGAGGCCGTCGATCACGGCCAGCTGCTCGAGCATGTCACTGCGGTTCTTCGAGAACTGCTCGGACGTCGGGTCGAGGGTTGAATGCAAGGCGGGCGCGAGCAGAACTTGCTTCATGGCCCGATACTAGTTACGGCGTTCGTTACGGGCCGATCGACGAAGGTCGCCTGCACGGGGCCGGTGACGGGAGTCCGCGGTCGAGGTCGCCATCCCGCGTGGGCCACAGGGAAGTCCGACCACTCCGGTAGGGTGGAGAAGATGCGTATCGCCATGGGCTCCGACCACGCTGGATTCGACCTCAAGTCCATGTTGGCCGTCACGCTGACCTCCTGGGGCCACGAGGTCCTCGACCTGGGCACGGACAACGCCGACGACTCCGTGGACTACCCCGACTTCGGTGCTGCGGTCGGCCACGCCGTCGCCTCGCACCGCGCCGAACTCGGAGTCGCGGTCTGCGGCACCGGTATCGGCATCTCGATCGCCGCCAACAAGGTGCCCGGGGTCAGGGCCGCGGTCGTTCACGACGTCACCTCCGCCCGGCTCGCTCGCGAACACAACCACGCCAACGTGCTCTGCCTGGGGGCAAGAATGATCGGGCCACCGGTGGCGATCGACGCCCTCGAGGCGTGGCTCAACGCCATTCCCGGTGAGGGCCGCCACCTGGGACGGATCGAGAAGATTCACGCTCTTGATGAGCAACTCAGGGACGAGGAAAGGTGACTTCACATGGGTTCTTCACCCTTTGACGCTTGGATCAAGGACGACCCGGAGATCACGGCGCTCCTAGCCCGGGAGTGGGAGCGACAGACCACGACTCTGCAGCTGATCGCGAGCGAGAATTTCGCGTCGCCTTCGGTCATGGCCGCCACGGGCTCGATCCTGACCAACAAGTACGCCGAGGGGTACCCGGGACGTCGCTACTACGGAGGCAATCAGGTCGTCGATGAAGTGGAGAACCTCGCCCGGCGACGCCTGGTCGCCCTGTTCGGAGCCGATCACGCCAACGTCCAGCCGCACAGTGGAGCCAACGCCAACGTCGCGGTCTACCAGGCGTTGCTCGAACCCGGCGACACGATCCTCGCCATGCGCCTCGACCAAGGCGGACACCTCACGCACGGCTCACCGGCTTCGATCACTTCGAAGTTCTGGAACTTCGTGTCCTACGGCGTCACCGCGCGCTCGGACGACCCCGGGAACCCCGGCGAGTTCATCGATTTCGACAACGTGCGCGAACTCGCGCTGCGCCACCGTCCGAAGCTCATCGTCGCCGGAGCGACCGCCTACTCGAGACGGATCGACCCGGCACCATTTCGCGAGATCGCCGACGAAGTCGGAGCTCTTTTGATGTTCGACTCCGCGCACGTGGCCGGGCTGATCGCCGGTGGCGCGCATCCCAACCCGGTGCCCTACGCCGACGTCGTCGCCTTCACGACCCACAAGACGCTCCGTGGACCCCGTGGCGGGGCCATCCTGTGCCGCGAAGAGCACGCCAAGAAGATCGACATGGCCGTGTTCCCCGGTCAACAGGGCGGTCCGCTCGAACACTCGATCGCCGCCAAGGCGGTCGCGTTCAAGGAAGCGGCCGAGCCCGAGTTCTCCGTGTACGCGGGCCAGATCGTGAGCAACGCCCAGGCCTTCGCCACGGCTCTGGCGGCTCAGGGTTTCCGAATCGTTTCCGGGGGGACGGAGAACCACATGGTGATCCTCGACCTGCGCGAGTTCGACGAGGAGCTCACGGGCAAGGTCGCCCAGGAGGTCCTGGACCGGGCCGGAGTCACGACCAACCGCAACCAGATCCCCGACGACCCGCGCAGTCCGTTCATCACGTCGGGCCTTCGGGTCGGCACCGCCGCCCAGACCACGGCGGGGATGAAGGAGGCCGAGTTCGCCGCCATCGCTGAACTGATGAGCAGAGCGTTGCGGCGGCGTTCCGATGACGCCGCCGTCGCCTCGGTACGAGCTGAGGTCGCCACGCTCTGTGGCGATTTCAACCCGTACGCCAGTTTCACGAAGTAGTAGATGGACAACATCGCCGTCTACGCCCTGGTGATGCTCGTCGCGGGGATCGTGACGCTCGCGGCGAATGTGCCGGCCCGTGCCATCTCCCTGCGCGTGGGCTACACCGCTCAACCGGACGACCGCAAGGTCCACCAGAAGGTGACTCCATACGGTGGGGGCGCCGCCATGCTGGTCGGATTCTGCGTGGCGCTCTTGGTCGCCGTGGTCGTACCGTCACTGCGCAGCGTGATCACCTCGTCGCACGAGATGTTCGGGGTCTTGCTCGCCACCGGCGTGATCTTCATCGTTGGCGTGGTCGACGACTTCCGTGAGATGAGCGCCCCGGCGAAGGTCGCCGGCCAGGTGCTGGCGGCCTCGATCCTCTACTTCAGCGGCTGCACCATGTACCAGTTGAAGCTGCCCTTCGCTGGCTTCGTCGTGCTCGGTCCGTCGATTCTGCCGATCGTGACCGCCATCTGGGTCTTCGCACTCTCGAACGCGGTCAATCTCATCGACGGCCTCGACGGCCTGGCCGGAGGCATTGTCGCGATCGCGTCAGGCACGCTGTGCGTGTACGGGCTCCGACTCGAGGACCTGGGCCTCTTGCCAGTCACCAACGTCGGTCCTTTGATCGCGGCCCTGACGTGCGGGATCTGCCTCGGATTCCTGCGCGACAACTTCTATCCGGCCAAGCTGTTCATGGGCGACGCCGGCGCGTTGATGCTGGGTCTGCTCATGAGCGCCTCGACCATGGTGATCGGCGGGCGCACGCCTCCGGCGAGCGGCGTGACCTTCTTCTTCTTCGCGCCCCTGTTCATCCCGGTGTTCATCCTGGGGGTGCCGCTCATCGACGCCGTGTGGGCCTTCGTCCGCCGTACCGCTTCTGGTCAGGGATTTCACACGCCTGACAAGAACCACATCCATCACCGTCTGATGCGTCTGGGTCACGGTCATCGCCGTACCGTGGTGATCCTGTGGCTTTGGACCGCGCTGCTCTGCGGTTTCGTCCTCTTCCCGATCTTCGTGACCCAGGTCAACGTCTTCATCCCCTTCGGCGTCGCGGTCCTCTTGATCGGACTGCTGACCTGGTTCAACCCCCTGGTCAACCGGTTGCTCGGCGGGACTGATTCCAGCGAACCCAAGGACGAGAACGTCCGGTCATGACCGACGTCCCGAAGGAACAACCGCCCGACCAGCCCGCTGAACAGGAGAAACCAATCGTCTCCGACCTCCCCGGATTGGCGGCGTTCGCCTCCATGGGACTTACCGTCGCGATCCTCGAGGCGGTGGGCGTCGTGCTCGGACTCTGGGCCGACCGGGCGTTCGGCACCGCACCGGGGGGTCTCGTATTGGGGATAGTGTTGGGGACGGTCGCCGCCGTGGTGAGCGTAGTCAAGCAAGTCCGGCGTTTCCTTTAGAAACCCAATGCACGTGCTAGAAAACCTCCCCGTAGACACCCTTCCGCAGTTGCTGCGTCGCACCGTGATCTCGGCCCTCCTCGTTGGATTCGTCGGTTTCGTCGTCGCCCTGTTGATCGCCCCGCCCTTGGGCGCGCTGGGTGTTGCTCTGGGGGTGGGGCTCGCGATCTTGAACCTGAGATTCCTCGATCGACAGGCCGCCCGGGTCGAACTCAAGGGCGAACAGAGCTCGAAGGCGGTGAGGCGTCAACTCGGAGGAAAGACCACCGGTCGTCTCGCCGTGGTCACCGTCGCGGTCATCGGAGTGCTATTCCTGAACGGTCCTCTGGGAATCGGTATTGTGTCAGGGCTTGTGCTTTATCAAATCGTGTTCGTCATCAACGTCTTTCGCGTGGTGTCGGGTCAGGGAGGAATCGAGTGAGGACGCTGTACGCGGCGAAGACGATCACGGTCGGCGTGCACCCGACCTTTCGCCTTCTGGGACTAACGATCGACGGCGACATCGTCATGTCGACGCTGCTCGCCGCCGCGATCTTCTGCTTCCTCGCCTTTCGGATGCGGTCCAAGGTCACCGATGGCGTGCCGGGCAAGCTGCAACTCTTCTGGGAGATCTTGAACGAGCAGGTCACCGAGCTCGCGGTCTCCGCCATCGGACCCAAAGGTCGACGCTACGTGCCGATCGGCATCACGCTCTTCCTCTTCATTCTGATCTGCAACTGGATCGACTTCATCCCGTCGGCCATGCACCCCGGGGTCTCCGGGCCGATCTTCCCGGCGCCGACCGGTGACGTGAACCTTCCCCTCGCGATGGCCCTGCTCGTCATCTCGTGGGTCCACGTCGAGTCCTTCCGTGCTCGCGGCTTCACGGGCTACTTCAAGCACTTCTTCCAGCCCTACGCGGCCCTCGCCCCGATCAACGTGGTCGAGGAGATCACCAAGCCGATCACGATGACCTTCCGTCTCTTCGGCAACCTGTTCTCGGGCGGGCTCTTCGTGGTCGTACTCACGACGTTGCTGCCGATCTACATCAGCCCGCCGTTCGAGATCGGCTGGAAGTTGTTCGACACCGGCCTGCTCGGTGCGATCCAAGCATTCATCTTCATGCTGCTGACGATCCTGTACTTCGGAATGGCGACCAGCCACGACGAATCACATGACGTCGCGCTAGAGCCCTCACACTAACCAAACCCAGGAGGAATGAAATAATGGCAAATACAGACATTGCGTCGGCGGTACGCATCGCGGGTGCCCTCGTCGGCGGCGGTCTCGCCCTCGGTGGTGGCGCGATCGGTGCGGCGATTGGTGACGGCCTCGCCGGTAGCCAGACCATCGCCGCGATTGCCCGCCAACCCGAGATCGAGAACAAGGCACGTCAGTACTTCTTCTTGACGGTCGGACTCGTCGAAGCCATGTACTTCATCAACCTGTTGTTCATGGTCGTGTTCGTCTACGTCTTCAAGGCGCAGTAGTTCTGACGATGCCGGGCCGAACGGCCCGGCATCGTGTTGGTCCCCTAGTAAAGAAGGTCTTTCGAGATGATTGCCGTTTCCATCTTTCTCCTGCCCAATGGCACGTTCTTCGTAGAACTGCTCGTCGTGCTCGTGATCCTGCTGATCGTGACGAAGTACATCCTGCCGCCCCTCAACAAGGCCATGGAGGGTCGTCAGGAGAAGATTCGCGCTTCTCTCGAGGCGGCCGACCTGGCCCGCGCCGAGGCGGCCGCGGCGGGCGACGAGCGGGCGAAGGTTCTGGCCCAAGCCCGCGATCAGGCCCGCGAGATAGTGGCCTCGGCCCAGACGACGTCGGATCAGGTGAAGGCCGAAGCGGCGGGTCGAGCCCAGCTCGAGTACGACCGCATCGTCGCCAACGCGTCCAGCGAAGTCGCCACGGCCCGTCAGCGGGCCATCGATGAGGCCTCGGCCAAGATCGGGGAGATCGTCTTCGACCTGGTGACCAAGATCGTGGGGCGCGAAGTCGACCAGAACGCCCATCAGGACCTCGTTCGAGAGGCCGTTTCGGCGCTCAACGCCGAGGCCGGCAAGGGATCGAACCGCTAATCATGCTGCCCAAGCTCGAAGGATTCGCCGCCGCCCGACTGGGTTCACTGGACGCGGACGCGCTCGCCGCGGTGACCAGGGACCTCTCGTCGGTCGAGCAGACGGTCATCGGGCGATCCGATCTGCGCGCCGTGCTGACCGACACCTCGATCGGAGGGGTGGCGCGCGGCCAGGTCCTGCGAGACCTGCTGAGCGGCAAGGTCGACGCGGCGACCCTCCAGATCGTGGTCTACGCCGCGGTAGCCGTCCCCGCACAGGACGTGCCGCACTCACTGGCCGAATTGGCATTCGCTTCGAACGAACTTCGCGAGACGGGGAGTTTCGAGCTCAATAGCCTCGGGCTGCTCGCGGCGCGCAAAAGGGTGGCCGGTTACGCCGACGCCCTGCTCGACGACGTCGACACCGCCGACTTCGCTCGCGTCGAAGAAGAACTCTTCCGCTGGGCGCGCACCATCGAGGGCAACCTCGAACTGCGCCGTCTACTGCTGGACCGCGACGCCGCCCTCGAGTCTCGCCTCGCCACGGTCGACGCGCTGCTCTCGGGCAAGGTCAGCCCGATCACGCTTTCGCTCTCGAAGTTCGTGATCGCCGGTGGACGTCCGCGTGACGTCGTTGGAACGCTCGACTACCTCGTCGACTACGTCGCCCAGGCCCGTGACTGGCGGGTGGCGCGCGTGCACACGGCTCGTCCGCTCGACGAGGCCAGTCAGGCACAGTTGGTCAGTTCGCTCAGCTCGTTGACGGGCAAGAACGTCGAACTCCAGATCGCCGAGGAACCCGCACTCCTCGGTGGCGTGCTGGTCGAGGTCGGCGATCTGCGACTGGACGCCACGATGCGCGGGCGCCTTGGCGCTTTGCGCGACGCGGTCGCCTCTGGGCACACGTACGAATCCGCATTGAATCGAAACGACTAAGGAAAAGGAAACTGTGATGACTGAGCTCACCATTAGTGCCAGCGAGATCACTGAGGCGCTGCGCAAGCACGTGACTGAGTTCAACCCGGCCGTCGGCGCCGAGCAGGTTGGACGCATCGTCGAGGTGGGCGACGGCATCGCCCGGGTCTCGGGCCTGCCCTCGGCCAAGGTGAACGAGTTGCTCGAGTTCGAGGACGGGACCCTCGGACTCGCGATGAACCTCGACGAGGAGACGATCGGTGCGGTGGTCCTCGGATCCGTCGACACCATCGAGGAGGAGCAGGTCGTTCGCGCGACTGGGCGGATCCTTTCGATGCCGGTCGGTGACGCCCTACTCGGACGCGTGGTGAACGCGCTCGGCGAACCGATCGACGGCAAGGGCCCCCTGGTCAACCCCAAGCAGCGTCGCATGGAGATCCAGGCGCCGGGTATCACGGGCCGCCAGCCGGTCAACGAGCCTTTGCAGACCGGGATCAAGGCAATCGACGCGATGACCCCGATCGGGCGTGGCCAGCGCGAGCTCATCATCGGTGACCGCAAGACCGGCAAGACCACGGTGGCGATCGACACCATCTTGAACCAGAAGGGTCAGGGTGTGAAGTGCATCTACGTCGCCATTGGCCAGAAGAACTCCTCGGTCGCCCAAACCGTGAAGACCCTCGACGATTTCGGCGCACTCGAGTACACCGTCGTCGTGGTCGCTTCGGCCGGTGACCCCGCGCCGTTCAAGTTCCTCGCGCCCTACGCGGGATGCGCCATCGGGCAGGAGTGGATGGACTCGGGCGAACACGCGCTGGTCGTGTACGACGACCTCTCCAAGCAGGCCGAGGCCTATCGCCAGATCTCGCTCCTGCTGCGCCGACCGCCGGGCCGCGAAGCGTACCCGGGCGACGTCTTCTACCTGCACAGCCGTCTGCTCGAGCGCGCCGCGAAGCTGAGCGATGAGCGCGGTGGAGGATCCCTCACGGCCCTGCCGATCATCGAGACCAAGGCCGGCGACATCTCGGCGTACATCCCGACCAACGTGATCTCGATCACCGACGGCCAGGTGTTCCTCGAATCGGACCTCTTCTACTCGGGCGTGCGGCCGGCGATCAACGTCGGTAACTCGGTATCGCGAGTCGGCGGCGCCGCGCAGATCAAAGCGATGAAGTCGGTGGCGGGAACGCTCAAGATCGACCTGGCCCAGTTCCGTGACCTGGAGTCCTTCGCGACCTTCGGGTCGGAACTGGACAAGTCCTCCCAGCAGCAGCTCGATCGCGGTTACCGTTTGACCGAGTTGCTCAAGCAGGGATTGAACGCGCCGGTGCCGGTGGAGGAGCAGTGCATCGTCATCTACGCGGGCACCAAGGGCTGGCTCGACACGATCCCCGTCTCGGACGTTCGTCGATTCGAGTCCGAACTCCTGACCACGTTCCGCGCGCAGCACGAGGACCTGCTCGGGCAGATCCGTAACGCCGGGACGCTGCCGGATACCGACAAGCTGGACGCCGCGCTGCGGTCGTTCGTCGACGGCTTCGCTACCAGCAACTGATTCGTACGAGATAGCCGAGCGGGAAAGGAGGAGCAATGGCCGGTGGACAAGAAAGAATTCTGCGCCGTCGAATCAAGTCGGTGCAGGCCACGCGCAAGATCACCAAGGCGATGGAGCTCATCGCCGCATCCCAGATCGCCCGGAGTCAGGCGCGAATTGCCGCGAACCGCCCCTACCGCAACGGGATGAAGCGGATCATCGTCGAAGCCGCCCTTGGCGACCCCGCGGGTGCGGCGAAATTGCTCGCCACGCCCGAGCACGTGGACACCGCAATCGTCCTGGTGGTCACGGGTGACCGCGGCCTGTCGGGCGCCTACAACTCGTCGTCCCTGCGTGCCGGTGAGCGTCTCATCCGGAAGCTTCGCTCCGAGGGCACGGCGGTGCGCCTCTTCTGCATTGGCAAGAAGGCGGGCGCGTTCTTCCGCTTCCGGGGCATGGAAGTGGAGCAGAGCTTCGTCGGCTTCGCCGACCGCCCCACGTTCTCCGACGCCCGATTCGTCGCCGGGGTCGTCGCGGCACCGTTCATCGACGGCGAAGCCCAGCAGGTGCTGCTCGTGTCGACGCGCTTCCTTTCAGCGGCCACCCAGGCCGTCGAAGTGGAGCAGCTGCTACCCCTGACGATGCCCGAGGTGCCGGTCGCCGACGGCCCCAGGCCGTTGAAGGGTTACACGGAGTTCGAGCCCGAGGTCGAGGAGCTGTTATTCCACCTCGCCCCGCGCGCCCTCGAGAGCGAGATATTCTCGGCGTTGCTCGAAGGTGCCGCGTCGTTCCACACGAGCCAGCAGCGCGCGATGGCGGCGGCGACGGACAACGCCGACGAACTCGGCCAAACCTTGAGTCGAATAATGAACCGAGCCCGCCAGGACTCGATCACCACCGAAATCATGGAAATCGTGAGCGGCGCGGAAGCGCTCCGCTCGAGAAAGTGAGATAGCAATGACCATGGCTCCTGACAAGACCACTCTCGAGACGGGGCGAGTCGTCGCGATCGCCGGACCGGTGGTGGACGTCGAGTTCCCGCCGCACTCGCTGCCCGAGATCAACCACGCCGTCGAGATGGACATCGTGATCGACGGCGAGACCATCACCGTCGTGGGCGAGGTCGCTCAGCAGATCGGTGAGGGCCGGGTGCGTTGCGTGTGCATGAAGCCCACCGACGGACTCGTCCGTGGTGCCGTCGTGCGCCAGTCCGGCCGCGGGATCACCGTGCCGGTTGGTGAAGCCGTGCTCGGCCACGTGTTCAACGTGATCGGCCAGTCGCTCGACACCGACGACATCGGACCGGTGGAGGACCACTGGGAGATCCACCGCAGTGCGCCGGCCTTCGACCAGCTCGAGCCCCGCGCCACCATGTTCGAGACGGGCATCAAAGTCATCGACCTCTTGGCTCCCTACGTACAGGGTGGCAAGATCGGCCTGTTCGGTGGTGCGGGCGTCGGCAAGACGGTGTTGATCATGGAGATGATCCGCCGCGTGGCCGAGCAGCACGAAGGCGTGTCGGTCTTCGCCGGAGTCGGCGAGCGAACCCGTGAAGGTACCGACCTGCTGATCGAGATGCGCGAGTCGGGCGTCATCGAGAAGACCGCCCTCGTCTACGGTCAGATGGACGAACCGCCGGGGGTGCGCCTGCGTGTCGCACTCGCCGCGTTGACCATGGCGGAGTACTTCCGAGACGTGAAGAACCAGGACGTGCTTCTGTTCGTGGACAACATCTTCCGCTTCGTGCAGGCCGGTTCCGAGGTCTCCACCCTGCTCGGCCGCATGCCCAGCGCCGTGGGTTACCAACCAACCCTGGCCGACGAGATGGGCGAGCTGCAGGAGCGGATCACTTCAACCCGAGGTCGCTCCATCACCTCGCTGCAGGCCGTCTACGTCCCCGCTGACGACTACACCGACCCGGCGCCGTTCACGACCTTCACCCACCTCGATGCGACGACCGAGTTGAGCCGTCAGATCGCCGCTCTGGGTATCTACCCGGCGGTGGACCCGCTCACTTCGACGTCGAACATCCTGGCGCCCGAGATCGTGGGCGACCGTCACTACGCGGTGGCCCGCCAGACCCAGCAGATCCTCCAGCGATACAAGGAACTCCAGGACATCATCGCCATCCTCGGTCTTGACGAGCTGTCAGAAGAAGACCGGATCACCGTGTCACGGGCCCGCAAGATCCAGCGGTTCCTGTCCCAGCCGATGTTCGTGTCGAAGATCTTCACCGGAATCGACGGCATCAACGTGCCGGTCCAGGAGACCATCGAGTCATTCGAGCACCTGGTCAAGGGTGACCTCGACGTCTTCCCGGAGCAGGCCTTCTTGAACGTGGGCGGCGCCTCGGACGTCGAGCGCAAGGCCGCCGAGTTGCAGCGGGACTAGTAGTGGCCACGCTCAAGGTTGAGATCGTGACGCCGGAGTCGGCTCTGTGGGTGGGCGAGGCCACGGCCTTGATCGCCCGGTCCTCCGACGGAGGATTCACCATCCTGCCCCAGCACACCGAAACGGTGGGGGACATCGTTCCGGGCATCGTGCGGGTGGAGACCGCGCAGGGCGAGATCTCCTTCGCGGTCCACGGCGGCTACTTCCAGGTCGGCCCCGACGCCCAAGAGGGGGTCACCCTCGCTACCGTCCTCGCCGGGGTCGCCGAGAAGACGACAGAGATCGACGTAGCTCGAGCGCAGGCCGCTAAGGAAGCCGCGGAGGCCCAGATGGCTGAAGCCACGAGGGCCGATCAGCACGACACCGCATCGCATCTGCTGGCCCACGACGCTCTGGAGCGAGCGGAACTCCGTCTGCGCGCCGCTGGGAAGTAACGACTAACTACCAGGACGAGACGTAGTCGAGCAGGTCCTTCTTCTCGTGCTCCAACTCGTCCAGACGGGCCTTGACGACGTCACCGATCGATACCATCCCCACCAGATGGCCGTCACCAACGACGGGTACGTGACGGATTCGTTGAGCGGTCATGAGTCCCATGAGCTCGGTGACCGTCGTCTCCTCGCTGCAGACGGTCACGTCCGTCGACATCAGCTCAGCCACCGACATGCTCAGCGCATCGGCACCCCGTTCGGCCAGCGCGCGGACGACGTCGCGCTCACTCAAGATCCCGACCAGTGGGGCAGAGGCCCCGGTGACGATGAGCGCACCGATCCCGCGCTCCTTCAACGTGGCCAACGCGTCGGTGACGCTGCGCTCGCGAGAGATGGTGGCCACGTCACGACCTTTGACGGTCAACAGATTCGAGACACGCATCGCGTACCTCCTTCGGTATTGCGCCTTCGCGCCGGAGTCCTGCTGGGCTCTTGGATGGACCTTACGCCTCGAAGTTAAGACGCGCCAATGAAAAAGCTAGGAATCGACTTGGGAATCATTTCACGTGGCCCTCGGGCTCACCAGCGGTGACGCCTGAGGGATTCTGCGCGATCGGTTAGATGATGAAGAACTGTCGAAGGATGTGCTCGATGACCTGGCGAACGTCTTCGACGGGTACGTCGAGTGATTCGTCCATGTCCCACACGATCATCCCGGCCAGCATGCTGCGTGAGACTATCGAGAAGGCGGCCGGATTGAACTCCCGGCGAAAGATGCCGCGTCGTTGCCATGAGTCGTAGGCGAACGTGGCGGTGAGGTGCATCTTGTGCAGAAGTTCGGTGACTTGCTTCTTGGAGGCTTCGTCCTGGGTGGTGGTGGCGAGGGCCTCCATCCTGGTCAGGCGCTGACGCTTGTAGTTCTCGCTGTTGAGTTGCGAGAGCTGTTCGGTCATCAGGTGCAGCAGCGTCTCAGCGCTGAACTCGACTTCGGCGAGGTACTGGGCGAGGGCGGCTGACGCCTCGGTCTCACGCGTGAACGACTCGACGTAGGCCGAGCGGATTATGTCGTTCCGATCCTTGAAGTGGCGGTACAGCGCCGGGATTGTGACGCCCAGCCGGTCCGCCAGAGTCTGAAGACGGAAGTTGACTGGTCCTTCGGACTCGAGGATCTCGAGTGTGACGTCGATGATCTGCTCACGTAGGCCTTGACTTCGGGATTGGTCGCTCAAGTTGACCGACTCCGGTGATGAAGGTCAGAGTGCCCGAACTGCTTCAATCTCAGATCGAAGCGATTTCCGTTGGCCATTCCCGCAAGACAATTCATAAGCAACCAAACCAGTCTACGGGGCAGATTCTTGCGTCAGTAGTCGGCCCATGATGTTCATGTTGATCAGGCGAAGCACACCACAGACTAGAAGCCCGCGGTGGTGAATTCCTGCAATTTGTCGTGGCGGTGGAAAGTTTCGATGGTCCGAACGGTGCCCGAGCGTGACCGCACCACCAGCGACTGCGTGGTCGCCCCGAAGTCGTAGAAGCGGACACCACGCAGGAAGTCACCATCGGTGATGGCCGTGGCGGAGAAGAAGCAGTTGTCGCTTGCCACGAGATCGTCGGTCGTGAGCACGCGGCTGAAGTCGTAGCCCATCGCCTCGGCGCTGAGACGCTCCTGCTCGGTGTTCGCGTGCAGGACGCCCTGGATCTCGCCCCCGAGGCCCTTGAGTGCGGCGGCGGCGATGACTCCCTCGGGAGTGCCACCAATCCCTAACAAGATGTCAGCGCCCGAGTCGGGCCAACCCGTCGCGATGGCTCCGGCGACGTCGCCGTCGGTGATGGAGAGCACCCGCGCGCCGGCTTCGCGAACCTCGGCGATCAGGTCGCTGTGACGGGGACGATCGAGGATCACCACGCCGAGCTCCTGGACCGGCTTCTTCAGCCGCTTGGAGAGCTCGTTGAGGTTGTCGGTGGCTGAGGCGTTGATGTCGACGGCGCCACGTCCCCGCGGCCCGACTGCGACCTTCTTCATGTAGAAGCAGGGGCCGGGATTGAACATCGAACCTCGCTCGGCGAGGGCGATGACCGCCAGCGCGCCGTTGCGACCCATAGCGGTGAGCGTCGTGCCGTCAATTGGATCGACGGCGATGTCGACTTGGGGGGGACGTCCGTCGCCGATGTGCTCGCCGTTGTAGAGCATGGGTGCGGAGTCCTTCTCACCCTCGCCGATGACGACGACGCCGTCCATCGCCACCGCGCCGAGCACGAAGCGCATCGCGTCCACCGCGGCCCCGTCGGCCGCATTCTTGTCGCCCCGACCGGCCCAACGGGCTGCGGCGATGGCGGCGGCTTCGGTCACCCGGATCATTTCGAGGGCGATGTTGCGATCGGGCCTGGAAGGTGGCTGCACGAGCCCAGCGTACTCGTTGGACCCGATTCGAGGCGGTGGTCCAATCGGACCCGACCCGTTCCAACGGCAATACTTGAGGGGTGAGTTCTCTTGTCGTGAAGCCCGCGGGCGCCCTGAATGGCGAAGTGCGAGCGTTCGGAGCGAAGAACGCGGTCTTGAAGCAGATGGCGGCGTGCCTGCTCGCCACCGGTCAGCACCGCCTGATGAATGTTCCCGACATCACCGACGTGACGGTGATGGCCGAACTGCTCCAAGCGCTTGGCTGCCAGGTGCGCCGACCCGACGCGCACGAACTGTTGATCGACGTTCCAGCGAGCGAAGACATCAACCCGGTGGCGCCCGGTCACCTCTTCGAGGCCATGCGTGCGTCGATCGTCGTGCTCGGCCCCCTGCTCGCGCGATGCGGACAGGCGAACATGGCTCTGCCCGGCGGCGACGACTTCGGCCAACGGCCGATCAATTTCCACACCGACGGTCTGACGGCAATGGGCGCCCTCTTCCACAACAACCGTAACTTCATCCACGCGTCCACCGACGGTGCTCGTCTTCGCGCGACCCGCATCACACTCGAATATCCCAGTCACACCGCGACCGACAATCTCTTGATGGCCTGCGTGCTCGCCGATGGTCGTTCGGTGATTGACAACGCCGCGCGAGAACCCGAGGTGGAGGACCTCGGCCGTCAGTTGATCGCCATGGGGGCGCTCATCGACGGCCTCGGCACCTCTCGGCTGACCATCGACGGAGTCGAACGACTCGAACCGGCCCACCACACGGTGGTGACCGATCGCGTGGTCTCCGCCACGTACCTGGCCTCGGGGCTCATCACCGGAGGAAGGGTGAGGGTGGTCGACGCGCACCCCGAGCACATGGAGATGCTGTTGCGCAAGATCGAGGCGATGGGCGGGGTCGTGGACGTCGCCGGCGAGGGTATCTGCGTCGAGGGTCCGGGGCGGCTGCGCGCCTGTGACGTGGCGACGTTGCCCTATCCGGGGGTCGCCACCGACTACAAGCCCTTGATCACGACCATGCTGAGCGTCGCCGAGGGTGTCTCCGTCGTGACGGAGAATCTCTTCGTCGGTCGATTCCGATACGTCGACGAGTTGGTCCGCCTCGGCGCGAGCATCACGACCGAGGGGCATCACGCCATGATCCGCGGAGTCGATCATCTGGTGGGCACCTCGGTGCGCGCGAGCGACATTCGCGCCGCCGCGGCCCTGGTGCTGGCGGGCCTGGTCGCCGAGGGCGAGACCACCGTCACCGGTCTGGAGCACGTGGACCGTGGTTACGACGATTTCGTCGGCCGACTTCGATCGCTGGGCGCCTCGGTGGAGCGTTTCTCGTGATATCACGAGATCCCGGTGAGTTGCTCGCCGCCGCCCGCGAGGGTTCGCGCACCGCATTGGCCCGACTGATCACCTACGTCGAGTCCGGTGGTGCGAGACAACTCGAGACGGCGGCCCTGGCCTACCGGTCGGCCACCCCGTACGTCGTCGGGCTCACCGGTCCTCCGGGCGCCGGCAAGTCCACGCTGACCGACCAACTCATCAAGGTCGCGCTCGCTCGGGGATCCTTCGACGGTTCTGACGCTTTCGACGAGGTCGCGATCCTCTGCATCGATCCGAGCTCGCCCTTCACCGGGGGGGCGATCCTCGGAGACCGCATCCGCATGCAAGACCACGCCACCGATGAGCACGTGTTCATTCGCTCGATGGCGACGCGCGGGCACCTCGGGGGACTGTCCCTCGCGGTGCCCGATGCGGTGCGGGTGTTGGGCGCCGCCAACTTCCGACTGGCCCTGGTCGAGACCGTCGGGGTCGGTCAGATGGAGGTCGATATAGCTTCCGCGGCGGACACCACGATCGTCGTCACGAATCCGGGCTGGGGCGACTCCATGCAGGCCAACAAGGCCGGTCTCCTGGAGGTGGCCGACATCTTCGTCATCAACAAGGCCGACCGTGCCGGCGTGCGCGAGACTCGTCGGGACTTGGAGCAGATGCTCGACCTGGGTGCGGAGCACGAATGGCGGCCGCTCATCTTGGAGACGGTGGCGACGTCGAACCTGGGTACCGAGGAGCTCTGGGAGGCGATCGTCGCCCACCGCAAGTTCATCGAGGACGGGCGCCTCGACAGTCATCGCCGCGCCCGGACGCGCACGGAGCTCGACCGGGTGCTGGCCGCGATGCTCCGCTCGAGGGTGGCGGGCCTCGCGCACGGAGCGGCGTACGACGAGCAGCTCGAACTGCTGGTCGCGGGGCAGACCGATCCCTACCGGGCGGCCGAGACATTACTCTCTGAGTCATGATCGCCGCCTCCGTCGCCTACGACATCGTCTTCCTCGTCCACATCGTCGCGGCGATCGGCACGATCATCGTGCTCGCCGCCATGCGCATGTCCGCCCTGACCTTGGTGAGAGGCGCCGACAGCTCGGTACAGAAGGCGAGGTTCCCCGAACGCCGGAACTGGGCGGCGCGACTAGTGCACGTCCTGCCGATCACCGGACTCGTGATGTCGCTGAGCGGTAGTAGTTCGGTGTCGCTCTCGAAGCCATGGATCGGAGTCGGAATCCTCTGCTACCTCGCAGCGGCTGGACACCTCGAGGCGCGCACCCTGCCACTGGAGCGCTCTATCAGCGAGGTCATCGGCCAGCAAGGCGCGGCTTCACCCGAGGGTGGCCGCAAGTTGGTCCGATCGGTGGACATGCTGCTCGGTCTGATCGGTGTTGCTCTGCTCTCGATGCTGATTCAGTACTAGCGAGTTCGAGTACCTCCAACTCGAGGACGTCTTTGAGATGATCAGGGCCCTGGCCGTTGGCCCAGTTCGTGACGTCGGACTGTTGGCCTCGGCGGTCAACCGACCCCGGTCCAACGCCTTCGGCGAGGACGCGTATCCAACGCTCGACTTGAACGCCGCAGCACCTCCGCACTCGATGACGAAGCATCAAGCGCTCGTCGACGGCAATGAGCGAATTGCGTGGCTCAGCACTGTTTTGTTCTGCGACATCATCGGCGCTGCACCGCATCCCACTGACGATGAAACATTTCAACTGGATTTCGATGTAGTGAGTTCCCAGATGGACCTCGTCTCGGTCGCCCAGCGATTGCATCTCTAACTGAGACTGTCGAGGCCGACCCGAAGCATCTCGTACGGTCCGATTCGGAGCGACTGCCGACGTGATCTCCAAAGCGCCGGGGCCTAAGCGTTTTGTATCTTCTGGCCTGAGGAGACGCGCGACGTTGCCGAATGCGACAGGATGGCCCTCGTTCAATTCGGAGAACGAGACGGAGAGTTACAGGAAAGAGGCCCGGCCGACCATGCCCGCGGCGACGGTGGCGTTGGTCGCCTCGTCGATCAGGACGAAACTTCCGGTGACCCGGTTGGACCGGTAGTCGTCGACGACCATCAGACTCGCCGTCTGCAAGGTCGCGAGACCGATCTCGTTGGTG
>Ga0075019_10000190_pt1 | contig 34910 bp, 23 predicted proteins | sample ColStrG_CSR_2013_FD_71473 | JGI IMG/M metagenome (GOLD analysis project Ga0075019, IMG submission 71473) | Freshwater sediment microbial communities in response to fracking from Pennsylvania, USA - Cold Stream Run_MetaG_CSR_2013 | ecosystem: Environmental > Aquatic > Freshwater > Creek >...
GGCTTACGACAGGCGGCGGGCGGCGATGCTGGTGCTGCTGAAGGTGGCCGCGGGCGCCGCGCAGTTCAGCGCGTGGGCGCCGGTTTCGGAAGCCATGGGGCGCAGTAAGAGCGAGAAGCTGGATCTGTACTTGAAGGTGCTCTACGAATTGCTGCGCGACGTGCTCATCCTGCACGAGGGCGGCGGCGAGATCCGCAACCAGGACATCCAGCGCGACCTGGAGGTCCTGGTGACCAAGGTGCAATTCCACTGGATTCGCAAGGCGGTCAAGCAAGTGGACGAGATTGCACAGTTGATCCGGCGGAATATTCAGAAGACGATTGCGCTCGACGCGTTGATTGTCGAACTGCGGGGAGTCTAGGAAGGATCTTACCAAAAAAAGAAGCCGAGGCAGAGCGGCCTCGGCTTCCAGAGGAGTAACTAATGCGGCCATCTCCGTGAGGTCGGAAGATTTCGTGGAGCGAACCGCCGCACTCATATAATTATGCCTCGGTTATTACTTCGGTTAACAGCCCCAGACGTGGAATAGAGTACCATCCAGGGTCCTAGGCCATTAGGACTAGCCCGGTGCGGCCGCAGGCGATATGGCCTGGGGCCGGCGCCGTCTCCAGTCCTGGTGGGGCGCCAGGACGGTGTCGCGGAGCTTCACGACGCAATCTGGCGGAGAGTCTCCCAAAACTCGGGGAAGCTGACGCTCGCCGCCTCGGCGCCTTCGATCTGCGACTCGCCGCCGGCGCGGAGCGCGGCCACGGCGAAAGCCATGGCGATGCGGTGGTCGCCATAGGAATCGAAATGGCCGGCGCGGAACTTCTGACGGCCGGGGACCACCAGACCGGCAGGCAGTTCTTCGGCCGCGACGCCGAGGCGGCGCAGGTTGTCCACTACGGTGTGTATGCGATCCGTCTCTTTGATGCGGAGTTCCGACGCGTCCTTGACGGTGAGTCCTTCCTCGGTGGCCGCACCCAGCACCGCCAGGACGGGGATCTCGTCGATCAGGGCGGCGGTGGTAGCGCCTTCGATGGTGCCTCCCTTCAGTTCGGAGTGCTCGACGACGACCTGGCCGACTAACTCGCCGTTGCGGCTATCGAGTTCCGTGATGCGGATCCTGGCGCCCATGCCGGTGAGCACGTCCAGCAGGGCGGAGCGCGTCGGGTTGAGTCCGACACCGCGGATGGTGAGGTGCGAGCCGGGAACCAGTAGCGCGGCGACGATGAAGAAGGCGGCCGAAGAAAGGTCGGACGGCACGATCAGGTCGCGGGCGGTAAGGTGCGGGCGGCCAAGGAGCGAGATCGTGTGCTGGCTGAGGGTGAGATCGGCGCCGAACTCGCGCAAGGCGATTTCGGAGTGGTCGCGCGAGCGGACCGGTTCGGTGACAGACGTCGTGCCCTCAGCGAACAGGCCGGCGAACAGAACGCAAGTCTTTACCTGCGCGCTGGGCACCGGCAACACATAGTCGATGGGCCGCAGGGTAGCACCTTCGATTTCGAGCGGCGGAAATTTCTCCTCGCGCGCGAGGATGTGCGCGCCCATTTCGGCGAGCGGTTGGATGATGCGCCGCATGGGGCGGCGGGAGAGCGACTCGTCGCCTGCGATGCGGCTGCGGAACGGCTGCGCGGCCAGGATTCCGGAGAGCATGCGGATGGTGGAGCCCGAGTTGCCTGCGTCGAGATCGGCGGAGGGCTGGCGCAGGCCACTGAGGCCCCTGCCGTGGATCACGAACTCGGCGCCGCCGCCTTCCACCTCGATGCCGAGGGCGCGCACACAGCCGAGGGTGGAGTGGCAATCGGCGCCGGTGGAGTAGTTGCGAATGCGTGTGGCGCCTTCCGCGATGGCCGAGATCATGGCGTAGCGGTGGGAGATGGATTTGTCGCCGGGGAGCTGGATGGCACCCCTGATCCCGAGGGATGGCGAAATGCGTTTTTGCATGAGGTTATGGAACCACTCCTACGAGTTCCAAGAGTGCCACTGTGATCTGCTTCATTTGTGTTGGTGTGAGCCGCGTGAGCGGACCTTTGACTAGGCGCTGGTTGTCAATCGCGCGCACCTGATCCATCAGCAGATCGGATTGGCGCGCAAGGCGGTCCGCAGCCGGAACTCGGATACGAAGCGGCTCGGCGTTCTTCACGAGGTTGGTGGTCAGCGGGATAACCAGTGTGGACGGATGCCCAGCATCCAACAAGGCTTGCGATTGAATGATCAAAACCGGGCGCAGCTTTCCCGGCTCCATTCCGTGCGCCGGGTTGAAATCGGCCAGCCAGACCTCTCCGCGCTTACGCATCCGGGTCGCGCTCGAAAGCGGCGAATTCGGCGTTGACCTTCATGCTCTCTTCCCTTACGCGTTTGGAAACTTCGGACAGGCGTTCGGCACGGAAGCGTGCGGCAGTGTTACGATTCATGCGGCGAATCGCGATGCGTATGTACTCGGCGCGAGACACGTTGAGCTTGCCCGCGAATCGGCTGCTCTCCTCCATCAGATCTTCCGGCAGCTTCAAGGCGATGGATCGCATGGATATCTCTTAGAGATATCCTATCAGAAGTAACACGGGCCTCCTGTCTTCTTACCGTCCAAAGGCGTACCGGAAGCCGTTCTCCACCAGACCCCGCAGCTCGGCCTCGCTGAAGCCGAAGTGACGGGCGGCCAACTGGTATTCGCCCACCAGTGAGCAGCGGAACATGGCGGGGTCGTCTGTGTTCAAGACGATTGGGACGCCGGCATCGTAGAGGGGGCGCAGCGGGTGGTCGCCGATGCTCTTCACTACGCCGGTCACCAGGTTGCTGGTGATGCAGATCTCGAGCGGAATGTCATGGTCGCGCAGATGGCGCATCAGGCCGGGGTCGTGGACCGAGGCAATGCCGTGGCCGATGCGTTCGGCGCCGAGTTTCAACGCGGCCCATACGGATTCCGGGCCCATGCTCTCGCCGGCGTGGGCGGTAAGGCGGAGCCCGGACCGCCTGGCGAAAGCAAAGACCTCGGTGAACCATTCGGCGGGGCCGCGCTCCTCGCTGCCGCCGATGCCGAGCGCGACCACGCCGCGGTGCAGGCGCGCCGCCGCCAACTCCGCGACCCGCATGGTGTGATCGACGCCGAACTGGCGGACGGCGTCGAGGATCCATCGCACCTCGACCGGCGAACCGGCGGCGGCCTGGCAGATGGCATCGAAAACCGGGCCGAAGTCCTGCTCCTTCCAAATCACCACCCCGGCGGCTATGATAATCTCGGCATACCGTACATTTTGGGCGGCCAGGCGCTCCAGCAGACGGCGCGCCACCAGGCCGTAGTCCTCGGGCGTGCGCAGACGCTTGCCGATGGCGCCGAAGCTGCGGAGGAAGGCGTCGAAATCGGCGTAGGTGTAGAGGGCGCGGAATTCCTCCAGCGGAGTGGAGGGGTCGAGTTCGTGCAAGGTCTCGGGCTCTACCGAGCCCTCGAGGTGCAGATGCAGCTCGGCTTTAGGAATTTCGAGCAGGAAATCGGACATACTTGACTATTAGGCTCTCATGACTGGTGAAGAGATTGATGCAATCGTTGGCGGATATCATGGCGACGCGTTCCGCATTCTGGGACCGCACGGCATCCGCAAGAAGAACGGCAGGAATCGTTGGGAGGTGCGCGCGTTCCTGCCGCAAGCCGATGCGGCGGCGGTGCAGTTGGGCGGCCAGCGCATCGACATGGTCAAGGATCACGCGCAGGGTTTCTTCCGCGCGATGATCGATGGCGAGCAACAGCCTTATGTGCTGGTGGCGCGGCTGTGGGATGGGCGCGAGGTCGAGATCGACGACCCGTACCGGTTCGGCCCGCAGCTTTCCGCGTCCGACCTGTACCTCTACACCGAGGGCACGCTCCACGAGGCCTGGCGGACGCTGGGCGCGCATGTCTTGGAGGCGGGCGGCGTGCGCGGCGTGCGGTTCGCGGTTTGGGCGCCCAACGCGTTGTGCGTCACGCTCGCCGGCGAATTCAACGATTGGGACACGCGCCGTCACCCCATGCGGCGGCGCGATGGCGGCATCTGGGAAATCTTCATCCCCGGGCTGGACGAAGGCGCAGTGTACAAGTACAACGTACGGTCGCGCTTCGCGGCTTATCAGCAACTGAAGGCCGACCCGTTCGCCTTCGCGTGCGAGCAGCCGCCGAAATCGGCGTCGGTGGTGTGGGATCTGCGGAAATACCAGTGGCACGATGGCGAGTGGATGGCCGATCGCCCCAAGACGGCCGAGTTGCTGAAATCGCCCGTGGCCGCATACGAGGTGCATCTGGAATCGTGGATGCGCGGGCCGATGGGCCAGAGCCTGACGTACCGCGAACTGGCGGTGAAGCTGGTGGAATACGTGAGGCGGATGGGCTATACGCACATCGAGCTGCTGCCGGTCATGGAGTACCCATTTTCGGGGTCGTGGGGCTACCAGGTGATCGGCTATTTCGCGCCCACTTCCCGCTTCGGCACGCCGGACGACTTCAAGTATTTTGTGGACGCCTGCCATCAGGCGGGAATCGGCGTCATCGTGGACTGGGTGCCCGCGCATTTTCCCAAGGACGCCCACGGCCTGGTCTTCTTCGATGGCACGGCGCTCTACGAGCACGCCGACCCGCGCAAGGGCGAGCACCGGGACTGGGGCACGCTGATTTTCAACTATGGCCGGAACGAAGTCCGGTCGTTCCTGATCTCGAACGCGCTCTTCCTGCTGAAGGAGTATCACATCGACGGATTGCGGGTGGATGCCGTAGCATCGATGCTGTACCTGGATTACTCGCGCAAGGCGGGCGAATGGATTCCCAATCAGTACGGCGGCAACGAGAACCTGGAGGCCATCGATTTCTTGCGCCGCTTCAACGAACTGGCGCACGCCATCCCCGGGGTCTTCACGGTGGCGGAGGAATCCACGGCGTTCGCGGGAGTTTCCAAGCCGGTGTACCTCAATGGCTTGGGCTTCACCATGAAGTGGAACATGGGCTGGATGCACGACATGCTGGATTACTTCTCCAACGACCCGATCTACCGCAAGTATCACCACAACAGCATCACCTTCAGCCTGCTCTATGCCTTCACGGAAAACTTTGTGCTGCCGGTATCGCACGACGAAGTAGTGCACGGCAAAGGGTCGCTGCTGAATAAGATGCCGGGCGACGAGTGGCGCCAGTTTGCCAACGTCCGCGCCTTTCTGGCCTACATGTGGACGCACCCGGGCAAGAAACTGCTCTTCATGGGCCAGGACATCGGCCAGCGCGAGGAGTGGAACCATGGCGCGGGTATCCGGTGGGAACTGCTGGAGTTCGAACCGCACCGAAAGCTGCAGGCGCTGATGCGCGAGCTGAACCGGCTGTATCGCCAGACCCCGGCGCTGCACCAGGTGGACTTCCACTACACCGGCTTCGAGTGGGTGGACTTTCACGACGTCAACAGCTCGATCATCGCTTTTCTGCGGCGGGCCGAAGATCCGAGGGACTTTGTGCTGGTCTGCTGCAATTTCACTCCGGTGCCGCGGAGCGGGTACCGGTTCGGGGTGCCGGAGGAGGGCTTCTACAAGGAGATTCTCAATACGGATTCGGAATTGTTCGGCGGGTCGAACCTGGGGAACGGCGGGTTGGTTTCGTCGCAGGCGACTCCGATGCACAATCGGACTCACAGTATAGGGGTGATGCTGCCGCCGCTGAGCGTGGTAGCGTTCCAGAAGCTCTGAGCGATGCCGAAGTACGACGCGATCATCGTGGGCGGCGGACATAACGGGTTAGTCACGGCCGCTTATCTGGCGCGCGCCGGGCGCACCGTGCTGGTATTGGAGCGCCGCGAACTGGTGGGCGGCTGTGCGGTAACCGAGGAGCTCTGGCCCGGGTATCGCGTCTCCAGCGCCGCGTATCTCACCAGCCTGATGCAGGAACGTATCGTCCGCGAGCTGGAACTGGAGCGGTTCGGCTACCGCGTGGACGCCAAGGACCCCGCGTTCTTCTCGGCGTTCCCGGATGGGCGCCATTTCTTCATGTGGCAGGACCGCGCCCAGACGCTGGCGGAGATCGCCAGGTTCTCGCGCCGCGACGCCGAGGTCTACCCGGCCTACGAGGATCTGATCGAACGCATTTCGAAGGTGGTGGAAGGACTGCTGTTGACCACGCCGCCGAACTTCCCGCCGCAGACCGGATTCGATTTCATCGACTACCTGAAGCTGGCGGGTAGATTGCGTGGGCTCAACGCCAGGGATGTGGTGGCGCTGGTCAAGATTTTCACGCAGAGCGCGGCCGAGTTTCTGGACGAGTGGTTCGAGTCGGAACAGGTGAAGGTGACGCTGGCCACGGATGGCGTGATCGGCGCCAATGGCGGGCCGCGGTCGCCGGGCACGGCGTATATTCTGCTGCATCATTGCATGGGCGGGGTGGCCGGACATCGCGGGCTGTGGGGTTTTGTTCGCGGCGGCATGGGCGCGGTGTCGGAGGCGATTGCGGCCTCGGCGCGCGCTCAGGGCGCGGAGATCCGCACCAAGGCGCCGGTGGCCAAAGTGACGGTGCGTAGCGGGCGCGCGCAGTCGGTGGTGCTGGAAAATGGAGAGGAGATCGAGGGCGGGGTGATCGCTTCCAACCTCGACCCCAAGTTGACCTTCCTGCGCCTGGTGGACGAGCGCGATCTGGAACCGGAATTCCTCACGGCGATCCGCCATTTCCGCATCGAAGGCACCAGTTGCAAGATCAACCTGGCGTTGAACGGGCTGCCCGAGTTCACCGCCTACCCCGGCGCGCCGGGACCGCACCACCGCGCCACCATGCACATCTGCCCGAGCATCGACTACGTGGAGCGGGCATGGGACGACGCCAAGTATGGCCGCGCCTCCGAGCGGCCGCTGCTGGAGCTGACGATTCCGACCCTGTACGACCCGTCACTGGCCCCCCCGGGCAAGCACGTGATGGGGATCTTCCTGCAGTACGCTCCGTACAGCTTGCGGGAGGGCACCTGGGAACAACTGCGCGAGCCATTCGGCGACCGCGTGATCTCGCTGATTGAAGAGTACGCGCCAAACTTCCGCCGGCTCGTCGAGCACCGGCAGGTGCTGTCGCCGCTCGATCTGGAGCGGCGATTCGGGATCACCGGCGGCAACATTTTCCACGGGGAGATGAGCCTCGACCAGATGTTCGTGATGCGCCCGGTGGCCGGCTGGGCGCGCTACCGGACGCCGGTGAAGGGCCTGTTCCTTTGCGGGTCGGGCGCGCACCCGGGTGGTGGAGTGATGGGCGCGCCGGGTTTCAATTGCGCGCGGGAGATGTTGAAGGGCTATTAGACCACGGCGCCGCTCAGGGCGAGCAGAAAGGCACTCATCCAGGTCATTCGATAGATGCGGGCTGGATGAGTTTGGCAACAACGCAGTTACAGGCAGTGACTACTTGCGCGACCCCGGCAGTGAATTTCGCCTGCACCGGCAGTGGTTTGTGAATGGCGTTATGCATGAATTGTTGGAAACAGACTCGCCGTGGCCGCCAAAGACCGGCTGTATCGCTGTCTGGACCGGGTGCTGCCGCACAAACAGGAGTTGTTTGTCTCGTTGAAATGAAACAGAAGTGGGCCGAGTTGTTCCACTCCGGCTTTGAGGTGCTGCTCTACGGTCTCACGCGCATGTACTTCGAAGGAGAAGTGGAGCAGAACCCGAAAGCCAGGCGTCGCTACAGCCGGGATAAAAGACCGGACTGTCTGCAATTGGTGATCGCGTTGGTGGTAACCACGGACTGGCTGCCGCTCGCCTGACGAAGTGATGAAGGGCAACTCGTCGGACCGCACCACGCTGCTGGTCATTCTGTAGCACGCTGTCGAACTCTACGTGCTGGCCAAAGGCCGCTTCGCATGGGCCTGCAAGCAGGCTGCATTTCTCCAGCCGGACCCGCCCGCGTTCGGTGAAGGAGTTCCACGCTCAACTTTCATGTGCTGAACAGAACTGAACGGTTGCGCAGCGTGGCGGTCACCAGGGTGTACCCACCGCAAAACTTGATACATTCGTAAACATGCCATTCATATCGGCAAAACCAATTGCTTATAGCCCGACTTGATGCCACAACTCGCACCCCGGCCAGCAATCGCCGAAGATCCGCGGGCGACGCAGTTCCAACCCACTCAGCTTCACCTGGATACTGTCCAGCACGTCGGGTGGCACTTCCCGGTCGTCTGGGAACAGGCTGAGGGTTCGGGTCTTCTCGTTCGTCTTCGTCGAAGACCTCCGGGGTCTTGCGCCATGCGCCTTGCTGCTGGTCGTTGATCTTGCCTAGATGCAGATCGTCCGCCGCACGGTCCGCGAGTTTTAGAAGCATGAGAAGCAGCAGAATGCCGGAAGTCGAGTCGAAGGAAAGAGGGTAGGCTTTCATAAAGCCATTTTCGGGCCTTTTTAGAGGGGTCGTTGTGTGGGGATGACTGTGTGATGAGGCTTTCACCACGCCCTGCTGGCACCAGCCCATCTTTAACCGTGTCGACCTCTCGGACACAATGGATCGGATGTGGCAGAAAAATACACTATCAAAATGATTGATCGTCGCGATCAATATTACCTTTTGAACCTCTTGAGTCGTGTGGTGCGGTTCTACAGGAGTCAACGACTGGATGGCTGTGCCTAGCTCAGTGTCCGTGTAGGCGGGCTGGTTTGTCGGCGGCCGTGGCGGCCGTCTTTTCTCTTGACTCGGTTATGAAAACGTACCAATATTCTAAGAATAACGGAGTGAAAATTCGGCAGAGCGCAGCTACCAAGTGTTGCATTTTTCCGCAGGTCGGCTTCGGTATCTGAACCGAACGACCTGAGCGGGGTCAGTCTGCCAGCGTCAGTCTAAGTTCTGCCAGGGATGCGAAGCTCAGAAGGGAAACTCGGAGCGACAAATCTGGGTCTTTTCTGGGCTTTATTGAGGCTTTATAAGGGGGCTTCATTTTTCTGGTAGACAAAGGTAGCTTTCTGAGCTAGAATACGCCACATTATCCGTCCTGATTCGTTTGGGGGCTGTATCAGAAGCAGACCGACTGCATCTGTCAGCCAGGGGGTGGTTGGAAGGAAAGGGGAACTCAATGAAATCAAGCACAGGGGTACGTATCTTTGCATCGATGCTTTTGATTCTAGGCGCCATGGCACCCGAAGGCGTGCATGGGCAGTCTATTTACGGGGGAGTCCGGGGGTTGATAACGGACAAGGCCGGCGCCGTCGTGCAAGACGCCGTGGTGACGCTGACCAACGAAGGAACCAATGCCAAGCGCTCCACCGTTACCAATTCGGCCGGCGAATACGTGTTTAGCCAGGTTGTGCCGAGCGGGTACACGGTCACGGTGGAGATGAAAGGATTTAAGAAGAGCGAAACCAAGGGCGTCATCGTCGAAACTCAGAGCCAGATCACGGTGGACGTGCCACTCGAGGTCGGCAATGTGACCGAGAGCATTTATGTGACAGAGGAGGCTCCTCTTCTGGACGTCTCCAGCGCCTCCATGGGCCAGGTGATCGACCGGCAGAAAATAGTCGATCTGCCGATCCTGGGACGCAATCCCTATCTGTTCTCGCGGTTCGCCAACAATGTGGCGCCCGTGGGACATCCCGGGTATGTGCGTATGCAGGATCAATCCGGCTCTTCGATGATCTCCATCGCCGGCGGACCGGTTCGCGGCAACAACTACTTAATAGACGGCGTGCCGATTACCGATATGAACAACCGGGCGGTGATCATCGCGTCCCTGGAATCGGTCCAGGAGATGAAGGTTCAATCCAACACGTACGACGCCGAGATCGGGCGTTCGGGCGGCGGCATGTTCAACACCATGCTCAAGAGCGGCACCAACCAGTTCCATGGTTCCCTGGGCGGCTACATCCGTCAGACAGACTGGCTGGCCAATCTCTACTTTGCGCGTGGCGCCGGGCAGCCGATTGTCGACCAGCCCTTCCGCAACTACTACGGCAGCTTGGGCGGTCCCGTCGCGATTCCCAAGGTTTACAACGGAAAGGACAAGACGTTTTTCTTCGCCACGTTTGAGGGTTATCGTGACACGCAAGCGGTCTCTGGGATCACCAACATGCCGACCTTGCTGGAGCGATCCGGGGATTTCTCGGCTTCGGGCAGAACGATCTACGACCCGAGCACCACCGACGCGGCGGGTAACCGCTTGCCTTTCCCCGGCAACATCATCCCGATCAACCGGCAGAACGCGGTGGGAAAGAGCGTGGCGAACCTGCTCGCCAAGCCCAATGCGCCGACTGGCGGCTTCGGCTCGCCCAACACGAACTACCAGGGATCGCTTCCCAGCAAAGCCGACCAGAAGACCGTCAAGGTCGATCACCGCATTGGGAATTGGATGAGCATCACCGCATCGTACCTGCGCTACAACTCGCTGGAGCCGGGCGAAACCTGGTTTCCCGACCTGCCCACCTCTCCTAGCCAGTGGCGGCTGGATCGCCGCGTGGACGCGACGAACGTCAGCACCACGATGACGGTTAACCCGACGACGGTCGTCACCGCCCGATACGGATTCAACCGGTTCCCGAACTATGGGTTTATGAAGTACCAGAACGTGAACCTTGCGGCTCTCGGCTTCTCGCCCAATTTCGTGAATAACGTCAGCATCAACAACATGCCGGCCTTCGGCTTCCAGAATTTCCAGGGCTTCGGGGAAGGCATCTCCACTTACGTCCCCAATTCTCACAGCCTGAACGGCGCGGTTTCCAAGTATGCCGGCATTCACAGTCTGAAGGCCGGCGTCGACTACCGCAAGTTGTTAACCAGCGGCTTGGATCTGGGCAACGGCAGCGGCAACTTCGGGTTCGACAACCAGTTCACGCGAAAGTACTATGGTTCGAGTTCGGTCGACGCGTCCGGCAACCCCACACCAGTCAGCGGCGCCGATATCGCCGACTTGCTACTGGGGGCGCCGAGTTCCGCGAGCGCCAGCAGGAGCACCAAGCTGAACGAGTTCATCCAATATTATTCCGGATGGATTCAGGACGATATCCGCTTGCGCCACAACCTGACGATCAACATCGGGATGCGCTGGGAACACGAAACCGGCCTGCAGGAGCAAAACAACAACCTGATTGTCGGCTTTGACCGGAACGCGGTCAATTCCTTGTCGAACCAGCTCGGGATAACCGTCAAGGGCGCAGTCCTCTTCCCGGGTATCAACACCACGAAAAACAGCACGAGCAACCCGGTCAACAATAAGCTCTCTCCGCGCATCGGAGCCGCCTATCAGTTGAATTCCAAAACGACGATCCGCGGCGGTTTCGGCATCTTCTGGGCTCCCAATCTCGCCTTCAACAGTCCGTACCTCTCGGAAGGCTACAACGCGACAACCTCTCCGCTGAATTCCAATGACGGCGGCAAGACGCCGGCCATCAATCTCTCGGACCCCTTCGTCGCTGGCATTGTCAAGCCCATCGGCAACGCAAAGGGCGACCAGACAGGCTTGGGAATCGGATTGAGCATCATCGATCCGAACGCCAAGTCTACCTGGATCGAGCAGTTCAGTTTCGACGTCCAGCGGGAATTGCCCTGGTCGGTCGGGATCGGTATCGGCTACGTCGGCAGCCGGAGCCACAACCTGACCCTCGGCACGCCATCTCTGAATATCAACCAGTTGGAGCCGCAGTATGCTTCGCTGGGCGTGGCGGCTCTCTCCGCCTCGGTGAAAAACCCCTTCTTCACCCCTGGCGGCAATGGGATTCTCGGCAGCCAGACGGTGACCAGGGCCCAGTTGCTGAGGCCGTTCCCGGCATTCGGCGACATCAACCTCCTCTACAGCGACCAGAACAAAGCCAAATACGACTCGATGGCCTTCCGCATGCAAAAGCGCATGTCGCAGGGCCTCAATCTCCTCGCCCAATTCACGTGGGCGCGGGCGTTCGACCGGAGTTCGGGCGGGGTCGGCAACGATGCCAACGGCAATCAGGCTGGACCGCAGAACGTGTACGATTTGGCGTCCGAGTGGTCCCCGTCAAACTTTATCGCCCCGTTCCGGTTCAGCACGACGATCAGCTATGAGCTCCCCTTTGGCAAAGGCAAGGCCCTGCTAGGGAGCGTCAACAGGCTGGCCGACCTGGCGGTTGGCGGGTGGTCCATCAACCTGACCAACCAGACCCAGTCCGGATTCTATCTGAATATCCTGGCTGCTAACAACGACAACAGCGTGATGTTTACGGCCAGCGAGCGCCCGAATGCGACCGGCCAAACCCCGGCTACATCGGGTAGCGTCGGCTCGCGCGTCAACAGTGGCTGGCTCAATCCCGCAGCCTTTAGCCAGCCCACCGCTCTGACGTTTGGCAACACCTCTCGCACGATGAACGTCCTGGGACCTGGTTTGTACAACTGGGACGCCTCCGTGTTCAAGACCTTCTCTGTCACCGAGAAGTTCAAGGCTCAGTTCCGCGGAGAAATCCTGAATGCGACCAACACGCCGTTCTTCCGTGCGCCCAACACCTCCTGGCCGCTGCCGACCAAGGACTCCAAGGGCAATCTCACGTACGGGACGTTCGGCATCGTGAATAATCAGGGCAACTTCAACCGTATGGTTCAGTTGGGACTGAGGGTGTATTTCTAAACTCAGGCTGTGCGTTCGACCTTAACCAGCAACGCCGCCGAACAGCACTTCGATTGGAGAAGCCGGCCCCGCGATTGCGGGACCGGCTTTTTCGCCTTGGGATGGGTTCGAAATCTTAGAGCGCGGGCCGGAAATTCGTAACTCCACCGCGCTCTGGGGACAACGGCAAATTAAGAGGTAGTTCCGGCTCGAAGCTCTGATTATGCCGTTGTTCCATCCTGGGCCACCTGCGCGGGCTGCGCGTCCGACGCATCGGCTAAGAGCCGGCTTTAATGACATGGGCCTGCCGCTGGGCGCGTCGCTCGAACCTGTCAAGCGGCGCGGTCGAACCGCTCCGCATGGTCAAGTCGCCCACCGAGATCGCGCGCACCGCGAACCCCAGGTTAGGTTCGTGAGCTTTCAGACGATGTGCCGGCGCGCGCCGCCGCATCGCGCCCTGGTAACCGCCCTCCGCCCAACCTGTCCAGCTCTGTTCAGCACATATAAATTGTGGGGCTTCCACCATTCCCACGGCTTGGACCTCGCTCGTGTGACGTTTTCCGACATGAATGTAATAAAGAGTACGTTATCGAAACGGCTGATCGTTGCCATCAATATTACTTGTCGATTCTTGCGGGCGATTGTATTCGTGCTGTGATATATTTCCAAGAATATTGAATGGTCCGCTTGCACAGACGGAGTGATGGGCTGGCTTCAGGCGCGACCGAAACCACATTGCGCAGGGTAGCAACCGAAGAGGAGGGATACGGAGATGTTGTTAGTTACCAGGAAGATACGGCGTTCGAGCGAACTTATCCGTACCGTGAGCATCACGGTGCTGGCGATGGCTTTGGCGATCTTGCCGCTGCTTGCCCAGTCGTACTACGGCGTGGTCCGCGGGTTGGTAGTGGATCAGAACAGCGGCGTGCTCGTAGGCGCCAAAGTCACAATCATTAACGAGGGAACTTCCGAACAGCGGGCCATTGCCACAAGCAGTAACGGCGACTACGTGTTCAGCGAAGTGGTCCCCGCCACCTATTCCGTGGTCTGCGAGGCCCCGGGATTTAAGAGATTTGAGCGGAGGGGCATTGTGGTTGCCACGCAGGCGCAGGTCACCGCGGACTTGAAAATGGAAGTGGGCCAGGTGACCGAAAGCGTCAACGTGAATGAACAGGCTCCCCTGGTGGACAGCGCCACTGCCTCACAGGGCCAACTGCTCGACAACCAGAAACTGGTCGACCTGCCGAATCTGGGCCGCAACCCGTTCATGATGTCCAAGCTGTCCCAGAATACCGTGCAAGTGGGCCCTCCCGCGTACAACCGCATGGAGGATCAGAGCGGATCGTCGATGATCTCGATTGCCGGTGGCCCCGTTCGCGGCAATAATTACCTGCTCGACGGCATTCCCATTACCGACGCCAACAATCGCGCCATCATCATTCCCACGCTGGAGTCGGTGCAGGAGGTGAAGATCCAAGCCAACACCTACGATGCCGAAATGGCGCGCACCGGTGGCGGGATGTTCAATACCCTGATGAAATCGGGCACGAACGCCTACCATGGCAGCTTATACGGCCACCTGCGCCGTACCTCCTGGGACGCCAACGCCTTCTTCAGCAATTCAGCCGGCATTCCCATTACGGACCAGCCCAACACGACCTGGGGCGCCAGTTTCGGCGGCAGAGTCAAGATTCCTCATGTGTATGACGGGAAAAACAAGACTTTCTTTTTCCTGGGCTTTGAGCACTATGACGACTGGTCGTCGGATTCGGCCAACTTCAACCTGCCCACCGTGGCGGAACGCTCCGGCGATTTTTCCAAGTCCTTCGTATCGGCCGGTGGGCCGCTGGTGAAGGTCATCGATCCGCTGAGTGGCAGCCCGTTCCCGGGTAACATCATTCCCACTAACCGGATTACCGCGGTAGGCGCCGGCGTCGCTTCCTACTATCCGGCGCCGACAACCGCGCCGGCCTATTATGGCGCCAACGACCTGACCTTGTCCTCCTTGATCAAGGCTCGCGCCGTTCAGTATACGGCGAAAATCGACCAGGATTTCTTTCCCTGGTGGCGTGCCAGCCTGAGCTACCTGCGCTATTACTCCCTGGAACCAGGCGACACCTGGTTCAACCTGCCGTCCACCCAGAGCGGGTGGCGGCTGCTGCGCCGGGTCGATGCCACCGCGATCAACAATATTTTCACCATCAGTCCCACGACGGTGGTGACCGTGCGCTACGGTTTCAACCGCTTTCCGAACTACGACTACAACAGTTCGCAGGGCTTTGACATTTCGCGGCTTGGCTTCAGCAAGGGCTATGCGAGCAGCGTCTCGCCGGCCGCGGCCGAATTCCCACAGATCAATATGACGAGCATCTACTCTTTAGGAGACAGCGGCGACTGGGCTTATTACGACGAGGCCTCGCATAATTTCTCCGCCAGCGTGGACAAGTTCGTCGGCCGTCACAGTCTGCGGGGCGGTTTCGACTACCGGAAGCTCGCAACTTCGGGCTCCGGCATCAATTGCACCACGGGCTGCTACACCTTCAACAGCAACTCCAGCCTTGCCAATAGCAACACCGGCGTGGACCTCGCCGATCTGCTCCTCGGGTTGCCCTTCGACCGCAATGCCGATACGGCGGCAACGCTGACCGATTACATCCCATACTACGCCTGGTTCGTCCAAGACAACATCCGCTGGACCAGCAAACTCACCATGAACCTTGGGATCCGCTGGGAGCATGAAGGCGGCGTGCGTGAAGCCAACAACGGCATCCTGGTTGGTTTCAATACCACCGCCACCAACCCGATTGCCTCGCAGGTTCCCAGCCTGAACCTCAAGGGCGCCGCGGAATACGCAGGGGTAGGGGGAGCGCCGATCTCGGTTGGCAATTACAACAGCCAGAAGTGGGGCCCGCGCGTGGGAGTCGCCTATCAGCTCAACTCCAAGACGGTACTCCGCGGCGGTTATGGCCTTTTCTGGGCGCCGCAACTCTACCTTGGCGGCCCGCTGGCCACGCCGGGCTACGCCAACGTCACAGACTACACAGCCAAGTCTTCCACCGACGTTCTGACCAATCCGTTCCCGAGCGGCCTCGTCGCCCCGCTGGGCAACTCCCAGGGAGCGGCCGTCGGCATCGGCACGAGCCTGAACAACCTGATCGATCCGAATACGAAGTCGCCCCGCGTGCATCAGTATTCGGTTGACGTGCAGCGGGAAGTGGGCGGCGGCGTCGCCATCGAGGTCGGCTTTGTCGGGTCTCATTCCACTCACCTCACATTGGGCCAGCCAACCGTCAATATCGACGCGCTCAACCCGAGTTTCTTGAGCCAGGGAGCGGCTGCCCTGAATGCGCCGGTGGCGAACCCGTTCTATGGCGTGCCGGCGGTGGCCGGAGGCAGTTTGTCCAGCCAGACCATCCCCGCTTTCCGTCTGATGCTGCCTTACCCGGCCTATACCGGGATCAACCTGAGATTTGGCGATACCAACTACGCCAACTACACCTCCATGGTGATTAAGGCCACCAAGCGATTCAGCCATGGTCTGACCTTCCTGAGCACGTTTACCTGGTCGAAGAACCAGGATGAGAGCTCCGGCGGCGTGGGTAGCAGTCTCAACGGTAGCCCGGGCGGCCCGCAGAACCCCTATACGTTTGCCGGAGAGTACAGCTACTCGAACGTAGACACCCCGCTGCGTTGGGCAACTTCGATATCGTATGAACTTCCCATCGGCAAAGGCAAGGCATTGGCCAACACCAGCAGCCGGGCACTCGATATGATCGTCGGCGGTTGGGTTTTCAACACCGTCTCCGTTTACCAGACCGGTTTCCCGCTGCAAATCTACCAGAACAACGCCAACTCTCAGTACGGCTACGCCGTGCAGCGCCCGAATATGAGCAGCACTTCACCCGCCACCAGCGGGAGCCTGGAGCAGCGTCTCTACAACTACATCAATCCCGGGGCCTTCTCCGCGGCGCCGGCGGCGACCTTTGGCAATACTCCCCGTACCCTGGGGAACCTGCGCGGCCCCACTCAGGCGAATTGGGACATTTCCATATTTAAGAACATCGCTCTGAAGGAGCGGGCCAAGGCGCAGTTCCGGGCCGAAGCGCTCAATGCGTTCAACACGCCGTATTTCTATTCGCCGAACACCAACATCTCGAGCGGAAGCTTCGGGCAGATCACCGGTCAGGCGAACTTCGCGCGGCAACTGCAACTGGCAATCCGGGTTTCGTTCTAGCCCGGGCGACGGGGCAGGCGCAAGCGCGCCTGCCCCCGAAACCCGCCTGCTAGACTGGCCCCATGCCTCCAACTGAGCAGGAACTTCGACGCCAGAACCTCGCCGCGTCTTTCGCCGAACGCAAGATCGACGCGTTGCTGGTCTCCTTCGGCCCCAATTTGCGCTATCTCTCGGGCTTCACCGGCAGCAACGGCAATCTCCTGCTGCTCCCCGGCAAGTCGATCCTCTTCACCGATCCCCGTTATCAGACTCAGGCTCCGCAGGAAACCACCTGCCAGGTGAAGATCGCCAAAGGCCCGTTGACGGCCGGCGTGATGGCCGCCATCAAGCGGTTGCGCGTCCGACGCATCGGCTACGAACCGGCTTGGATGACATGCGAGGCGTTTGAAACGCTGAAGTCCGGCCTGCCGCTGGGCGCCTCGCTCGAACCGGTTAACGGCGCCGTCGAACAGTTCCGCATGGTCAAGTCGCCCACCGAGATCGCGCGCATCCGCCGCTCGGTGGAAACCAACTCGCGCGCCTTCGAACAGGCCGTGGCGCGCGTGCGCCCCGGCATGAAGGAGCGGGATCTCGCGGCCGACCTGGAATACCGCATGCGCCGCTTGGGGGCCGAAAAGCCAAGCTTCGAAACTATCGTCGCCGGGGGCCGCCGCTCGGCGCTCCCGCATGCCCAACCTGGCGCGGCCCCCCTGAAGATGGGGGATCTCGTGGTGGTAGACATGGGAGCAATCGAGGACGGCTACTGCAGCGACATGACCCGCATGCTGTTCCTGGGCGCTCCCCCAGCCAGGGTGAAGCGCACCTACCGCGCAGTGCTGGAAGCCCAACTGGCCGCCCTCGACGCCGTACGCGGCGGCGCGCGCACCGCCCGCGTGGACGCCGCGGCGCGCAATGTCCTGAAAGCCTACGGCCTCGACCAGGCCTTCCTCCACTCTACCGGCCACGGCCTTGGCCTCGAAATCCACGAACCGCCTCGCATCGGCAAGCGCGACAAAACCCGCCTGCAAGCGGGCATGGCGATCACCATCGAGCCTGGCGTCTATCTGGAAGACTTCGGGGGCATTCGGATTGAGGACACGGTAGTAGTAACGGAAAACGGCTGTAAGATCCTGACGCCGACAACCAAGGAACTGCGCCTGATCTGATTCAGGCGTGATCCTGCTTCAACTGGGCCACCAGCGCGATGTATTGCCGCATGGCATCGTCCGCGGGTGTGCCTCGCAAATCGTCCCAGGCGTCGTATTTCGCGCGGCGCACGAAGTCCAACCCGCCGGGAGGCTCGCCCTCTGCGTCGCCCACGGTAGCTTGTTTGTAGAGGGCGTAAAGGCGGAGCAGCGTCGTGTTGTCCGGACGCCTGGCGAACCCGTTGACGTCCTGCTGGGCCCGGGTGAATTGAGCCTGAAGATCGGACATATTCCTCCTTCGCATGCCTGTTTCGCGGCCGCTGTATTTCAGTCTAATGCATCCGATATGCCATATGTTCAAGCGGAGTCCTGTAAACTAATCGGTCATGTTACGAATGAAGCTTACAATCGCGCTGGCGGTAATCGTGGTGTGCTGCAGCTCCGTTTCCGCCCAGGTTGCGGCCAGGGAGCGAATGGTCGTCATCATAAGCCTGGACGGCTTCCCGGCTTTTGCTCTAGACGATCCGAGGCTCCCGATTCCCACCTTGCGCCGCCTGATCCGGAACGGCGCCGCCGCGCGGATGGCCACCGTCAATCCGACCGTCACCTGGCCCAATCACACGAGCATGGTGACTGGCGTCCGCGCCGATGAGCACGGCTTGCTGGCCAACGGAACCATTGCCCCGACTGGCGGATGGCCGCCCGTCAAAGTCGAACCGATGATCGGGAAGGAGAAAATGGTCCACGTTCCCACCGTGTACGACGCAGCCTTCCAGGCCGGGCTCACGACCGCGCAGGTGGATTGGGTGGCCATCCACCAGGCGGCGACGATTACTTGGGCGTTCAGCGAGTGGGCATCGGCGGACGGGCCGGTGGAGCGCGAAATGATCCGGAATGGGGCGATCGCCGCGGCGGATATCGAAAACTTTGCCAAATCGAATATCCTGTTCCGCGATCAGGTCTGGACCACCGCCGCGGTTTACCTGATTCGCGAGCATACGCCCAACCTGCTGCTGTTCCACCTGCTCTCGCTCGATTCGGTGCACCACACTTACGGGCCACGGACCCTGGCCGCTACTTCCGCGATCGCGTTCCTGGATAGCTGCGTCGCGCGGGTGGTCGACGCGGTTGGCGGGGCGGGGAAGGGCCAAAGCACGACGTTCTTTGTGGTCTCCGACCACGGATTCAAACGATTCACGAAAGAGATTCGCCCCTCGGCGGCATTCGCTGCGGCCGGCCTGGCTGGCAAGGTCTATGTAATGCCGGAAGGCGGTTCGGCCTATGTATACTTCGACCGATCTGAAGCCGCCGAACTAGCCCCCAAAGCGATTCAGGCGCTCGCCGGCGTGGAAGGGATCGACCAGATCGTCGGGCCGAGTGGCTTTGCGGCGCTGGGGCTGCCGCAACCTGAACGGGAACCGCAGATGTACCAACTGCTGCTCACCGCCAAGGAGGGCTACGCCTTCACGGGAGCCACGGGTGGCCCCGTGACAGCGGCGATCGCCCAGCAAGCCGGCGGTCACGGATACCTGGCCAGCGACCCGGATATGGACGCGATCTTCATCGCCAGCGGTTATGGAGTCCGCGCCGGCGCCCGGTTGGACAAAGTAGCGAACCTCGACATCGCGCCGACCGTGGCGAAGCTGCTGGGTGTGGCGCTGCCGAATGCGAAAGGGAAGCCGATTCCGCTCCAGTAAGGGGGGTGCTTAACCGAAGGTGGGTGCGCCTAAGGCGACCCCCCGCGGCGAAAAACGGGACATCAATGTCCCGTTTTCAGGGTTACATTTACTGAAAACAAAGGCTTTGTGCTGTTTGCACGGGACATTTTTGTCCCGTTTGCCGGTTTCTTTCTGAGAAAGATCTGCGGGAGGTAAGTGCCTCCCTAACGTCCATCATGGCACGCAGGGGTAGGGGCACGAAGGGTGCGAAGAGGTGGCGGGTGGCCGTAATCGGTTGATCTATATGGCAGTTACGAGCCCGAAAATATTTTGGAAAAACGTGTGACTGAAAAAGCGCGAACGGGCTGGCGGGCTTTTGGAGGAGTTAGTGGAATTCCTCCGGCGCGCCGCCAGGCACCGTTTCAGATCGGCCAACTCCTTTCGGCATCGGCGATTTGCGAGGAGTGGCACCCTCTGCTTTGCAGGAATGGGTGATCGTGTCAAGGGGAAAGGCGAGACGATTTCAGGCCGTCGTCACGGGTACGGATCATGCGGGAGGTGGCCCGCCAGTCGGATGAGCAGAGCAGTACCGGACGATGACCCCAGGCGAGATACTACCGCCTAAGCAAATTCGGGCGTCGAGTTCGGGAGGCGGACGTATCGCGCCTCAAACGAGTTGTGCGGGTTCCCGATGCCGCTGCAGTGGACCCTGATGCGATTCATCGTAGCTGCGGTTGGTTGGATCGTGCTGATGGTTGCCGCAGCTTGGCTCCGGATGAGGAGCTCTGTTCGAACACGGAAGTTTTGACTTTGATTGCCGACGCGAGAGCTTCGCGATGTAAGGCCATGGGTGGACGCATTCCGGTTCCTTGTGTGAAACTGAAGTTATCACCATGCACAATCTGGAAGCGGTCCCGCCGGCCCCGGATCTTCCGGCGCTGGAGGAGGAAATCCTAGCCTTCTGGCGCGACTCGCAGGCGTTCAACAAGCTGAGAAAACTCCGGGAAAACCAGCCGTTATTCCGGTTCGTGGACGGCCCCATCACCGCCAACAATCCGATGGGCGCGCACCACGCCTGGGGCAGGACGCTGAAGGACGTGTTTCTGCGCTACAAGGCGCTGACCGGCCACTCCATGTTGTACCAGAACGGATTCGATTGCCAGGGTCTGTGGGTGGAAGTGGAAGTCGAGCGCGCGCTGGGATTTAACGGCAAACCCGATATCGAACGTTTCGGCATCGACAACTTCTCCCGCAAGTGCCGCGAGCGCGTGGAGACGTTCAGCAAGGTGATTACGGAGCAATCCATCCGGCTCGGCCAGTGGATGGATTGGGATCACTCCTACTACACGCACGACGACAGCAACATTCTGGGCATCTGGGCCTTCCTCAAAGAATGCAACCGGCGCGGGTGGCTGTACCAGAAGGGGCTGCCCATGCCGTGGTGTTTTCGCTGCGGCACCAGCCTTTCCGAGCACGAGATGGCGGGCTCGCACAAAGACATGGAGCACCTCTCGGTCTTCGTGATGACGCCGCTGAAGCCGGATCCTTCGCGCCGCCTGCTGGTCTGGACCACCACGCCGTGGACGCTGAGCGCCAACGTGGCCGCGGCGGTGAATCCCTTGCTGACCTACTGCGAGTTGAGTTCCAGCCACTGGGACTTCACGCTGATTCTGTGCGAAGACGCGCTCGACAAAGTGCGGGAATTCCACCCCAAGGTGGTCCGCAAGTTCCCCGGCGAAGAGTTGGTGGGGCTGGAGTACGAGCCGTTCCATGCGGAGTTGGAGCCACAGGCGGGGATCGCGCACAAGATCGTGCCGTGGAGCGCCGTCGATGCCAAGGAAGGTGTTGGGGTGGTACACATCGCGCCCGGCTGCGGCCGCGAGGACCACGACCTCGGCCAGGCGCTCGATCTGCCCACAATATCCCCGGTGGACGGCAACGGCCATTTCCTTTCCGGCTTCGGATGGCTGTCCGGCAAGCATGTATTGGAGGTGCCCCAGCAGATCGCCGATCGTCTGCAAGAGGCCGGCCGTCTGCTCAAGTCCGCGATGTACAAACACAGTTACCCGGTGTGCTGGCGCTGCAAGACGGAACTGATTTTCCGGCTGGTGGACGAGTGGTTTATCAGTTGCTTCGAGGTGCGCCCGATGATGATGGAGGCAGCGCGCACCGTCGTCTGGATGCCGGACTACATCGGCAAGGCCATGGAAGACTGGCTGACCAACATGGGCGATTGGTGTATCTCGCGCAAACGATTCTGGGGGCTGCCGCTGCCGTTCTACCTCTGCGCGGCGTGCGGCGAACGCACCGTGGTGGGGTCGCGCCCGGAATTGCGCGAACTGGCGGTGGACGCGACGGTGGTGGACCGGATGCCAGAATTCCACCGGCCGTGGATCGACCAGGTTCGCATCCGCTGCCCGAAGTGCTCGGCGGAGACGCCGCGCGTGGTCGAGGTGGGCGATTGCTGGCTGGACGCGGGGATCGTGCCTTACAGCACGTTGGGCTACTTCGACGAGCGCGAGCGCTGGTTGCGCTCGTATCCGGCGGAATGGATCTCCGAGATGCGCGAGCAGGTCCGGCTGTGGTTCTACTCGATGCTCTTCATGAGCGTGACGCTCAGCGGACGCTCGCCCTATGAAAAAGTGCTCTCGTACGAGACCATGGTGAGCGAGGAGGGTTCGCGGTTTTCGAAGACCGGCTTCATGATCCGCTTCGACGAGGCCGTAGCCAAAGTAGGCGCCGACGCGATGCGGTACCTCTTCTGCAGCCGGCCAACCTCGGCCAACATGCGATTCGGCTACAGGCTGGTGGAGATGGCTTCGCGCAAGATTGCGGACTTGTGGAACATCTACGCGTTCCTGGTGAACTACGCGATCATCGACAAGCCGGACCTCACTCGGGAAGTCCCGCCGGACACTCTGCAGGTCACCGACCGCTGGCTGCTGGCGCGCACGGCGCCCATGCTGGAGGAGGTTCACAAGGCGTACGAATCCTATGACACGCCGTCAGTGATTCGCGAAGTGGAAGCGTACCTGGACGATGTCTCGAACTGGTACGTCCGGGTGAGCCGCCGCCGGTTCTGGCGCAGCGGCCACAGCGCCGACAAGCAGGCCTGTTACTTCGTGCTGTTCACGGCGATGAAGGCAACCGTGCTGGCGCTTTCGCCAATCATTCCGTTCGTAACCGAACGCATCTGGCAGAACGCGGTGCGTGGTCTGGATGCCGGGGTGGCCGAGTCGGTGCATCATGCCGATTGGCCGTCGCAGTACGCGCATTGGGCCGACGAGGGATTACTGCGCCGCACGGAGGCTGTGCGGGCGGTGATCCGCGTGGGATTGAAGCTGCGCTCGCAGGCATCGATTCGTGTGCGCCAGCCCCTGGCGGAGATTTTCGTGGTGGGCAACGCCGAGCAGCGGCAGGCGCTCAAAGAACAGCTCGCCATGGTGCAGAGCGAACTGAACGTCAAGGAAGTGCGGTTCGCGGAGAATACGACCGCCTTCCAAACACGCACGGTGCAAGTGGATTGGCGCGGCGCGGGCGCGCATCTGCGCCGCGAGGTCAACGCGTTTCGCGAGGTCTTTCAGGCTCTGTCCCAGGAAGACCGCGATCAGCTGGCCGGGCAAATCGCGGCCGGCGGAGACGTGTACATTTTCGACCGCCACATGCCGGCCTCTCTGTTCCGGGTCGAGCAGACGGTCAACCCGAGGTATGGAGTGGCCGAAGAAGGCGGTTTGGCCGTGGTGCTCGATCTGGCAGTGCCGGATTCGCTGAAACGCGAAGGCATGGTCCGCGACCTCGTGCGGCACTTACAGGTGATGCGCAAGGATGCGGGACTTTCGGTCAGCCAGCGTATCCACCTCGGCCTGGCCACTGGCAGCGCGGCCCCGCGCGCCGCGATTTCGGAGTACCGAAGCTACATCATGGACGAGGTGCTGGCAGTGCGCCTGGAGGACTCGACGTTGGCAGATGCCAAGGCCAAGTTGGATCTGACGGTGGAAGGCGAGCCGGTCCAGGCGACGATGAGCTGGTAGTTCGCGACGGGCGTCATCGGCGGCCGCGCGCCACGGCCGGGCTAAAGTTCTGGCGTGTCTGTGCCGATCTCACGGGCATGACCGAGATACCGGCGCGCGGAGCGGCTGGCGGGTCCCAGCCCGTTCGCTCAAACACGCGCTCGGGCAAGCTGGCTGCTGCCGCCGCAAGGCGCTTGTCGGCGTTATTGTTGACCGTGGTCGCGTCGGTGGTGCTCGGCGCCGCACTGGTGAGGCTGGCCCCGGGATTCGGAATGGACGAGCGCCAGATGGATCTTCGGCTCAACGAGGAGAGCCTGGCCGCGATGCGCGCGCAAGGTCAAAGCACCGGGATTCTGACCGCCTGCCGGGATTACCTGTCGGGCCTGGCGCGCGGAGATTGGGGCGTTTCCGTGGCGCTCGGCCGGCCCGTCCGCGAACTGATGGCGGATCGCGCGGGCCTGACGGTACGCAACCTCGCGGGCGGGTTAGTGTTGGCCTGGGCTCTTTCGCTCGCGGTGGGGTTCGCACTGGCTGTCGCCAGGCGGCGCGCCTGGGATACCTCGGTAACCCTATTGACGGGAGGCCTGCTATGCATCCCGACCGGCATCGTGGCCTTAGTGTTTCTATACTTCGCGGCGCCGTCGGCGTGGGCTCTGGCGGCAGTCCTGTTCCCGCGGATCTTCCGTTACGTCCGCAACATTCTTCAGGACTCGGCCCGACGTCCGCACGTGCTCGCGGCGCGTGCGCGCGGCTGCGGCCGGCTGGCGCTGGTGTGGCGCCATGTCTCGGTTCCGTCCTTGCCCGAACTATTCGCGCTGGTGGGCGTATCCCTCAGCATGGCGGTAGGCGCCATCATCCCGGTGGAGGCGCTGTGCGATTCGCCCGGAGTGGGACAACTGGTCTGGCAATCGGCAATGGGCCGCGACCTGCCCGTGCTGATGCATGCCACCGTGCTCGTGGCGGTGGTCACGTGCGCCGCGAACCTGTTTTCGGACACGGCACGGGCCTTGGTTACCCGCGAGGTATGATGCAAACGGCCGCGCGGTGGACACTATTGGCGATCTTTCTGGCGATGCTGGGAGCAAGCGCCATTGCGCCTTGGCCGTACGACCGGCAATTTCGGGAAGAGACCGCGGCGGCGCCCTCCGCGCGGCATCCGTTGGGCACCGATGCCCTGGGAAGGGACCGTCTCTCCCGCCTGTTGTACGGCGGCCGGATTTCGATTCTGTTGGCGCCGGCGGCCGCGCTGGTTTCGGTTTCGATTGCGATCCTGATGGCCTGCGGCGCGGCCCTGCTCGGAGGATGGTGGGAGCGTGTGGCGAGCGCGCTCATCGACCTGTTTCTGTCTCTCCCGTGGCTGTTTCTGCTACTGGCCGTGCGCGGCTTGCTGCCCCTCAACACTTCGCCGGGCGTGTCTCTCGGCGTGACGTTCGCGCTCCTGGGGCTGTTGGGTTGGGCCGGACCGGCGCGAGTCATGATGGCGGCGGCCAAGCGGCAACTCGAGTCGGATTACATTCTGATGGCGCGCGCCTCCGGCTGCGGCACATGGCGTCTGGCGGCGGCGCATCTGGCGCCCAACCTCGCGCCCGTGACGCTGGCGCAATTCTGGACCACCGCCCCCGCCTTTCTGTTGAGTGAGGCCAACCTCGCGTTATTAGGGTTAGGGATCGCCGAACCCTTGCCTTCCTGGGGCAGTCTGCTCCGCGAACTCTCCAACGTCACGCTGGTACCGCAACAGCCCTGGTTGGCGGCGCCTTTGGTGCTGTTGGTCATTACGCTCGGTTGCTGCCAGTTGGCGCGGGCCGCCGATGAGTACAGTTTATGACGCTGCTCTCCGTTCGAATCTCAGTCGACTACCCTGGCAAGCGCGATGCGGTCGATCAAGTCGCCTTCGATATCGGCGAAGGCGAAGTCTTCGGCCTGGCTGGCGACAGCGGATCGGGCAAGAGCACGATCGCCCTCGCGATCCTGCGCCTGATCGAGATGCGCGGAGGCCGCGTGCGCGGCGAAATCCGGTTCCGCGGCCGCGACCTCTCCCACTGCCGGGAGCGCGAACTCCGGCAGGTTCGGGGCAGCGAGATGTCGCTGGTGATGCAGAGCCCGGCATCGGCTCTCAATCCCGCACTGCGGCTTGAGACGCAGTTTCGAGAAGCGTGGTCCAACCACGCCAAGGCGCCGTGGCGCGAAGCCCGTCCGGGCGTGGTGGCGCTGCTTCGGCAGATGGGACTTCCCTGCGATGACGAGTTTCTGAAACGCTACCCGAGCCAGGTAAGTGTGGGGCAGGCGCAACGCGTGGTGATTGCCATGGCCATGGTGCACGGGCCGAAACTCATCATTGCCGACGAGCCAACCAGCGCGCTCGATCCGGGCTCGCGCGGCGAAATCCTCGCCCTGCTCCGGAAATTGAACCTGGAGCGTGGCACGGCGATTCTCTATATCTCGCACGACCTGCCTTCGATGCAGGAACTGTGCCACCGCATCGGTGTGCTGCGCGACGGCAAGCTACTGTCCTGTCAGCAGGTCACGCGTGAGACGACGTCCTTGGTATCCGTGGTATAAGATCGCGTCTTATCGGCCAACTTGGGCCAGATCTCCAGATCGAGCGGTCTCCTTGGAATCGAGCCAGAGATTCTCGGCGTTCCAAAGCACCCGCGGCTGCAAAACGGAAGGCGAGAGATTCTTCACGGAGTGCGAAACCGCCATGAGTGCATTCTTGTTCACCAGGTAGAGAAAGGGCGCCTCGTCCCAAACCAACTGCTGTACGCGGTCGAACATTGGCTTCCTCCGGTTTGGGTCCACCGTCGTAGCCTGTTGTTTCATGAGCCGGTCGATCTCGGCCTCCCATTTGGTTTCGGGGCTCTTCTGATTGGGGTTCCACTGATGGTTTGACGAAGAACTCAGCCAGACGTTCATTTGTCCATTGGGGTCGAGGTCGATGTTGACCATGCCCAGAATGCAGGCTTCGTATTGGAACGATTTGCTGATCCGTTCGATCAACGACGGAAAATCCAGAGTCACGATGTTCAGACGGATTCCCAAGGCGGCCAGATCCTGTTGCACCATAGCGGCAATCCGTTCGCGCGAGCGGTTGCCCGAGTTGGTGACTACCGAAAACTCAACCGGGTGGCCCTCGCGATCGCGCAGCACGCTGCCGTTCGCACGGAAACCGTCGGTCGCCAGGAGACGGCGTGCGGTGTCCAGGTCGAACGCGTGGGGTTTCAGGCTTTGATTGAACCAGAAGAGATTGGCCGGTGAAAAGGGTCCGATTCCGGCCTGAGCGTGTCCATGGTACACGACGCGGCTGAGATCCTCGCGACGAATGGCGTGCGAAATGGCGAGCCGGAAGTTGCGGGACCGGAACCAAGACTTGCGGTAGGCGGGGATCGGCGCGGCAGCGGTCATATTGAACCACATCGTTTCGCCTTCGAGGCTGGGGCCGGCATCCGTAACGCTGCCGCGATCTTCCGCGGCAAGTTGCTGAAATTGGTCGGGGTCCAACGACGAGATCAGGTGTAACTGGCCGCGGCGGAACCGAACCAACTCGAGTTCCCGGTTCTGCTGGATCTCCAGGCGTACACCGTCCAGATAGGGTAGACGCCGGCCGTGGTCGGTTTTCCAATAGTTCGGGTTACGCGACAGCAGGATGTAGGAACCGGGTTTGTGCTCGGCGATCCGAAACGGCCCCAAGACCGCTTGTTCTTTCAAGGGTGAGTTCCGGGACATGATCGCCACCTGGTCGAAGAGCCTGGCAACGCCCCCAACGGGCTCCGGAAAAATCACCGCGATTTGATACTTGCCGCGAATCACGGTCCGAACAGTCCCATCGCCTCCGCGGAAAGAATCGCCGGCCGGTGAGTGCAAATTCGGGTCCAGCAGAACCTGCATGGTGTAAGCCACATCTTCCGCGGAAAACGGTGTGCCATCGGAGAAGGACAACCCTTCCCGCAGATTAAAGACGATGCTCCTGCCGCCGGTCTCGATTTTCCAAGACGTCGCCAACGCCGGCTCCAGTTGTTGGTTGGCCCGGTTCACCCGCAACAGAACTCCTCCGGTCAGATAGCGGACGGTTTCGGAGGCGTCGTCATCCACCAACGCCGGATTCAACGTGCGAGGTTCGCTGTGGAGACAGAATCGCAGTTCGCCGCCCCACTGCGCGTGAAGGCAGGCGGCGCTCAGGACAGTCCATAAAACGATGCCACGGAGTTTCATAGTCGATTCCTCGCCGATCTTTATTGCAGCTCGGCAACCATAGCTAACTGGTTCATTTTCAATCGAAAGGATCGGGCGCAACAGGACAGTTTGTCCCCTTGGGACAATTTGGCCCATGAGGAGTTGGAGCGCCAAGCCAGGACTTGGCCACGATTCCGTTCTGCCTGGGAATCATAGTCGGCGAAAACTTACCCTGCAAGTCAGCCGTGGATTATACTGTTGTTTTCAGGCTCCACATCTAATGGCGCTGTTCAAAACACTCAGCGCGGCCGTTTATGGCATCGATGCACACCTGATCGATGTCGAAGTAGACATGTTCTCGTCGGGTTCGGCACGCGACTCGGTCATGGTCGGAATGCCGGACATCGCAGTTCGCGAAAGCCGGGAGCGCATCAAGTCCGCCCTGATCAACTCCGGATTTGGCTATCCGGCCAAGCGCATCACGATCAATCTCGCGCCGGCCAACGTCCGCAAGGAAGGGGCCGGATTCGACCTCCCGGTGGCCATGGGCATCCTCGGCGCCATGGGCGTCATCAAGAGCCTGGACCGCCACATTGTGCTGGGTGAACTCTCGCTCGATGGCGCCATCCGGCCGGTGCGCGGCGCCCTTTCGGTGGCGGTGTGCGCGCGCACTCACGGCATCCCCAACGTGATCCTTCCCGCGGAGAATGCCGCCGAAGCGGCGGTAGTCGAAGGCGTCAATGTTTACGGCGTCCGGTGCCTGGCCGAAGCGGTCGCGCTGATTGCGCGGCCTGAGGAGTTCGCGCCGCTGGCGGCGAATGGCAACGGCCATCAACCGGAGTCCTCCTCTGCGCCGGATTTCCGCGACGTCCGCGGGCAGGCGACCGCAAAGCGCGCGCTGGAGGTGGCGGCGGCGGGGTCGCATAACGTCCTCACGTTGTGGACGGTTTGCAGCCACGCTAAACACCTGATTCTGCAGAACCGCACCAGCCCAACCTAACGGTTTCCCCGACCCTGTTGGCGATGGAAGAGGCAAAATCCCATGGATCTCCAATTCGTTGCCCGACAAGACGACCTTATCCAATAGCGCCTGCAGAAGCTTCTGCTGCCCGTCCTGTTCGAGGCGATCGATACCGCAAAGTGCCATGCGGCAATATGCGGCGACAGTGGTCTTCTTGTTCTCGCGATCGGCAAACTGTCGAACGGCCAGGCGCGCCTTTTCCAGCGCGGTTTTCAACGTCTGCTTTTTGGCGCTGATTTCATCGAGCTTGGCTTTGAGCGCCGGAATCTCCATCGCCTCGTCCATGTAGGCTTCCACCAGGCGGCTTTCCTGCCCGCCGAGCTTCGCCAATATCTGTTCAAGTCGCTGGACTTCCGGCTCGAGCTCGTTCTCCTGCTTGCCGAGAGCGCTCTCGTTTTCGCGGACGCGGTCTATGAGGATCTCGGGGGCCTTCAGGATGCCAACAACCGTCCGCCAGACGAATTTCTCTAGGCGCTCGGCCGAGACGATGCCCACGCTGCAGCGCTTCTCTTCCTCAACGAGTCGGTCGCGCCCGACGCAGCGGTAATAGCGCCTACCGTGGGACGGACACCCGGCAAGCCTTCGTCCGCACTTACCGCAGTAGAGAAGTCCACGGAGGAGATAAAAGTGCCGCCTGTTCGCGCCGGAGAGGTGCTCGCTATTTTTTTTGAGCTGCGCTTGGGCTTTCTCAAACAGCTCGCGGTCCAGGATGGCGGCAGATTGCACAGCGATCCATTCTTCTTTGGGGCGGTACTTCAGAATGGTCTTCTTGTTGTGTCGGTTGGGATTGTCGACTTTGTACCGGACTGGCGTTGCGCGTTGCCTGCGGTTGTAGAACGTCTCGCCGATGTAGACAGAAGCGGTAAGGATGCGGTGGACCGACGACTTGCCCCAGACCAGGCCCCGCTGCGGCCGCAAGCCCTGCGCATTGAGTCGGCACACGATCGAGCGGACCGACAGCTTCTCGTCTGCGAGCCAGCGAAAGATCAGCCGGACCACCTCCGCCTCCGGCTCGTAGATCTCATAGCGACCCTTTTCGCCGGCTGCCCGGCCGACGTAGCGGTAGCCATAAGGCGCGCGTCCGCCTACGATGAAGCCCTGCCGCGCCTTCTCGTGGCGTCCCCGAAGCGTGCGCTCTCGAATCTTTTCCTTTTCGTATTCCGAGAACAGACCCTTAATGTTGAAGAGCATGCGTCCCTCGGGCGTGTTCTCCATGGACGTCGTGACGAACTCCAGGCGGACCCCGGCCTGCTCGAACTCTTCGGCCAGGAGGATCTGGTGTGCCAGTTTTCTCGCGAGGCGGTCCGGGTCATAGATCAGGAGCACTTGGAGATGGCCGACGCGGACGAGATCGCGCAGTTTCGTCAGGGCGGGGCGCGCCAGATCGTCGCCCAAGTAGCCGTCGTCCAGGAACTCCCACTCCGGCCGCAGGCGGTACTGCTTTTCCGCCGCCACTTTCCGCAGCGCCGCGACTTGGGAACTCAAACCGAAGCGCTCCACCTGGTCTTCCAGTGAAACGCGGGCGTAGAGCGCGCACAGGAGGGCTTTCACGGTAACCTCGGCGTTCTCCCGTTGCCTGCCTCAATGAGCAGCCTAAGCGCGGCTAGCCAGCGGGTGCCGGTATTGCCGCCGTCCGCAATGACCGCTTTGAGCGCAAACCCAGGATTCATATCATTCTCCCGCGGAACGCGCAGACGGTCAACTGCCGAAGCAGGCTGCGGTTGAGGGTTCATGCAAGGCGCGCCTCCGGCGCAGTGGATTGGGCGCAAGCGGCCGTCGGTCGCGACTGCACCTCACCCTCGATCATTTGTAAGACTTGATGCATGATTCCGCATTCGTAGCTCCGATGATGCGGCACTAAGAACCTTCGGGGTTTGCACGAAACTGAACACCTCCGCAGCTAGCAGCGTGAAAGAGCTACAGAACGACCGTGCGGATCGGTCAAGGCCGACCTTTGGGTCCGGCGGCCCTGCCGCCATTTCTGGAGTGCGACCGAAAACGCTGCTGGAATCGTTGCTCTGCCGACTGCAGCCGATCTAGGGCATCCAGCAACTGGAGGCCAGCCTCCCTCATCTGCTCTGAGTGTGGAGCTAACTGTTCGGTATGCTTAATAGCAAACCTAATCCGATCGATTGCCACCCGCGCCTGGTAAGCCAATTCGAACTCAAATAGCGTGGGCCGCGAGTGGGCCTCGGTTTCAATCAGTCGCAAAACCTCTTGCATGACTTCAGAAGGCATACTTCCTCTTTCAGGCAGGGCGCTTGTCTCGTTACCAGGTATGCTGAAGTTGTGCCCTACGCTGAAGTTGTCACCTACTAGGGAAGGTTTGGCGGCGTGTGTTTCGGACATTTCCACCAAGGATAATTCGACTGGGGAAAGAGGCTTCGGTGTGAGACCGGACATTTCGCTCGCGGCCATAGCCCGGGCGTCGAAACGGGCCGAAGCTCAGAAGCCACAATCAGCCGTTGCAAAGAAGGCGGCGGCGAAAAAGACAGCCGGCAAGAGATCGCCGAAGAAGGCGCAGAAAACTGCGGAAGCCGCTCTCACCGCCGCTGCTCAATAGACCCTGCAGCAGGCATTGGGGCGCGCCGCGAGACCCTGGCACCTGTCCACGCACTATCCCAACGGTAGTGTGCGGCTGGGCCGCCGGATTTAGCACCAACCTAGTCGGCATCTGAGTTTTACAAGAGGCGTTGCAGGCTACTGGGCGAACCGCCGCAGCAAACCTGGGCGCGGAGTCCATCCACACCTTCCTTCGCAATGATGGAAACCATCAACAGTCCGACAGCCGGGTCATCCACCACCAACCGAAGAACGCATTCAACAGCAGGCCACCTAAAAGAATCGCAGAGGGGTAGCTACAGAAGTCGGCCTGTCTTGAATCGGCCTGCATCGCTCGGCTCCCAATCAGGCGAGCACTCGCCGTTTCGCTCGGGCCAGTCGCGGCATGACGATCACCGAAGCGCTCGCGATCACAATGCCGGCAATGCTGCGCTCCGGGAGGAGGTGCCAGACCAGCATGGAACTGGATTCGTTAGGATGTACAACGCCAGCGCCATGAAACAGCCTCCAACCGTTCGCAACGCCGTGCGTTCCACTTGGCTCCCGACGTGTAGCGTTCAGGTCGTGGTGGAGTCTCCAAACCAGCGCCGCTCCAGACGTGACCTCGATCAGGCTGTCCAAGCCCGAACCCTACCAGCGAAACGCAGCCAGCAAGCAACCCGGCAACGATCGAGGCCGCCCCTTCGAGGCTGTTGTAGCCTATGGTGAAATACTCCAACACCAGGCCGCGCCTTACCAACTGCGTACGATGTGCAGCACTAATCGACGCCACGTCACCATTATGCGGGATCTACATCGCCTGAGCACGCGATCCGGTCCGCCACACTGCGGTACAGGTGGCTTTTGAAGGGGTGCCGATAGGCCTTAACGTCTATCCGTCGCTGCCACCGTGGCCCTCATCCAAGTATGGTCGTCGTTAATCCGACACGGTGGCATTGATCAACAACGCCTAAACTGTTTTCCGCGTCCCTCGTCCTCCATATGCGGCATGGCCGGGTTGGCCGCCACCGCGCCTCAAGGTAGTTCTGGGCGTCGGCGCTGTCTGGATCTGGAGTCTGGCCGCCGTGCAGTTTCCGGGACTGATTCTCATCGAGGACTTCTGTCATACCAGCGAGGACCTTCACAAGATCTCCCGATGGCCGTATCCCAGCGACGAAGCCGCACACCGAGGCTGGACAGCGCTGATGGTGGACCTGCTGTACGAGGACCACATCGAGTCTCTCCGACTACCCTCCGCTTAGTGAGCGAGCAGCGGAATTGGCGGAGAAACTGAGCACCGAGTCGAATCACTTCGATGCGCTACCCAGATATTCGGACGCAGGGCACGGTCACCGGCTCGGGTGTGATGGAGGCTGGCTGCACATCGAGTCCCGTGTCAAACAACCCTGAACTTTCCGGATTGTTCCAGACACAAAGCAAAATCATCGCCCTTCGATTGTGCCTTCTCAGCGTTAAGTTCGAGGACTCCTGGGAGAAGGCGCACTCTGCTGCCTGAGAGACCCGTACCCATTTGCCGAAACGCCGTAGTCCGGCTACAACCTAACCACGGAGTTAGGAATCGAGCCTCCCTCTTAACTTTGCCCGCGCAGCTAGAACACCAGACGGGTCCTGGTCAAGGCTCTCCGCTTCGCTCCGACCCTAACGGGCGCCGGCGAAATGCGCCGGCGGCCTTGACCAGGACCCGTCTGGTGTTCTCACCCGCGTCGGCACAGGCGCGCGCGAAAAAAGCGCGCTGAGAGAAAGGCGAAACGAAATGGCTAATACAAAGAGCAAACTGAACGATGTCCATGTCTTCGAAGAGCAGAATGCTATTCAGGCATTCCTCGCGGACAAAACACTACCGAATCTCGATGAACGGCAATATCAACGCTTGGCTGACTATCTCCACTCAGCTAATACACCGTTGGGCCTGGCTGTCGCTGAGGTCCTATTCCGGCACCAAAAAGAGCATCCATACGCGCTGGGCCTGTTTCTTGCCTGCGTCTACCCCATGGCTCAGCGCTCTGTCAGCCGCCTGATGGTGCTTTCCGGCTTTGGTAACAAGGACCTAACGCAGGAACTCATGTTCAACGGAGCCGTCCTACAGGCCATTCAATTCTTTCAAACGGTTCCATACCATGAGGACACCATTTTTCGAGCTGCTCTCTATTTCAGATTGAAAACTGGTGCATTGAGCGCCATCTTCAACCGCGACGAAAACGACCGCGTGGAGTACTTCCCATCCGTGGACAGTCATGCTTGCCCAGCTGGACCCAGGATCGTAGAACAACTCTTCGCCGAAGAAATGCTGGATAAAATCGCAGCTCTCAAAACGGAACCAAACGAGAGAATTGCCGCATTCGTTCGTAGCCTCGTGCAACTAGGACCGCAGTATGTCCTTTTGCCTTCGACCCGCTCCAGAAGCCGGTCGCGAACCCACTGCATTGACTATGAGGAGGTATGCGATGAACTGGGCATCTCATATACTACCGCCTGCCACTATCTCGCCGCGGCAAGGAAGATCCTCCAACGGACCTTCAATCCGGACGGATGCCTGTTTACGAAAGCGGTCACTCGCGCCATCTAAGCGAGAATGGCGGTCGCTACGGCCGGGGGTTTGTTGCGCCCCCGGCCCTCCTCTCGCGTGAGAATACAGATCTTGGGCGCATCGACGTAAGTATATACGACAGAATCGCGAACAAACCCATCTCCCCCATACATAAGGAGAGAACCTAAAATGAACAATCGCCACACCCCGCCGGTTGAACCTAACATCCCTGAAATCAAGTGGAAAACGGAAACGAGCCGCCTTCAACCCATGCTCGACCTCGCTGTGGAGGATTACCGGCAGGCGAGAATGGATGGACATTCGATCGTTTGCCCTAACCTCGAATGCAAACTGGAGGCCGGCATCAGCAAGCCTTCTGAATTGGAGCAGGAGATTCGGGAGGAATTGGCAAAAGACCCCATCCGGATCGCGCCTTTGCACAAGTCCGGGCTGTCGCACTCCGCTTGCCAAGACGGGATGCTCCGGGCGCTTTTCGAACTCTACTGGGAGAAGCCCGACGAGCCACGCCTGAACCGTCAAGTGAATGAGCTTAAATGTTCTGACACCAAGACCCGAGCTAACATCACCGCTGAGATCGTCAAGACCGTTATGAGGGGGCTGGACTTGGCGCTAACGGAGGGCTCGAAGCGCCACGTCCAGTGTTGCCCGTGCTGCCATTCGCACTTTTCTGTGTGGCTGGCAGCGGCTCGCCTTTGCCGAGAGGATGAGAGTTACGATGAAATTATCCTGGCGGCAGAAAATCGCGACCCCGCAATCGAACAGAAAACTGTACGCGAAGGGGTGGCCCTATTCAGGCCATCTGATGATTCCAACGGCGGACTCGTACTGATTGTCGATCCCGAGGATTGGATGGAGATCCGCGGCATTAAGAGTACCGTCTCGCGACAAGAGTTTCGAGCAATGGTCTGATAGTGATAAAAGCCGAGACCGGTTCGAGCGCCACCCGCCGCAACCCTGATAATTCTGGAGTGGGCCCCAAATTTGAGACAACCGGTTAAGACTCAATTTTCATTAAATGGAAAGGGAGTCTATGAGGATGTCTCGAAGGCAGTTCACAAAAGAGTTCAAGGAAGCCGCCGTGAG
>Ga0075019_10000191_pt1 | contig 34852 bp, 34 predicted proteins | sample ColStrG_CSR_2013_FD_71473 | JGI IMG/M metagenome (GOLD analysis project Ga0075019, IMG submission 71473) | Freshwater sediment microbial communities in response to fracking from Pennsylvania, USA - Cold Stream Run_MetaG_CSR_2013 | ecosystem: Environmental > Aquatic > Freshwater > Creek >...
GTGCTATACACAGTAGGTACAGAGGGCGTTTGGAAGTCGACCAACTTTGGCGGAAATTGGACACTCACGCCAATTACAACGGGTTGGCAATCGTCTTCAACTAATTCCTCTTTTGCCGATGTTGAGGTATCTCGCGCCAACGCCAATGTGGTTTGGGCAGGCAGCGGAATGGGGGCTGGAATAAATCTGTTTGTGTCGACCGATGCCGGCAATTCATTTACTGCCGTACCCAATCCTGCCGGTTACGCCTTAGGGACGATCACCGGTATTGCAACGCATCCAACGAATGCAAAGATGGCTTACGCCTTGTTTTCTTTTTCAAAGAAATCAAAAATACTGATGACTCAGGATTTGGGTCAGACCTGGGCGGACATCAGCGGATTTGGAACAGGGCAATCCAGCGCAACGGGTTTTCCCGATGTGGCAGTTTACTCTCTTTACGTTCGCCCTGATAACCCCAATATTATCTGGGCGGGTACAGAGATCGGCCTTGTCGAATCACTCGATGGAGGAGCCTCATGGGCGTTGTTAAACGAGTTTCCTAGTGTGGGAGTTTGGTCCATGAAGGGACAGGACAACGAAATTGTGATCGCCACGCATGGTCGAGGTATTTGGACCGCAACGGTACCCGTCGACCAGAATACAAATTTTCCCATTCCCAACCTGGTAGCATCGGGCACTTCGCCTCAGTCAAAATTTGTCGTTCAAGCACACTTTCCATATCATTATGATTCTGTTCAAGTTGTCATTAATTCACAAACAATAAAATTCAATCCTCCTGATTCCGGCACTTACAATATTCAATTTACGAATGTGCCAGCAGGCAGTGTCACCATGCAGTTGATTGGATATAAGGGTGGAGCGCCTATTTATTCACTTCCTTCTTCGGGCCAAAACTTAGCCCTCCTTTCTTATCAAAAACAGCTTTTTGATTATTTTACTTCGGGCAGTAATTTTTACTTAAATGGATTGTCCCTCCAATCCTTTGGCGCGTCGAATTTGAGCATGCAAAGCTCACATGCTTACGCCGTCAATCAAGATGCATCGGGCACGTTATTGGCGCCCATTATTGTAGCATCGGGTGGCAACACCTCTATTTCCTATCAAGATGTGGCCCTTGTTCAACCGGGGGCAACCGGTTCTGTATTTGGTCAAAGTGCATTCAATGATTATGTCATCGTCGAGGCGACCAAAGATGGGCTGACCTGGACAAAAATTGCCAATGGTTATAATGCCTCGTGGAATGCAAATTGGTTAGCTGCTTATACTGCCTTACAATCAGGTTCACCATCGTTGACGGTATCGGAAACCTTTGATTTAAGAAATAACTTCAGTGCCGGTGATACTTTGCTTATCCGTTTCCGGCTTCATGCCAACGGCGATGCCACTACGGGCTGGGGATGGTCAGTCGATAATCTTTACATACAACAACCTCCTACCGGAGTTGAACCGACCTTAAATACTGATGAATTCAGCGCCTACCCTAACCCCACTTCGGGTAAACTAAATATTAATTTTACTCTGCCCGTTGAATCTGACGTTGCCTTAAATGTATGGGATATAGCGGGCAGAAATATTTTGACTCAGCGCCTGGAAAATCAGAGCCCGGGAAGCCATCAAGTTGAATTGAGTTTAGAATCGCTTCAGCAGGGCATGTACTTGTTGCGTATGAAAACCCGTGATGGAGAAAAATCAACAAGGATTTTATTAATGAAGTAACCCACCAGAAATAAATGAACCAGAAACAAACACTTTTAAGCGGCGCCCTTTTGGGTTTGCTCGTCGTTGCTTTGGGCGCGTTTGGTGCTCATGCCCTTAAAGGTATATTAATCCAGAATGGTCGATTGGAAACGTACGAACTTGCGGTTCGGTATCAGTTTTATCATGCCCTTGCACTATTAATAATCGGACTGCTGATGGACAAATTTGGAGAACCTATTTTTCGATGGCCCTCACTATTAATTCTTGGTGGCGTGATCCTTTTTAGCGGAAGTCTATATCTGTTTGCCTTAACCAATGTAACGACCTTTGCCATAATCACGCCGCTAGGTGGGGTGTTGATGTTACTCGGATGGGGATGGTTGACTTATTCCCTGATTTCAAAAAAATAGTCCTGTCGGAGCCCCGCCGTCAGTTACGGGCCTTCTTTTCCAGCACCGTAGCAGTAAAAGTGATCTGGTTGTTCCCTCCGGTCGCATTTGATACGACAGTCACTACCTTATTTTGCCGCCCGATTTTACCCGTGCTATTGAACTGCACAACAATCTCTGCTTTTTTACCAGGCGCAATCGGATCGCGAGGCCAGCCTTTTGGCGTAGTGCAACCACAGGTGACCTGCACATTGGTGATTACCAATGGTTCGGTACCTGTATTGGTCAGCTTAAAGGCGTGCTCCACTTTTTCCCCTTCGTTGATTTCGCCAAAATCATGCACATTTTTCTCCCATGAGATTACTGCTCCGGCGGGCAAGGCTTGACTGCTTGCTGTTGAAAAGCCATTCGCCAAAAAAAGGCCGGCGATCAGGGTAAAAAGTTTCATGGCACAATTTACGATTAAAGTTAAATAGCGTTTACTTTGAATGACATTTTGTAACGCATAAATGGAAAATGAAGTTCAAAAATTTTATGGAAACCGATTGCGGGTTCGCGGGTGCGGGGTATGCATTCAGAATGAGGCAATGCTGTTGGTGAATCATCATGGCCTGTCGAACAAGGATTTCTGGGCCCCCCCCGGTGGAGGAATTCAGTTCGGCGAGCGCGCCCTCGATTGCCTTACTCGTGAATTCAACGAAGAGGCCGGTCTGTCGATAGCCGTAGCGAAATTCTTGTTCGCCTGTGAATTTATTCAACATCCACTTCATGCCATTGAGCTCTTCTTTGAGGTTTTACCTCTCGGTGGTCATTTACAGCCCGGATCTGATCCGGAAGAAGGGAGCCCCGCCATTATTAGTGCTGTCAAGTTTATGACTTGGAACGAAATCGAAAAGCTTCCTTCCGAACAGCGGCATGGGGTCTTTAATCACCTTGATCATCCATCGAAGATTACTACCCTTCGCGGCTATTTTAAGGTCTAAAGATTACGTTTAACCCCTGAAAATTTTTATTATTGTAACCTCATAGATCGGCCCGAATATTAAAATAATTGATTTGCAAACCACTGCCTCCACCTACAAGCTAATCAAGAAAGTAAAAGATGACCGCTTTGATGAAGAACTCCTCCATCAATACGATTTGCTAATACAAACTGGTCCCAAAGATTTTCAGATTGCCGTTATTGACAGTAAGGATAACCGGATATTAATTCTGGAAGATTATGCCATGGGCAATGTTCAATCGCATACGGAATTACTTCATGCCCTTAAGGATTTGTTTGAGGCGCACGCCTTATTGAAGGCAGGGTTTTGGAAAGAGGTAAAGATTGGTATTAAAAACAATAAATTCTGTCAAATCCCCGAATCCCTGTTTGTTGAAGGAAGCGCCATCAATTATTTAAAGCTGAATGCTACCTTTGATGAATCCAAAGAGAAAGTCATTTTTTGCAAAAGCTCCCTTAGCGAGTCGGTTACCGTTTTTGCGGTCCAGAATGATCTTTACCAGTGGCTGAGTTCCATTTACCAAAATACATCCCATCATTTTTTTCACCAGTCCGCTGCCCTCATCGAAGGCGTGTTGAAGCAATCCAATGCCAAAAATCCGCTTTATATTTATGTGGATCGTTTTAAGTTGCACATCCTTTCGGCGCAGCAGGGTAAGCTGATTTATTACAATCAATTTTCCATCAAGCAGTTTCCCGATTATGTCAAATACATCATGCTTGTTCTAAACGGACTCAACATGAACCAGCACACCAGCGAGATTGTTTTGTGGGGCTACATCGGAAAGAATTCTCCTCATTACCAGGAGTTTGTCAAATACATTCGCAATGTGACCTTTGGAGAACGACCTACGCATTTGAAATTCAGTTACCTGTTTGATGAAGTTCAGGAGCATCACTTTTTTGATCTTTACTCCCTTCAGTTGTTAACGGCCTGAAATGAAGCGCATCGCCCTGTTCCCCGGATCATTCGACCCTTTCACCAAGGGGCATGAAGACATTGTGCTACGGGGATTAGCCTTGTTTGATGAGATCATCATTGCCATCGGATACAACAGTACCAAGAGCCAGCGCTACTTTCCCATTGACCTGATGGTTGAAAAAATAAAAGGAACATTTGCGAATTATCCCCAGATAAAAATTCAAACCTATTCAGAACTAACAGCGGAGTATGCGAAGCGAAACAAAGCAAACTATCTGCTACGCGGGCTGCGTAACACCACCGACTTTGAATACGAGAACAGTATTGCCCAGATTAATAGAAATTTAAATAGCGAACTGGAGTCGGTCTTCCTGATTACTTCGCCTAAATTTGCCCCGATCAATTCTTCGATCATCCGGGAAGTGCACCGATACAACGGCGACGTTTCGGCATTCTTACCGTACCAACTTTAGTTTTTGATTTTTTCTTTCTTGTAATATTCTTCAAAGACGAATCGAATAGAGCGATACGAGTTTTCCAGGGCATGATAGACTTCCTTTTGCGTCATCCAGCGAAGTTCTTCGATATCCTCTTCAATGGACGGTCGGCTACGAGAATCATCGACTAATTCCATCAAATACCAGCGGGTCTTCTTGATCATATTATTCTTATTCATCGTGTAGGTGTGCCATGTCGTACAAATCTTTTGGCCTATCTTGACTTCCACATTACACTCTTCGGCTACTTCACGCACGGCGGTCCCTTTGTACTTTTCGCCGCTTTCCTTCTTTCCTTTGGGCAGATCCCATTTCTTCATCCGATAAATCATCAAGACTTTGTCTTTCTTCAGCACCAGGCCACCCGCTGCCTTGACCACCTTGAATTTCCTCTTAATATAATTTTTGGTCGCCTCGTAATCTTTCACCGTGATCGCCAGGGAAAGAAGATGCATGGGCACCTTTGAATTGATTAAGTCTAAGATCAAATCCAAATCCATCAAACTGGCCTCATTTACCCATACGTGGTTGATCAATTTGGCCTTTGTTACAGGCTCCAAAGCCGCTTTAATCTCATAGTTGATTGTTCCCGGCTCTGGGGTCTCGCTGGGTTTGAGAATTTTGACGGGAATGTCGTTAACGAATAAATCCATAAGCCACTATTGTATGCAAAAACATAAAATATTTCCATTCAACCAACCGGATGTACCATAAAAGTGAAATATTGCGTGATTCATTTTAATTTGCAGCATGAGTTTGATCAAAATCGATGAGTCCTCCGCCCGTACAATCGCCGACAAGTTACTCGAAATCGGGGCGATTAAGTTAAATCATAAAAATCCTTTTATCTGGAGTTCTGGCTGGAAGTCACCCATATATTGCGATAACCGACTAGCCCTTTCCTATCCAGAAATCAGGACGTACGTCAAGGAAGCACTGGCGGCAACGATTCGCAAAAATTTTCCGCAAGTGGAGTGCGTAGCTGGCGTGGCGACTGCCGGAATTCCACAGGGAGCGTTAGTTGCTGACCTTTTGAATTTGCCCTTCGTTTACGTTCGGCCAAAGCCGAAAGAACATGGTATGGGAAACCTGATCGAGGGAAAAGTGGATAAAGGGAAAAAAGCCGTGCTAGTTGAAGATTTGATTTCTACCGGTGGCAGTTCCCTGAAGGCAGCACAAGCCATGAAAGACGCCGGCTTCCAGGTAATTGGCATGGTTGCCATTTTCACCTACGGATTTGATGTGGCTGAGAAAAGCTTTGCGCAAGCCAATATTCCCTTGGTCTGTCTGAGTGATTTCAATTATTTGCTGACCGAGGCGGTAGCTAAAAAATATTTGGATGAAGATCAGTTGGGCTATGTGAAAAGCTGGAAGCTAAATCCTGAGCATTGGAAATGACCTTTACAAGAGGCAGAATAAGTGTAGCCTAAGACATTATTCTTCAAAGCGCGCTCAGCCTCATAATTTTTTCAGCTCTCTTTCCTCAACGCCTGCAAAGGTGATGTATTTATCACTTCCCTGGAATTCAACCAGCCGATAAAGACCGTGAGGATCACCACGCCCACACTAATGAACAACAATTCAAGGTAGTTGGCCACCAGTTGCACTTCAAAGAAAAATTTAGTGAGCAGCCACCCACCTCCCAAAGACAATACTAGGGCAGTGAGAGCACTGAACAATCCGAGGTATCCGTATTCAATCAATGTGATCTTTACAATCTGGCTCGTCCGTGCGCCAATGGTACGCAGCAAAACGTTTTCTTTAATACGAACAAACTTGCTGTTAATGACGGCGCCAGCCAAAACGACCAATCCAGTCACGATACTGAAAAGCGCAAGAAACCGCACCACCAAGGCTATTTTTTCAAAAAGTTCGTTGACTGTGCTAAGAATCAATCGCAAATCAATCAATGATACATTGGGGAAATTCATCACCAGCGACTGCTGGAACTTCGCTGCCACGGTGGGGTCATCGACCCTGGTGGCGGCAACCCATATCTGGGGGGCATTGGCCAAGGTCTCTTTTGGAAATACGAAAATGAAATTAGGGGGATCTCTGGGCCAATCGACCTTTCTTATTCCGCAAATGAATACTTTCATCTCGACGCCTTGAACATTAAAAACCAAGGAGTCACCAATTTTTACACGCAACGTTTCCTGCATGCGTTCAGAAATAGTAACAAAGATCGAATCCCTTTTTCCTTTTTCGAAATGATGAATCGTTCCTTTTACCAATTCCTCCGAGGCGGTCAAACTATCCCGATAGGTGACCCGGTACTCCCGTGTAAGCGCCCATTCAGGAATGGAAGTCGTATCTTTCTGAATAACATCGATTGAACGCCCCTTCAATTCACTAAGCCGGCAGGTAATAATAGGGACAATTTGATTTAACCGAAGGTGGTGTTCCTTCATCAATTTTATCACCCCTTCTTTTTGATTTGGTTGGATATCAAACAAAATAGTGTTCGACTGATTTTTACCGCCTTTAAACTCAACCTGGTTCAATAAACTTCCCTGAATAATATTCAAAACCGAAATTATAAACGCGCCTAATCCAATGGTCACCATAAGCATCCGGGTTTGATTATTGGGGCGAAACAAATTGGAAAGGGCATGACGGAAAATGAAAGAAGCGTTTGCTGGGAAGAATCTCCTCACCAAGTAAAGCAAACCTGTCGCCACCACCACCAGGCAACCTAATGCGACGGCGATTCCAACGGAAAATAATCCACCGGAAATAAAACTTCTTGTTTGATACGCCGCTGCCAGAACCGGGAATAAGATAATCAGAATGATAGCCGTAATTCTTGTTTTTGAAAATATCCGACCGGGAGCAAAGTCTGCACGCAACACCGTCAGTGGGGGAACAAAGCGAACGGAAACCAACGGTAGCACCGTAAACAAAACCGATACAATGGTTCCAATCAAAACCCCCTCGCCTATCGCTCGCCACGAAAGGAAGAATTGCATATTGCCTGGCAGATATTCCTTGAAGGCGATGGGAATAACCTGGTGAATAACCACTCCAAGCACAGCGCCCATAAAACTTCCTATGATTCCCAAAACAAAAACTTGAATAAAATAGATATTAAATGCCTGCCACCCAGAAGATCCCACACAACGTAGCATCGCCACTTCATCACGCTTTTCCCGTGCGTAAATGTGCACGGAGCTGGCCACTCCGATACATCCAAGAATGAGTGCTACAAACGCCAGCAACGAAAAGAACCGATACACCGACCGAAAACTTTCTCCAAGACTTTCTTTCCTGCCCTCCACCGTTTCAAACGAGTTCCCTAATTTCTTGGCCAGGGGTTTCACCTTCTCAATTAGATCCTCGGTGTCTTTATTGGATTTCGTTTTTACATAAATGCTATACCCGATTCGGCTTCCAAATTGAATAAGACCGGTGGAATCTAGTGCTTTCAATGAAACATACACAGCAGGGGCCAATGTGGAAGTCAGCCCCCCTCCCCCAGGCATCTTTGTCACCACGCCGGAAACAATAAAAATCTTATTCCCTACTTTAATTGAGTCATTGGAACTCACTTCATACTGAGTTGCCAAAGACTCATCGAGCATCACATAATTTCCGGTTTGTGTTTTGAGATAAGCATCGGCAGGCTTTGTTATCATCTGCCCATAAAACGGAAATGATCCCTCCAGGCCAGTTACCTTGACGAGCCTCGAGTTGCCCGTATTCATGAACATCACCATCGAAGCCATGTCGGCATCTCTGGCGATGGCTACTTTGAATTTATCGAGAAGGTTTGTCCAGGCCGAATCAAACTTTTTATTTCCATTAATTACCAAATCGGCCCCAAGCAATTCTTTCGCATTGCGATCCAGCTCATCTTGAAGAGAATAATTCAGTGAGCTAATGGCTACCACAGCAGCGATACCGGTGACCAGGGCTGCCATGAACAAAAACAATCGCGAAAAATTGTGGCGACCATCGCGCCATGCCATTTTCCAGACCCAAGGATCTTGGAAGATGTTTTTTGTTTTTCGTTTTAACTTGATGATGTACTCGATCATGCTGGCACGATTAGACGTTCGTTCACCAAATGCCCGCCCTTCATCTGTAAAATTCGTCCGGTCTTCTGGGCAAGTTCAAGGTTGTGCGTCACTAAAATCAGGGTCGTTTTTTCCTGGCGGTTCATTTCAAAGAGTAACTCCCGGACCTGTTGCGCATTTTCCTCATCAAGGTTGCCCGTAGGTTCATCAGCGAATAAAATCCGGGGTGCCACAATGAAGGCACGTGCAATGGCCACCCGTTGCTGCTCCCCTCCCGATAATTGAGATGGATAATGATGAAAGCGATCGGCCAACCCAACCCTTGAAAGCAAGTCCTTTGCTTTATTCGAAATATTTTTTTCTCCCCTTAACTCGAGCGGCACCATCACATTTTCGAGCGCCGTCAATGTCGAAAGCAGTTGAAAATTTTGAAACACAAATCCTACAAACTGATTGCGTACATAGGCGCGGTCATCTTCGCTCATCGCGTTTAATTTAAAACCCATCAGTGAGATCGATCCCCTGGTAGGCACGTCAAGGCCTGCGCATAAACCCAGCAGCGTGGTCTTGCCGCTGCCGGAAGGCCCGATAATGGAAAGACTCGTGCCCTGTTCGGCGCTAAAGGAAACATTATCAAGCACGGTGAGTGGCTTGCCACCCGATTGATAAACTTTAGTCAACGATTCTGCCTCCAATACAATATCAGCCATAGGATTGAGTATTTTTACAATAATCGTCAATCCCCTGAAATTGTTTCAAAGGATTGTATTTAAATGGTAGTCGGAAATAATAAAAAGTTATTGCAACCTCAATTCACACGCCGCCGCTTAGCGCCTGTACCCTAGTCAATTTGCTGATCAATTTTGTTGACTCAATAAAATCAAGGGTCTGCTGCCCATCGCTGAAGGCTTCTTCTGGCTTTTGGTGCGTCTCGTAAATAATGCCGTCGGCTCCGGCTATCGCTGCCGCCAGGGCTATTGGCTCCACATAGTCACGAATACCAATGCCATGCGAAGGATCGGCAAGGACAGGCAAGTGGGACTTTTCCCTTAAGATCGGAATGGCATTAATATCAAAGGTATTTCGACTGGCTTTTTCATAGGTGCGAATGCCGCGCTCACACAACATTAATTTCTCATTCCCTGCCGAAAACACATATTCGGCGGAGGACAACAATTCTTCAATGGTGCCGGAAATCCCCCGCTTGATCATCACTGGTTTATCTACTTTGCCTAATTCATCGAGCAAATTAAAATTTTGTGTGTTACGCGCCCCCACTTGAAATATATCCACGTAGTCAACCATCTCAGCAATCTGACTCACTTGCATCACCTCACTCACAATTTTAATTCCCGCTTTCTTCGCCAGGGAATACCACAATTTCAACCCATCAATTCCCAATCCGCGAAAGGCATACGGCGAACTCCGTGGCTTGAATACCCCACCCCGCATAATACGGACATTATTTTCCTTCAAATGATTGATGGTGGCTTCGATTTGCATTTCATTTTCAATGGAACAGGGTCCGGCCATAATCGCCAATGAACCGTCTCCAATAAAAACGCCATCGCCCAAATCAATCGCCGTTCGACCAACTTTCCATTTAGCAGAAACGAGCTTGTAATCATCGGATACCCGATGAATGTCTGTAATACCTGGCATACTGCCCAGGATTCGGATATCAAATTCTTTTTTTCCGATGGCTACGATGTAGTCCCTCTTTTGCGTTCGTACTTCATTGGGTTTGTAGCCCAATTTGTTTACCCTAGATATAATTGACTGTTTATCCTCAGGAGAAATAGTTGCGGAAAGTTGAATGATCATGGACTAATTTATTTCAGTGCCTATCAGACTTTTTACAAAAACATCAATATTGCTTGACAAATCATTTGTTTGAGACAACATTCGAATAAAGGCGCTTCCTACAATTGCTCCCGCGCAATACTGAGAAGCTTTCTTGAACGTTTCGTTATTTGAAATCCCAAAACCAATAAGGAAAGGATTTTTAAGTTTCATCTTTTGAAGGCGATTAAAATAATCATCTTGCTCCGGTGAAAATCCAGCCTTCGCCCCTGTTGTGCTCGAAGCAGAAACTGCATAAATAAAACTATTCGATACGTCATCAATTTTTCTTATTCGCTCTTCGGACGTGGTTGGAGAAACTAAAAAGATGTTCTTTAGTCCATTCTTTTCGAAAAGTCTCTTGTATTCAGTCTCGTATTCATACAACGGCAGATCAGGAAGAATAACTCCATCCACTCCCGCTGCCGCGGCATCTTCACAAAATTGCTCCATACTATATTGCAAAACCGGATTGAGATAACCCATCAGAATAATAGGCAGCGTCACTTTCTTTCTTATTTCACTGACTTGTTCTAAAAGCAATTTCAAATTCATTCCGTTATCCAACGCAACCTTGCTGCTGGCTTGGATTACCGGACCATCAGCAATGGGGTCAGAAAATGGAATTCCAATTTCAATGAGATCAGCGCCAGATTCCTCAAGCGCTTTTGCGATTTCTATAGTGTCACTCAATTTAGGATATCCAGCCGTGTAGAATACGGACAAAATATTTTCCGACTTAGTAGCAAGAAGTCTATTAATTCTGTTTTCCATTAATTGTAAATTGGCTAATTGATCATTGATAGTTAACTAGTATTTCCCCCATTTAATATACGTTTCCAGATCCTTGTCGCCACGACCGGAGAGATTGATTACTACTACATCATCCAAATCCAAATCCATTTTACGCAGAACAGCGACGGCGTGAGCACTTTCAATGGCTGGTATAATTCCTTCCAGTCGGCTCAACTCAATTCCGGCATTCATCGCCTCATCATCGGTGGCGTTTAAGAATTGGACGCGACCCGTGTCAAATAAATGGGAATGAAGCGGCCCAATACCGGGGTAATCAAGTCCTGCGGAAATTGAGTAGGGTTCGATCACTTGACCATCTTCCGTTTGCATAAGTAACGATTTGCTTCCATGCAGCACGCCAATCCTCCCTAAAACGGTTGTCGCCGCGGATTCCCCTGAATCAACGCCGTGACCGGCAGCTTCAACGCCAATCAACTGAACATGCTCATCATCCAAAAAATGATAATAGGCGCCGGCGGCATTGCTTCCGCCACCTACACAGGCAATTACGTAATCCGGGAAAGGGCTTCCAATTTCTTGCGTTAATTGATTTTTTATTTCTTTACTGATCACCGATTGAAACCTGGCTACCATATCCGGGTAAGGATGAGGCCCTACGACCGAACCGATAATATAATGGGTGTCGGTTGGATGATTGATCCAGTGACGCATCGCTTCGTTGGTGGCATCCTTGAGTGTCATATTACCTGAAGTCGCTGCCACAACTTTTGCTCCCAGGATCCTCATCCGTTCAACATTCGGTCGTTGCCGGTCCATGTCCAGTTGACCCATGTAAACCATGCATTCCATGCCCATCAATGCACATACTGTTGCCGTGGCCACACCATGTTGACCAGCTCCCGTTTCAGCGATTATTTTCTGCTTGCCCAATCGCTTAGCTAATAATATCTGCCCTACCGTATTATTGATCTTATGCGCTCCGGTGTGGCACAGGTCTTCGCGTTTAAGGTAAATTTTTGCTTTATATTTCTCAGAAAGGCGTCGCGCTAAAAACAAAGGGGTTGGCCTGCCCACATACGCTTCCAACAAATGATCAAACTCCGTTTTGAATTCCAGCGATTCAATGATCGATAAATAATTTAATCGCAATTCTTCCACATTTGGATAAAGCATCTCAGGAATAAATGCCCCTCCAAATTTTCCGTAGTAGCCGTGCTCGTTTACTGTAAACATCATAAGAAAGAATTTAAGTAACTAGGATATCGAATTTATAACGTTCTTGATCGCTCTAATCTTTTCGACCTCTTTTAACCCTGGCGCAACCTCTGCCCCACTGTTGACGTCGATGGCGTGTAGGTTCATTCCCTCCAATCGTTTTATGTCTCGAGCCTTGTCAGGAGAAAGACCCCCACTGAGAAAAAATGGAATTCGCTGATCATACTTCTTTAACAAACTCCAATCAAATGAATTTCCCGACCCTCCGTAACCTTCCGACTGGGTATCAAACAAAAAGAAATCGGAATAGGGCTGAAAACGCTCGGTGATATCAAAATCAAATTCACTTCCAATGGAAAAGACCTTAATCACTCCGGCTTTACTTTTCAGTGTCTTACAATCGTCTGACGTTTCATCACCATGAAGTTGAACAAAATCCAAGTTGTGTTTGGTTATCTGGTTTAATATAGCCGCTGGTTTTTCATTTACAAATACACCCACCCGTTTTATCGATGACGGGAAGTTTTCAGGAACAGAAAAGTCATCCCCAACGAATCTCTTGGACTTCTCATAAAAGATAAACCCCATGTAGTCAGGTTGTAGCGATGCTACCTCCAAAATGTTGGCTGCCGCACGCATTCCACAAACCTTTAGTTTGACCTTCATTTCCTACTTTTCAATTTTCCAATAAACTCTTTGGCAGCCACTTCCGGGCGGCTGTGTTTCATAAAACTTTCACCCATCAAAAAACCATCAAATCCAAGGCCTCTTAACTCTTCAATAGCTTCAGTTGAGCTGATTCCACTCTCTGAGATTTTCACGAGCTCATCGGGAATCATTCCTACTAATTTTCTTGAAACATCCAGACTTACCTCAAACGATTTCAGGTCGCGATTATTCACCCCGATCAGATCAACTTCAGAAAACAAATGAGGGTAAAGCTCTTGCGCAGAATGAACTTCCAGCAGGACCTCGAGCTCCAGCGAATGAGCAAAGCGTGCTAATTCCCTCGCTTTTTGTGGTTCCAAGATGGCCGCAATTAGAAGAATCGCATCTGATCCCATGGATTTTGCTTCAATAATCTGATACTCGTCAATGGTAAAATCCTTTCGAAGAATCGGGCAGTAATTAAACTTTCGTGCCACCATCAAATCGTCATTGCTTCCTCCAAAAAATTCCTTATCCGTAAGAATCGATAGGGCACTCGCTCCAGCTTGCATATACCCAATAGAGGTTCGCTCAATGGAGACGTAGGGATTGATTGCCCCCCTTGATGGCGACTTTCTTTTTATCTCGGCTATAATGCCTGACAAATCATGGCGCAGCACATACTTCCTTAGCGAAACCGTTGGCGACGAAAAAAAAATACTTTGCTCCAAGAGCTTTACAGGATACAAGCTTTTTCGCTCTTCCACTTCCTTCTTTTTCTGGTCTACAATTTTCTCAAGAATATTCATTACTTAATTATTCGTTTCCGATTTCATTACCACTTGACTTTTCTAGTTAGTCAATAATTTCTTGAAAGCCTCCAACGCTTTTCCGGATTCTAGCGCCTCCTTCGCTTTGGTGAAGGCCAATTGAATTCCACTCTTTTGATCGCCACAAAATAGCGCCATTCCGGCATTGGCCATCACTACGGCATTCTGGGCAAGGGTTCCTTTGCCTTCCAAAATATCCATAAAGATTTTAGCAGACTCCTCCATGGTGTTGCCACCACTCAAATCGAGCGGAGACAATCTGCGTAATTGTAAGTCTTCGGGCTCAAGCAGCGTTTCGCCGGTATTATTAAAATACTTGAAGGCACTGGTCAACGAAATCTCGTCGTACCCATCAAGAGAATGAAGAATCACAAAATCTTTGTTGGCCTGCTGGTACAGGTATCCATATTGTCGTGCCAACTCCAAACTAAAAACACCCACCAGTTGGCGAGTTGGAAAGGCCGGATTTACCATCGGTCCAAGCATATTGAAGAAAGTCTTAACCCCCAGTTCCTTTCGTATAGGCGCCACATTTTTCATTGCGGGATGAAACAGCGGAGCGTGCATAAAACAAATATTGGCACGGTCAAGACTGCGCTTCAATTCATCTATGTCGTTGGTGAACTTATAACCAAAGTATTCAAGAATATTGGATGACCCCGACAGCGACGACACCCCATAGTTGCCATGTTTGGCCACGGGCTGACCAGCAGCGGCCACGACAAATGAAGAAAGCGTTGAAATGTTGAATGTATTCTTAGCATCTCCACCCGTACCACACAAATCCATAACCGGCTTATCAAACCTGACGGCAATACAAAGTTCGAGCATCGCATCGCGGAAGCCAGCCAATTCTTCTACTGTAATTCCGCGCATCATGTAAACGGTCATAAAGGCCGAAATCTGACTGGGATTGTATTTCCCAGAAGTGAGATCAATCAATACCTGATGAGCCGTCTGTTTATCCAGCGCTTGGTGACCAATGAGGTCCGTTAATACCCTTTTCATTTCCATAGTCTAATGAGCTAACCAGTTGGCGATCATTTTTTTTCCTTCCGGTGTCATCACTGACTCCGGATGAAATTGCAAACCTCTTACATCGTACTTCACATGACGAAGCCCCATCACCAGCCCTTGGTCATTGGTTGCCGTGACGTGAAGGTTGTCATTAATGGTTTCGGGGCGCACCGCCCAGGAATGATAATGGGTGCACTGAAAAGTCGGCGAAACGCCATCAAAAAGTTTTTCTGATTTGTCCCTCACGCTGGCCATGGAAGTCACACCATGCAAAACATCCGGTATGTTAAAAAGTTCTGCCCCATAGACTTCGGCAATGCCCTGGTGACCCAGGCAGATCCCCAAAATACTTTTCGTGGGGCCGTATTTTTCGATCACCATTTTCATGATTCCCGCCTCGGCAGGAATCCCGGGACCAGGTGAGAGTAAAATCTTATCGTAAGCGTTGACATCTTCAATGGAAATCTTGTCATTCCTAAAAATATCAGGCTGGTGGCCAAGGGCTCTAATAATATGTACCAGGTTGTAAGTAAAAGAATCGTAATTGTCTAAAACTAATATCTTCATTTCAATGGTCGTTTCTCAAATTTCAAACTCGTCAAACGTCAATCCTAAATCGTTTCTGCCAATAAAATCGCCTTTCGCAACGCTTCTAACTTATTATTTACTTCTTGTAATTCGCTCTGATTGACAGACTTGGAAACAATACCTGCTCCGGCCTGGTAAATCAATTGATTGTTTTTACTCAGGAACGTGCGAATCATAATGGCTTTGTTTACCGAACCATCAAAGCTAAGTAACCCAATGGCGCCTCCATAAAAGCCACGACTTACGTTCTCATATTCACCGATCAAATTCATTGCCATCACTTTTGGGGCGCCTGAAAGTGTGCCCGCAGGGAAAGTATCGGCAAAAAGTTGTATGGAAGATGATTTCCCGTTTAACCTGCCGGATACTTTAGAAACCAAATGGATAACATGAGAATAGTATTGAATTTCTTTGAAAACTTCCACCTTCACCTGATCCGCATTTCGGCTCATGTCATTTCGAGCGAGGTCCACCAGCATGACATGCTCTGCATTCTCTTTTTCATCAGCTGAAAGCTTTGCCGCCAGTGCCGCATCCTCCAAATCATTGCCGCTTCTTCTAAACGTACCGGCGATAGGATAAATATAAGCCAATGATTTTTTGACTTGCAGCTGGGCTTCAGGTGATGATCCAAAGATTTTAAAACTGCCATAATCAAAGTAAAATAGATTTGGCGATGGATTGATGGACCGAAGGGCGCGGTACACATTAAACTCATCGCCTTTAAATGCATTGGAAAATCGTCGCGACAAAACAATCTGAAAAACATCGCCTCGATAACAATGCTTCTTTCCTTTTTCTACCATATCAAGAAATTCCTGATCCGTAATATTGGTAGATTCGGTTCCCGTGGCTTGAAATTTGAAGGTCGAAAAACGGTTACTAAAAATGATTTGCTCTACTCGTGCCAATTCGCTTGGACTATCACCAAAAATAAATTCGTGTAATCGCAGCTCATTATGAAAATGATCTACCACAATCACATATCGATAAAGTTTGTAAATCATATCGGGAATCAAACAACCCGAAGTATTGATGGTCACTTCCTCAAAATAGCCAACCGCATCGTACGCCGTGTAACCAAACAATCCCAAAGACTGAAAACGAGGTTCGGAGGCACTGATGTCGAAGGCATTTTTGAATGTTTCTAGTAGCGAGGGTAGGTTCTTATTGCCGGCATTCAATTCTACTTTTTGTGACTGTCCGTCGGGAAAACGTGTCTGGACGATGTTGTTTTGAACGGTAAAAGAAGCGATCGGTTCGCAACAGATAAACGACAAGCTGTTTTCATTTCCATGATAATCGGAACTCTCTAGTAAAATACTTCCCGCAAACACATCGCGCAGCTTCAAATAAATATTTACGGGTGTGAGCGTATCGGCCAACAGTTTTTTATAATGAGTCTGAAGTTTGAATTTCATTTTTTTTGATTTCGTGAAAAATAAAAAAGCCTGCTCCGTTGATCGGGGCAGGCTCTTTGGGAAATTATTTATTTTCAATAAAGCACAATCCAGCACCGATCCACTATCGACCTGTGCCACCACCACGCATGAACTGAAATTTGTTTCATTTATTAATCTTCCTTCTTTTTAGCCACTTTACGTGCCTTTGGCTTTACCGTTTCACCTACTACAACCACTGGCTTACGGCTAGCCGTTCTTTTTAATCTTGCTTTGATTTTCTTCTTATTCCTTGAGTTACCAAATGAGCCTATTGTCCGTTTACCTTTCTTCGATTTTTTATCTCCTCTTCCCATTTAATTTGAATTTTGTAGGGCAATAATAAGGATGATTTATGAAATAGAAAAACGCAAGGCTTAATTATTTACTTTATTCAGCAATAATCGCAGGATGGCAAAGCCAGCCATTCCTGAAATCAGCGAGCCCACCATGACCGCAATCTTAGAGCTATCGATTAAACTCTTATCATGAAATGCCAAGAGGGTCATAAATATCGACATGGTAAAACCAATGCCAGCCAATAGTCCTATCCCCAACAAATGTGGTAATCTAAGGTTTGCGGGCATCGTACACCACCCCAGCAAAGACCCCACAAAAACAAACAGGAAAATCCCGAGCGGCTTCCCGACCATAAGACCAAGCATAATACCAAGGCTATTGACCGATACCAAATCATCTAAAAAGGTACCCGGAATGACCAAGGCCGTATTGGCTAAAGCAAACAGCGGAAGAATGATAAACGTAACGGGCAGGTGCAATCGACGTTGCAATAGGGTTGAAGCCGCCTGGGCATCCCCCGAACGAAATGGAATGGCAATGGCCAATAGCACCCCGGTTAAAGTCGCATGAATTCCAGACCGATAGACGCAAAACCACATCATTGATCCGAACAATATATAAATCCAAATGGAGAGGATATTCATGCGGTTAAGCACAATCATTACCACAAATACAAGTGTCGCCAAACCAAGATAAAACGCGGACAGGTGAGAAGAATAAAATAAAGCAATGACCAAAATGGCACCAAGATCATCAATGATAGCAAGTGCTGTCAAAAAAACTTTAAAAGAAAATGGCACCCGTTTGCCAAGTAATGAAAGGATGGCTAGTGAAAAAGCAATGTCCGTCGCCATGGGAATACCATAACCATTTTGAGTTGGCAAACCACGATTGAAAATAAAATGGATCGCCGCCGGCATAGCCATTCCCCCCAAGGCTGCGATAATGGGCATTAGCGACTTTTTAAATTCCTTTAGTTCCCCGATATAAACCTCTCGCTCAATCTCCAGTCCTACCTGTAAGAAAAAAATGGTCATCAGCCCATCATTAATCCAGAATTCGATAGGCTTAGTAAAAACGTTTGCGTGCCAAAGATGCTGATAACTCTCACCCAGTAGAGAATTGGAGACCAGCATAGAAGCCATCGCGCAAAATAGCAACACAATACCTCCCGATTTTTCACTTTCCAGGAAAGCGGTCCAAAATTTAAGGTGCTTCATTCTAAGTTATCATTGTAATTATAACTATTGTTGTTGATATGTGTTCATCGATTTCTAATTTTAACCCGTTAAATGTCGCATGCGCAATTACGTCTTACTCCTTTCTCTTTTTCTGGCGAGTGCCACATTGGCGCAAACCAGAACCTATGACACTCTTCCTAATTTGCCAGAACACTATGCCGAACGTTACGAAGTTTTCAAAAAAGAACCCATTGTAATGGGGCAAATAATCATGGTCGGCAACAGTATCACCGAAGGTGGCCATTGGAAAGCTCTTTTGAACGACAGCACCATTATTAATCGTGGGATTTCAGGTGACGTTACATTTGGCGTACTCAACCGGCTTCAGGAAATGACGGACCGTAAACCAAGTAAATTATTCCTACTGATCGGGATCAACGATCTCTCCCGAAACACCCCTGACGAGGTGATCATCAAGAATATTTTTGTGATTGTCGAAAAGATCCAGGCTGCTTCCCCGTCGACGACGATCTACGTGCAAAGCATTTTCCCCACCAACGAATCATTCAAAAACTTAAATGAGAAATTCGTTGAAAAAAGTACCCACATCATAACCGTTAATAAGCAACTGAGCAAGCATGCCGAAGAGCGGAAGTACGTCTTTGTAGATTTATATTCCTATTTTATTGATGACCAAGGTCGAATGAACGGGAAGTTCACATCCGATGGTCTTCACCTTACTCCTGCCGGTTATGCGCAGTGGACTGAGATTTTGAAGAAAGGGAAATATTTATGAGAATTGTAACACTTTTTTTTACACCTGGCGAATGATAAAGTTTCCTTTTGTTTTTCTGTTTTTCTTTGTTCCATGTTGCACCTTCTCTCAGTTTAAAAATATAAAACTGGCCGAGCAACTGGAGGACGGCCGTTATCCGCCGGTGGAACCTTCCATAGCGATCAACAAATCGAACCCACAAAACATCGTCGCCGGCATTGTACTTGATCGCGTGGTGACAACGACCGATGGAGGATCAACCTGGATGGATTCAAAATTGAATTCTCCATTTGGTGTTTACGGGGACCCGGCCGTAATTTCTAATTCAAAAGGAAACTTTTTTTATTTTCATTTGGCCGATCCGAGTGGTAAAGGGCAAAGCGAAGATGCGTGGCTGGATCGCATTGTATGCCAAGAATCATTGGATGGAGGAAAGTCATGGACGGAAGGTATATCCATTGGGAACAATCCACCCGCTGATCAGGACAAACCTTGGCCTGCCGTTCATCCTAAGAAAAGCTTTATGTGTGTGACCTGGACGCAGTTTGATAAATACGGAAGCAAAGACCCCAATTGTCAATCTAATATTTTTTTTAGCAAATCAAATAATGGAAGCAAGTGGTCAATCCCGGTGCAACTCAACGAGTTTTCAGGCGATTGCTTGGATAAAGATGACACGGCAGAGGGGGCCGTTCCAACGATCGGCACCGATGGAAAAATATATGTAGCCTGGGCTAACCGAGGAAGTATCTATTTCGATCGTTCTTTCGATGATGGAAAAACCTGGCTGCAAAATGATTTATTGGTGGCCAAACAAGAAGGCGGCTGGGATCTGGACATCCCCGGTGTCGACAGGTGTAATGGTCTGCCTGTCCTTCTTATCGACAACAGCGCAACACGGTATCACGGTACTTTGTATTTACTTTGGGCCGATCAAAAAAACGGAAAAGGAGATACCGATATCTGGCTGATTCGCTCTTTGAATCGTGGGGACCAATGGTCAAAACCGGTAAGGGTAAACAAAGACGACTCCCGAACGCATCAGTTTCTACCTTGGATCACTGTGGACCCGACAAATGGACATGTTTACATCGTTTATTATGACCGCCGAAATTACAACGACAACCAGACCGATGTCTATCTCTCCTATTCCTATGATGGCGGGAATAATTTCAAGGAAGTAAAAATAAGTGAGAGCGCATTCACGCCCGATGCCGGAGGTTTTTTCGGAGACTATACCAACATTGATGCGTACGGCGGAGTCATCGTGCCTATCTGGACGCGTATGGATAATGGTAAGACGAGTGTTTGGACTACGGTTATCAAGGATGGAGAGTTAGCTAAATTAAAGTAAATTCAAATTTTGAATTAGAAATATTGAAACGTGTCTCCATCGCGCCTGGCTGTCAAAATTATTTTCTTTTTAAATGGCTTTGTACACGCCAACTATTTTTCCCGTCTCCCAAGAATTCAAGAGCAATTCTCCATTGACAATGGCACCGTAGGGTTGGTCTTACTTGCCTCATCGATTGGTGCGCTGATAGCCATGCCATTTACCGGATGGCTTATTATTCGCAATGGCAGTCGCAGGGTCACTATTTTTGGTATCTTCTTTTATTGTGCTGTGATTCCCTTTATTTCCTTGATGCCATACTTGTGGTCGTTGATGGTTTTGTTCTTTGTTCTTGGTATTTCATCGGGCATGTCGGACGTGGCGATGAATTCGCAAGCCGTCATGGTGGAAAAGGAATTGGGAAAGCCGATTATGACTTCCTTTCATGCGCTGTTTAGCATTGGCATGGCCCTGGGTGCATTCGCCGGAGCATTTTTTACCAAAGTGGGTGCCGGCATGTTTACCCATTTTACGATAGTTTCATTGACTAGCCTGGTGACCTTATTCATTGCTCGCTACTATCTCATCCACGACAAGCCACAAACTAGAGCTACCGAAGAGCCGGCCTTCCGGCTACCCAATGCGGCCATGGTCAGTATTGGTGTCATCGCATTTTGTAGTATGTTAGGAGAGGGCGCCATGGCCGACTGGAGCACCAACTACATGGAGAATATTGCAAAAGCAGATCAAGCCCTCGCTCCTATCGGGCTTTCCGCATTTGCCCTGGCGATGACAATTGGTCGAATTTTTGGAGACGGTGCACGGATAAAATTTGGCGATCGTTCGCTGATGGTAGGTTGTGGAATAGTGGCCACAGTTGGATTGAGTGTGGCGATTATTTTTAGCCAACCCTTTATGGTCATTACGGGGCTATTTATTGTTGGAATTGGGCTGTCCGCTATTGTACCAATTGCCTACAGTATTGCCGGCCATAGCAAAGACCTTCCACCGGGGGTAGGTCTGGCCATGGTCACCACGGTTGGCTATTCCGGGTTTTTATTTGGGCCCCCCATTATTGGTTTTATTGCCCAATGGGAAAACCTAAGGATTGCATTGGGATTTGTTGCCTTGCTTTTTGCGGTAATGACTTTTTTAAGTTTCCAACGGAAAATTTGATACCCCGTTAAAACCCATCATGCTAACGGTTACCCAAGTGCTCATCATTTCTTCTCGACATCACACTTCGCCACTCCCCGATGCCAGGCTTCCAATCTCCATGAAAGCTTGAATAAAACCTTCCGTTGGCTGCGCGCCAGACACTCCATATTTGTCATTGATAATGTAAAATGGCACCCCCGAAATGCCGCGTTGCTGATTGCGGTGCTCTTCCAACTTAACCTCAATAGTAAGTTCATTGCCTTTCAGGAAAGTTTCAACATCACTACCATCGAGGCCGAGCGCAGCAGCAATAGGTACCAAATTTTGATTTTCAGAGAGGTCTACTCCTTTTTCAAAATAAGCGTTCATCAAGGCCTCCTTCATTTCTGATTGCTTTCCATGCCGTTTAGCGAAGGCAATGAGCCGATGTGCATCCAGCGTGTTGGGGGAAATGTGCTGGTCACTGAAATTAAATTTCAATCCTTCCTGCGCTGCCATACCCACAACATGATTCGTCATTTTTTGGTAACCGATCTCACCTCCAAATTTCTCCATGAGATACGCCTTATGATTTAGCCCTTCTTTTGGGGCATCGGGATTGAGCTCAAAAGGATGGTACTCTACCACAAAAGCGATCTTATCTTTTAGTTGATCAATGGCTTTTTCTAATCGTCTTTTGCCAATATAACACCACGGACAAACCACGTCAGATACAACATCGATTTTGATTACGGGCTTGTCCATTACTTTTGGTTTTTATCTTCAACGGAACACCATCTGTGTTGGTTCAAAACAGCAAAAATTATTTTTGTAGCCAACCAGCTGATAAGCCGGCGTTAGCGGGTGGGCTTCTCTTGACACGCAGTCCTTCCAACGAGAATTTCAAATTTCCCCAATCATCGCGGCCAAGAACGCAACTCGATCCCCGGTTGCATTGATTTCCCTCAAATCAAGCCGGCTGCCTTGGCAAATATCACCTGCCTCGAATCATTTTTTTTTTACAAACTCAGGGCTCCAGAGCCGAATCGCCAAACGGTGGCGGCCTGCTAAATGTGTGATCACGGACCGGGTTTTTACCTCGGTAAAACGAGGGATCTACCGGGGGGCTCTTAATGCTATCTGCAACTAACGCCGAAATTTGAAGCAGGCCATCCGTTTACCATTCTGACATCGATAATTGCCATTTATTTGCCCCAATCGGAATAAAATTTATCTTCTTCGTTTCCTATTCTGATGTTTCAAACCTTTGTCTTATTTTTGTGTTCTTTAACGATACAAAAGCTAAAAATATGACCGTAACCGAGAAAGTTCCCTACAAAGTAAAAGACATGTCGCTGGCTGCTTGGGGCCGCAAAGAAATTAAGCTTGCTGAAGCAGAGATGCCCGGGTTAATGGCATTGCGTGAAGAATATGGCACACAGAAGCCATTAAAAGGGGCCCGTATCGCCGGCTGCCTTCACATGACGATACAAACTGCGGTGCTGATCGAAACCCTTAAAGAATTGGGTGCTGAGGTAAGCTGGAGCTCCTGTAATATTTTCTCTACGCAAGACCATGCCGCCGCCGCAATTGCCGCCGTGGGCATTCCGGTATACGCCTGGAAGGGCATGAACGAAAAAGAATTTGATTGGTGTATAGAACAAACGTTGCACGCTTTCAAAGATGGCAGGGCGTTAAATATGATTTTAGATGACGGCGGTGACTTGACCAACATGGTGCTTGACCGTTATCCTGAATTGGTATCAGGCATCAAAGGAATCTCTGAGGAAACCACTACTGGTGTTCATCGATTAATTGAGCGCATGCACAATGGAAAGCTTCCCTTGCCTGCGATCAACATCAACGACTCGGTTACGAAATCAAAATTTGATAACAAATATGGTTGTAAGGAATCATTAGTGGACGCCATACGCCGGGCAACCGATGTGATGATGGCCGGAAAGGTGGCTGTGGTAGCCGGTTATGGCGATGTCGGCAAGGGTTCTGCCGCGTCATTGCGTGGCGCCGGCGCTCGTGTGATTGTAACAGAGATTGATCCGATCTGTGCGTTACAGGCGGCGATGGATGGATTCGCTGTCAAGAAAATGGATGATGCTGTAAAAGGGGCTGATATTATCGTCACCGCTACCGGAAATTTTGGAATTGTGTTAGGGCGCCATTTTGAAAACATGAAAGACAAGGCGATCGTGTGCAACATTGGGCACTTTGACAATGAAATTGACGTGGCTTGGTTAAACAAGAATGCAACCAAGGACGAAGTGAAGCCTCAGGTTGATTTGTATACCTTGAAAAATGGTCGCCAGGTAATCTTGCTGGCTGAAGGCCGGCTGGTGAACTTAGGCTGCGCGACGGGACACCCTTCTTTTGTTATGTCAAATTCCTTCTCGAACCAGACCATTGCGCAGCTTGAACTTTGGACTAACGCTGACCAATACGAAAACAAGGTATATATGCTACCGAAACATTTGGATGAGAAAGTGGCTCAGCTTCACTTGAAAAAAATCGGTGTAGAATTAGAAATACTTACCCCCGATCAAGCTAAATACATTGGCGTAGAAGTGAAAGGGCCATTTAAGCCAGAGTACTACCGTTATTAATGAACTTCTCTCTCTGCTTGCAAAATAGAGAGTCCCCAGGGTGTAGGCCTTGGGGTTTTTTATTTTTAATGGTTATCCAATTCGCTTTGCCCTATACCCCTCTTTTGAAAGTACTTGCACTACTTTGTCTCGCAGATCTCCTTGTAGGAGAATTTCTCCGTCTTTTGATGATCCGCCTACGCCACATCTTATTTTCAACAGTTTGGTCAGCGTTTCAAGATCACTACTAGATCCGACAAAACCAGTAACCAAGGTGACTTGCTTGCCCCCCCTTCCATGTTGATCAAGTTGAGCCTTTAGGGTCTGTTGCTTTGGTGGAAGGGTAGCCTGCTCTTGCCGGTCAGTCAAGCTGTATTCAAAGTTCGCGCTGGTCGAATAAACCACGCCTTCTCGATTCTTCCATTCATTTTTCTTTGGCATGACATTAAAATTTATGAACATTCAGAAAGATAAGCGTCAGTAAAAACAAGATAAAATTCACAATACCTACGTTGAAGCGAAATTCCACTCCCTTCCAATAAAAAGTTCCTACCGAAGAAGTCAGTAATAACAGTATGGGCCAAAAAATAAAATTACCATAAATTGATAATTGCACGTCCGTCCGATAATGCGTCAATTCATCTTCCACTGTTAGCGGGATTGCAAACCAGGCAGATCGATAGATACCAATCTTTGTTGCCTTTCTTAAATTTCTTGCCCCCTCCCTCGATACGCTTACGCTTTTACCATCGCGCAATTCAAGCTTGAAGGAGGAGCCACGGTTGGTTGGATTTTCCGCCAATACTTCGGTAACGGTCTTAACGGGGGGGATAGAATAGTCAGCCATCAGCACGGCGGAAAACAAAAGCGTCAATCGCGAGATCATCAACGCATAACGCAAGTTCGACGCCATCATAGCAAGTATCTCCTGCCGATGGGTTGGTTGACGCGCAACGTGGGGTGTTGGCTTTGGTCGATAACGAGGATCGCGATGCATCGGTCTTGACTCGGGAACTTGCTCTTCGGCCGGAACTCCGCGCAACATCTGATCGTAAATCACCTTGCGCAACGGATCACCTAAGACTTCATAGGCTTCATTGACCTCCTTAAAAATGGACTCCGCTTCGCTGGAAGAATTTTTATCAGGATGGAATTGAAGTGCCAACCTTCGATAGGATTGCTTAATCTCCGCATCGCTCGCATAAATGTTTAGGCTCAATATAAAATAATAGTTTTTCAAATTATTATTCTACTCCAATTTTCCCAAAAACTAATAATTCAAACTTACCGTGATTATGAACCAAGGTAGAATTGTTCGAAAAAGCAATTAACACCTTAACACAATTTCAGCAAAACGCCATAACGGTCAAATGAAGATTCCAAAATAGAGCCCGTCCTTGCCGGAGCAATCACGGTTTGAATAATAAATTTAGTGTTTTACGACAAAGGTCAACACCGGTCGCTTGGAATGACCGACGACGTCTTCGGCAATACTTCCGGCCATCACATGTGCAAACCCCGTTCGTCCATGAGTGGCCATGGCAATTAAATCCGCGTCAATGCTGTCAGAAAAATAGATAATTCCTTCTTCTTCTGACAAATCGTTGTACACATTAATTGTGTAATTTTTCAACCCAAGCGTCTTGGCAAATTTATACATCGCCTCCTTTACCACCAGGTCGCGCTGAAAATCAGCTGGCGTATTAATCCGAACCAGGTGAATCGTAGAGTTGTACATCTCTTGTGTTCGTTTAACCATGCGGGAAAAAATCGCTTCATCTGCTGACATGGCAGTGGCATAAACGATGTTTTTAAAATCCGTGGTAGTAGGCTTCCTTTGCACAGTGAGGACAGGGCAACGGGAATGCCTTACCACCCTCTCGGTATTGGCTCCAATCAACATCTCGTCAATCTTGGTAAACCCCTTGGTACCCATCACCACCAGGTCAACTTTACGTTCAGTGATGATCGTGCTGATTCCATGAAAAGGGTTGCCGACCCGAAGTTCGCCAGTCACTTTAACGGCATCATACTTAGGGTCCTTCACCAGCTTTTCCAACTGCAACCTAGCCTTCTTAATAAGTTCGAAGGTGAAGAGACGATCCTCCCAATCGGCCTTGTGCCACTCCCCTGTAATCCGATACGAATCCGCCGTGGCTTCTTCTACCACATTTAACGCAATCAACTCAGCACCATCTTTCTTTGCGATATCAAAAGCGACATCAAAAGCAATCGCTGAAGTCTTAGAATAATCAACGGGAACAAGAATCTTTTTCATATATCAAATAATTTTTGAGTTGGAAACGGTCTGGGTTGGTAAGAATGACTTTCCCCTAACTCATCATTTAGAAATCAAGTTATGAATTTTTGGCCAACTAGAAAATAGTTTAGGCCAACAAACTCCCGACTCCAAAGAGCAAAACAAACAGCAGTGTCGACAATGCCATTTGTTTCAGGAACGGATCTAGTTTCTCAGAAGGTAATTTAGCGACGGACTTGCCATTGATGATTAACAACGGAACGGAGAGAAGAAACAAAAACTGAACAGGGGATTGGTAATTGAGCACCACGAAAACTAGTGCGCAAAGAATTCCAACCAACAATAACACCCAATGGTATTGAATGGCCCTCGCTCTCCCAATTCTCACCGGAATAGAAAATTTTCCCGCCTGTCTGTCGGATTCAATATCGCGGATATTATTAATGTTTAGCACGGCAATCGAAAAGAATCCACAGCTTAAAGCTGGCAGAATTTGTAATGGAAAAAATTCTTTTGTAAACAAGTACAATGAACCCATCACACCAACCAATCCAAAGAATATCAGAACAGAAAGGTCACCTAATCCGATATAGCCATACGGTTTCTTTCCTACCGTGTAGGCAATCGCCGCCACAATCGATAAAATCCCAAGCGCAAGAAAAAAGAAAAATGATTTCAGCTCAAATCCAAAAGCAGAATAAAGCAATTCGATACCGCTAATCAAACTAAGAACAATAAAAATGGCAATCGCATTCTTCATTTGGGCCGCCGAAATGACTCCCGACTGAACAGCACGCTGGGGTCCCTTTCGGTCACGGTGATCTGCCCCATTCACAGTATCCCCATAATCATTAGCAAGATTGGAAAGCACTTGCAGGAAAATGGTAGTGGTGCAACACAAGAAAAAAATCGCTCCATTAAATTTATTCTGAGCCGCTGCCAAAAATCCACCCATGCCAATACAAGAGAGCGACAGTGGTAGGGTACGCAGGCGAAATGCTTCAATCCAAACCTTCATAGCATTTTTAATTATTCGTTATCGTTCCGTAAACGTAAATATCGTAACTATTAACCATTAACGAATAATGGTTATTCTTCATCGTCAAGTAAAGCTTTTCATCCAGAGAACAGCCGAATCAATTTCAGAAAAAACCTTGAGTTCAATTCCAAACTCACCGGTATTGGCGATCATTCGGTCATAATAATCCTTGCGAACCGGATCATGAAAGCCTACGGCAGCAATTCGCTGAAGACCATTTTCACCGGCTACCGCCAACACATTTTTTATAAACCATTGCTGATCCTCAGGCAGAATAACGCCTTGTTTTCGCAAGTCAGCAATCCACCCCGGGGTATTATATTTTTTTATGGTATTCAACACCGAATCAAACGCCTCGCGGTATTCCGAACTGGTCACATTCTTCTTCCAGATGATCACCGTATTGTTGATCAAGGCATCATAGTAGAGCAGGGCGGATTCATTCTCGAAAAATACTTGCTTGTCCAAATCACCGGGAATCGGAAAAGATAGTCGAAATGTGGTTCCTTGATCAGGTTCACTTTCCACGTCCACACGCGCATTCATAATTTGCATTTGAGTACGCACTAAATAGAGGCCCATTCCTTTTCCGGCGACATGCGTATGAAAACGTTTATAAAGTTTGAATACATTTTCCTTTTGTTGCTTCAAATCAAAACCAATACCATTATCCGAAATCTCGAGGATCGTTTGATCAAGGTGCGTCCATGATTTTGCCTCTATCTGAAGCGGTCGATTTGGAGATTGGTACTTAATGGCGTTGGAAATCAAGTTATATAAAATGCTTTGCACCATGGGTTTTATTCCAAAGACACTGGGGGAAACGCTAAAATCCGTGTCCCACTTTACTTTGTGGATAGGAGCATCTCCGATCATATCGCACGCTTTTTTCCACTCCTTCAGGATATCAATTTTTTCGCGCACGCGATACAGGTCGTTTCGAATGTCAATGATCGTTGACAAGTCCTTTAGGATACCGTCCAGATCTAGCGATTCACGCTGAATGAACTGAATAATTTTAGGAATTTCCTTAGGGTCGACTGCGCCCTGAATTAAGTTAGTCAATCCCAATAATCGGGCTACAGGTCCGCGAAGATTATGCGAAACATTAAATGAAAACTGCCGTAATTCGTTGTTACTTTGAATTAATTCTTCATTGGTCTTGGCCAAATCACCGCTTTTCTCTTCGACCAGCTTTTCCAGTTGTAGGTTGTATTGCTGAAGCTTTTCCTTTTGCTCAGAGATCAACCTGTTGGCTTGTGCCAACATCTCCTGGTTCGTCGTCATCTGCTCTTGTTGCTGAATGATCTCTTCATTTTGGGCCTCCATTTCGTGTGAAAGGTTTTGAAGCGCCCAATTGCGGTTATGGAGATCAGCGTTGACTCTTTTATTTTCCTCCAACGCCCTCATCACATCCTCATGTGCGTTTTCATGTCTCCATTTTAAAATAAAAATTCCCGCGAGTAACGCCGTGAAAGCAATAAAGACGATATAGTTAATGTAGTAGTAAGACTCAACGGTAAATCCTTTTTGATAATAGCCCACGCCAAGCCAATTATTTACGGGATCAAAAAAGAACAAGCAAAAGAAAGTAGAGGAAAGGCAAGCCAGGATCTGCCATCTCTCCTTTAATTCAAAAACAAGAGCTGGCAACACCGCCGTAACTAATAAGATATACCGACTGTCAAAATAGACGATATACGATTGCTTCGGTTGAACAAATTTGCCCAATAAAGAAATAGCGAACGTAAACCATACGGGCATGAGACAGAAAAGCAATCGACCGGCATTCGAATAGCCCCCTCTGTTCAGAGCAATCACCAGGCCAAATAAAATTGGTATTGAAAAAACGAATGGCAATGTTGGCGACCAACCAAATAAAGAAAACAAAATCAGACCGAGCACCAATGCAAGGCATGCAAAGATAAATGCAAGGAGATTAGTTGCAGAGATATCCCTTGAGCCGGGGTCGGTCAGAATTCGAGTAAAGCCAGACACAATCCAAAGGTAAGCAGTTGACTGGACAAATGGAATTTCTTGTCATTGCCCAATGAACCAACTTATTGCACGATCTTATCCAAGATTTTTTTATCGAGTGGCTGAACTGAGGATTTGAAGAAAGTGATTTTTGTTCCATCTTCGCTCACCAGGTACTTGGCAAAATTCCAGTCTGGCTTCTCCCCTGTTTTTGCCTGGAGCCATTGATAGAGGGGGTGCTGATCTCGGCCTTTGACAGAAACCTTCTCAAACATTTGGAATTTTACCCCGTAATTGCGTTCACAAAACGCCGCTATCTCCTGGTTGCTTCCTGGCTCCTGCCATAAAAAATTGTTAGCAGGAAAGCCCAGAACCGTGACCTTGTTTCCGTATTGCTCATGGAGTTGTTCCAAGCCGGCATATTGAGGTGTCTTTCCACACTTGGAGGCCGTATTCACAATTAACAGTTTCTTTCCTTTATATTGACTGAAGTCAATGTCCTTTCCGTCTAAGGATTTGATTTTAAAATCATAAATTGAACCGGTGGCTAGTTTATTTTTTCCGGGTGATTGGTCTGTTAAAAATGAAGCGATGCCCATCATGGTTATTACAACAACGAATACGCCGATGATCTGTTTATAATTCACTGGTGATCTGCGGATCCAGTGGCTTTACCTTGGAGGCAAAAAACTTTACCGTGCCATCAGGCTTGATCAAATACTTGCAAAAATTCCAGGTAGGCTCCTGACCCGTTTTTTCTTTAAGCCATTGGTAAAGAGGATGCTGATCTTCTCCCTTCACAGAAATTTTCTCAAACATTTGAAAAGTGACTCCATAATTCTTTTTGCAAAACTCACTAATCTCTGCATTCGAGCCTGGCTCTTGTGCACCAAAATTATTAGCAGGGAAACCCAGTATGGTTACTTTGGTCCCATACTGCTCGTGGAGTTTTTCCAATTCCTCATACTGGGGGGTGTAGCCACATTTCGAGGCGGTATTAACAATCAACAAGGTTTTTCCTTTATACTGCGAAAAGTCAATTGTCTTTCCTTCAATTGAATTAATCTTGAAATCATAGAGCGATGCCGGGGCGCCTACCACAACCATAAGAATGGATAAAATGAGTGTTTTCATGGGTTACGATTATTTAGTTTAAAGGTAACACAAAACCTCGTCAAAAGGTTTATACCATCCTCTTTTTGCCCACAAAATTTATTGAGGGGAATTTTTGTCGGATGACCGGAGGATAGGATTTTTTGGCGGCGTAAAATGGGATTACATCCGTTCGGGAACACTTATCCCCAGCAGCTTCATAGACTTTTTCAACACCTCAGCAACAACTTTGGACAAAGCTATCCGGAATTTCAATTTAGCCCCATCGGCCTGATTAAAAATTGGTATCGACTGGTAAAACTGATTGTATTCTTTGGCTAAATCAAAGGCAAAATTCGCGACAACTGCCGGAGAATATTCGCGGGCCGCCTCATTGAGTTTATTGATGTAATTGGTAATAAAAAAAATAATAGAACGTTCTGACGGCTCTAATATACTTACTTGACTGACATCCGAATCCACTGGTTTAATATTCATTGACTCCGCCTTCCGAATGATTGCCCTAATGCGTGCATGGGTATATTGAATAAATGGGCCGGTGTGACCTTGCAGCTGAATCGATTCGTTTGGATCAAACAACATACGCTTCTTGGGATCAACTTTCAGTAGGAAAAATTTTAGTGCACCAAGTCCAATCATTTCTGAAAGTTCTTGGATTTGCTCTTCCGTCGCCTCTTCGATCTTGCCTAATTCACGAGTTTGTTTCTCTGCCTCATCCACCATCTCTTGCATCAAGTCATCGGCATCAACCACCGTGCCTTCGCGGGACTTCATTTTGCCCGATGGCAGATCCACCATACCATAGGAAAGGTGATAACATTCCTTAGCCCACGCATAACCGAGTTTCGCCAGAATCAAGAATAGAACTTTGAAATGATACTCCTGCTCATTTCCCACGGTATAAACCTGTCGACTAATTTTTGGAAAATCTCGAAAGCGCAAGATGGCCGTTCCAATATCCTGCGTCATGTACACCGAAGTTCCGTCCGACCGGAGCAATACTTTTTGATCCAACCCCTCGGAGGTCAGATCAACCCATACCGAGCCATCATCCTTTTTGTAGAACACACCTTGTTCCACTCCACGAAGCACTTCCTCTTTTCCCAGCAAGTAAGTCTCTGATTCGTAATATAATTTCTCAAAATCGACGCCCATCCGTTTGTAGGTTGATGAAAAGCCATCGTACACCCATCCATTCATGGTCTTCCAGAATTGAATCGTTTCAGGATCCTTTGCTTCCCATTTCAGAAGCATCTCAAAAGCCAATTTCATGATGGGAGCTTGTTTCTCTGCGTCCGCCGCACTCATCCCCCCCCCGACCAGATCTTTCATCTGCGCCTTGTAGTTCTTATCAAACTCTACATAATATTTTCCAACCAGCTTATCCCCTTTCATTCCGCTGCTCTGCGGCGTCTCTCCGTTGCCAAACAACTTCCAGGCGGCCATACTTTTGCAAATATGAATACCACGATCGTTGATGATCTGAACTTTATGAACCACATACCCAAGTGCTTTGTAAATCTCCGCTACTGAATAACCAAGAAAATTATTTCTGAGGTGACCTAAGTGCAAAGGCTTATTGGTGTTAGGTGAGGAATATTCCACCATGATCTCTTTGCCATTGAATGCCAATGTTCCGAAATTCTGATCAGCAAAAACGGATTGAAAAACGGCAACCCAAACTTTATCGTCAATCACCAGATTCAAGAAACCTTTTACCACATTAAAGCGATTCACCAGGCCGGAGTTAGCAACAAGATATTCACCAATTAATCGTGCTGTTTCTTCAGGGCCTTTCTTCGACATTTTTGCCAACGGAAAACAGACCAGCGTGTGAGAACCTTCAAACTCCTGGTTGGTTGGTTGTATTTGCAGTTGCTCAACAGAATGATGGAAGAGCGCCGTTAAAGCGTTATGAATAACGGTGCGTAATTGAGAATCTAAATTCATAAGTCATTAGGCGGTTATAGTCAATGGATGCGACACCCAAATAAGGACTATCGATCCTCCACTATTGACCGATTACATATCAAGAATATAAGCAAACATTAGCGGGGCCACAATGGTGGCATCACTCTCCACAATAAACTTTGGAGTCTCAATGCTTAGTTTACCCCAGGTGATTTTTTCATTAGGCACGGCTCCAGAATAAGAGCCATAACTGGTAGTTGAATCTGAAATCTGACAGAAGTAACTCCAGAACGGAACACCATCTCGCTGCAAATCCTGGTGAAGCATGGGGACAACACAAATCGGGAAGTCTCCGGCAATACCGCCGCCAATCTGGAAGAAACCGATGCCCTGTTCGCCAGCATTGTTAGTATACCAATCCGCCAACCAAACCATATATTCAATACCACTCTTCATGGTGGATGCCTTTAGCTCACCGGTCAATACATAGGAAGCAAAAATATTTCCCATGGTAGAGTCTTCCCATCCGGGCACAACCATCGGCATATTTTTTTCAGCCGCGGCGATCATCCACGAATTTTTCGGATCAATCTCGTAGTATTGTTTCAAGTCTCCACTAGTAATCATGCGGAACATAAACTCATGGGGAAACAATCGCTCCCCTTTGTCTTCTGCATCTTTCCATACTTTGAATAAATGTTTTTGCAATCTGCGGAAGGCTTCTTCTTCGGGAATACAGGTATCGGTAACTCGATTTAGATGATTTTGCAGCAAATCCCACTCCTGTTCCGGCGTGAGATCACGATAGTTGGGAATCCTTCTATAATGCGAATGAGCCACCAAGTTCATGATGTCTTCTTCCAGGTTGGCCCCTGTGCACGAAATGATATGCACTTTATTTTGGCGGATCATCTCGGCGAAGCTGATGCCCAATTCACCGGTACTCATCGCACCCGCCAGGGATACCAGCATTCGCTTGCCATCGGCAATGTGTTTTTTGTAGGCTTTGGCTGCATCCACCAATGCGGCAGCATTAAAGTGCAGGTAATTTTTCTCGATGAAAGCGGAAATGGGTCGGTTACTCATAGTGGTTAACAAAAATTTGATGCGAAAATAAGGGATTAAGTTGAAAGTTGAGAGAGGAAGTTGAAAGGGAGTTGGCCCGGCCTTGTCCAGGCTAGGCCTACAACCATATTTTTCAGACCTGCCTCCTTTGGCAGCTAACTAAAAAGCAGCTTCCTTACGATTGACAGAGCCACACCATCTGGCTGCGCGGAAGAATTCGTAACCTCACGCTAGTGGTCTGAAATTTCAAAGGAAGTAAAGTATTGGAAACTGAGATGAAAAAATACAGAGGATTCAGTTGCCTCAAGGCGGAAGTTAGCACGAACGCCTGGTTCTGTATGGAGAACAACAACGTGGTGTACACCCAGATTATCTCAATGAGATAATCATCACGCTCAAAACAGTTTCTAAAAAAGACGTAACGCCGTTTTAAACGCCATTTGAACTTGGTGTCGTGTTCCCTTAGTCGACATTAGCCTTCTATATCGGCATCCATGAAACAGAACTTTCCCCTTAGCTTCTGGGCCTTACTACTGTCTACTTCATGGCTTTCAGCCAAAGGAAATTTGGCCAGAAATTTCCGCTTGGGTTTGGTGAGCGTTCCCAAAGGAGAACTGCCTAAACGCGGCTCGTGTAAAAACAGATTGCCTTGCATTTGCAAGCGTTTATCTTTGACGATTAAATACAATCTATGAAATCAACTTTCTCCTTTTTATTGATGTTGCTCGCTGGTTTTGCCTTGGCACAGCACCCGGCCCCCGATGTGATAGAAACGTCAACCGGTTCGCTTACGATCCAACCGCTGAATCATGCCACACTTGTTTTCACTTTTAATGAAAAAACCATTTATATCGATCCGCAAGGCGGAGCTAAAATGTTTGAAGGAATGGCAGCACCCGATTTGATCCTCATTACGGACATTCATGGCGATCACTTCAACCTTGAAACCCTGAAAGCGGTCGACCTTTCACACGCCAAATTGGTCGTGCCGCAGGCCGTAGCCGACAAACTTCCTGAAGACCTGAAGTCCAAAGCGGTGGTGGTTAACAACGGGCAATCCATTACTCAACTTGACATCGGCATACTCGGGATCCCCATGTATAATCTTCCCGAGGCCACTGATGCAAAGCATCCGAAAGGAAGAGGCAATGGTTATGTACTTACCTTCGGCGACAAGAAAATTTATATCTCCGGAGACACGGCCGGTATTCCTGAAATGAAATCATTGAAGGAGATTGATGTTGCTTTTGTATGCATGAACCTTCCTTACACGATGGACATCAATGAGGCAGCCGACGCAG